>JAEEGL013293045.1_pt1 | contig 11407 bp, 5 predicted proteins | sample 9134231 | NCBI WGS metagenome assembly JAEEGL01 (sample SAMN16246548, study PRJNA631951) | gut metagenome | biome: gut microbiome; feature: rumen; material: fiber-attached | host: Bos | place: Iran: Karaj | collected 2018-10
AGCTGCACCAGCCTCAGACTGCATCTCTGTAATCTGAACTGTACGGCCGAAAATGTTCTTCTTTCCGGCTGTTGCCCATTCATCTACATGCTCAGGCATAACAGTTGAAGGTGTGATTGGGTACATAGCGGCAACTTCTGTAAATGCATATGATGCATATGCAGCAGCTTCGTTACCGTCCATGGTTTTCCTGTTTCTTGCTATTTTAATTCCTTCTACCTTTTAATATTGTGTGTTTTTTTGGCTTTTATATTAAGTTGTATAGAAAACCTAAGAAACCGCGCAAAAATTCCGTTCACATTATTTTCCTCCCAAGAAAACAAGATGTGACGGATATTTCACTCGTATTCTGCCGTATTCAATAGTATCATCAAAACCATACTGATGTCAATGTTTGCAAGGGTTTGGCGCCAATTTGTGTAAGCGTTTACATTTACCGATTTCATCCCTATTGTCAGTTAATTTATATTTATTTAATCATTTCATCTGATAAAAGTTTTCGTTAAGAGTATTGCACATTGGGTTTTGTTATATTATCATTATCATGTATCAAAGGTTGGTGCCGGCTACACCAGCTTATATTTGTTACAATTTTAGGCATTTTATTTGATGGAAGGAGATTTTATTATGGCATACGTTATTAGTGATGGTTGCATCAGCTGCGGTTCTTGCGCTGCTCAGTGCCCTGTTTCAGCTATTTCTCAGGGAGACACACAGTACGAGATCGATCCTAACACATGTATCGATTGCGGTTCATGCGCAGCTCAGTGTCCTGTATCTGCTATCTCACAGGGTTGAGACCAAACGACAAAAATAATAAAAGTGCAGTTTCGAGTTCACTCGAATAACTGCACTTTTTTTATTGCAGAGCCGCTGATATGAATTATGTCAGCTAAGCTGACCAGCGGCTCGCAGGCGAGTAGGAAGACTAACAGTCTTCCACTCGATTATATGCATTTGTCAAAATTAGTCTCAGTGTCCCTTCTCAAGGTTTGCAAACTTCGTATACTGTGGAAGCCACAATAGCTCTACAGTTCCAATTGGGCCGTGTCTTTGCTTGGCAATGATAACTTCTGCCACACCCTTTTTCTCAGTATCTTTATTGTAATAATCATCTCTGTACAGGAACATTACCATATCTGCATCCTGCTCGATGGCTCCTGACTCACGAAGGTCAGATAGCATAGGTCTGTGATCAGGTCTCTGCTCAACAGCACGGGACAACTGCGAAAGAGCAATAACCGGAACATTTAATTCTCTGGCCAGAGCCTTTAAGGATCTGGAAATTTCTGAAATCTCCTGCTGCCTTGATTCTGATGCTCTTCCAGTTCCTCCAGACATAAGCTGCAGGTAGTCGATCATGATAACCTGAAGGTCAAATTCCATCTTATACTTGCGGCATTTTGACCTGAGTTCCTGTATTGAAATACTAGGTGTATCGTCTATTATAAGCTTGGATTTACCAATGACATCTGCTGATTCAATAAGCTTTTCCCAGTCCATATCAGACATGTTACCTGTTCTGATATGCTGTGAATCAACGTGGGATTCCATGGAAAGGAGACGGTTTACAAACTGCTCCTTGGACATTTCCAGTGAGAACATGGCAACACACTTATTATCATGAAAAGCCATATGCTCAGCTATGTTCAGAACAAATGCTGTCTTACCCATAGCAGGTCTGGCTGCTATCAGGATAAGGTCCGATGGCTGGAATCCGGCTGTATTATAGTCAAGATCAGTAAAGCCTGTAGAATGTCCTGTGACATTGCCTTTCATCTTACTGGCAACCTCAATTCTGTTCAGAGCATTCATAACTACCTGGTCTATAGAAACGAAATCACCAGTGTTACGCTTCTGGGTAATCTGAAAGACTTTTTTCTCAGCGTCATTCAAGACTCCTTCCATGTCCTCAGCCCCAGAGTAACAGTCATTTATTGTTTCTTCACTAACGTGGATTAGCTTTCTCAAAGTGGATTTATCTGCAACGATCTGAGCGTAATACTTGATATTTGCAGATGTAGGAACCGCATTGACAAGATCACCAATGAATTCAACACTGCTGACCTGTGGCGGTACATTCTTTTCCCTTAGCCTGTTCTGCAGGGTTACAATATCCACCGCACTGCCTTCTTTATTAAGTTCAACCATTGTTTCAAAAAGAGTTCCGAGCTGCCTGTCATAGAAGTCCTCTGGCGTTACTATTTCTGCCGCGATTTCTATGGCATCCTTGTCCATCAGCATAGCGCCCACTACAGACTGCTCAGCCTCAAGACTGTGCGGAGCAACTCTTTTTAACAGTGCTTCTTCTGCCATTTTACTGTTCCTTTACGCAAACTTTAATTGTGGATGTAACCTGTGGGTGCAATTTAACTGGAATCTCATAGGTTCCAAATGACTTTATAGGCTCAGACATCTGAAGTTTTTTCTTGTCGATATCAAAGCCAAACTGCTGCTTGGCAGCTGTAACAATTTCCTTGGTGGATACAGAACCAAATACTCTTCCGCCCTCTCCTGCTTTCATTGTAAGCTGTATTGTTTCCTTGCTGATCTTTTCTCCGTAGGCTTTAGCCTCATCAAGCTGCTGCTGAGCTACGATTGAATCTCTCTTCTGCTGATTCTTGAGCTCATTTAAGTTCTTCTGAGTAGCCTCTACTCCAAGCTTTTTAGGGATAACGAAGTTCTTGGCATAGCCGTCGCTTACCTTTACAACTTCACCTTTTTTACCAAGTGTCTTAACATCTTCTAACAAAATTACCTGCATTATTTAAAGTTCTCCTTCTTCTATCATTTTATCCAGTGTCTGCTTGACTATTTCTATAGCCTGCTCGGCACTTACGCCCTCCAGCTGGCATCCGGCAGAACTCATGTGTCCGCCTCCGCCAAGTTTCTCCATGATGACCTGAACGTTGACTTCATCAATTGATCTGGCGCTGACATATACCTGATTCTGGTACTCAGTACAGATAAAGCTGGCTCTGACGCCCTTAATATTAAGCAGTTCATTGGCTGCCTGAGCGCCTATTATAGTAGGGCTCTGGATTTCATCATTTCTAAGAACAGATATTGCATATCTGTCACGGTAAACCTGGGCCTGACTGACAACATCAGCCTTGGCCTTGTATTCTGTAGCGTCTTCTCTAAAGAGCTTACGTACTCTTGTTACATCGGCGCCATTCCTTCTAAGGAAAGCTGCTGCCTCAAAGGTACGTACACCGGTCTTATTCATGAAGTTGTTGGTATCAACTATCATTCCTGAATATAGACTGTCTGCCTCTTCATTTCTTATCTTGACGTTTTCTCCAATGTACTGAAGAATCTCAGAAACCATCTCGCATGCAGATGAAGCGTATGGCTCTACATAAGAAAGTGTAGCATTTTCAATTATCTCTGTTCCTGCTCTGTGGTGATCAAGAACGACTATAGTCTTACAGAAACGAAGAAGTTCAGGGCACTCTGTAATACTAGGCTTATTGACATCTACCACTACCAAAACCGCATTACTGCTGGCCATGTCTATAGCCTGCTGATTGTTTATGATCATGTCTTCTTCATATTCAGGATTACTCTTGAACAGATCAACTAAAGGCTGCATGGATGTAGTCACATCATTGAGAACGATATGGCATTTTTTATCGAGTGTCTTGGCTATTCTATAAATACCTACAGAGGAGCCAAAGCTATCTACATCACCAATCCTATGTCCCATAACGATAACTGTATCTTTACCTGAGATAATTTCTCTAAGGGCATGGGCCTTAACTCTGGCCTTAACTCGCGTACTCTTTTCAATCTGCTGGCTCTTACCGCCGTAGTAAGAAATATTGTCTGCACTCTTGACTACAGCCTGGTCGCCGCCTCGGCCCAGGGCAAGGTCTATGGCATTTCTGGCAAATTCATAATTCTGAGCATAGGACAGACCATCAAGTCCAATACCAATACTGAGTGTGACTGCCATTTCATTACCAATGTTTACAGTCTTAACATCTTCAAGGAGGTCAAATCTCTGCTCCTTGAGCATTTCGCAGGACTTCTTGGGCATTACCACAAAGTACTTGTCCTTCTCGATTTTCTTGGCAATACCATTGCAGGAAGCAATATACTTATTGATCTTACGATCTATAAGAGCTGTCAAAAGAGATCTTCTGACTTCTTCTACACTATCAAGAGCCTCTTCATAGTTGTCCAGGTATATGAGTCCTGCTGCCAGTGACTGGTTATCAACTTCGTCAATTGCAAGTTTTAATGCAGTTACATCAAAAAGATAAACCGCAATTAGACTGCCTTCGTAGTCCTTGGCATCTATTATGTCACTATTAACGGCCATTTCATGAAGAGATATTCTCTTAAGCTTCATGGTATAATTGCCGTTTTCATATTCAAGTTCATAGGAAGCTTCTTCATAACCTTCCGGGAACTTATCAGGAGTTATAGCCGGAAATACAGATGTGATGGATTTTCTAAAGCTCCTGTCTATGTGGGTGATTCTCTCAAAGGCCTGGTTAGTCCATACAACTTTTCCTGTATCATCCAGGATTGCATGGGCAAGATCCAGCTCTCGAAGGAGCTTCTTTTGAATCTGACCATACTCCGTAGCAAAGCTTACCAGTTCATTCATAATAATGGGTTTGTTATAGAAATTAAGATACAAAACCGCTATGAAATACAGACCGGTAAAGGCCAGAAGAATAAGGCCTGCAGTTATATCAACTGTAAATACGGCTGCATTTATAAGAACAAGTAGTATTCCCAGATATGAGAATATACGTAGATATGTCTTTAATTTCCCCTTTAGCTTGACTCTATTCTTGTTAGGCATTATCTAAGTCCTCTTCCCCAAATTTATGGACAAATTATCACTTACTATAGTATAGCACAAAACTCCGTGATAGAAATAAGTCTCTATCACGGAGTTCATTTTTAGTTAAATACTATTTAATTGTAGTTATTACTTAATAAGAACGCCGTTCTCATCAAATGTGTATTTCTTTGTCCACTTTGTGATTGTCTCGTTCTTGGCAAGTGTGTAATCACCCTTTGCATAGTACTTGTTTTCGCCAACTGTGATCCAGTCCTGTCTTACCATGCTGCCATTTGCCTTAGCATAGTAGTCTTTGCCATCTACTGTGAAGAAGCCTGTATAAAGAACTCCATTCTCATCGAATGCGTATCTGTTGGACCACTTATTGATAAACTCGCTCTTTGCAAGTTTTCCGTCAGCCTTAGCATAATACTTGTTTCCATCTACTGTGATCCAGGTTGTCTTCTGCATTACGCCTCTAGCGTTGAAGTAGTACTCATTACCATCGATAGTCTGGAAGCCTGTGAGCTTTGTTCCATCCTCTGTCACATAGTAAGTTGAACCCCACTTTGTAACGAGAGTAGCCTTTGGCTTTTCAGGTTCTCCTGTAGCAACAAGCACGATTTCAGCTCTGTCACGAACACGTAAGCATGGGCCATCTGGATTGTAGTATGAAAGACCAACAGCACTTACTGTGTTACCTACTACTGCATCCTCTGCAATTGTGTCATTTCCGTCAGAAGCAAGGATATAACCATCGATAAATACTCTTGTCTCTACACCAGTCTCATCTGCTACGTAGAAGTAATCAACTCCTGTTGAGTTAGTTACAACCTTTGTAACCTTACCTTCAACCTTTAAAAGTGATCCGCCAAGTGCTTCGTAATCAGCAGCTTCCTTAGTTGTTACCTTCTTGGGTTCAATCACTTTCTTTTCAGCATCAAGGACCTTATAGTTGTAGATCTGGATTTCCTTGTCTCCCTGATATCCATCAACAAATCCTGTTACTCTGATCTTTGTTCCAAGTTCAATGCCTGTTTCAGCGATAGGGAATACTGTTGTACCAGCTGTCTCATCCTGAATGTAGATTGTATCAAAGAACTTGTTGCCTTCAACTGCTGTTCCTGCTGTTACATATCCTTCAACTGTAAAGATGTCTCCAGGTTCTCCCTTTCTCATCTCAGCGATTGTGCTTACTTCTACTTCCTTCTTGTTATTTGAAAGGAAGTTAAGAAGAATATTGCGGTTAGAGTAGTACTCCTGTCCGCCATAATCAAGCTCTGACTTAACTTCAAAGTTTGAAAGGAATACTGTACCTGTAATGATAACTTCTGATCCGCTTGCAAGTTCTTCTCTTGCTGCAGCAACTACGCTTCCCTTAGGAACTGCAACATACTGATCGTCAAACTGTTTGCTGTCTTTTGTATATGTTGTTTCATGACCATATACGATTGCCTCAGCCTTGCCTGATGCAACTGCTGACTCATCAAGACGAACTGAGCATGCACTGTATGCGCTATAGGTCTGAGTATCTGTTACACCCTTTGTAAGGTAACAGTCTCTGTTGTGGTTAGTAAAGTAAAGTCTGTACTCCTGACCACCGTTCTTGTCATTATCAACGATCTCATCTGAGTTAAGTCTTGTTGTAGCACCAATAGCTGTAAGGAGCTTATTGATTTCTACTGATGTCTGGCAATCAGCTGTATCCTGGTAATCAGCAAGTCCGCAGACGATAAGATTTCCTCCGTTTGCCACATATTCTTTTACCAGTTCAAGGAAAGAATCCTCAAAGTGCTTAACTTCACCGTACTTGGTGTTTCTGTTAGGTGCAGAAACCACGAATACAGATGCATTTGCAAGTGTTTCTCTTGTAATCTCTGTCTTAACTATGTCTACCTTTACATAATCAGCTGCTGCGATATCTGCAAAGTTTCCAACGTTTCCAGCATAGTAGCCAGCTACGTAGTCATTGAGGTGAGAACCATCTACAACAACGTGTGTTACCATATCTGGTGATACATACACAAGTTCAAGTGCAGATGTATATCTCTTTTCAAATCCATTCAGGTAACCAAGAAGTGCCACTTCTATGTTCTGCTTGCCGGCCTTATCACATGTAAACGAGAAGGAATCGTTAAGCTCGCCCTGGGACTTGATCACAGCATTGTCACCAGAAACATCTGTTACGTGGATAATTTCTCCGTTTGCTGTGTAAACAATTGATCTTACATCAAAGTCAGTTGTCTCGTTATTAAAGAATGTTGCGTTGATATTAAGTGCTTCTCCAGCTACTGGAAGTGATGTGTCTGTTGTAAGAGAACCAACTCCTACAGCCTCAACACTTGAGATCCATACTGGAGCTGTAACTGCGATGTTTCCGTCTGCCTGTGTAACTCTGATATAGTAGTAGTTCTTGTCTGGATAAAGAGTGAAGTCTGCCTCTCCAGATGCTGCTTCTACCTTCTTGGTTGCTACAGCAAGACCACCGTTTGTGATAACTTCTACAGTCATCATTCCGGAGTCTGTTGGGTCATTTGTCTTTACTTTGATGTTAACCTCTGAAGGTGTCTCATCAAGTACAGTACCCATTTCCATACCATTTAATGTGTAGTAGATCTTAAGGTCGTTATCCTCAGTTGCGTATACACGCATGTTGCGGATAGCATCATAAATATTTTCACGAGTAAGGGAATCTGCAAGGATTACAGTTCTACCTGTGTTTGCATCTCCCCATCTGCCCTTGTGGTTGTCCTGGTTGTTCGCAGGAGCCACATGCCATCCCTTATCAAGGGCTCTTGTGTAATACTCATATGAAGGGAAGTATCCTGAACTTCCGATTGCACCTTCACCGTTACCAACCTCGATAAGTGTGATCTGCTGGTCATTTGCCTTTGAATAATAAGCAAAGTCATAGAAATCACCGAAGGTTGTTCCTGGGTGGTTGAACATGCTGATTGACTCAGGTGTGTTAACAAGCTGTGCGTAGTAGTTCTGAAGAGCTACACGTGACTTGCTCTCATAACCTGCCATGTTACGGCTCATGAATCCGCCTGTGTTAAAGGTGTTCATATGTCCAGGAGCTCCGCCTGACCATGTCATCTCATATCCGTAGATACCTACGAAATCGCTTGATGTGTACTTGTCTGCAAGCTCGTGACCTTCTACCCACTCAGATGAAGCTGATCCATCTGTAATTGTTGCCTTTGTATCGTTGTCAAAAGAGTTAGAGTGATCTGTTACTGCAAGGAAGTCAAGGTTTTCAACTTCATTAGCAGCGTGATTGAACGCCTCATTACATGTACCAGCACCATCTGAATAGTTGGTGTGTGAGTGAAGCTGTCCAAAGTAAATATTGTATTCTTCGTTAAGTCTTTCTGTAAATTCAAATGTAGCTACTACACTTTCCTCATAGCCTTCGCATGTAGCCTTAGCCATAACTGTGGCTGGAAGCTCTGCAAGCTTGAATGGATCTGTGTATTCTACCCAAGTCTCGCCCTTATCAAGTGAGTACTCGATCTTGGCACCTTCTGTAGCAGTCTTAAGTGTTACAGGGCTTGACTTTCTGATAGCTCCGCCATTTGGACTTGCCTTTACTGTGGCAACCTTTGCTGGTGTATAAATAAATTCCTTCTTAACACTATCTTTACGGCCTTCTGCTGTTGCATAGGCAACTACCACTGCCTTCTTTACTACATCTGTTTCAGATGCTGCAACGAAGCTTTCTGGTGTAAGTACAGGCTTATTTGCATCATCATATACTGCAAACTCGCCTCCATTTATTGAATAGTAGATTGTAGCTCCTGTTGTCTCAGAAGTCATTGTAAGCTCCTGAGTTGTTGGAACTTCGCCTGCTTCTGGAGTGATATCTACAGCTGATGTGATATCAGGAGACTTTACAGGGCTTCCTGTAACCTTGATTGTTGTAAATCTGTTAACTCCACCACTAGCAATCTTTTTTCCATTGATAGAAGTGTCATCAGCAGGTCCTACTCTGAAGTAGAGCTTGTCAACATGCTTAACGTCAGCAGGAACAGAGAAAGTAATACCATCCTTCCAGTTTGTTCCTTCTAATGAGAACTTATCTCCAATTGTCCTGTAATTCTCATTATCTGTACTGTAGGAAACAGTCCAGTTCTTGGCTCCTGTGTTTGAGCCTTTCATGTCAAAAGAGAGTGTGTAAAGACCATAACCAGTACCAGAAACAGTAATCTGATAATAGTCGCCAGGCATCATTCCCTTTGATCCAATGATGCTTGATGAATTTCCGCTACTGGTATATGTGTAAACAGGAGTTACCTGCTTGCCACTCTGATAAGCAGTGATCTCATGCTCTTTGTTGGCGCAGTCATTAGCTGCTGATCCGTCAGCATATACAACAAGGTCCCCATCATGTGCTGACAGGTCGGTTCCTGCAAATGAAGCGATTTCCATTGTAACTGAATCATCAACTTCTACTTCTGTAGGATCAGGTTCTACTGGCTCTTCAGGAGTTACAACCTCTACCATCTTGTGTGTATCATCAGAGTAGAGAACAACCTGAAGTCCCTTATAATCGCTAACAGCTGCAGTTACGTTAACCTTGGTTCCCTCGGCAATATCTCCGAAAGCATTTTTAATATTGTTCTTGTCATACACAAGGACTGTAGATGTTCCAGAAGAAAGAGTAACCTTACCCTTTTCAATGTCTGCCTTGGATGAAACAGTCACATTCTTAAGGATTACTCTCTGGCACTCGTAGTCATCATGGTTTGCTACAAGTGTTGCAACCTCATCACCATCAAAGGTTGTAAAACCATAATCCTTGGTGTTTGTCTCATCTTTTTCTATAAGTGTTGCACCTGACAGCTCGAGAAGTCCATTATAATCCTGGAAAGTTCCCTTAGCTGTTACAAGGCTTCCTACTTTAAGTCCGCTAATTCCATAAAGACAAATAGCACCTGTATCGTCCTGTACGTAAGCATTCTTACCATTTACATAGTTAACAACGCCTTTTACAGTAAATTCACCAGAAGCTTTCTCTTTTACTTCCTTGATAGTAGTAATAGTAACTTCTGCCTTTACCTCAGCTTCAGTTGCGGCTGCTTCTGCATCCTTTGAAGCTTCATCTACTGGCTTTTCATCTGTCTTTTCAGTTTCTGATTTTTCATCAACTACTACATCAGAAACAGTCTCGTTAGTCTTTCCAGTACTGCTGTCCAAGCTAGCAGCTTCTGCAGGCAATTCAGCCTCGGAAGTTTCCGTGCTAGCTGCTTCAACAGACATTTCAGTTACATCTGTAGCAAAGGCCACAGCACTTGTTGTCTGAAACGCTGTTGTTACTGACAAAAATCCCGCAAGGATCATAGCCAGTATACGCTTTCTGTTTTTCATACGCTCCCACCTTTCTTTTTTTCATCTCTCATTTTAGTGTTTCTATTCTGGCAGAGAGGATTGCCACAATCGGTACAGTAAGTACTATTCCTATGCTACCTGACAGCCCCTGTATCACTTCCCTTGCAACCATATCGGTATTCATAAGTTGCGTAAAAGAGATGTTGTAATAATAGATTAGTAAAAGAAGTGTAAAGGATGATCCGGCAAATGCCAGGATCAGGGTATTTGCCATAGTCCCCATAGCATCCCTTCCTATGTTCATACCAGAACGGAATAGTTCTATGGCAGTCATCTTCTCGTTAACCTCATGAAGCTCATGTATGGCAGAAGCAATGCTCATTGCAACGTCCATAACTGCTCCAAGAGATGCGATAAGAATACCCGCTGTAAAAAGACCTTTGAGTTTCATCCCATGGTCTGTACCGATCAATAATAATTCCTCAGCCTCGTTAGTCTGAAATCCTGAAATATGTGATAATGCACCGGCGATTGCCGCAAAAACACTGGCAATTACAACTCCAGAGAGAGTTCCAAGTGCCGCACTGATTGTTTTTTTGTTGATCCCATCAATTAAAACAAATGTGAATACTGTTGTGTAAAAGACAATAAGAATAGTCACAAGTATAGCCGGAAAGCCATACTCAATAAGTGGGAACAGTATTCCCACCACCGATATTAGTATAAATATCAAGGACAAAAGAGACATTGCTCCCTTCCCTCTTCCTATAACTACGAGAGATAAAGCAAAAATAATAAATAGTCCCAACAGGATCCAGGTCCTGTCATAACTGTAGATGAAAGCGCTATAGCCCTCATCCTCGCTCCTGGGGTCAAGTCTTACAATGGCTCTTGTTCCTTCCTTGCAGTTTATATTAAAGAGCATACTCATGTAGTTGGAGGTCTGATATTGTTTGCCCTTGAACTGACCAGATGTAACTTCGACAATAACTTCCTGCGAGCCTCTGAGCAACCCTTCTGTAGTTTCGTCTGCCTGTGTATTATTTATTATCAGCGACACTACCTTGGCTCTTACAAAATGTGACGTAGATTTATTCTCGTCTTTTTGAACCAATCCGAAATGGATAAGAAAATAAGATAACACAAAAATTGCTACCAAGATAATGATGGCAGCAATCCTCGTACTATCCCATTTAGAATTAGTAGATTTGTTCCCCCGAACATTCCCCATTTTTAAAAACCAACTCCAAAAAGATAATTACCCCAATTTTTGGG
>JAEEGL014582795.1_pt1 | contig 11407 bp, 5 predicted proteins | sample 9134231 | NCBI WGS metagenome assembly JAEEGL01 (sample SAMN16246548, study PRJNA631951) | gut metagenome | biome: gut microbiome; feature: rumen; material: fiber-attached | host: Bos | place: Iran: Karaj | collected 2018-10
ACAAGCGATAATTTGTATATGGTTAATGTTTTTTGATTGTATAATTGTATTAATTGGCCCTCTATAACAACATGAAAAACATGTTATTAAAAGAGCTTGGATTAATATAATAGTTATTTTTCTATTCATAATCAACCGATTTCAGTTCAATGGCCACAAGACACTGCAATGCACGGTGATAAAACTGTCGCAGCGGTTGATAATCTCCACATGATTGGTGAACGTGGTAAGGCACAAAACGCGTGGCAGTTGCAAATCCTGCAATAGTGCAGTTGGCAACTGCACAATTGGTGTGAGCCGCTATGATGTAATCAACATAAGCGAATTCCTGTTCTATCTGTTTGGTTATGGCAAGTTTCTTCATCATAAGTGTTATCCGAAACGATATTTTTATTTTTCTAACGGAAACAAAGTCGGAATATTGCCTTTGCGAATTGAAAAAAAAGCACACCTGTTCCTTCTTGAGTAGCACAGAGGGGATGATAGGTCTCGGGATGAGATATTTGTTGGATTTGTAGACCCCATTTGTGGGGATTTTTCCATGCCTGCCTACCATTCAAACCCTATCCGCAGGGCTGAAAAAAGCGCATTGTCCAATGGCACATCGCTGCCGGAAGGACGGACAATATACTGCAGGTCAGGCTGTATATAAAAATGCTCGTTAATGCCCCATTGCCATGTAAGCTCCACCGCCGTCTCGTTGCGAAACGAGCCACCCTCCCACCGGATGGCGGCATTCGTCACCGCCAGTCCAAGCACATCGTTACCCGTCCTGAAAAACAGTCCGGAAAGGTTTGCTCCGAACGCATACTGCAGTGGGTGGGTGCAACTTTCCGACAGATGTACGGCACCCATGTGTAGAAGACACGTATCTTATGCTGGGCGAGGAAGATGACCACACGGTCTGGCCTGCCGTTGTTTTCAATTACATTTGAAAGTTCCCTTGGATTCATTCCATTCAAAAACATTTTCATTTTCAGTACTAGCCAAAACTTCTATGCAATCACCCACATTATACATTTCAATGTTTTCCTTTATATCATAAGAACTACACCAGTGTATGATTTCCTTGCCATTAATATAGTATTTGAATTTGATATATCCTATTTCGATGGAATGGCCTCCTCGTGTTCCTATACCTACATCCATTATTTCTGCATAAACGACCTCTGTTTTTCCATACTTAAGCTTAAATTTATTATGTAAAAATAATGAACCAAAAATCACAAGAATAATTAATGCTACAATCAAGGATCCAAACGTTTCATCCTTTATTTTAACACCCAAAATCTTTTTTTTTCTTTTCTCTTCTCTATTTGATTTCTTCTTATGTTTATTATCCTTCATTGATATTAAACTCCTTATAATAAATTGTGATTTATGAAAATAACATATAGTGCAACAGTTTTATGTTTTTATGGAACTTGTTGTTGTGTTGCTTTTTTGTCTTCTAATGATTTTTTTATAAGAGCACTCACTCCATATTCAGTTGCATTTGGCGCTTGTCCAACAGTATAATACATCATTTGAGTGCGAACCTGTTTGTTTCTTGCATATTGAACATTGTACTGGGCTGTGCGTACATTTTCAGCTTTTTTTACAGAATTCGGTGAACGTTGTGCTTTATGTTTTGCTCTATTCAAGTTTTCACTGGCGGTATTAACCTCTTTATTGGCATTTTGCAAAGCTGTTTCTGAACTAGCTTTAGTTACTTTTCCCATTTCCACACTCACAACCGTATTCACCACTGTTTTTTTTGCAACATCTTTCACATCACGGTTTATTTTGACACCTTCATTTATTGAAATATCAAATGCAGCAATAAACGCTTCTTCAAGCATTATTCCAGCAACTTTATATTTGCCCGAAGGATTAATTGCTGATACTAATACATCAGTAAAATCAATATTATTAACCCATGCATCATACCCTGTTTTACCATCATTATAATTGTCATATACTTGAAAACCATATTCTAAAGCAGCACCAACAACAGCCCAAACAGGAAATTCCCCACTCGGATCCACATACTTCACCGGATTGTTAGCACAGTAGGCGTATGGGGTCATCCAGAAGTACTTTTCAAACATGGGATCCCTTGAGGTGAACACTGGCGGTTTGTAATATCTTGCTTCGTAGTAGTACATTCCGGTTTCTTCGTCCAACTCTTTGGCGTTGAAGGAGTATTTTGGCAAGGTGCCGTTCTGCCACATTGGAGCGTATATGTTACAACATGATTTCATGTTTTTCTACTCGGTTTAATTTGGGGTCAATATAGGACCTCTTCCTACCAATCTCTAAAATCAATAACCTTTTCGCATCTTCCATGGTGAATGCAAACCCCAAAAAAATACGTTATATGATCTACATAAAATAATTCTTTTTTGGGTAATTGCTTCCTTCCTCCCTCATAACAAAATATCAATATCGGATCCATGGCTTCAATTGCACTGATGATTTGTCTGTTTTTAGCTTCAATATATTGTATTTGAGCAGGACAATTACTAAAAACTTTAATCAGCACATTATGAAATTTACCTAATGAATCCTGACTTGCTCTAATAGCAATGTATGTTATACTGTCTCCATAATATCGATAATATATAGAATCTTGTATAATACAATGGACCGAATCTATTCCCGGACAGAGAACACCTCTGACCACTGAATCTATCTTCGCATTGATTTTCATAAAGTAACTGTAGTCATTGGAAACGATTTCCTGACAATAACCTGATAATGAAGCTACAATCAGCAATAATAAAATAATCTTTTTCATGGTCGTACATTATGAATCATTTTCATTAATGAAGTCGGATTTACTGTGGTTGGGGTTTGATAATTGATATTACCGATTTTGTTCAATTTATTATATTCAGCATAAGCATTTGCAAATATTATGTATGTGGAGAGGAATACATCATTAATACTTTTGCTAGTAAAGCTATTGCCAAAATCGTATTCCGTCTCAAATTGATTAAGGAAATCCTCCATCCCATTATATGTCGCCAGTCCAGGGAATTTACCTTCGTTCTGGATTATATATTTTGCAAACTTCGCTTCAAATTCGTAATTAAAATCCCCTATATCATATTTGCCATTATTTTCAGTTAATTGGTATGCATGAAACATTTCCTCTGAAAAAGCACTGAATTTTTTCATGGATTCCTCATTTAGAAATGTAAATGTTTGTGATTCGGAGTTATATTGACCATCAACATAATGTCCATTTTCATAAGAGGTCAGCCCTATTTTTACCGTGTATTTTATAGGACTTTTATCTAACTGATTGTAAATAAACTTAAACAACTCACTATTGTCACACGCTTTTGTCATAGCTTTTTCCCATACGGCTTTTTGTTCATCTGTTAAAAATGATAGATCCCATTCCCTCCCATCCGGATCCACATACTTCACCGGATTGTTGGCGCAGTAGGCATACGGGGTCATCCAGAAGTACTTTTCGAACATGGGGTCCCTGCTGGTGAACACCGGCGGTTTGTAGTAACGGGCTTCGTAGTAGTACATGCCGGTTTCTTCATCCAACTCCTTGGCGTTGAAGGAGTATTTGGGCAGCACGTTGTTGCCGAAGTTGGCGTTGTATTCCGTAGTGATTTCGCCAAAGGGTGCGTAGAGGAAGCCTTGGGTTATGATGGCGTTGTTGTCGGTGACGTAGGCGGTGCTTCCCAAGTGGTTGGTGTGGTAGTAGAAGATGTCATCGGGGGTGCCGGTGGGTTGGAGTTCGCCGACAGGAACAATCTGAATGTCAAGCTGCATGTCATCGGCATACAACAATGTCTGGATGTCATTGCGGATACAGTCTTCCAACTGGACAGAACGTGTGTTCAACAGGGCATTGGCGGTGGTGACAATATTCAGCGTGACAGTTCCCAAGCGGCTGGCAATGCGCTCGCTGCCATTGTAGTAATGCTTGGTATATTCCCCGTTCTGGTTGAAGTTGATGTAGGCATTCGGGTAGAACATGGCACTTTGCAGCTGCAGGTTCAACGGCTGCGGCTGGCCGTTGACCCATTGGTTCTGGTTAAGCATGGAGAGCTTGTAAGCCCTTGTATTGGAAGCATTATATCCATAATAGGCGAAGTCCAGACCGTCGTAGCTGTAGGCCTTGAGGTTGGAGGCGCTGTTGAACAGGTAATACTCCGTATAGGGTGTCTGGGACTGCACCTCGCGCTTGCGCAGGCTGCCGTTGATTCCGTAGGTGAGAAATTCATGCACAGGGTTGTGGCTGGCATCGGTGACGGTGCGGTGTTCCGGTGCGAACAGGGTCTGGCTGTTGCATATGCTGTTGTGGGAAGGATAGGTGTAGGCCTGTGTTTCCGATTGAATGCTATTGTGCTGCCAATCGGTCTGCGCAAGGCTGTAGCCGCTGATCTTCCCCCAGTTGCCATACGTCACCTCCAGCATATAGCTCCCGTCATGTTCAATGGCAGAAACCAGCTGGTCGGAAGCGTCATAAATGAAATCCTCCGCAAAAACATGCCCCTGCTGCCAGAAGTATTCGGAGGAGACATTGTTCACGTTGCCCACCGGGTCGTAGGAATATAGGATGTCGCTGTACGGGGTGTTGCCGTTGTCCGTCACGCTTATCTGTGACAGACGGCGGGTTGTGTTGTCATAGCTGTATTGGGTATTTAACCCATTCCCATACATCTGTGACACCTTCGCCCCGAACCTGTCGTAGGCCACGTTGTCCAGATAGGTGTAATTGCTGTTGTTAGAGATGCTCTGCAGTTGGCCTCCAAGGTTGTAGCCGTAACTCACCACTTCGTTGTCAGGATAGGTGATGCTTTGGATTCTTCCCCAGCTGTCATAGGTGAACTGTGTTGAAAGAGCAAGCGCATTGGTCAGGAACGGCAGGGCGTAGATCCTTGTCTCCCTTGTAACCTCGCCCATGTTCCCGTACTCATAGCACATCACACCACTCTCGTCGTATAGGGAGTCCACACGGCCGTACTGGTCATAGTGGTAGATGGTGGTGAGCGCGTCATCGTAGCCCACGCTGTCCAAACGGTGGGCGTTGTAGTGGTAGGTGGTGGTTCTGCTTTGGGTAATCCCGTTTTCCATCCAGCTTTGGCTGTGGGATGAAATCTGCCCACCGTTGTAGGTGTAGCTTTCGGCAAGCTCACCCTCAGTATAGGTAAGCCTCCTGCCTAACCAGTCGTAGGTGTAGTCCCTCTCCCAGTCATTTGCAACGCTGCTGTAGACCTTTGTGTTGTCGCCCGCCAAGTTGTATTCAAAGTAGACGAAGGGCTGGCCTGCAGCCTGCACCGCCCATGGCTTGCCGGAAACGTCCTTCAGCTCGACTGAGGAATGGTTGTTGGCGTCAGTGGTGATGGTTGAGAAGAGCATTTTGCCCAAGTCGTTGTTGTATGCAAAGCCGTAAATGAACGTGCTGGTGGACGCATCGGGTGCGGTCTGCACCAAGGGGCGGTCAAGAATGTCGTAGGTCACGGTGGATGCGGGTGCCGACTGGTCGGGGTCAAACGCGAACAGCACGTCGGTAAGGCTCTTCTCCGTGGGGTAATAGGTTGCCACGGTGCGTCCCAGCGCGTCAACGACAGTATGGCCGCTCACCACAAGTTTCTCCACGCCGTTGATTTCAGCCTCCTTCCTTGTCTGCACGATACGCCCCAACCCGTCACAGTAGGTGTAGGTCCTGATGGGGTTGTCGGAACTGTTTGGAATGTTGGAATGCTGCGGGTCGTAATGCTCGGTCATGGCCATGGATACGGCGCGTTGGCGCGTGGTTCCCGCCGGCGCCGGTTCCCGTCCGGTGTAGGTGTGGCGGATGGTGAACGGTTTGCCCGCCGCAATCTCCTTCGGCCCCTGTATGGTCACAGTCCTACCCCAGCTGTCAAGGGTGTACAGCATCTGACTGCCAGCCTGGTCAACGATTGTTCTCGGAATGCCGAAGCGGAAATCGTAGTTCTGCATCTGTGAGGTTATGCCGAATGTGTCAGTTATGGCTGTCGGGTAGCTGTGCACATAGCTGTCGTATGTGTAGTGTACAGTTGTGTTGGGACCTCGCATGGTAATCACGTTGCCATAGTTGTCGTACTGCAAGCGCGTGACCAGATTCTGTGTCGAACTGTACCAGTCCCTGAAAACCGTGTAATGTCCCTTGTTGTCCACCTCCGTCGTGCGTTTTTTGAATCCCGGTATTTCAACCGAAGATACCATGTTAACGCAATGGTTGTTGTTATATTGTGCGTGATATGAAATATTCGCCTCAACTGTGGTCTGGTCGGTGGAACCCTGCCGCTGGCGCACCACATTGCCGTGGGTGTTCTCGTAGTCGAACTCCTCCCATGCGGTGATCTGTGCCTGCGGCAGCCCCTCGTAGAAGCAGGTCTGCCTTCGTGTCAGCCTGTGGAACACCGCCCTGGTGCCGCCCATCCTCTCACCCACGGAATCCGTGGCGTAGCTGCAGGTGGTGACAAGCCATTTCACTGTGTCAGTTATATTGTTGATGTTCCGTATGTTTACCAGAGCCTCGCATAGCAGGCTACCCTTGGCATGGACGCTGCGGTTGTCGTAGTAGCGGATGGTTGTCCGCAGTGTATCGTTGTTCCCGTCCACGTCGTTCACAACCACCACCGCGAAGCCGAGGAACTCCCGCTCCGTGCGGTCGTAATAGCCGTGGTCGTAGCGGATGCTGGTGCGCAGGCTGTCACAGCCGTCACCCGGCAGGCTGTCATGGGTCATAACCTTCGTCATCACCCAGCGGCGTGAGTGGTGCACGTCGGCAGGTGTCATCTCATAGTCCATGGTGACACTGCCGCCTAACGGGTATGTGACTGTTTTCAGCAGGCCGGTCCTTCCGAGATGCGCATAGCAGACCTTAAGGCTTCCGCTGCCGGTGGACTTGAGCAGGTCGGGGATGCCGTCACCGTCGAAGTCCATGATCTGCAGGCGGCTGTTGGTATGGGTTACGGAACCGTTCAGCGAAGGCGTGCCACCCACCTTGCAGCCGAAGAAGGCTCCTCCTAATGTGGCCTTCAGGCTTGCGCCGGTGGTGGCGGAGTAACCCCACAGCAGGTTGTCCAGTCCCGCCGGCTTCCATTCACGGTTTCTCCTCTCGAAGCCGCTTCCGGTGTTCAACTGGTAGGTTATCCTTCCCAGCAGGTGCCGGTGCACCAGATCCGGCAGGCCGTCACCGTTCATGTCGGCCAATGTCCATATCTGGCTGTTCTCCGACACCGTCCGTGAAACGCCGCCGCTATAGCTCATCTTCATCGCACTGGCATTGTTGTACAGGTTGTCTATTCCGGCATTTGCGGAAAGGGTGGCGCTGGTATGCACCCCTATTTTCTCAAGGCTGTCCCATTTCTGCGGTTCCATGAAGCCGTAGCCAGTGTTCAGCCGGACATTCCCCTTGCTGTCCACCTTGTCAGGCAGGCCGTCGCCGTTTATGTCAATCATGGCCATCACTGTGAAGTCTCGTGCGGTGCTGGCATTGCCGGAGACACTGCCGTCAGCGACGGTGGTATGTCTCCCCTTGTTGCTGTTCCTTGTAATCTCAATCAGCTTCTCCTTTCCCGCAGTGTACCCCATTCCGGTGGAGATGCTGTAGGAACGGCTGCTGCAATTGTCAGCGAACGCCCCCCTCCAGCCGGACTCCCAACGGACAGCACCTTCGGAACGGCAGGGCAGGCTGTAGCAGACCTTGTCCTTGTCGATGAAGTCCGGCACGCCGTCGCCGTTCAGGTCCATGAAGTCCCTGACGGTCTTGGTCCTGCTGAACCCGCTGTTTGCCCCCACCTTCCAGATACCGGCGGAGGCGGAAGCACCCAGCGTGTGGCTCACCTTGTCCGTGGCTTTTGCGCTGAAGGATGTCCCCGATCCGGATCTCATGCCGCCCCCGCTCGCAGGGTTCTCGTCAGGGCTGAAGGCGGTGTCCCGGCCATCCTCCTCCGTGACCTGCATGGCGGCGGGAATGCAGCCCAAGCTGAGGGTGTCGCCCTTGATCCAGCTGTTGGGGTACATCCCCTCATGGCGGCGGGTCTCCCCGTTGGCCGTCAGGGGCAGGCAGTCAAAAATGTCATTCTTAAAATGGTTGCTGGACAGCAGGTTGTCCGTCTCCATTATATTGCGCAATGCGGTGGTGTCCCCCACCTTCAAACTGTCCTGACGACGCAGGTCATTTATATCCTGCCTGAGCGAGGTGGTGTCGGCAATGGCCGTGGCAAGCCGCCCCAGCTTCACCATGTCCATCATGGCAAGGTCGTCATGCCTGTACTGGAACTGGCTCCAGCCGCCGTAGAAACGGCCATGGAGCGGATCAGTGTCCCCATGGAAGCGGATATGGATATTGGGTGCCCCGTGATGGTTCTTTGTTGATGTGGAAAAAGGATTTGCATACAGGTATTTCCATGCGTTTTTCCCTTCCGGAACATACCCTTCCAAATAGTATCCTGGGCTGACACCTATCACCACTTTGTCCGTGGCGGAGGAGAACAGTTTCCGGAAAACGGTCTGTCCGCTGTGTTTGACCACAAGTGAAATGCTGTCGGAGGCGTTCATGCCGTCTGCAAGCTGCACGGTCACACTGTCGGTATAATTTATTTTTTCCCGTGTGTTCAAAAAGCCGTCCCAAAAGTCATACCTTGGCAGCGGCCAAAAGGCGAAAGATTCCTGGTCGGTCACCGCAAAGTGTGTTGTATCTGTCACCGCCGTGTCATAGTACACATCGGTATAGTATATTTTTGGGAACCAAGGGTGTGCAGCCAGATCCACATTGCTGCCGCAGCGGAAGAAGAATTTCAGGGTGTCACCCTTCAGGACATCCATATCGCACGACACATTACCGGTTGTTTTCCTGCTCATTTTCAGCGTATGGTTGTGCCACATTTCACAGGTTGCCGTGTCTCTCAAGCCATTCAGATCAATATAGTCATCGTATTGGACAGTTCCTGTAAACGGGCAGATGAACAGCCCGTCGCCCTGTAGCAGCTGGTTTCTGCCGGCCGAATCCGCGTCAGGGAAGAGCAGACCGTTGGGGTCACGCACCGTGTCGCTTTTCAGCACCCTCGGACTCCACCGCAGCAGACGGGAGACCTGACGGCCGTGCGGGGAGCGTGCACGGAAGAACAGCATATCCCCATAAGACAAGGAGCATGTCAGGTTCCTGTTGACGGCAGGATGTTGCAGAGTCAGCATGTCAGTTTGCAGCAGCACACTCTGCGCACTCTGTGTCAGTGTGTTTGTGTCATACCATTCCACGGAGATGATGACTGTGTCAATGGCGGCGGCCGCTCCGGGGACAAGTTCGTCTGTCAGTTCGGCGGAATAGATGACCTGGCTGGCGATCGATTCCGGGCTGCCACCGTTGGACCGCCACACCCGCACCAGATCATAGGCGGGGAGGACCGTCTCCTCCTCCTCTTCCGTGAAGGTGGGAATGTCCTTCATCCTTATCTGCGGATAATATCCTTCAGGTTCGGTGATTCTTGGCAGACCGCAGCCACCGAACTCCATGTTGAACGGAGGGTAGGCACGGACTGCCGCCCGGGCGCCTCCGCCGCTGACCACATCCGGCAGGCCGTCACCGTTGACATCGCTCAGGTAGGTGGTGGTGCGGTGCGTGCCGTAGTTGCCGCCAATCCCTCCGTGTCCTCCGGCATTGGCTCCCAATGTAAGGCTGTACTGGTCCCCCTTGTCCCGCAGGAAGGCGCTGAACTTGCGCAGGCTGTCCGCAGTGGCGTTGAACCCGCCGCTGTTGAGCTGGCTTTTGTAGTACACCTGCCCGGACTGCACGAACACCCTGTCCGGCAGGCCGTCACCCGTCACATCGGCCAGGGTGGCGCGGCCGCTGCCGCTGTTATGGCTGTAGTCAAAGTCCAGCGTGAGCGCGGGCTCGTGGTTCGTCACATTATATCCCAGCCCGAAATAGCCGCCCACACCGCCGCCGAAGGAGAACTGCCGCGTGGCATCCAGCACCGACTGCGCGGGGAGGATGTCAGGTTCCAACGGTGAGACAATCCGACCGGCCCTTCCCGACAGAACCGACAGCAGCATCCTGTCCAGCTCGCGTCCCGCGTTCGCCACAACCTGGCTGTCCAAATTCAGCCGCACCGAATCCACATCCTGATAATAGCTGAAGGTGTGGGTGTACGGTTCGTCCAGGTAGTCCGCGCCGTACTGCCTTATGCTGCGCAGCTGCGCCCGCCCGAAGATGTCGCTTCCGTAGCAGAAGCTGTAGCTGCGCACCAGCGAGTCCTTGTAGAAGACCATGATACGGCGCAACTTCTCCTTGGAGCTCCTCATAAAGCCTAAACGGGCATCCGTGCGCAGGTCGTAGGGGTACCCGTCATCGCAGTCGCAGCCGTCCATCCCATCGTAGAAGCCGGTGGGCTGTTGGGGCCGCTGCCCCCTGACGGCATCCTCTATGCTGTCCGCCTTGGGATGGAACGGGTTCACATTGTACGGCATGTTGCCCACATACAGGTGCAGCTCGCTGCCGCCCACTATCCTGAAACTGTCAATCCCGGTGGTGTCGGTGACGGACAGCAGGCACTGTTCCGATGTTGAGATCATGGCAGTGGCGTTCCTGAAACGGTATCCGTAGGGCGCACGGGTTTCCGACACCATGTATTCGGAGCATGGCTCGTCAAGCTGCCATACGATTTCGCCGGAGCTGCCGGTGGTGTCCCTGCGGCTCCCCTGCTCATGGACAAGGTCGAACACCGCATTGTCCAGCGCACGCCCCGTTCTGGCGTTGCGCTTGTGCAGCCGGACTGTCGCACTGCATTCGGGCTTGTTGCTCACATATACTGTTATGTCGGGGGATGGAAAGCTGCCGAACTCGATACGGTCAATCCCCATGTCGGAAAGCGGGATGATGTTGCAGTCCGCATCCACCATGAAGGTGAACGACACCTGTTTGCTCCTGTAGCCGGTATGCGCCCATGTCTCCGTCAGCGTGTAGGTGCTGCCGCATGGGTTGTTCAGCATCCATCCGGCCTCACCGTTCGCATCCGTCAGTTTCCCCGCGCTGTTGCCGCCATCACTCACAAGGTCAAAACCGACGCCCTCAATCGGGTCACCCGTGCAGCTGTCCGTCTTGACCACTTTTATGCTCAGGTCGCAGTTGCAGTTACCGGAGCCCGGATCCCCGTTTTCACCTCCTTCACCGCCTCCGTTACCGTTCTCATCTAATGCGGTTTCAGACCTGTCTCCCCGGTTTTCACCCTCTCCTGGTCCGTCGCCCCCTTCATGCTGCCGCACGCCGCCACCGGACATGGCCTGTGGGCAGCCCCCGCTGCCGAAGAACAGGGTGTATTTTCCAACTTCCCCGGCCTGCCTGTTGTCCGTGTAGCGTATGCTCTCCAGCCACAGCTGCCTGCCGAGATATGCGCCGCCTTCACTCTGCTCCCTGATGCTGTAG
>JAEEGL014651608.1_pt1 | contig 11407 bp, 15 predicted proteins | sample 9134231 | NCBI WGS metagenome assembly JAEEGL01 (sample SAMN16246548, study PRJNA631951) | gut metagenome | biome: gut microbiome; feature: rumen; material: fiber-attached | host: Bos | place: Iran: Karaj | collected 2018-10
CACCCCTTGGAATGGATGCATAAAAGACATCACCAGATTGGTAGACATCTATGCCCTTGTATTTTCCCCAATAACTTTTCTTTGCCATATTCCATAAGTTTGTGGTTGCAAAGATAGAAACAATAATTGAAACAACCAAAAAAAATCCCAACTATTCTCTCGAACCGTTGGGAGTGTATAAACTTTTTATATCAAACTATAATTTTTTTATGCCAATTGCCATATTTACTCAATATATGTCTTAACAGTTCTAAAAAAACTATTCCAATCAGCTTTTTTGTTTGAACCATACGGAACTTGAACATCCCTTTTTCGTGTTTGAACAGTCCTTCTAACCTCTCTTAGATACTCCCTAAATGAAATGTCACCTAAAGAGCTTCTAAACTCAGCCCAAGCCCTAAGATAAGGTTCATACCAACCACCGCCATTTGCCTTTAAGTCTGTGGTAAATTGTTTTCTGATTTCAGTTGCCTCAAAAACAACTTGATTTCCTTCCTCAATTGTTTCATCAGTGATGGTAAGTGAAGTCTTCTTCAAATCGTTTGTTGAAATCTTTAGAGCAGCAGCACCATATCTAGGATTAATCTTAGTACCATCGTGCAACGTCTCGTTTCTATCACAGAAATCAATCAGTTTGGTAAAACTATTAAAACCCCTTCTTGAATAGTTGTAGATGAAATCAATAAGCTTCCAAGATTGCTGTCCCATGTTGAACTTGATAACCCTATCATCAAATTCATCCTCTGGAATGTCCTCATAGATAACTCTTAAGGTAAGATTCTCCAGTGGCATTACCTCCTCCCCAATGATGTATTGGAGTGCCTTAAACCTACAGTTTCCATCCACAATCTGATTTGTGTTGATGTCAACGATGATTGGAGGAATCTTGTCCATACTTCCATCCTTTACAATGGCATCCTTAATTTCTCTAACGTGTTTCTCCATAGCATCCTCTCTACCACCTCGATTGTTAAGATACCTAGTAAAAATCTCCAAAACTGGAATTTCAGACGCTTTAAATGCGTAAATCTCATTGTAATTCACATTCTGCTTTGAGAATGGTACATTGTGCTCCATGCACAGTTCAATAATTCTTGTTTCCATTATTTTATAAATTTTAAATATTAATAAAACACCCACAATAGGGCAAAATTAAGTTTCAAACTTCTGTTAAAATTAAACAATAACACAAGTGCTGCATGAGGTTTGTACCCCACACATACGTACTTATCTATATTGACTTTCTGTTGCCTTTGTGTCTTTCAACAATGCAAATATATGTCCTTTATTTGAGAATTCAAAATGCCAGTTGAAAAAAGTTAAAGATTTAACATTCTTTAAATGTCTACGGTTTATACGGCAAAAATAAAAAATCCCAACTATCTTCACAGACAACTTGGGATTCTTTGGCAATTAGTCTTGAACTACCCACTCTGTTTGAATCAGATTATCCTCAGTCGAACAAATGTCGGCAACTACCTCGAAGCCATAAGCATTGGTTAGCATATCACTTACCATTTTGCTTATCTTTTTACTGTAGCTAGGGTCATCTAGTTTGTCATACAGTTTTTTGCTAGCATCATCTAGCATTATTCCTTCCACTTCGCCAGAGTTGATGTCAGCGAGGATGTCATTTGCAAACTGAATTGCTGTTGTTTTGTTGTCTTTAAAATACTTTCTCATAAGCTATAATAATTAATATTGTTAACAGTGCAGAGATATAGTTTTTATTTCCAGAAAACAAATCCCTTTAAGGTAGTTTAACGTATTTATGAAAGTTTAATAAATAAAATGACCAACAACAGCATCTATAACTGTCATTGGTCATGAAAATATATATTAGTCGCACAGAAAAATGGCTTCTGTTAAATGTCCTCTGCTTTGGGTGAGAGGACTAGAACCCCATCTATATGAAAGTTAACATTATATGTCCTTGTACTCATTCCTAAGTTTCTTTCCAAGTTGATAAGGGTATTTCTCTCCATCATAGTTGAACCATTCAGTCCAACGTATACCCTCTTTGCTCCAGTATTGATAACGCTTCTGCATATCTTAAAATGGGAGGTCTGTTGGTTCATTATCTTTTATCATCCCCTTGAGCTGTTTCTTCTCATTTAATGAGGCTTGGAGTCTCAATATCATCGCTGTAATCTCTCTCTCATCCATTGATGCAATATCAAACTCCTCATTGCTGTCACTCTCCTTCCAAGTTACCTCAGTTGCCATTGGAATACCTTTACCCTCGATAACCTTTGAGATTGGAACATCATAATACTTTTGGAACTGTTCAGCATTTGGTGTCAACATATACGTTTGGTCTACCTTTGATACATCCAAAAGCTTGGTGTTAACCAAGGTCTCAATACATAAATCAACTTCCTCCTCAGTCATCTTGCAAGCTTTAGCAAACTGCTTCGGATAAAACTTGATAGAACCTTGAGACTGCCATCCAAGTATCCACATTAGACATTTTAAAACTCTCGCATCCAAGCAACATATGAGTTGAGAACTTGGATAAATCCTTTTACTCTTCGTTTCCATTTTTACCGTGTATTTTTTTAGTTATTATTAGAAAGTTCTTTGAATGAGGAACTTTAAAGACTCAATTCTTACTATCAAATGTACTACTCAAGGTGTTAACCGTTTGACCTCTAGTAGTAATGCAAAGATATAGATTTAAATTCACAATTCCAAATATTTTTTAATAAAAATTTGCATTTGTGATATTTTTTTTATATATTTGCAGTATAAATTGAATTTTCTTCATATTTATAATAGGTAAGTGATTGCAACACTTGTCTTTTGTCAATGGTAAGGAGGGTTTCATCAAGGGTTTTAATTCCCCTCCTTACCTCAAACAAAAACCCTTGAAGATGAAAAATAATGAATTAAAACCGAAAAGCAATGAATTACCAAGATGTAATCAAGGACAGTAAATTTTATCTGCCTATGAATTTGAACCTAGGGTATCTATTGAAAGATACAGAGATTGTAATACTCATGAATGTCATCAACTGCGATAACATCCATGAAAAACTCAGTGTGAGAAAATTGATGAGATTCACCAATAGGTCAAATAATACAGTGCAAAACGCATTGAATACACTCAGAGACCTAAAACTCATTGAAGGATTCAAACCAAACTACAAGACATTGAAGTATGTCTTCGATGCGCTCAATAATGCACCATCCATTGATGAACGAATCAACTGGTGTAAACTGTATCAGAAAACGATACAAGATACTGTATCAGAAACTAGTACAAAAAATGTATCGAAAACTGGTACACAGATAAAGAAGATTGAGAAAGAAGATTTGAATAAAGAAGATTTGAATATTACAAAGGAATGTATAAAAAGAGAAGAAGTTGAAGTTTCCGACTGGAGTGATGAACTCTTACGACTTGAAGCAAACTTTAGAAAGGCTTCAAGCACAGTTGATATAGACAATGCTCAGAAAGCTTTCAAGAGAAGAATTGAAATCATTTCAGAGCTTCCAAGTGAATTCTATACAAGACTCAAGGAAATACTAGAGATTAGAGACACAGTAGTCTACAAACTTAAGGCAAAAAGCTGTTACACCTAACACTTTTTACTCCAATTCCTTGGAAATCTCAACTTTTTTCTATATCTTTGCAATGTTAACCGAAACTTTTCAGTTTTCAAAACTATTTATAATTAAAACAAATAGTTATGGACAACAGAACAGAATACTTCAAGCAATACAGACTAGCACACCTTGAAGACTATAAAAGAAGAAGCAAGGAATTCCAAGAACGACAGAAACAAGGAATAGAGGCAAATGTTTACTACCAATCAAGAGAAGAACTTAAAGAAGCAGAAGAAAGAGGAGAAGGACGTATAAACTGGTCAGTATGGGATAAAGTGGTGGAAGAAACAAAACAACAACTTGCTTCAATGACCTTTCCAAAGAAACAAGAACATCAAAATACCAATAACAGTGCTGTACCAAAATGGGTCTATCGTAATTCAACTGGACAACTCCTTGGACACTATGAAAGCACAAAGGAAGTTATGGAAGCATTCTCATATCTCAACCTAACGAGAGGAGTAATCAACTACTATGCAACAGTACAAAAACCATACTTCAAGCAAGACTTGTATTTCAGCAATGAACCAATTGTGCTCAAACCTAAGAAAATAAATGAAGCTAGCGTACCAAGAAACACAGCAGCCTACGACCTAACCACTGGAAAACTAATTGCCATCTTCCGTACAACAAAAGAAGCAGCAGAATACTTCAAAATGCCACCAACTCAAGTCGGATACGTAATCTGCAAGAGAAACGGAGTGTATAAAAGACTAAACCTAAGATTCGAATATCAATCAATATGAGACCAAAAAGAGCTTGCTACGCTTATAAAAACCATGAACTAGTGGGATTCTTCAACTCACTCTTAGAAGCCTCACAGAAGACCAAGGATAACGTCACAACGGTAAGAAATATACTCGAAGGTAAACAAGAAATCTCAAGAAAAGGATACGTATACACAGATGAACCCTTAACCGAAGAAGAAATGCAGTCAATGCCAACAAAAAAGGAAAAGGAAATAAAAGAAGGAAAAAGATTCAATAATGACTGTAAAAAACTAGTTGGAGGATTCGACTACGAAGTACCGTGCAATAACCATCAAGTAACTTACCAAGCAAGGTCAAAAGAACAAAGAATAAAAGACTTTAAATACTTTCTCTATCAAAAACTAGATATGCATTGGCAAATGATACCAAAAGCAGCAGTTAACCTTGAAAAGGTCTATATCAACGAATTTCTAGATTCTTTGTCATAAGTTTTTTTTGTTAAATTAAGGTTTATTTAAATGTATGATGTGGGGAGATAGCAATATGGCTACCTCCCCTTGATTGTATCAAACCAAATCAACCTCACCAAGCAACGATATGTACTGATGCAACGTTGTAGCACTCTTACCAACAGTCTGAGCCAATGCCAATAAATTCACAGTGGGCTTCTGAATCTCCTTCATGATGTAAGAATGTCTATAACTGTAATACCTACACTCCAAGTCAATCAAAGGTATATTATCCTCATTCTCCACATTCCTACGCACACACTCCTCATTAATCCTCTGGAACCAATTAACCAAATGCTCACCATGATACGTGTACAAGTTGTTCACCCTCTTCTTCATATCCTTTCCAACATAATCCTTTAAAGTGGGAAGGAAATAATCAGTACCATCATTGAACATCAACATCGTGCGAATAAGAACATTGCTCTCAACACAGTTCTGCAATACTCTCACCTTATAAAGCATTCCAGTCTTAGAACGAGTACCATCAATGGCATAATAAGACTTACCCTTTATATCAACAACCTTGATGTCCTTCTTCTTTAAAAACGATATATCCACTGGAGCTATGCCCTTCATCCATATCCCAATGATGTACAAATAATGACTGTATAACTCACTATGAATGTCCATCAACTGCTCTGTAACACCATCCCTATATGTCCATCTGTTTCCATGCCTCTCAATGCACTCATCCAAGAACATTTCCATCATTACATCCAATGTCCTAGCGTGTATGTATAACTCAGATTTGGCTTCCCTATAATCCTTGTGATACTTCCAATTGCTCAAAGGATATTCATCAATCAAACCCAAACCAACAGCATAATGCAATAAAGCAACAACCTTGCCCATATAACTCTTGATTGAACCACTCTTCAAACCATTTCCTTCCAACCATCTGCAATACTTCCTACAGAAAGCTTCATTGATTTCATTGATAAGAATGTCCCTTCCAATATACCTCTTCACACTACGATATACAATCCACCATTTCTCAATGGTCTTGGCCTCCAACCCCTTCTCATCAATATAACGCTGGATTAACCCCTTAAAATCGTTTGTAACGGCATTTCTAACCTCATCCCTAGCAAGTATCATCGCTGGTGAATAAACCTCTCCCAAAGCAATGAATTCATCCCTCTTCCTTATGGCTTCATCCTTCATCTTCTTCAACTCAGCATTCACCATCACAAAATTGGGAAATCCCTTCTTAACACATTCATTCTTTTTATCCCAATACTTCTCAGTACAAGAATAACCACTCGACCTCTCCTTCATACCATTGAAGGAAACTCTCAACATAATTGGATGACTTCCATCAGCCAATGTCTTGTTGGTTCGCAAGACCAACTTGATTACAGCAATACTAACTTTCATACACACAACAATATAAAATGTCAAACACAAAAATTGAGATTTCAACACCATTTGCAGTGCCATTTATTCACTCAGTTTGCAAAGTTAGTGCTATTTTGCGAGGAAGAGAAATAATTTAAGTTAAATAATTATAATTGACTGAATATAAAATTGTTAGGGAAAATATTGCCTTTTCCCTCTCTCTTCTTATTTTTTATATAAGACACTTCATTGTGGACTTACTTACGAAAAATATAATCCACTGATAACCAATTAATTAGTAAATTTACAATAATTCTGGTGCAATTTACAGTGTCAATATAAATATTTTTATGCAATATTGGCAACTTTTCGATATTGCTTGATATTTATATAAAAACAATATTATGAAAGAGTATTTTGACATGAACGAACAACAAGACTTACAACAACTGTATGAATTCAATTATGAGAAACATCTATTCGACAGTATAACACCGTGTAAGTATTCAGCACAGATTGATGCAACAGCAAAACATAAGGATAGAGAGTTTGCTGTAGAGATTAAACACAGACTTATGCCAAAGGATAAGTATAAGACCATTATGATTGAAGACTACAAGTATTTGGAATTGATGCTTGAGTACCAGTTTAATGGTAAAGAACCACTGTATATCAATTTCCTTAATGATTGTGTGGTTATATTCAATTTAAATAAATTGAAGAATAAACCAAAACAAAAGGTATTGGATATACAGAGCAATGGATATGATAAACTCCAGAAACTAGAACGTAGGTACTATCTTGATATTAATGATGCTGTAATATATAACTGGACATGGAAGACGCAACAATATTCTTAAACTACATCAACGATAATTACGATAAGGTGGGGGGTACATTAAAGCTATTATCAGCCCAAAGGAAAATGAAGTATTCAGAAGACGCATTCCATGAATCAATATTACGATGTCACAAGGCAATATCAAAGAAGGGGTATTTGAAGGACAAATCACCATATGGCATTACATCATATTTGATACGTAGTTATTTCAATTTGATTAATGAAGAGAAGAGGAGTGCAAAGGTAAAGAAGAGAGACATGAACTACAACTCAGACAACATAGGGGGGTTATATGAGGACTATTACAACTCCAATTTCACAGATGCAAGACAAAAGGTGGTCAGTGATTTATTCAAGGATTTCAGTGTATTGTATATCATGATGGTTGTTGAGCAGCAATTTGACAATGAGAGTTTTTATTTGTTCAAGTTGAAGGAGTTGTGCAAAGACATGACGTATAAGAAGCTTTCAGAGAAGACTGGTCTCAAGGGGGTACGTCAGAAGGTTGTTACCGTTAAGAAGTGGGTGCAGCAGAACATAAGCAAGGAAGACATAAGGAAGGAATTTTATTTGATATATGGAGATATTATTTGAAATAATTGTTATGGTTATAATATTCTTCTCGGTTAACTATGGGGGGTATTGGATAACTGAAGTTAGGGGCTTACCAAGTTGGCTTCAATATAAGCCATTTATATGCAGATTATGTTTAACCTTTTGGAGTTTGATGGGGGTATATATTGCATTGGGGTTAAGTTTCTCATGTTTATATTTAGGAATTGGTGGTTGCATATTGGCGATATTGAATGCATTGGCAATGTGGATTGACCAAAGGAATAAGACAATTAAAATCTAATATGGTATGAATTGGACAAATGAAGATGTAAAGCTAGTGGAGAAGTTCATTGAGATAAGGAACAAGGGTTTCTATTGTGATGGTGGACAGTTAACTCAAGTTTACAATAGGGTTTTGGGTAAGAGTGTTGCACCAACGAATTGTGGTTCTTGCATTAGGGCTAGGATTAATGAATTGGAGGGGGCTTTAAACAGCTTTAAGAAGCTCTCTGAGACCAAGACTGAGGATAAGGTGGAAGATATACCACAAGAGGAAAATAAAGCCGTTAAAAAGGCTAAGAACAAGAAATAATTGATTATGCCACAGAGACTTTCAGAAGACCATTTGTTGCCTTCAAAAGTCCAGAGATACAAGAGGGGTGAGACATATCTTGAGAGGGCTAGGAGCGCATTGTTCAACAATGCTGATGATGTTTTGGACTGTGTATATGTTGACATATGCAATGGTGTATCAAGGAGTGACATAACTCAGAAGTTGATGAAGGGGCTGTATGAGCCACAGAAGTCCAAGATGACTTATAGGACAGCGAATGAGTATTACAATGCTGCTTTGGACAGAATGCACTTCAATACGGATGTTGAGCACCAGAGGTTGAAGGACATTTTCTATAATCGTTATGAGAGTTTATTAGAGGAGGCTGTTAAGAAGGGTGATATATTCAATGCCAAGGGTGTATTGGATAGTATGAGTAAAATCTTTCTTGGTGGTGATGCAACGAAGAACAAGATTGAGATTAATTCGAAGGATGGTCAAGTTGTGATTAAGTTTGGATTCAATGATGATGACAAGGTTGAAGACCAAGATTTCGAAGAGGTGAAAGATTTGGAAAATTAACATTTTTTATATATCTTTGCAGAAAATCTAATAATATGGCATTAAAAGGAGAAAAGAAAAAGGAATGGAGCAAAATATATGCTCAGAAAAACAAGGAGAGAATCAAAGAGTATAAAAATGAATGGAGAAGAACATCACCTAGTGGTAGGGCAGATATGTTATTGCAAGCATATCGCCAGAAAGACAAAAAACATAATCGAGGTGAAGGTGACTTAACTGCTAGGTGGATTGTTGAAAATATCCTATCCAAACCTTGTGCTCATTGTGGGGAGTCTGATTGGCATAAGATTGGCTGTAACAGACTTGATAATTCCAAGCCTCACACGATGGATAACGTTGAACCTTGTTGTCTTAAGTGTAATAACGAGTTAAATTACGAAGACAGACGAAATGAACGTTAAATTCGATATAAAACTCACAAAGGGACAAAAAGAGGCATATAATCTGATTCATAGGAAGGACATTCAGTATGTTGTATTAAGGTGGAGTCGCCAGTGCGGTAAATCGGTATTGGCAGAAGTCTTATTAATGGAATATCTTTTCAAGAAGGGTACGTTTAACGCATATATATCCCCTTCATTTAATCTTGGACGTAAAGTATTCAGTGAGATTTCGAAGATGTTGGAGAACAGTGGTATTGTTAAGAAAGCGAATGCAACGACATTAACCATTGAAACGATATATGACAGTACTCTTCAGTTCCTTTCAATGGAAGCATATACTTCAATAAGAGGTCTTACGATAAGTGGAATACTAATTCTTGATGAGTGTTCGTACTATCCAGACATATTGCCTAATGGTGAAGAGCCTTGGGGTAATGTTATAATGCCTATTGTGAAGGCTAGGAAGCCGAAGGTTGTCTTTATATCAACTCCTAGGGGTAAGAGAGGTATGTTTTACAACATGTATCTCAAGGCGAAGGAAGGTATTAAGGGTTATGCTGAGTTATCAAGAACCATATACGATGACGAGCTTGTGACCAAGGAAGAGATAGAAGAAATTAGGAAAAGTGTGTCAGAATTGGCATTTCGTCAAGAATTTTTAATCGAATTTCTAGATTCTTCACTTACATTCTTTCAAGGTTTTGAGGAAGTTTTCACAGATTACATCTTCAATGATAGGGAGAAGGTATGGATTGGAGTGGATTTATCTTCAACTGGTGAAGATAACACCGTTGTAACGCTTATAAACGCTTCAATGCAAGTGAAACAGTACGTTGTATCTGGAAATCTTGATATGAAATACAACCGTATCGCTAGTATTATCAATTCTGTACCCAATTTGGTGAGTTGTTATCTTGAGAACAATGGAGTTGGCGCACCAATGATTGAACAAATCAAGAAACTAGTACGTCACAAGAGCAAAATATACGAATGGTCAACAACAAACTCTAGCAAAGAGGAAATTATAAGTAATTTGGCTGTAAAAATTGCCAATAAGGAGATTAGTTTCAGCAATGATGACAAGGGATTGTTTGCGGAGCTTGGAAGATTTGTTGTTAAGTACTCCAAAACTGGCAAAATGCAGTTTGAAGGTGCAAGTGGAAGTCATGATGATAGGGTTATGTCGTTGGCAATTGCTTTAAGATGCAGAAACGACTTCCAATACAAGCCTATCAATAGAGGTAATTTTATAAGAACTGGAATTAAATTTTTCGGATAATGGATAAAAATGAGAATATAATTGACCTTGGACAGTGGACAGTACCAACTGACTGGTCTCAAATCACTCTAAAACAGTATCAAGACATTGAGAGATTTTACGAAGATAAGGAAGATAACTTCGATGTGCGTAAGATATTACATATCCTTACCAATCACAGTGAAGATGAGATAAATATGTTGCCTTTGGAGTTTCTTGAGAAGATTATGGGTAGTCTTTCATTCCTTCAAGAGCCAATTAAGGAGGAAGAACCAAGGAATTGGGTTGAAATAGACGGTGAGAGGTACACGGTACACACTGAAAACCAACTTAAGACTGGTGAATATATTGCTTCTGATACGGCATTGAAGGGCGATAAACACAATTATGCAGCAATTCTTGCAATTCTCTGTCGTAAGGAGGGTGAACTGTATGATTCCAAGTTTGAGGCAGAGGTATTGGAGGATAGGATTAAGCTTTTTGAGAAGCAACCTATTACGAAAATTTTGTATATAATAGGTTTTTTTTTACAGTTATACATAACCTCCATGACACCTTTCCTATTGTCTTCCAAGGTAAGGGAGGCAATAGACCTCACTCGCAAGGATATAGAGATTTCTGCGAAAAATGGGGAGCTTACAAAACGCTCTATGAAATCGCTGATGAAAAAATTGAGAAAGTTGGAGAAATCTATCAACTTTACGTAAGTGATTATCTCCAATACTTGAGTTATTTGATAGACAAGGGAGAGGCTGAGAGGGAGGAAGATAAATACCAAGAACAGTTAAGAGCAGCAAAAAAGGGAAGACATTAGTCTACCCTTTTTTTATTACTCTACACCATCCCATTCATCACCATAACCACTGAAATCTTCTAGTGTTTGGTTAGAATGTTTAATATGCCTTCTCCATTCGATGTGCATACCGTACTCACCGTATTCTTTCTCTCTTTCAATCCAAACTGTATAATCATCATTAAGCAGTTCTTCTACCAACTGTGCAAGAGAATTGGCATTCATATACAGCCAATCATAAGCCTCTTTGCTGATTCTTTCACTAGTGCCCCA
>JAEEGL014900232.1_pt1 | contig 11407 bp, 13 predicted proteins | sample 9134231 | NCBI WGS metagenome assembly JAEEGL01 (sample SAMN16246548, study PRJNA631951) | gut metagenome | biome: gut microbiome; feature: rumen; material: fiber-attached | host: Bos | place: Iran: Karaj | collected 2018-10
GCGCGATTATTACGTGCAACTACACGGCACGACCGGCCTCAAAGACAAGCTCACCCATGCTGGCGTATATGGCATCGATATGAGCAAGAATACAATCCAAGACCTGCTTAATATCAAAATTAACTACACCCTAAAAGTTAGCTTCTCCACCCTCACTAAGCTAGTTGACGCCATTGATGGCATCGAAATCGATTCCGATACAGCCTTCTATCGTGATGGCTGTACAATCAGGCAGGGCAAGCAGCAACTCAATTCAGCTTGTGCGCTGACCTACTCGCGCGAGCGCTACTCCTATGGTTCCGGCGATCGTCATCGTGGCCAAAATCAGCAACAAGTCATTGCCGCCATCGTCAAGAAGATTACCGATCCTCATTATCTCGTGCGCTATTCAGATATCCTCAACGCCATCAAGGGCTCATTCGAAACGTCGCTCAGCTATGACGAAATCACTTCGCTAGCTCGCTATCAGCTTTCCGAGTTGCGTTCTTGGCAAATCGAAAATATATCACTAGACGGCACTACCGGCTCCGCGCCAACCTACTCAATGGGCGCCGATCGTCCACTTTCCGTCATGCACCCAGACCCAAACAGCGTCAAAGCCGCACAAGACAAGATCAATTCCTATCTCAATAACAAGTAACAGTCAAAAAATATGCTCAAGACCTGGCGGGAAGACGTAAAGCGCATCCCCAATATCGACGCAAACTGGATCGTAATTTGGGTAAGTATCTTTTGCGGCTTCTTGCTACTCGACGTATTCTTTCCAGGATGGTTCGGTACAAGCCTCCTCAAATATATGGGCATTCTGCTATGTGTAGTGTATGCCTACACGAAGTACAATTCCGATATCATGCTTTCATTGGCATTACTTTTCACCTTTATGGCCGACACTATCCTCGTCTGGACCGAATGGACCGTTGCGGGAGTATATATATTCTGCTTCGCTCAGTTTATGCATCTTCTCAGGCTCTGCAAAGCTAAATTTGAATATATATTCGCATGGGCGGCATTTATTTCTGTCGTGTTCGCTTTCGCTATTATTCAAGGATGCAAACCAATTTACGCTATTGCTAGTGTCTACGGTCTTGTTCTTTTTAGCAATTTATACTTTGCGACAAACCGCTTTCTTAGTCATAAAAATGATTTTAGGTCGCGCTGTGCTTTTTACGGCTTCGTCGCGTTCGTCTGTTGCGACTTTTGCGTCGCAACGCGTTTTTTGGCTCTCGACGGATATTTAACGCTCAATGTTCTGCCTATAGTAAATTTCCTAATCTGGATCTTCTATTACCCATCACAAGTCCTTATCGCAAATAGCTCCACCATGCACCCCTCTGCAAGGTTAGCAAAAAATTTGCGAAAATAATCCGTATAGAGTAAACTTATCTTATGAATGGGAAGTCGAAACCTTACGCTATCTTGGTTTTCGGTGCGCCAATGAGCGGCAAGACCACTTTCGCGGAGCAATTTAGCGCGCGTTTCAATGCACCATATCTTAACCTATCCGAGCTTTATGAAGAGCACAAGCTAACCCGCAAGCTCGCCATTGTCCTTATTGGTCAATTATCTAAATGCGGCCAGACTATGGTCCTAGAAGGCGGCCTCGACAACGAGAAACAGCGCAACGAGATAAAGGATATCTTAACTAAGCACGGATACCGGCCGGTACTCGTTTGGGTCCAGACTGACCTTAACGCCATCAAGCATCGCATGCGTCACAAATATAAAAAACTTGAGGATGCCAAAGCCGCACTTGCAGAGCAGTACAAAAAGCTAGAAGCCCCATCAGAGCTCGAACAGCCGCTAGTTATTTCAGGCAAGCATACTTTTCAGACTCAGTGCAAGAACGTCCTCGCTGGGCTGTCTGATCGCAAACGTGGCACTAAATAACAATGACTTTTGTCGATCCTGAGTTTGGCGAAGTCGTCATTCGTAAGAGCGCTTGGTCTACAAATCCGAAGTTTTCCGTATCGACTTCCGGAAAGCTTACCATCTCTGGCCCCAAGCATACGACTGTTTTTCTTGCCAAGCGCTGGCTTAATGCATCTCGAAAACAAATTCGCGAGAAGTTGCCACTCAAAGACCCGTCCACTCAGCGAGCTCGCGATGCGCAAAAGAAGATTCTCACCAAAAAGGCCAAAGATTATCTGCCTTACCGGCTCGAGTTCTGGGCAAAAAAATACGGCTACTCCTATTCTGGCCTCCGCCTTTCGCACGCAAATACACGCTGGGGCAGCCGCAGCTCATCTGGCACTATATCGCTCAACATAGGCTTAATGAAAGTGCCCGAACCGCTCCGCGACTACGTGATTATCCACGAATTAGCCCACATTAATCATATGGACCACTCGGCGGCATTCTGGGCCGAGGTGGAATTGCATGACCCAAACTACAAACGCCATCGCAAACTCCTCAAGTCATTCTCTCCCGGCGTTTAAGCATTAGTGCTATAATAGTATTAATGGATAAGTATAGTGAAGAGCTAAAAGATAGAGTTGTTGGCTGTTTTCTCGGCGGAGCCATCGGTGACGCGCTAGGGTACCAGTGCGAGTTCGAGCATAATCTCAAAGAACGCGAATATACCACCTATAAAGACGATTACGGGATTTTTTCCGATGACACCCAGATGACCCTCTTTACCGCAAACGCTCTACTCTGGGAAAAGACGCGCATTGTACTCAAAGAAATGCCGCCTACGACAATCGCCTGCATTCACCGCGCTTATCGAGATTGGTATTTCACACAGAACAACGTCCAGCCAGACCAGCAAAACGTTTCATGGATAGATAAACTGGCTTTCATTCGCCGACGCCGCAACCCTGGTTTTACTTGTCTCAATGCTCTTACGAATATTAATGCAAAAGAATATGGCACTATCAAAGATCCAGTCAACCAAAGCAAAGGTTGCGGTGGCGCCATGCGCGTGACCCCAATCGGTCTTTACGCCAACTCTCTAAAAGAAGCCGTAGAATTGTCAGCCAAATCCGCAGCTATCACTCATGGCCATCCACTAGGCATTATTCCGGCAGCATTTGTAGGTGGATTAATCTATGAAATCGCCCATGATAATACTCATAACTTCAATGAACAACTGCATCTTTCCTTTGTTTTTACTAAACAATTCGCCACGCAATATTTCTACCACCAATACCAAGATACCTTTATGGCGATTATGCGCAAAGCATTCGAATTATCGCAAAATAACGCCCGCGATTTAGATAATATCAAACAGCTCGGCTCCGGCTGGACCGCCGAAGAAGCTGTAGCCATCGCCATTTATAGCTGCATTCGTCATGCGGACAACTTCGAAGATGCCGTAGTTGCCTCAATCAACCACGACGGCGACAGCGACTCTACGGGATCCATCGCCGGTGGCATCATGGGTGCTCTTCTCGGCATCAAAGCCATCCCTCAATACTACGTCAACAATATCGAGCATAGCGACTTCCTGCTTGATTTTGCAAACGATTTCGCTACATGCCAGTCGGACAAAATTAGTAATCTACCAGAAACAGATCCGTGGTTTACAAAATATACCGAATGCAAGCCCGCTCAGGAGTATAATTAGTGCCACATTTTATCGATATCCTATCCCCGCATTATCAAAAACTCATCGCTAGCTGTAATCGTCGCAAAATCTCTATAAACTTAGATATTCAAGACCTAACCGTAAACATCCGCAACGCCGAGCCGGTCGACCAGTTTTTTGCTTCCGAGATAAAACGCGCCCTCAAAAACTGCGGTCCAGGCGATAAAATCACCCTCGCCCAAACAGTCGACTCGCAATCTATTCGTATTTCGGTTAAGAACTCCGGTCGCTCAACTCTTACTTCCGAAGAAAAAGAAGCACTCCGTACCGCCGGGTACGAAGTGCGCGCTCGCTTTGGCTATGACACCGTCGTAACCATTGCGCTAGAACACTAGTTATTGCCTACGTATCTTCATTGCAAAACCGCCACCCGGAGCGATATACATCTCCATGCGGTCACCATTACGAATGATTTTCTCCTCAATCACGTAGCCCAACTGATGATCGCGATAATGCGCATCCTCGGAATCACGATAAATTGTCGCCACATAATTAGTCTGAGGCTGCAAGAAATCTATATATAGATCTACCCGACGTCCTTCTTCATTTGTAACGCCACCGATATACCACTCATCCGAATCCCAAGCCTGACGTGCTACTACATAATATTTGCCGATTTCGCCCAACAACGGAAGCGTCCTCTCCCAACGCAACGGCACATCTCGGATAAATTCAAACAGGTCAGGGAACTGCACTTCATATATTTGCGGACGATCGGCCGCCATCTGCATCGAAGAATATATCGTAACATAGTAAGCTAATTGTCTCGTAACAGTCGAGGCAATCCTCTTTGAAAAGTTGCCTACATCTAGAATACCTGGCGTATAGTCCATCCCGCCAGCCAAAAGCCGCGTAAACGGTAAGAAGCATGCATGCGACGGTGCCAAAGCACCACCTTCATATTCTTGACCGCGCGCACCTTCGCGGGTCATTAGGTTCGGCCAAGTTCGCTCAATACCTGTCGATTTGATCGGCTCATGTACGTCGAGCATAATCTTATACTTTGCCGCCAACTCTAGCGCTCTTTGGTAATGCAAGACACCCAACTGTGAATGGTGAAATTCACGATGGCCATTAATCATCATCTTCGACCCAGCATAGCCAGATTTTACGTAACGAATATTATATTTCTTCAAATACTGATATGCCCCTTCGAGCTGCGCTTCGTAGTTATCTATAAAACCTACCGTCTCGTGATGACCAATTAGCTCAACTCCGTTTGCGCGCGCGTAGTCTGTGACGACCTGCATATCAAAATCCGGCGTCGCTTCCATATATTTATTGTTTACACCATTCTCGAGCCAATCGCCCTCCCAGCCATCATTCCAACCCTCAATCAACAGGCCCGGAATGCCGAGATTCTTACATGAATCAATATATTGCATAGCATGGTCGGTAGTTGCACCGTGGCGCTCGCCAGGAGCCCATGTCCACTCACCAACATACATCGCCCACCATATGCCGAGGAATTTGGTCGGTTCAACCCACGAAAAGTCATCATGCGGCGGATCGTTCAAATTCAACATCATACGCGAGGTAATCAAATCGAGCGCATTATTACCGACTATTACCATACGCCAAGGAGTAGAGAAGGGGAGCTCGACGTAGGCACGCATCCCATCAGACAATGGTGTAATGTCCGCCTTAAGCGAAGCTCCATTCAGCTTCAGATTCATCGCTCCATAGTTGTATAAAGCCGCTTCGTGAATAGCGAGAAAATGACCCGTCGGTGACTGAATCGTCAGCGGCGTATGCACCGAATCAGTTAACGTATAGACTGGATGCTCAACGTAATCGTATTCGTAACGATCTGGCTGGTAGGCCGGGATGCTCCAAGAACGAGAATTCGCATCTACCGAAAACTCCGTCAATTCATCGGCAAGCACCATGTTCTTCATCTCAAGCTGTGCCGGAATTTCATATCTAAAAGCAAAACCGTCATCATACGCACGGAAACGCAACGTCAACAAACGATTCGGTTTCTCGTGTTCTTCAAGATAGATAGCCGTCTCATTATAATGGTTACGAATAATATGTTGCTCGCCCCACTCCGCCTTCCAGGTATCATCTACCGTGCGCGCGTATGCACGAATAACAGCAAAATTATCCGCCATCGGCGTCATATCTTTTAGAATTAGTCCTAATCTAGATTTGCGAAGAATAACTTTATCATTCTTCTTTACGAAATAAGAAACCTGCCCATGGTCAAGAACAAATACAACTACCAACTGGCCGTTTGGCGACTTAATCTCATAAACAGCATTAACCTTTGGCTTTCTAAAAATATTGCCAAACAAACTCATAGCTTATCCCACATTAGCATAAGTACATTTTATCACAGATTCAAAATGCTAATGTATAATAATTACCATGTTATGGCTTTATCTATGTGTTATCGTGGCTCTATTTTGGTCCATCAGTGCATTCATAGATAATTATGTAACCGACGTCGTCTTTAAGAAGAAAAAACCGCAAACAATCAAAATCTTTGACGGTATTTCGTATTTAGTTATCGCCGCCGCCATCCTTCTAACAATCGGCGTTAAGGAATTAAGCATCCCATCCATCGGATATCTATTACTATCCGGCATCCTCGCATCCGTCTCGACCATACCATATTATTTAGCACTTCGCGACGAAGAATCCACCACTGCAGTAATCTTCTATCAACTCAGTCCCGTACTATATTTCTTGGCCGAATGGCTCATTTTTAACGAACCAATCACCGGAATCCAGCTAATCGGATTAATCATCATATTAATCGCGCCGGTCGTAGTCGTCTTTTCTCGGAAACGTCAAAAGAGTCGACGCATGGAATTTAGCGCGGCGCTTCTGTTGTTGATTTTCGTCCTCATCGGCACAATTTCCGGCCTAATCACTACGCATATTGGCGAAAAAGCCGACTTTGTAAGCGTCTTTTTCTGGTTCCTTCTTGGTCGTGGTATTTCAGACATCTTGCTATATGCCATACATAAAGACTGGCAGAAACGCATGAAATACATCTGGCGCCACGACCGCTTCAGATTCCTATTCGCGTTGACTGTTAACCAAACTATTTGCGTAGCGACAGAATTTATTAGCCGCTACGCTTTAATCATAGGTATCGCCTCACTAGTTTCCGCCACCTACAACGTGCTCGAACTCATCTTTACATTCATCCTTGGCATCGTCCTTTCGATCATCTGGCCAAAATTTGGCCGCGAAAAGCTAAAACGGCACATTATTATCGCGCATTTAATTGCGACAATTCTCGCATCGATTGGTATAATATTAATACAATAAAAGGAGTCTTATGGAAACAATCCCAACCGGAATAGTCGCAATAATCATCGGGCTATTCTTGCTATTTTTTGGCTATCGCGTCAAAAAAATCGCCATCACCGTCATTTGGTTTGTCGTAGGCTACTGGCTAGTCTCGCAATTTGCTAACCAAATTGTCCAAGATCAATTCTGGCAATTCCTACTATGCTGTATTGGCGGCCTCGTGCTTGGCATATTTGGTATGACTATCGAAAAATTCGCCGTCTTTCTCACTGTTGGCGTAACATTCGGCATGTCCGTAATGCAAAACTTCGGCCCAGCCACCGATTGGACTCTTCCAGCTATCGCCGTCGCCGTAGGTGTAGTTGCTGGCGTTATCGCCGTATGGCTCATCAAACCAATGATTATTATCGCTACATCAGTCGAAGGCTCATATTTGGTGCTCAATTATGCACTGAGCATGTTAAATGTCAGCCCCGAATCTTCATTGCGACTTATTGCGTTTCTAGCCATCGCCGCCGTTGGTATCGTATTCCAGTGGAATAATTGCCGCAATATCGAATAACTCGCTATCTCTTTAATACGACTTCTTTAAATAGACCGATTACCAAATCTTTGCTTTCCTTGTCGACATCTTTTGATGAGCGGAATATTTTTGCCAAGTTGCGCATTTTGCCTAATGACATCGTATCGAGAATATCGCATCCTTCAATTGTGCCAAAAATCGCCTCAAGCAACTTCTTGCGATCGGCGTCGTCATGTTTCGCCAGCCAGCCCCATAGGCGACGCTCCGTTTCTAGGCTACGCTCGGAGCGTCGCCCTCGTTTAAAATGATCCCCTACCACTTGCCATGTTGCCGCCGCATGACTAATAATATTCTCCTTATCTGACTGAACTACAAGATAATTGCTGTTATGCATCATCGCACCAACCACCGTGCTATGTGGCACAATATGGATATACTTCTTCAGCACTCTTTGGTAATTCTTTGACTCAAACTCAGCATCACGCAAACCCGGTCCATCGTTATTGTATATAGCTTTGATTCGCTGAGATTTTATCTTGTTCATGAACATTGCGGCGACTAATGCTAAATTGCCACCCTTAGAATGGCCGCAAACAATCACCTTCGGCCCCAACAGCTTGACGTGCTCATTGAGATACTTCGTTGCCTCCACATGCGACGGTACCGGAAAAGAGCAGGACATCTCGAAATCCTCACGCCACCCGCTAATAAGCTGATCCGTCCCCTCAAATGCGATACATTCCAAACCGCGCGTAATTCTAAAAGTAATCGCGCTAAACTGCATATCTCGCTTTGTATTGTAGATATAATTAGAGACAATCAAATGACGATACCGATTCGCCTCGACTACCTCTTTCAATAGCAGGTACGCATCGCCCATCGCTATACCAAGCTTGCGAACGCTCTTATACGAATTCTGTCGCATATACACGCGACCAATCTCTTCCAACGTATGACAGTTTTCATTAATTCTCGTATTCGAAAAATCTAAATACGTCAGCACTGAAAAAATAAGATTATCGACTTCGTTGAACTTTTTATTTTCAAATCGGACATCGCCGTATTTATGTACATAATCAATAATATTTGCCATAACTCTTCTTTATTATACCTTGTTATGCGTGATGATACGCATGCCCCAAATATATTTCCTGCGCACGATATATTTGCTCCGTAACAATAAGACGGCATATCTGATGCGGAAAAACCAGCTTCGATAGACCCCAAATAACATTCGCCCTCGCCAAAATGTCAGGCGAAAAATGTCCAAACGCACCACCGATCAAGATTACTACGTCTCGACCATTCTCTAGCGGCCCCGCCAATGCTTGGCTTAGCTCCGGCGAGGTCATTATCCTGCCGTTTTCATCTAGCAAAACCATAAAATCGTCCGGCTTTAGACGTGCGACACGTTCATCGAGCTTATCCTCATCCACAAATTGCCATTCAATCGCCCACGGCTTTCGTAGTCGCTTCTCGTATTCGTCGCAAGCCTCTTTTAGCCAGCTCGCATGTTTCTTTCCACCCGCAATTATTCTAATCATCTATTTTATTATACCGCGACGGCACCTCGCCCCCCCCAATAGCCGACCGGGGTCTTTCTCGACAATATGCGGAGATGTCCGTCTAGCCGACCGGGTCTTCCTCGACGGTATGCGGAGATGTCCGTCTAGCCGACCGGGTCTTCCTCGACAGTGTGCGGAGATGTCCGTCATTCTTTTACAATGCAAAAATCAGTTCTATTTCGTCGACTAGATAGTCTTGTTTTAGATTATATTTGCGCATCGCTTTTTCATAAAGCAATTGCAAGAACAGTATCGCTCTCGGGGAATTAGTCCGGAGCGCCACAGCCAGAAAGAAGAGCAGCGAGTAATGCTCGACAAGTTTCTTTCGCCGATACTTTCCGACTCGCAAGTTTGAGTGCGCATATTTCCGATTAGTCATCAGAAATGTTCCGATATACTTTTGCGTATAATAATTCAGTTGTTGCCTCGAAATACCGAGCGCATCACAAATCGCTCGTCCCGATATATAAATTTCACCATAATCTTTTCGCATATTGGCACTATATAGTCGCCGCCAGCACTTCCTCAACCATGAGTTCAATATTTTACAAAGTTGTCATAATTTTTCAGACATCCCTACATAGTCCAGAGACAATGGCAAAGTTGTCCTATTTCTTCAGACATCCCTACATAGTCTAGAGACAACGGCAAGGCAGTAGCAGTGCAGAGCTTGCAAAAACGGCCACAATTTGGTATAATCTCACGCAGTTACCAAAGACAGCGGCGACTCGCAAGAGTTTAATAATGCCGCCGAGGAGATTTATTTCTTGTGTATATATTGGTGACGAATTATTAACATTCTGGCTACCAACTAATACCAAAAGGAGATTTCTATCTATGGCAATTAGCAAAGATAAGAAACAACAATTGGTTGCCGACTTAAACGAGCTTCTCAGCGATGCTAAGATGACTGTTTTTGCAAAATACCAAGGCCTTACGGTCGCGGAAATGCAAGAACTTCGCAAAGCTGCTCGCGAGAATAATGTCAAAATTAAAATCGTCAAGAACCGCCTTGTTCGTGTTGCCATGGGCAATATCGCGGTTTATAAAGACACCGACACTAGCGCGCTCGAAGGTCAGCTACTTTACGCCGTTTCTAACGACGACGAAGTCGCTCCAGCTCAGGTTCTAGCAAAATTCGCAAAGGATCATGGCGCCCTCGAACTTAAAGGTGCATTTAGTGGCGAAGGTGCCGCGCTTGGCGAGGCAGACGTAAAAGCACTTGCCGATCTTCCAAGCAAAGACCAGCTCATTGGCCAGGTTGTGGATATGCTCCTCAGCCCAGTCAACGACGTCACGAATGGTCTTTCTGGCAATCTACACGCTTTGCTCGACGGCATTGCCGACAAAGCAACCAATTAATTTACTATCAACCTATAAATAATAAAGGAGTCTAACATGGCTGCTGATGTTAAAAAACTAGCAGAGGAATTGGTTAAGCTCACCGTCCTCGAAGTTAACGAGCTAAAAACCATCCTTAAGGATGAATATGGCATTGAGCCCGCTGCTGCCGCTGTCGCTGTAGCCGCTGGTCCAGCTGATGCTGGTGCCGCTGCCGCTGAAGAGAAGAGCGAATACGATGTCGTTCTTAAAGACGCTGGCGCACAGAAGATTGCAGTTATCAAAGCTGTTAAGGAAGCTACCGGTCTTGGTCTTGGCGAAGCTAAGGCTATCGTCGATGGCGCTCCTGCCACTGTAAAAGAAAAAGTTGCAAAGGACGAAGCCGAGGCTATGAAGAAAGCCCTCGAAGACGCCGGCGCAACCGTCGAACTCGCTTAAGTTCTATCAAATTAGTCAGAATGTTATCGAAAGGCGACCACTCACGTGGTCGCTTTTTCGTGCCGCCACCACATCACAATTCAGAGCTGCAGAGCTCCTCTAATAACACAATCAGGCGCTACGTTGCCTGATTTTTAAATACGCAAAATAATAATATACTATAAGCAGTATGACGCATAAAACTGGTTTTCTATCCGGCGATGAGCCACGGGAACTCGAGGAGAAGACCGAGGCGCAAAAAATTGACGAGCGCCGTCCGGCCGCTATGGCCACTTCTAAAAGCATGTATGATTTTGCTGAAAATGGCGATACGCCTGCCATTGAACAGAGAATAGATACCCAAAATATAATTGGCGAGAAAAATGAAGCGAGCCAACCAAAATTCGAAATAGACAGCAAATTCGCGCAGGAAATGAAAGAACGCGAAGCGAAAGAGCGCGCCGAACGTGCCGAGCGCGAAAAAGAGCAAAAGGAACAAGACGAAAAATCAAGTAAGAAGCGCCCGAACGAAATTGAAGAAAAATTGAAACAACCGCAAACGCTCGACGAGGAAGAGTCTCGCCGAGAGCTATCCGAAGAAACGGCCAGAAATAATCTCAGCAAACTATATCCAGACGCCAAACCACTTCATTCCGACGTTGAAGACGAGCTCTGGCGCCGACGCACCGATAACGGCCGCAAGGCCTCAGA
>JAEEGL015716154.1_pt1 | contig 11407 bp, 6 predicted proteins | sample 9134231 | NCBI WGS metagenome assembly JAEEGL01 (sample SAMN16246548, study PRJNA631951) | gut metagenome | biome: gut microbiome; feature: rumen; material: fiber-attached | host: Bos | place: Iran: Karaj | collected 2018-10
GATAGGGTCTGTCGTCGAGCGGGCGCGTGCAGCCCCACTCCTGCGCCTTCTTCTGAAACATCTTCTTCGCGAACGTCTTAAACACAAGCCCTACGAGAAGCCTGACCGGGAGCGGGAAGATCTCCGGGCCGGTGAATTTCTTGCACGCTTCGTCGGTAAAAGCACCGTCGCGGCCGTAGATCCTGCCCATTTCCTGGTACGGCGCGGTGATCTTGTCGCGCTGCTCCCCTTCGAATAATCTTATACTAAAATTGTCGCCTTTCACAAGTGTGCCGCCGTACTCGCAGCCCAGGTTTTCGGCCAGCATCTGAAGGTACGCTTCGCCGCAGCGGAGCTGTACGCCCTCGGCAAATCCGCTCTGCAGGAGGTACGACAGGACCGGTTTCTTCGCGTCAGACGCAGGTTTCGATAACTGCGCATCTGACTCCGCTTCAGCAGCGTCGCCTGCCGAATCATTCTCAGAAGCAGAAAGCCCCGGCGACAGTGCTTTTCGCTCGGTATCGAGAGTCTCCAGGAACTCGATCAGCAGGCCCGGGATGCACTCGACATAGAGCGGCAGCGCGATCAGGATATGGTCGCATTGGTAGAAGCGCGCGCGGATCGTGGGCCACTGCGCGCGGTCCGAAATCTCGTACTGCTCGAAGGTCGCGCCGCTCTCGGCCATGCCGGCCGTGATTCTCAGAAGGATCTTGTCCGTGTTGCTGAACTTCTTCGCGCGCGGACTTCCGTTAATGATCAGTGCATGCATGCAACCGCCTCCTTCCAGTTCTCTGCGGGGAACACGCCCAGCGATTTCGTCCCGATGTTCAGGGCCGCGCGCTCGTTCCAACGCATCAGGTACGTGCGGTCCGCCTCGCCCGCGTAGATCAGCCCGATGTCGGCGTTTCTTCTGTAGCGCATGACGTGGCGCATCTGGTCGCCTTTGAATTTCAGGTACATGGTGACCAGCGGCATGATGCGGTCGAAGATGTTCTTGCCTTTGTGGTCGAGGAACCCGAGCGCGGTGCCCGAGATCACCCAGATCTGGTCGGCGTGGATCATCTTCTTGAGGATCTCTTCGTAGTCGTCCTTGATCGAGCAGATGCCCGGCGTCTTCAGCCAGCAGAAATTGCAGCCCACGCAGTGCGAGATCTTCATGTCCGCCGCCTCGACAATCTCGAACTCTGCGCGGGCGGTGGGGGCGGTTCCAGGGGCGGTTTCTGGGGTGGTTCCCGGCGCAGTTCCTGGGGCGGTTCCCGCGGCGGCGAGGGTCTGCCGGATCGCGTCCGTAAGCGCCGTATCCGAAGTGGTATTCACAATAAGGATCATCTTTTCATTTCCTTTCTATTCCCAGGTGCGTATCCTTGAGAAAGCAAGAAGTACGTAGCCGGGTGTTTGTGCAGATTCTATAAACGAGTTTATATAAACACGTTTATATTATTCTTTTTTCTAGCGGCTGTCAACACCTTCTAGTTTCCAGTGCTTTTTGCGAGGAATCATGGAGCCCTGTCTGTTTCGTGTCTGTTCGAGGGGTCTGAACAGACAGTTCGCAGACTCACCCTGTTTCGTGTCTGTTCGAGGGGACTGAACAGACAGTTCGCAGACTCACCCTGTTTTTCGTCTGTTCGAGGGAACTGAACAGACGCAAGGCAGACCGGGACAGATAGTGGTCTAATTCTCCCCCCGCCATCTGTCCATCTTCTGACTGGGTCTGATGATGGTCTAATTCTTCCCCCTCTATCTGTCCATCTTCTGACTGGGTCAGATAGTGGTCTAATTCTCCCTCCTCTATCTGTCCATCTTCTGACTGGGTCTGATGGTGGTCTAATTCTCCCCCCGCCATCTGTCCATCTTCTGACCAGATCTGAGACATCAAAAGCGATGTGCAGACCGGGGGGCGGGAAAAACAAGGATTTGCCCCCATGACAAGTGCTTGGGGAGAAGTGGCATGAAAAATCCATGTAGTGGTCTATGTAGAGACTTGGACCATTACATGGATTTCGGAAAAGCACTGTCGCGAATGGACCTGCGTGGAATCAAGATGCGCAACCAATATGGGAATCGAGATCGAGGCGCGAGGCGGATCAGTACCCGAGTTCCTCGTTTACCAAGATCACGGAGATGCGGCCCGGGTGGCGCGAGAAACGCGTGATCAGGAACTGGCAGCAGATGGTATCCGGCGACTTGCAGTTAAAACAGCTGCCGGTCTTGGTGCAAGGCGTATTCAACCCGAAACGCTGGGCATTTACCGGCGCCGCGATATTCCGCGCCCGCTTCATCGCGCCATCGATATCATCGCAGATCTTATTCATTCCCACGATAAAAAGCACGTGTTTCGGGCCCTGCGCGATCGCCGACACGCGGTTGGCGTTACCGTCGATATTCACCATCACTCCGTCCTCGGTCATTGCATTACAGCTCGACAGGAAGAAATCCGCATCGTAGGCCAGCAGCATCGCCTCGCGCTTATCCGCATAGGCATCACGGTCGATGAAATGGTAGTTGCCGTCCTTCAGCGCCTGCGACAGACCGATCGCATGCACACTCATCGAACCGCCCATCGAAACCGAAGCACCCTCCGGAATGATCTCCAGTGCTTTTGCCAGCGCATCCTCCTTACTCCCGGCGTAGAAGCCCTCCATATTCCGGGAGCGAAGGCCCTCGATCACCTTCTTCGCCAGAAGCTCATTACGCTTAAACATCATCTCTTCCATAGTACCCTCCTTCGGCTTTCGCCTTATCATCATCCTTCGGCAAACGCCTTCGTTTCTTTTCGAGAAGCGCGTCCCGCGCCCATCACGTCTGCGTCAGATAGATCTGCACCTTCCGGCAGGCATGTTTCATCGCGTATTTATAGGACTTCGAGCCGCGAATATAGTCGAAGAAATCACCGCGCACTTTGTCGCTGTTCATATGCTCGAAAATTTTGAAGTTTTCCTTGTTCGGCTCGAAATACATCTCTACCCGGAACTGGAAGAACTCCCCATCCCCGTCGGGATACTGGCGCGTCAGCGCGATCGTGAAATCGTCGTCGATACTGCGGAACGTCCCGCACTCGAACATCAGAAGATCCCTTTCGAGGAGTTCTTCCTCGGAAAGCCCCGCCGTCACTCGTCCGGTCAGGATGCCGTCGGTCTTCATATCCTCGCAGAGGTCTTCAAAAGCTTTCACGACTTCCTCGACCGTACTTTCGTCATTTAATCTCTCCTGAAACTTCATGACCCACGTGCGGCCACGGATACAGTTGGGATTATCCACATCGTAATATGATTCAGGGTCCGTTTCTATATCCTTGACCACCTGCGAGCGATCGTCTCTTTTCCTGTTCATGTAGTAGACCAGTTTTACCGCGTTGATCAGTGACGCGATGACAGCAAAGAGAGTAAATGCGAGGCTCAGCGTCAGGAAGAACGGTTCAGCGGCAGCAAGCAGGAGGAAAAGGAGCGCGAGAATAAGCGCCCATCCGAACTTGAAAATGACACAGAAAAAGAAATGAAAAACGATGAACTTGGCGTACAGTCTTCTCATCTTATCTCCTCCTCATAATGTCATTTCAATCATGTCGCACATTTTCTCAGATCCCCAGTTCGAATCGGAGCTGCGGTTCCATAGGCGTGTAATTCGTCATCTCGAAGTCTTCCACCCTGATGTCCGAAATCGCGCATTTGCTGTCTTTATGAAGTATCAGCATCGGGAGCGCATCCGAGGCAGTGGCCACCTCCGCTCGGCGCAGAAGCTCATGCGCATTCTCGATGTGCCGGTCGTAGATCTGCTCATTGGCCACGAAATGCGTAAACACGCCCGCCTCGTAGCCGGTCGCACGGGCAATCATGATGAGGAGCGCCGCATACTGGATCTCGTTGATCCCGCCCGCACCGGACGCCGTCAGCATATCGCCGGATCTCTGGATCATGCACATATCGAGATACTTCCCGCGCACATTCCATATAGTGAGAAAAGCGCAGGGCGCGAGGCCGGGCGTCTCGCGAAGGTCCGTCTCCTGCCACAGCGACATGATCTTCCTTCTCCCATACGGATCCTTCTCGATATTCTCGATCAGCTTATTCACAAGGTCGTAGCGCTTCACCGTCGCGCCGTAGCGCTGGCCGATCGTGCCGTCGCCGATATCCCACGGCGTCCACCACGTCACACCCATCTCCTCCATCTCCGACAGTACATTTGTCGGGTTCTGATAGATCGTGAAGATCTCGCGGATGCCCGTTTTCCAGGCCTGCTTCCGGAGCGTGCAGATCGGGAACTCGCCACGGCTTAAGTCGTACTTACGCGTCACGTGGTTGACGCTGATGGTGTGCGCCGGCGTCCCGTCCTCATACTTCGGCCGCGGATCGATATCCTTATAGCCATTCTCGAGAATATTCTTAATATCCGAAACCAGATACTGGTCCGCTTTCGTCATGCTCATCGTCTGAAGACTCCTAACTGTGCCGCTCATCATGGGCACCTGTATTTCCGCGCGCAGCGGAATGTTTCCGGAAGACCCGCGGCGGTTTTTATTCATTATACCAAACTTACCCCGCCGTGTGGCGCCATCTCCATCACGATCGAACACTTTTCCCGAGGTCCGCGTGGCAACGCGTCAATCGTAATAGAACACTTTCCCCCGTGGGCGGAACGGCAGGCGTTTCCCTTTCGGTATGAGAAAAGCATGTTCCCGGTGCTCGCGTGATCAGGAAATAGAAAAGAACCTGAAAGCATTTCTGCCTTCAGGTTCTTGTACTGGTTATGAGAATCTTAAATTGTTATTCTCCTTACCACTTCGCAGCGAATCAGGTATTTCTCGCGTATTTTTTTGCCGCCCCGTAGAAGTCATAGAGTGCTCTGCATACAGCTATCAGGTTCTCGTCATCGGATCCGCCGTTAAGGATGTTGTAGCAGTAGGTCAACGGACTATACTTAATTTTTCCGGATGTCTCTCCTACAGTCACAGTCAGCGTCCGCTTCACATTCAGTTCTTTGAAGCTGATGTTCCTGATTCGCGCCACCACGTATTCTCCAACCTGCGCTTTCTCCACAGTCAGATCACCGCAGGAGAATTCGAGCTGTTCCAGCGGTATATCACTTGTGAAGTAGAGTGATAGCGTCGTCTCGGACTTAAGCGACAGTGTCGCTCCCACAAATTCAACGCCCTCCGGAAGACTCGTAGTTGACGGATCGTATGCATAGCTTTGCAGAGTTGAAGCCGAGATGGACGAAACTCGCTTTTCTTTTTCACTCATATTGGAATTCGGCACTTCTCCTGTTACTCCGAAGTAAGTCTGTGCCGCAGTACCATAATTGAGCATCGCTTGTACGAAGGCAACGGCATTCGTATACTGACTTTCTGTACCGTGAGCCAGGATATAATCCGCGTACTCTTTGACGGAATACGTATACTCATTTCCGCTTACTTCGCCGTTAAAGACTTGTGCCTTGATCTCTGAGCCCATATCCTTCGCCGAAACTTTGCATTTGAAAACGTAATATGTTTTATCATCTATCTTTTTCTTTTCAGCGTTTCCAACCGGAATCTTTTCGGTTATGGTTTTGGTTCCGTTCGGAATAATGAACTGCATATATGCATCATCACTTTCTGCAACTTCATCAGCCAGTTCCATATAGAATTTGACCGCGATATCGCCATCCAGACTCAGAGAGTAGCCGGCAAGTCTTTCACCAATGCCATCACTATACATCCTCCACTCTGCTGTGATAGTAACATCATCTGTAACCACGATCGTATCGCCAGGAAGCTTCGCTTCGCCGTCTACTATCCAGCATCCAAGTGTTGTACCGGTTGGTCCGGTAAATCCGCTCTCCGGCAATCTATATGGCTGATTCGGCACAACCTGTACCGGATACATGATGCCTGTTCCTCCATTACGATCGAAAGAAACCGTGCAGAGTTCACCTTCGTAGGAAAATCCGCAGTGCGGGCAGGTCACTGTGTACGAACCGTCACCGCTGTTGGTAAAGACTGCTTCGCTGTGTCCGCAGATTTCCAGTCGAATCATTTTTTTCTTGCTGCGGCAAGTCGAGTCACGGTCTGCAGCCTGGACCCAGTTGACATAGTTATCGCCTCCTATTATGCCAACACGAACACCATTGATATTAAGTGTCCCATCCTTACCAGAAGAATCACCACCGCCGATGCTTTTTCCATTGTTGCTGCTACCGGTTAACATAATCGTGCCACCGCTGACCGTAATCGTTCCAGCGGCACCGCCACGGCTTGATCCATAACCACCTCCGATACCGACACCATATGATGTTTTGACAATGTTGAGTCTGCCGCCGCTGACCGTAATCGTTCCACCATCACCGCCAATCCGGCTTCCTCTTCCGCCACCGATTCCCGAACCGTAGGAAGACGCGCTGGTTAGGTTTACCGTTCCGCCACTGATAGTAACCGTACCACCGTTGCCACCGTTTCTGCCGGTACCTCCACCGATTGCCGCGCCGTGTTGGCTCGTAATGTCGACCGTACCGGCGCGGATCACAACTGTGCCACCGTTACCGCCATTGTATTTGTCTTCATAGTTTCCGCCACCGCCGATGCCTGCACCGTGTGAACTGCAGCTGATTATGATATGACCACCGTTTATTGTTACATTTCCGCAATTCTGATCCGTAGAACTTCTACTCATCGTCTCATTTCCGCCGATAGCGGCTTCATCCATTGATGGCTTTGTAATGGTCAGTTTTCCTACCGTTTCAGATGCCGTGCTCTGTGCCCAAATGGTAAGAGATTTCCCTGCAGTAACACGGATTCCTTTGACCGCCGTCAGTTCAACACCATCACAAAGGATCAGGTGGACATCTCCTTGGACTTTAATTCGGCTGCTGATCTCCCGGCTCGTATCGACAACGTACCATCCGCCGTTAAGAACATTGCCGCCATTGTATATGCTGAAAGACGAGCAAAGCAGGTTTTCTCCTGTTTCAGGGTCTAGATAATAATAGCCGATCCGGTAACCGCATTCATCGCACAAACCGTCGCAATCGTTGTCCGTATGGGAATCGCAGTTCTCCAAGTGTACCGTAGCACACTCCGTATTCCGACAGGCCTCGATTTTCTCCTCCTGCGAGGCCCAGTCCACAGTCTGGCTGTCGTTGTCCAGATAACCCACCTTGTATTTCGTGATATCCAGCGTGCCGCTGTCGGCGCTTCCGCTACCGCGGCCGATTGCCTGCGCGTTCGCACCACCGGTAGCCGATACTATACCACCTCGTATGGTCATCGAGCCGCCTGCAGCATCTGCGTTGCCACCGATACCCGCACCGTTTTCGCCGCCACTAGCTGTGATGGCACCGCCACAGATTGCCAGTTCACCGCCCGTTGTCTCGATGCCGGCCTGCCCAGATGTGCCTGTCGAGATAAGCGCACCCATACCGTCATCGTTACTCTGCGCCCACAGCGTGAGGCTGGCCCCCTCTTCAAGTGTGATGCCTGCTTCCGCTTTCCAAGTACATCCATCGCAAAGAATCATATTCACGTTACCACTGATGGAAATGCGATCGATCGTCTCCACATCTGTGGCAAGGACATACCATCCCTCGCTAATTGTCAACTGACCGTTATAGGCACGGAAAGAAGAACAGATATGAAGATTCCCGTCAGCCGGGTCGAGATAGTCAATATCAATATGTCGGTCACAGAGTCGGCATATCCTGTTTTCAAATTCATGTGAAAGACAAGGTACAAGCCTCACCCATCCGCTCCGGCAGACGGAATCCCGCATCTCCGCGCCTACAGGCTGTGTTGACCCATCACTGTCAAAAATCTGTGTATTGAGTAATGTCAGACTGCCCGATCCCGTGGCTCCTGCCCCATGTCCGATGGCTTGCGCACCCGTTCCAGCAATTGAGATGACATTGCCATTACGAACCGTTATATTTCCGGCGTTTTTGCCATTTCCTCCACCGATAGCGGCATCGCCGGCATTGCATGATGCTCCGGCAATTAACACACCTGTCGCACCTTCCTGCCGCCAGATCGTCAGAGAATTACCCTCTGCCACTTCAATGCCTTTTGGTGCTGTAAGGGTCGCGCCATCACAGAGAATCAGGTTCACATTCCCATTTATCGTGATTCGTTCAGAAATAGTCAAATCTCCCGTCACAGCGTACCGCCCGCCATGTGCGCCAACAGTGTGCCAAGTTGTGTCAGACGACGTCAACACCTTGCAATATGGACTGCCCTGACTCTGACCCTCCTCGTCCACAAAGGAAATGTTCTGAAGAAGCGGTCCACCGCCTGCACCGCACCATGAGCAATTACCGTAAGCGTCGTAATTATGTGCCCCACAGCTCTGGATAATGATCGTTATATCGGTCCGTCGAGCATACGCTTCACGGGAAGATAAACTCGCCCATTGGGGTACTCGGTCAATGTAACCTACCCTGACATGAACATCGTTTGATATATCGTCAAAACTCAGAGTTCCGGGATCGGAAGATCCGTCACCATGCCCAACTGCCTGAGCAGGAAGATCAAAATTGTCTCCATATCCGCTTCTAATCCAAGCCGTGCCGCCGATAATCTTCACCGTGCCGCCTGCACCGCTCTCACCACCGCCGATACCGGCAGCATTTCTTCCACCATTAACAGTGACGTTTCCTCCGGAAAGTGTGACCGTGCCACCGTTACCCTTATAGCCACCACCTATGCCTGCACCTTTCGCCCCACCTGTGGCTGTAACAATACCGTCTGTAATAGTGACCGTGCCGCCTTCAGCTTCGTTACCGTTTCCGATACCCGCCCCCAGATACTCTCCACTTGCCTGTACCGTTCCTCCGGAAATTGTGACATCGCCACCGGGACCATATGCACCTCCACCTATACCTGCACCACCTCCTGGTGCGGTTCCTGCTTTTGCCGTGATGTCACCGCCGGTAATTGTGACCACGCCTCCGGCATATTTTTGTTCTCCCGAATTACGTCCGCCGCCAATTCCCGCACCGGTACTACCGCCAATAGCATTTACTTTCCCGCCACTAATTTGAATTGTACCGTAGACACTTCTGCCGCCGCCAATGCCTGCGCCGTTATCTCCACCTGTCGCGTTAACTTGACCGTCGCTAATATTGATAAAGCCATCTTCTGAGCCAGAATCACCGCAACCAATGCCTGCGCCACCATGACCACCATATGCGTAGATGGTTCCACCCGTAATGGTGATATTACCAATCTTGCCCCATAAACCGCCTCCGATACCAGCCGCATACTTACCGCCATAAGCTGTGACCGTGCCTCCTGTGACGAGGATACTTCCGATGCCTTGGTGATAGCCTGTACTTCCGTCAGCACCGCCTATACCCGTAGCTCCATGACCGCCGGTAGCCGTAACCGTCCCTCCATTGATCGTGATGGTTCCTCCATGGCCGATCTTGCCACAACCGATGCCGGCACCGTATTCGCTGCCAACAGCTGTAACCGTGCCTTCGTTGATCGTAATCGTACCTGCCCAGCCACGGGTATTCATACCGCAGTTTTCTTCGGTAAAAACCGTGTCTGTATTGGCGGTGCTACCACCGCCACCTATGGCAGCGGCGCCAAAAGAACTCGTTGCATGAATTGTTCCACCATTTATAGTAAGATTGCCGCCCGGTTCATCCACGTTTCCACCGATACTGGCATTGGATTTACTTACGTTATCGATTACCAGTTCACCACTGCCTTGACTCTGTCCAAAGATCGTCAATTTATGCGATCCGGTCAGATGAATACCCTTGGGAACCGAAAGAACCGCACCATCGCAAAGGATGAGATGTACATCGCCGCTTATTTCAATACGGTTCTGGAATGACACATCTCCTGCTGCTACATACCAGCCGGAGCTCAATACCGGCATGGAATCTGTGTTGCTTAGAAGCGTTGTGTACTCTTCACAGAGAAGATCGTTGCCGGCCTCATCCACATAGGGAACCCCACCTGCGTTCTGGAAGGTGGCAGTCAGCGTCCGATTGGCATTGGCAGTGAAACTATATACAGGCTCGGTGCTCACTGTAGTTCCGTACTCCGTCCATCCCGAAAAACTGTATCCGGGATTAGGAAGTGCAGTCAGTGTAACCGTTTCACCTCCGGAATACGTTCCCGTTCCCTTAAATGAACCGCTATCTTCCGGGAAAGCGACCGCGTCGACAGTAAAGGTCATTCCCTCATAAGATTCAAAATGCGCCGTCAGGCTGCGATCCGCATTCGCGGTGAAGCTATATATAGGAGTGGTGCTGACCGTCGTGCCGTTTTCTTCCCATCCCAGGAAAGTATAGCCATCTGCTGCCTCAGCAGACAGTATGACTCTGTCTCCCGGCAAGTAGCTCCCCGAACCGGAAACCGTGCCGCTCCCCTCTGATGAGACATTTGCACTGATGGTATAGCCCGGAACAAATGCCACAGCCACGGCCATGTTCCAAGAAGTCATAACGAAAGTCTCCCCGTCCAATCGCGTAAGATTGGCATGGCCGTCATGAATTTCACCGGCCAAGTAATAGTCTACTACATAACCTGGGTCAGGATGCCCTACCAAAGTCACCGTGTCACCCGAAAAATAGAGAGTCTTTTCATCCTTGATTTCCAATGTACCGTGTTCGATGCCGGAATAGACACTCACAGCGAGATAGAAAATCGCGTAGATCTTCATACTATGTTCCACATGCAAGGTGAATTGGTTCTCCGTGCTGAGAATCACTTCATTATCCATATCCATCCAGGCAAGGAAACGGTAGCCGTCATCCGGCGTCGCTTCCAACATGAGATCCATGGTATCATAGTCCATGTTATAGCTCACCGAACCGCCATCCTCCGGCGCAACATAAATCGTGACTTTTTCGGAAGAGGAGAAGGAGCCTTCTACCTCCGCTTCCACTTTAACTGGGCAATCTAATACCTCTTCCACCTCAACCGTCACATTGTCATCACCTAAAGGCGTATCTGTAGAGATCTCGATCGGATCATCTTCACCATCGTCTTCTTCTGCAAAAACTCTGGTCGGAAGCAGCCCCACCATCAGGCAAAGGCTCAACATGATTGATATTAGTTTCTTCGTCGATTCCATCGTATTTTCCTCCTTCGATGAAAGCATGTGCGTCTATGGTAATAGATGGAGGGTATACACCCTTGATTCTCAGTTCAGTATCCCGCTCTACCGCTTCAGATCCTCGTGCCACACTCCTGGCAGAATGCGCCTGTCGGGGGAAGGGGTTTTCCACAGTTCATGCAGAACTTCGGGCGCGCCGCCGCCTGAGCTGCCTGTGCCGGAACACTCTGTGGTGCCTGAGCCTGCGGAGCCGCCTGAGGTGCCGCCGGAGCTGCCGCGGCGCCGGCATCAACACCCTCCCAAAGTTCCTTTGGATAGCCGCTGTTCTTCAGGAAATTCACTGCATTGACATCGGAGCCGTCCGGATACTTCGGACCGAACATTTTCTTGGC
>JAEEGL011001352.1_pt1 | contig 11406 bp, 11 predicted proteins | sample 9134231 | NCBI WGS metagenome assembly JAEEGL01 (sample SAMN16246548, study PRJNA631951) | gut metagenome | biome: gut microbiome; feature: rumen; material: fiber-attached | host: Bos | place: Iran: Karaj | collected 2018-10
CGGACGGCGCGGGTGATTCCTTGGCTCGTTTTATCGCTACAACGGTAGGTAATGATACAACGGATAAAATCACGATTATCGACAGCGACGGTAATTTGATTTTTAAGGGTTCGGATAACGAAGATGTATCAAACGGCGTAAGCGCAAGCACACAGGAAGAAATTACCGCAAACTTAAACAATCAGGTAATTGACAATGTTCAGAAAATCTTTACGGAATTTGACCTTGTAAATGTTGCGCCTCATCTTTTAATCAGTTTTGATAAGGTATCGACCCAAAATATTACATATGATACCGGTGACAGAAAACAGGGTCCTTACACCAAATCATACGAAGTTGCCGAAGAAGGCAATTCCGGCGCAAGCGGTATCGTAGGTACCGACTCAAACGACGAAGATATTACAAGTTATACAATAGATAACGGTGACGGCACACAAAGTACATATTCGCTTAAACAATACGAATATGCAGTAAACCAGACGGTTACAACAACGGACCATGCTGTGGGAACAATCGATTACAATCAATCATCACTTTCAATTGTTCTTAACAGATATACTCTTTATGATTATGAAGATGTAGAAGCGGCCGGTCTTTTGGACGGAACCACATGGGAAGAATATGTTGCGGCAAATTCCGAATCTGAAGAAATTGAAATCGGAGATGATGTAAGAGAAGCCGTAGCATTTGCAACGGGATTCAATGCAAATTCAATCAGCATCCTTGCTTACAACATTCCTATGTTCCAGGGTCCTGTTGAAAGCAGCACCGACTTCAAGACATTGCTTCCGATTATCTTGGCCGTTGCTATTTTGGCACTTCTTATATTTGCCGTATACAGAAGTCTTAAACCGGTTGAAGTTTCGGATGTTGAGCCTGAACTTTCCGTTGAAGACTTGCTTGCAAGCACAAAAGAGAAAACACCTGTTGAGGACATCGATTTGAACGATAAGTCCGATATCAGAATTGCTATAGAAAAATTCGTTGATGACCAGCCGGAGGCTGTTGCACTTTTGCTTCGTAACTGGTTGAATGACGATTGGGGGTAATTAGCTATGGATGGAGAAATACTCGGAATACAAAAAGCAGCTATATTATTGATTGCTCTTGGACCTGAAAAATCCGCAACGATTTTCAGACACCTTAAAGAAGACGAAATCGAACAGCTTACCCTTGAAATCGCTAACACACGAAGCGTTTCACCGGAAGTTAAGGAAGACGTTTTAAAAGAGTTCTATGAAGTATGCCTTGCGCAGCAATACATCGCAGAAGGCGGTATCGGTTACGCCAAAGATCTTCTTCAAAAAGCTCTTGGTGATGAAAAGGCTCAAAACGTTATGACAAAGTTAACCGCTTCATTGCAGGTTCGTCCGTTTGAGTTTATCAGAAAATCAGATCCATCGCAGCTTTTGAACTTTATTCAGGATGAGCATCCTCAGACGATAGCTCTTATTCTTTCATACCTTCCCGCAAGTCAGTCGGCGACGATTGTATCGTCCCTTCCGCTTGACAAGCAGGCGGATGTTGCAAAGAGAATCGCCCTTATGGACAGAACCTCACCTGATGTGGTTAAAGAAATCGAAAAAGTATTGGAGAAGAAATTTGCTTCTCTTGTTAACCAGGATTACACAATTGTCGGTGGTATCGATGCTATCGTAGAAATTTTGAATACTGTAGACCGTAGTACAGAAAAACATATTTTGGAAAGTCTCGAAATCGAAGAGCCGGAACTTACAGACGAAATCAGAAGAAGAATGTTCGTATTCGAGGATATTCTTGCGCTTGATGACAAAACCATCCAGAGAATTCTTCGTGATGTCGATAACAACGACCTTGGTATTGCTCTTAAAGGCTCCAACGAAGAAGTACAGAATGTTATCTTTAACAATATTTCCAAACGTCTTGCTGCTATGATTAAGGAAGATATGGAATTTATGGGACCTGTCAGAATGCGTGACGTTGAAGAAGCTCAGCAGAAGATTGTTTCCATTATACGTAAGTTAGAGGATACAGGCGAAATCATTATCGCACGTGGCGGAGGTGATGAGCTCATTGTCTAGTAATTTGATTAAGGCCATGCAGGTTTTGGCTGAAAATGACAGCGTAACAATTGATAACAACGATAAGGTTAGGGAAAAAGTCGAAACGGCCATTCAAAACCAAAGCTTGATTCGAAAAAGCGCAAAGCCGGCTCCAAAAGAAAAAGAAGAAGCCGATATGGGCCTTGATGAAGAAAGTGCCAATGCGCTTTTGAACGCCGAATATCATGGTTCTGATGATGACGATGACGATTGGGATTCTTGGGAAAGAGACGATGACGAGCCCGTAGCAGAGCAAGAAGCTCCCGTTGAAGAAGCTGAGGAGCCACAGGACTTCTATGAAGAAGATTTTTCACAAGCTCCACCGGTACAGGATGCGGGATTCAATCCGGGAATAAACGCGCCGGAAGTTGAAGTTGCGCCAAGCGTTGATTATGCGGCTGAGGCTACAAAAATTATTGATAATGCTTATGCTCAGGCGGATGAGATTTTGACTCAGGCAAAAGCGGAAGCCGAAGAAATCATGGCGCAGGCTCATGAAGACGGCTATAACAGCGGTTTAAACGACGGTAAAGCGGAGCTTGATCTTTTAAAAGAGTCGGCAATGAACGAAATCGACGAAATGAGAGCGCGAGCCAAGGAAGAGATGGAGCAGGAAATGTTAAGCATTGAGCCGACCTTGGTGGATACAATTTTGGAGGTTTTCAGACAGGTAACGGATGTGCTCAGCGAAGACCGCAGAGATATTATCTTGCAATTGGTTAACAATGTTTTAAGGAAGGTTAACATAAGTCACGACTTTATAATCAGAGTTTCAAAAGACGATTATAGTTATTTGACCGAAAACAAAAGCAAAATATACGGTGCGGTGCTTGGGGAAGGCAGCATCGAAATAGTGGAAGACATTGCTATGTCCAAGAACCAATGCATAATAGAAACAGCAAGCGGAATGTACGATTGCAGCTTGGATGTTCAGTTGGACAATTTAATCAGCGAAATAAAAATGCTTTCATGCATAAATAATGACAATCAATAGATTAATAATCTTTTATAGGGTATTGAGATGGTAACTGTAGATGTAGAAAAATATTTGAATTTATCGGATAAACTCTTTGCAAAGAAATTGGGAAGAGTTGATAAAATGGTAGGCTTGACGGTGGAATCCACCGGTCCCGAGGCTGCCATTAACGACATCTGCAATATTTATGCCAAAGATGACGAAGAAAGAATCATCAAAGCGGAAGTTGTAGGATTCAGAGACAAAAAGCTCCTTCTCATGCCTTTTGAAAGCATCGAGGGAATTGCTGTGGGCAGCCTTGTGGAAAATACCGGCAGCCATCTTAAAGTTCCCGTTGGTGATGAGATTTTGGGAAAAGTCGTTGACGGTCTGGGAAGACCTATTGACGGCGAAGAAATAGAAACAAGCAAATATATGAGCGTTGAGGCGCCGCCTCCGGATCCTTTGGAAAGGGAAATCATTTCGGAAGTTTTGCCACTGGGAGTAAAAGCCGTTGACGGTCTTATTACCGTCGGAAAAGGTCAACGTCTCGGTATATTTGCCGGCAGTGGTGTCGGTAAAAGTACATTGCTCGGTATGTTTGCAAGAAATACAAAGGCAGATATAAACGTAATTGCCCTTATCGGTGAACGTGGTAGGGAAGTAAGAGAGTTTATCGAGCGAGACCTCGGTGAAGAAGGCATGAAGCGCAGCGTCTTGGTTGTGGCAACCAGCGATAAACCGGCCCTTATCAGAAATAAAGCGGCAAAAACCGCAACGGCCATTGCCGAATATTTCAGAGACCAGGGAAAAGACGTACTTCTTATGATGGATTCCCTTACACGTTTTTCTATGGCTCAACGTGAAATAGGACTTGCCTCCGGTGAACCGCCGGTAACGAGAGGATATCCGCCAAGTGTTTATTCGGAAATGCCAAAGCTTCTTGAAAGAGCGGGCAATTCCAATGTGGGAACAATAACCGGTTTGTATACGGTTTTGGTAGATAATGACGATTTTAACGAGCCTATTACCGATACCGCAAGGTCGATTCTTGACGGACACATTATTTTATCAAGGAAAATCGCCCACAGAGGTCATTATCCGGCAATAGACGTAATGCAGAGTATTTCCAGGGTTATGTCTCAAATTGCAACACCGGAACATAAAAAAGTCGCACAAAAACTTAAAATGGTAATGGCAACTTATTCCGAGTCGGAAGACCTTATTAATATCGGTGCATACAAAGCGGGAAGTAACAAAAACATAGATTTTGCGATTTCGAAAATCGAGCAGGTTAATGATTTCTTGATGCAGGGCACGGAAGAAAAGTTTTCTTTTGATGAGGAACTTCAAATGCTTCTGTCGATTTTTGAGGAACCTGCACAGGCAGTGGCAGAGTAGTAGGGGATTGTCATGGCAAGATTTGTTTACAGTATGCAAAGCGTTTTGAATGTTAAATACAGCTTGGAGGACCAGGCAAAAGCCACTTTTGCCACAAGAGCCAGACAGTTGGAAGACGAAAGGGCCAAACTTCAAGCAATATACGATAAAATCGCTTTCTACGAAGAGGAAATAAGAAGAAAATCTCTTGATGTTTTAAATGTTAGGGAATTGCAATCTTATAAAGACGGAATAGAAAACAAAAAAGAAGAAGCAAAAAAACAGATAGTTCAGGTTAATGTTGCGACCAAAAACTTGGAAATCGCAAGAAACAAATTAACCGAAGCCATAAAAGAAAGAAAAATACACGAAAAACTTAAAGAAAGACAATTCGAAGAGTTCAAGGAAGAGCTTGCAAAAGCCGAATCCTCCGAAATCGACGAAGTTGTAAACTATAAATACACTAGCAGACAGGTAGGTGAGACGGATGGCTAACGAAGATATGGAAGAACAGGTTGGAGATGTAGCTCCGATGCTGGATGATGACGATGATGATGAAGGCAAAAAACCAAGTAAACCTTTTTCTATTATTATTGGTGTTTTAATAGCGGCCATCTGGATTGCGGTTCTTTGCGTTTTGATAAAGCTTGACGTTGGTGGATTCGGAAGCAAGGTGCTTGCACCGGTATTTAAAGATGTACCTATTATAAACAAAATTCTTCCGGATACAACGGATGAAGAATTGATAGCAAGCGAAGAATATCCTTATTCATCCCTTGCCGAAGCAATCAGCTATATCAAAGAGCTTGAGCTTAAATTGGATCAGTACGAAAGCCGCGAGGCGGTTAAGGACGACACCATAAAAGAATTGGAATCGGAAGTTTCCAGACTCAAGTCTTTCGAAGACAACCAGTTGGTATACGAAACAATCAGAGAAAAATTCTATACTGACGTGGTATTCGGTGACAAAGCGGTGGATGTTTCCAACTATAAGGAATATTACGAATCCATAGAGCCGGAAATAGCCGAAAAAATCTACAAACAGGTTGTTGAAAAAATGGCTCTCGATGAGCAGTATCAGACATTTGCCAATACCTTCAGCGAAATGGATCCTAAGAGTGCGGCATCAATACTTAACGAAATGTCAGGAAATCTTGAGACTGTTGTGGGTATTTTGAATGCAATCGAGACGGAAAACAGAGCTCAAATCATGGAAGCACTTGCTAAGATTGACCCTGTTTATGCGGCAAAGGTTACACAGCTTCTTGTTCCGTAGTTTACATAAGTTTGTTTTAAAATAAATACAATTTTTAACTACAGCTTTTAGAAAAAAGGTCCGATATAAATTGTGTAAAGCTGTTGCAAGACGGTTTTATATAAAAGGAGCGTACGCCATTAAAAAATTGCTTCGCAATTTGGGGCGGCGCCGATCACAAGCAATCAGCCGGCTACGCCGGCAGCTTATGAAAATAAGGAGGACAATTCATGGCAGATGTTAGCACATTAAATGCAAGCTTTCTTGTATTTAACGCTACGGTGCAAAGCCAGGATTTGTCATCGGTTCAGTTAGGAAAGACTGAAAATGCCGGTTTCAAAGATGCGATTCAATCGGCAGCAAACAAACTCGACAACAATAAGGCAGACGATCAGGTTAAATCCGACAGTATCAAAGATGATACTTTAACCGAAAAAACCGATATCAAATCAGTGATTAAAGAGTCAAAGCCGGAAGAAAAAATCATCGAGGAAGCTTGCGAAAGCGTAAAGGATTGCATCAAAGAAATCAAACAGCTCATTGAAAACTTCACAGACTTATCTGAAGAAGATTTAGAAGAAATCATGGGACAGCTTGGGCTTGTATCCACAGATCTTTTAAACTTCGAAAATGTCATTCAGGTCGTAATTAGTGGTGAAAACGTGCCTGACATTTCAAATTTGATTATGAACGAAGACTTTACAAATCTTGTAAAAGAAATCTCGAATCTTTTCGAAAAAATAACATCCGACATTTCAAAAGAATTGGGAATCAGCTTTGAAGATGCAGCTAAAATGCTCGAGGGATTTGAAACGGTCGACAATGAAATCAAATTTGATCCTAAACTCATTGTTAAAGATGAAAACAATGAAGTTAAAGGGGAAGCGATTCTTCAAAATTCGGCTATTGCAGAAGATGAAGAAATTGCAGATGTCAGACCACAGACAAACGCTTCAAATCAAAACGAGAGTGAAAATCTCGAAGACAAAGAAACAATAAAAGCGGAAGTTAGAAAAGACACCACCGAAAAAACTTCTAACGAAAAGACAAATGAGAATTTCCAGACTACATTTAATAACTTTACGGAAAAGGTTTCCGAAGTTATTGAAGAAAGCGCAGGGATTGCAAATGCAAGAGAAGTTGTTGAACAGATAGTTGATGAAATCAAAGCAACAATCAAGCTTGATACATCAAGCATCGAAATGCAGCTTAATCCCGAACATCTCGGTAAAGTTTCAATCAATATTGCAACCGAAAACGATGTTGTTAAAGCAAAAATCGTAGTTACGGACAGACAGGTTGAACAAATTGTTAAAGCCAACTTGGAAATTTTAAGAGAAAATCTCAACAATCAGGGACTTAAGGTGGAAGACCTTGAGGTTACCATAGCAAGCAGAAGTTTCAATGACCAATTCGCCGGAACAAAAGAAGAACAAAACGGCGGAAAGAAATCTAAAAAAGCATTTAAGAGTTTTGACGATGACGAATTTGGAATAGCATCAGAGCAAATCAACGAAGAAGAGGAGCTCATGCTCAAAGGAGCAACGGTTAGTTACTCAGCTTAAAGCACAGGAGGAAAGATATGTCAGATATTAATGCAATTATGCAAGATATTAAATCGGATTACAAAGCTACCGAAACATATCAAAAAGAAGACACCAAAGGCACCAGCAAACTTGGTAAAGACGCTTTTTTAACACTTCTTACAACTCAGATGAAATACCAAGATCCTATGAATCCGTCACAGGATACGGAATTTATCGGACAGTTGGCACAGTTCAGCGCACTTGAGGAAATGCAGAATGTTTCGTCGGCACTTTCAACTCAGACGGCACATTCGCTCGTAGGAAAGAATGTTATCATGGCAGTCGGTTCATCAAGCGGTGAGACATCGGCATACAAAGCGGGAATTGTTGAATACACAGAAGTAAAAGCCAATAAAGTTTATCTCTCAATCGAAGGAGAACTTTACAATGCAGATGATCTTTACTCGGTTGTAAGCGACGCTTATCTCAAACAAATTGCTGATGAACAGTAGATTTAAGAGGTAATTATTATGGACATTAAAAATAACAACTTTATATCCATTGAACAAGTTACCAACCAATACTTAAACAAAAACAAGCCAAACAAAAGCGGAAACGAAAACGGTGTTTCATTCCAGGATATATTCCTTGAACAAACACATAAAACCGCAGAAGTAAAAGAACTTAAGTTTTCTAAACATGCCGGAGCAAGACTTGAAAGCAGAGAAATCGAAATGACATCGGAACAGCTTGACAGACTTAAAGCAGGCGCACAAAAAGCCGGCGAAAAAGGAATCAGCGAATCCCTTGTTTTGGTAGATAACATGGCATTTATAGTAAACGTCGACAACAACACGGTTGTGACAGCAATGGATAGTGCAAAAGCACAGGAAAAAGTATTTACAAATATTGACGGAGCCGTAATTATATAAACTTGGACCAATGTGGAAACACAAAGGAGAGTTTTAACTCCCGAACGCCTGACGGAGTTAAACAAAATTTACGGATCTGCCTTCAATAGTATTCATGGAGGTAAATCATTATGATGAGATCACTTTATTCTGGTATAGCCGGTCTTAAGGTTCACCAGACAAAAATGGATGTTATCGGTAATAACATCGCAAACGTTAACACAGTTGGCTACAAAGCACAGTCAGTTACTTTTAGCGAACTTTTCTATCAGACAACTCAGATTGCATCGGGCGCTAACGAAACCACAAGAACAGGTGGTCAGAACGCAAAACAGATAGGTCTTGGTTCTCAGGTTTCAGCAATTTCAATCGATATTAACGGACAGGGTGGTACACAGTCTACAGGACGTGCATTTGACCTTATGATTAACGGTAACAGTTTCTTTATCGTACAGGACAACAGCGGTACTTACTTCTCAAAAGCAGGTAACTTCCAGACTGATGAAAACGGTAACTTGGTTACTCCATCAGGTAAATATGTTATGGGTTACACAGCCAATGGCGTAGGTGGCGATCTTCAGACAGACGAAGTAAGACCACTTCAGATTTACAGCGATGCATTCAAAATCGCTCCACCATCGGCAACAACCGATACAACATTTAAGGGCAATATCGACTGTAACTCAACAGATACCGTAACACGTATCGCATACGCATACGACAGCCTCGGCACACAGTACGGTATTCAGCTTAATATGAAACAGACAGATACAGCAGGTATTTATACAATGAAAATCGGTTCTGTTCTTAACGGTAGCGAAGTTACCGATTACACAGCAAGCTTCTACAAAACAAAACAGGAAGCTGCAGCCGGAGAAGAAACGGTTACATTTAATCCGGGAGATAAAGCTGCCGAAGAAAACACAATCTACGTAAAATACGATGAAGCTACAGGTGCTATCGCAGGTATTTACGGAACATTGGCAGATGCTCAGTCGGGTAACAACCGTATTGATGAACAGGATCCTGAAACAGGCGAATATTTAAACAATATCCACTTAGGTTTCGATGGTGACACAGGTGCTACACCTCCTACATCAAAGACATCACTTCGTACAACAACCATTGAATTTGACCTTTCAAATACAAGAAGTTATGCGGGCGAAAGCACAATCGACTGCAAAAAAGGTAAAGAAGACGGTATCGCAGGTGCAGGTAAAGCAACAGGTGAAATGTCAAGCGTAGGTATCCAGACTGACGGACGTATCGTTGCATCTTACTCAAACGGTGATACATATGTTATCGGACAGATCGCGGTTTCGAATTTCTCGAACCCTGCAGGTCTTGAAAAAATCGGTGATAACCTTTATAAAGCAACACTTAACTCAGGCGAATTCAACGGTATCGGTTATCAGATTACAGCACTTGGCGAAACAATGTCATCGGGCGTTGTTGAAATGTCAAACGTAGATCTTTCAAAAGAATTTACAGACATGATTACTACACAGAGAGGTTTCCAGGCTAATTCAAGAATTATCACAACATCGGATACAATGCTTGAAGAACTTGTAAATCTTAAGAGATAATAATTAAATATATAAGTTAACCAAAGGGGTAGTCGATTGGCTACCCCATAGGTGCTGTATAGAAGTTTTTGGGGAATAAGTGACAGCTTATTAATTAGGAGGTATTTATGATTACTGTAACAAGATTGAACGGAAAAGAATTAATGATTAATCCCGATATGATTCAACATATTGAGGACACACCGGATACGGTTATTACTCTTTCGGATACGAAAAAGTTTGTGGTAAGCGAAAAGAGTGAAGAAATCAGAAGAAAAATTATCGAATTCAAAAAAGAAATTTATTCGGGAAGATAAAATTTTTTCGAAATATTGTTAAAAATATGTTAAAAATGCCGATTTTTTAAGATTTTCATAGGAAATTAGTACCGGTTGCATACAAAAATCTTGTGTTTTTACTTGTAACTAAAACACAAGATATGGTATAATAAACCAAAGTAGGGTGATTTTGGTTTCAATTTTTTAACTTAAATTATTTTACATTCGGAAAATGTATTTTTGTCGAATTAATTTGTCGGCTTTTTGCATAACAGGAGTGAAGTAAATGGATATAGCTACATTAGGTGGTATCGGAATGTGTATTGGACTGGTTATGTTCGGTATCATCCAGTCCGGTGGTGGCCCGGCGGCTATCGCTAGTTTCATTGATATTCCGTCTGCGATTATCACTATCGGTGGTACAATCGGTTGTATCATCACTATGAATACGATTCCTGATGTTATTAAATACATCAAGGCTGTAGGGGTTGTTATGAAGTCCCCTACGATTAACGAACCGGAAACAATCAAAAAAGTAATAGAATTATCTAACGTTGCACGTAAAGAAGGTCTGCTTGCCCTTGAAGAAGCAGCACAGAGTTTGGATGAAGAATTCATGAAAAAAGGAGTTCTTCTTATCGTTGACGGTACCGACCCTGAGCTTGTTCGAGGTATTTTGGAAACAGACCTTGTTTGCGTTGAAGCAAGACATGCAAAAGTAATCGGCTTCTGGGAGCAGATGGCTGCCATGGGTCCTGCCTGGGGTATGATCGGTACCCTTATCGGTCTTATCAACATGCTTGGTAACTTGTCCGACGTTTCTACCGTTGGTCCTAACATGGCGGTTGCCCTCATTACAACATTATACGGTTCTTTGATTGCCAACTGGCTTGCAACTCCTATTGCAAACAAAATGAGAAATAACAATGCACTCGAATCTACTCTTAAAGAGGTTATGATAGAGGGTCTGCTTTCAATACAGGCAGGCGAAAATCCAAGAGTTATAGAAGAGAAACTTAAATCCTTCTTATCACCTGAGCAGAGAGCTGCCATGGGCTCCGGCTCCGAAGAAGGAGGGGAGGCATAATTGGCAAAGAAAAAGAAAGAGATGGATGGGCCACCACCTGCCGGTTGGATGGCGACGTTCTCCGATCTTATGAACCTGCTGTTATGCTTCTTCGTATTACTTTTCTCCATGTCAACCGTTGACGAAACCAAGTTTGAAGAACTGGTAAGAACTTTATCGGAAAGCTTGGGTATTATAGAAGGAGCTTCGGACTCGGTTCTTGAAGGCTCGATGGTTACGGTTGGTACACAGGCTCTTATGGAGCTTACGGATGCCTATGAAACAATGGGTATCAATGATTACCAAAATTCACAATCAGTCATCGAAAAAGGCGACGGCGATCAAGCTCACGATCCGACCGATGCCGAAACAACAATGAAAAACGATGA
>JAEEGL014642325.1_pt1 | contig 11406 bp, 10 predicted proteins | sample 9134231 | NCBI WGS metagenome assembly JAEEGL01 (sample SAMN16246548, study PRJNA631951) | gut metagenome | biome: gut microbiome; feature: rumen; material: fiber-attached | host: Bos | place: Iran: Karaj | collected 2018-10
AACATCATCCTGGTGATCGTGACATTGTGCATGATACTGCCGCTGGTGCTGCTGTTCATGTGCTCCATCACGGAAGAGAATACGCTGGTTGCCAACGGATACTCCTTCTTCCCTGCAAAGTTCGGCTTTGAGGCCTATGCGTATATCATGCAGAACTATGCGACGGTATTCCGTGCCTATGGGATTACGATCCTTGTCACTGTGGTCGGAACCCTCACAAATATTATTATTACCTCCATGCTGGCGTTCCCGCTTTCGATTGAAAAACTGCCCGGCAGAAAGTTTTTCAGCTTCTTTGTTTTCTTTACCATGCTGTTCAACGGAGGCCTTGTTCCCTCGTATATCATGTGGACTACGCAGATCGGCGTCAAGAACACGATCTGGGCTTATATCCTGCCGAACTTCCTGATGAGCGCCTTTAATGTCATTCTGATGAGGACATATTTCAGGACCAGCATTCCTTCCACGCTTTATGAGGCGGCGCAGGTAGACGGCGCGACCTATTTCAGGGTCTATAAGAGCCTTGTCATCCCGCTCGGCAAGCCGATATTCGTAACTGTCGGCCTGTTCTCCGGACTCGGCTACTGGAATGACTGGACAAACGGTCTGTACTATATTACGAAGTCCGATATGCTCTCCATCCAGGCACTGCTTAACAAGATGATCCAGGATATCCAGGCGCTCGCTTCGATGTCTACTGCGGATTCCGGCGCCCTGCTTGCACTGCCTGCAGTCTCGATCCGTATGGCAATTGCGTTTGTGGCAATCCTTCCGATCCTGATCATCTATCCTTTCCTTGAGAAGTATTTCGCGAGCGGCATCATGCTCGGTGCGGTCAAGGGATAAACAAGGAGGAACGAACATGAAAGTATTCAGATGCGATGAAAGCACAACAGTAAAGACAAAGGCAGGTGCCCTGCGCGGATACTATTTCGACGGCACCTATGTATTCAAGGGTGTCCAATATGCAAAGGCTGAGCGCTATATGCAGCCTGAACCTGCGGACTCCTGGGAGGGTGTAAAGGATGCGACAAGCTTTGGCTTTGTATGCCCTCTGATGCATCAGGACACACCCAACGGCGAACTCATGGTTCCTCATGCATACTGGCCGCAGGATGAGCACTGCCAGAATCTCAATGTCTGGACGAGTGCGCTTGACCCTCAGGCAAAGAAGCCGGTCATGGTCTGGCTGCACGGCGGCGGATATTCGGCAGGCTCCTCCATTGAGCAGCTGTGCTATGACGGTGCGGCAATGGCTGAAAAGGGAGATGTTGTCGTCGTTACAATTAACCACAGGTTAAATATCCTCGGCTATCTTGACCTAGCTCCCTTCGGGGAAAAATACCGCAATTCCGGGAACTGCGGTCACGCGGACATGGTTGCGGCGCTTATCTGGGTCAGGGAAAATATCGAAGCCTTTGGCGGAGATCCCGAAAACGTGACGATCTTCGGCCAGTCCGGCGGCGGAATGAAGGTCACGGACCTGTGCCAGATTCCCGCGGCGGACGGTCTCTTTAAGCGCGGCATCGTGATGAGCGGCTGCATCGAGCCCGGTATCATCGGCAAATCCGAAGGAGACGGCAGCCAGATCGTCGGCGCGATGTTAAAGGAGCTCGGCACAGAGGATGTATCGGTTCTTGAAACACTTCCGTACCCCCAGCTTGTAGAGGCTTACGAGAAGGCACGCCCCGGCGTCGCTGCGAAGGGCCTTTACACCGGCCAGGCTCCCCTGATAAACGACTGGTATCTGGGCGATCCTGCCATCCACGGATTCCGTGAGAGGACAAAGAATACGCCTCTTATGGTCGGTACGGTCTTTGCGGAGTTTGCATTCCGTCCTGCGGGATATGACAAGTACGCCATGAGCGATGAGGAGATGGAACAGAAGGTCTGTGAATTTTTCGGCGATTCCGCAGGCAGGATCACTGAGCTCTTCAGGAAGGCATATCCGGACCACAGACTGGTCGACGCGACAGTTCTCGACTATATCTTCCGGCGTCCCTCCAAGAGCCTCATCAAACAGAAAGCAGCCTTTACACAGGCACCCACCTATGCGTATCTGTTTGATTTCGAGTTCCCTGTCGACGGACATAAATGCGCATGGCACTGCTCCGACATCGCGTTTTTCTTCCATAACATTGATCTCGTGCCGGTTGCCAATGTGCCGGGTGTGTCCGACAAGCTTCAGGAACAGATCTTCGGCGCAGTGATGAATTTCGCGCGCTGCGGTGATCCCAACATGCCGGAGCTGCCGTTCTGGCCGGCAGCTGTCGGGGGAGATGAGGCAGTCATGATCCTCGGCAGGACCTGCGAGGTAAAACACAATCATGACGACGAGCTTATCGAGGAAGTTGCGAAGGCTGTTCCGCTTTCCAGACTCTGGGGCGCGGATAACAACGTACAGCATTGATAAGATCGGGAAAGGAAAACGAAAATGGCAAAATTTCTCTGTAATTTCATCAGCTATACACTTCACAGGACAGTGGATATCACAGTTGTGATTCCCTCTGTAACAATTCCCGAATCCATGGGATTAGGCGCATCCGATATCGACGATGTACCGGCTGACCTGTCCCTGCTCAAAGGCAAGGTCAGGCATTTCAAAGAGGATAAGTTCCCGGTACTCTACCTGTTTCACGGCTATGGCAACAACCACGCACAGTGGACGGGTTATACCAATGTCGAGCTCTTCGCAGAGGAACGGAACATCGCGGTTGTCAATATCTCGGCGGAGAATAAGAGTTACGTCAAAAACGGCGGGGACGATTTCTATTCCTTCATCGAGGAGGAGCTTCCCGACTTTGTCTGCAGCATGTTCCCGATCTCCCGCAGGCCTGAAGACACCTATATTGCAGGCCTTTCGATGGGTGGATACGGAACGCTCGTACACGCTCTCGGCAATCCGGAAAAGTACGCTGCCTTCGGCGCCTTTTCGGCGGCTGTCAATATTAATCCCGCACAGCTCTCCGGCGGTGACACAAAAGAACTTGATCCTTCACTCGATCCCACTGCGCTGGCTGACAGACTGATCGCGTCAAAGGCCAGATTTCCGGAAGCTTACATCGCCATCGGTGGCCAGGATTTCCTTCTTGACGCAAACCGGGCCTTCCGCGACAAACTCGTCGCTGCAGGCGTTCCCGTAACCTATGACGAGATCTCTGAGTATGGCCATGAGTGGAGATTCTGGAACATCGAGATCGAAAAGTTCCTTGACTGGATCCAGCCGATCAGAACAGATGCTTACGCAAAGACAGGCAGGAGACAGGTCTGATCAGACTGCTGCGGCCTGATTTCAGATATAAATGTACGAAACAGGGAAATAGTGTATAATCTACGGCAGCAAGCGGCACGCATGTGCCGTTTGTCTGCCGTATTATTATGTGGAAAAAAAGCAAAGGAGAACGATTAGGAAAGATGACGGCAGTAGCGCAGGACAAGGCGTCGGAGACATTCGATTACCTCCTGTATCGAAGGGGCGTCAGAAAGAAAGATATCTCGCTTTTGCGGATGTATAGCGGCGATACAGTGGATCCGGATCTGTGGGAGAAGCAGTTTCGGATGACGGTGTTTGAGCGAGAGCCATATCCCTACAATATGGTGCTCGCCAGGCTCAGCGCAAAATTCGGCTGGGACAAAGTCCCGGCTAAGATCGCACCCAGGCTCAGAGGGATCAGTCTGAGGGAGAACAGCAGGACAGTCTTTAAGCTGGCAAGATGCCTGAAGTACTTTGAGCGGCTGAATGCGGAAAAGATCGGGTTTGTGGTTCTAAAGGGCGGCGCCCTGAAGCTGGGGCTTCTGGATGACGCAGTCCGCAGGATGGACGACATCGATATCCGGGTAACCGACAGTGATTACCATCGTGCAAATGAGATCGCACAGTCCTGCGGATTCAAAAAGGCGCATACGGTGGACACCGCACCGCATTCGGCCGATTATGAATATGACGGGGAGGGCATTCTTGATATTCATCGGAGGACCTTCAAGAACAATTTCTTGACGAAGGAGCCTTACGAGAAGCTTGCGGACGGATCGGAAAAAGTCATAAAAGGCAGGGCAGAGATTCTTGTACCGGACGCCGAAAACGTGTTCCTCCAGGTGCTGATCAACGGCCTGGACAATCTGACGGCGAATGTCGAGCCGAACTATAATCCGTTTTTTATCGCGGACCTGATCGATATGAAGACCAGATGTACGATGAATATGGAGAAGCTGGCACGGCTCGTGTACACTTACCATCTGGAAACGAAATATTCAGTTGCAGTGCGGCTCATGGAGCATATTCTTCCCGGTTTCTTTGCAGAAGAAGCAGAACTGGCAGGGCAGCTGAAGGTACGAAAGAGCGATGTTAAGCGGTGGTTTCATCAAGCTCCGAGGATGATAAGACTGGGAGAGAGAAAGGAACCGCGGGCCCTGCCGGCTAAGATGTGCCGCAGTTTCCTGAAAAACTGGCTGCGCGCAGATCTCATTTATCTGACAAACTATTCTCCGGCGGTCAGACCCTGGTTCTTTCTGAGATTTCTGCATCAGAGATTTGTAATGAGAAGGCCGGAAGATTTCCTGGCCCTGCTCAGGGACTACAAAAGGAGGCACACAGACCATGTACAGACTTAATGATGAAAAGGCGTATCTGGATAAGGTGGATGGGAATTTAGTAGTCATCCTCACGGAAACTTTTGTATACTATACGTTCAACACTCTTGCGGGGGCTGTTCTTGAGGATATCATAGCGGGTGCTGATGTGAAGGACGTCAAGGCGGCACTGTCGAAGCGTTATGACGCGCAGGAGGTCGAGCGGGAAGTGGACCGGATGATCGGGGAACTGCAGTCGGCGGGGATGCTCGTCCATACAGATAAGGCCCCTGCAGAGGGCAGGGATCTTATTGTCGATGGCATCAACGCAGAGAAGTTTGAACTTGTGATCGACCACTATGACGACGTAGCCGAGTACTTTGCCGCGGATCCCATCCATGAGGTGGATCCGGAGATGGGATGGCCTCATCTGAAATGATCAATATTCTATTAAGTACGAATGACAACTATATGATGCCGACGATGGTGCTGATGGAGTCGGTCCTTGACACGCAGACTGCGCCGGTTTCTTTTTATTTACTGTGGTCGGATCTGAAGGAGTGCTCCAGGGCTGCTCTGCGGGAATTTGCGGAGGGCAGGGGCAGCACCATCACCTTTCTTAAGATCGATGGCGATGCGTTCGCGGATCTGCCGACGAAGGATTATATCTCAAGGGAGACTTATTTCCGGCTTCTGGCGGCGGACCTTCTGCCAAAGGAGCTGGACAGGATCCTGTGGCTCGACAGCGATATGATTGTCCGGGGAAATCTGGATGGATTGTATGACATGGATTTTGAAGGAGCCGCAGTCATCGCCTGTCCGCACGGGCAGGCAATGCGCGAAGTCATGGATATCAACTGCAGGAATATCCGGATAGAACACCGGGAACAGTATTTCAATGCCGGCATGATGCTCTGCAATCTGGCCAGATGGAGAACCATGGACATCAAAGAGCGGATCACCCGCATCCTCGGGGAAGATCTGCCAATGGAGTTTCCGGGGCAGGACCTGACGAACCTGGTCTTTAACGGCTCAGTCAAATGTGAAGATTATATCCGCTACAATTGTATGATCCACTCCATCGCGGACAAAGACACCTATGACCGCGCCAAAGAGGAGGCAGTGATCGTACATTTTGTGGGCAGGGCAAAACCCTGGGTGTTTTATGATCTTTATTTTGCTGACGAATTCGATGTGTATTACGGGCGGACTCCTTATGGAGAAAAGGCGTTGAACCGGAAATCCTACTTTTTTATGAAAAAGCTGTATGAGATGAGAGAGAGGATGCGGGAAGATTGAACATCCTGGTGAGCGCGAATGACAAATATATCATGCCGCTGACTGTTATGCTGACTTCTCTGCTGGAAAATAACAGGAATACGGGTATCTCCGTTTACTTTCTGTATTCGGATGTCAGCGCGGAGAATTTCCGGATTCTGGAGGACATGATTCAGAGCTGTGGACAGACTCTGATCCCTGTCAGGATCCCGGAGCAGGTTTTTTCTTCTCTCAAAACAGCGAAGAGAATCAGCCGGGAGACGTTTTTCCGTCTTCTCGTGACGAAATATGTGCCCGCAGATGTCAAACGCATCCTCTGGCTGGACTGCGATATCATAGTTCGCGGGGACCTGAGCGGTCTCTACCACACGGAACTGGGCGGCTGCTCCCTTGCAGGCTGCGAGCGCACTGACCGGATGCAGGCTTCTTTCAAACAGTATTTTGAGAAGTTCGGACTTCCGGAGCCGGTCCATTATATCAATGCCGGAGTGCTCCTGATGGACCTGGAGGCCCTGCGGCAGATGGAGATGGAGACACTGATCACGGAGTGCATTGAAAAATACGGCGCAGACAGTTTCAAGTACGCTGACCAGGATCTGATCAACATTATTTTCCGGGGTAAAATCAGGCTTCTGGATTACCGGGAATATAACCTGATGACGAACGCAGAACCATATACAGCCGGTCTTTCATGCCCTGACCGGTGCGTTGTCATCCACTACGCGGGACGCTTAAAACCGTGGCAGTTCACGGATGTTCCGTTCGCGGATATCTGGAAACAGTATTATGACCGGTCGCCGTTTAAGGATAAGGAGCTGCGAAGAATCAGGGCTGTGGCGCTGTCGGAGATGGTCTGGAGGAGCCTTGCGGAGCATGGATAGTGTGCAGAGGTATTTTGCGTTTTTGGACGACCGGATCGGGGAAATAAGGAAGGATCGGGAGGAAACGATCAGCATCCGGATCTGCGGCCGCCTGGTGCGGCTCCGTTTTGTGAATATTCGGCCGGACCGGGTCCTCAGGATCAATCTGGAACGTCTGAGCGCCGCGGACGAAGAGCCTGTCGACGAGGAGGCTTTCATCTGGGAGGACTCGTTAGACCGGATCGCTCCGGGCGCGGATATGATTCCGATGGACCGGCGGTCTCTGCATTATCATCAGGGGGCCGATTACAAGCTTCTTTTCCCCGGTGTCGTGAAGCGGCAGGCCTCCAGGGACATCCGGAGAAGACGAACTTATATCACTTTTGAGAACGGGCACGTCTACCCGGAATCCTATATCAACAAGCCTTTTGTCAATGAGATGCAGTGGTGGCTGGAGGATCATTATTATCTTATGCATGGCGCCTTAGTCGGTATGAACGGGAACGGCGCCCTGATCACGGCGCCTTCGGGAAAGGGAAAGTCGACGCTGGCCCTATCCGGCCTTGTCTGCGGGATGGACTATATCAGTGAAGATTATGTCCTGGTCAGCCGGGAGGGGGAGCTCCTCGGACACTTCATTTTTCCAACCGGCTTTATGCTGGAAGACACGCTGGAGATGCTGCCGGACCTTAAGAGTGGAATCCTGCTCTACGATCGCAGCAGGAACAAGTATCTGGTGGATCTGTCCCGCTATAAGCTGCAGTTTAAGGACCATCTGAGGATCCGCTGCCTGATCTATCCGGAAGTGACAGACCGAAAAGATCCGGTGATCCGAAAGAGCGACAATGCTTTTTCTTTCATGCAGGCAGTCAAAACGACTGTGAAACAGATCAACGCCGACAAATATTCCGACTATTTCATGAAGCTGTTCGTCCGTTTCAAGGATGTTCCGTCATACCGCTTTGACCTGACCCGGGACACCATGAAGAACGCGGAGTATCTGAAAATGTTTATGGAGGAAATTGGAGATGGGCAAACCTGAGGGATCAAACAGCACAGGGAATGCAGTGTCCGTTCTGATCCCGCTGTACCGGGCCGGAAAGTATATCGCCGAGTGCATTGAGAGCGTGGAAAAACAGGATCTTGTGAAGGAGATCATCGTGCTGAATGACGGATCGGACGATGATTCCCTGGAACAGGCACAAAAAGCTGCGCAGCGCTTTGGAAAAGCTGTTCCCGTCACGGTACTGGACGGACCGCACCGGGGACAGGCGCCTGCACGCAACCGGCTGAAGGAAAAAGCGTCGGGAGAGCTGATCTTCTATGTCGATGCGGATGACGTTCTCTGTGACGGCGCTGTGCACACGCTTGCGGAGGCGATGGAGGACACTCAGGCGGATATCGTCTGTGCCCGCTGCCGCGATTTTATCTCCCCGGACCTGACTGACGAAGAGGCGAAGATGCTTGAGATCCGAGGTGACCCGTATCCCCGGAACCTGGCGGGCTGCACGCTGATCCGAAGGAGCGCCTTCGACAGGGTCGGGGATTATAATGAGGCCATGACCAGTTCCGAGACGGCGGAATGGATGCTTCGCGCAAAGAGCGCGGGCCTTAAGATTATAAATATCGATGCCGTGACACTGCGAAGACGCTATCACACCATGAATTTCGGAAGACTCTCCAGAAATACGCAAAGAGAGAACTATCTTGAGATCATCCGCCGGCAGATGCGGCTGAAGAACGGGCAGCAGCCGGACTTGCGGGATCAGGACGCAAATAACTGATGGAAGAACAATTTGAAACACATATATCCGCTGAGCACCGACTTTTCGATCTTCACATCCGGGAGACGTTTCGCTATCGTGACCTGATCATTCTGTTTGTAAAAAAGAATTTCACGACACAGTACAAGCAGACGATCCTGGGGCCTGCGTGGGCGATCATCCAGCCGCTCCTTACAACGATCGTCTTTACGATTGTTTTCGGAAGCCTGGCGAAGCTGACTACTGCGGATACAGACGGCGATTTCGTTATCCCTGCTTTTCTGTTCTATATGGCCGGGAACATCTGCTGGGGATACTTTTCGAATACTCTGAAGATCATATCCAATACGTTTTTGTATAACAGGCGGGTCATGGAGAAGGTATACTATCCCAGGGTAGTATCCCCAATTTCGACTGCCCTGGACAGGCTGATCTCTTTTGGGATCCAGTTTGCGCTCTTTCTCGGATTCTGGCTGTTCTATATCCTGCGGGGAGGCACGGACATCCGGGTGACCGGCAGGCTTTTACTGATCCCGCTTATCATTTTTCAGATGATGATCCTTGCGGCAGGAACCGGCATGGTCATATCCTCGCTGACTACGAAATACAGGGATCTTGCGATGCTGGTGGATTTCGGACTGGAGTTATGGAGATACGGATGCCCGATCGCCTACGGCCTGTCTCTGGTGCCGGACAGGTATCTGGGACTGTATCTGCTCAACCCTGCGGTGTCCATTCTGACCTCGTTCCGATATGCGGTCTTCGGCTTTGGCTTTTTTGACCTGAAGTACTGTCTGCTGAGCTGGCTGGTCAGCATTGCCATACTGATGCTGGGGCTGGTTCTGTTCAGCCGCATCGAGCGTACGTTCATGGATACGATCTGAACCTGCTTTGGCAGGCTGTTCAGGAGGGGCGATCATGCAGGAAACGATACTGAAGGTGGAACATATCACCAAAGAATACCGGCTTGGACAGATCGGCCGGACGACCCTCAGAGAAGAGCTGCAGCGCATGAACGCAAAGCTCCTGCACAAGGAGGATCCGACCCGGAAGATCTATGACAGGATACAGGGCAGCACAAACCGCTTTCTCGCGCTTGATGATGTATCATTTTCCGTGAAGAAGGGGGAACGCGTGGGCATCATCGGGCATAACGGCGCGGGCAAATCCACCCTTCTGAAGCTGATCTCACGGATCACTGCCCCGACAGGCGGCGACATATGGCTCAACGGCCGCGTCGCCTCTATGCTGGAGGTGGGGACCGGATTCAGCGGAGAACTGACCGGCCGCGAGAACATCTATATGAACGGCGCGATCCTTGGAATGAAGAAGAAGGAGATCGACGCAAAGATAGAAGACATCATCGAATTCTCGGAATGCCGGCAGTTCATTGATACGCCCGTAAAGAGGTATTCTTCCGGAATGTACGTGAAGCTGGCTTTTTCCGTGGCGGCCTATCTGGACGCCGAAATTATGATCATGGATGAGGTGCTGGCGGTCGGTGATATGGCATTTCAGAAGAAATGCATCGACAAGATGGGGGACGTCTCGAGGAAAGCGGGGAGGACGATCCTGTACGTCAGTCATAACATGAATACGATACGCCAGCTCTGTGACAGGTGTATCGTCCTGAGCCACGGGAAGATCATCTTCGACGGAGATGTTGAGTCGGGGATCGCCGGATATATGGGCGTGCAGGAAGATGTTGAGTGCCCTGTCTCTTATGATTTCTCGGCGGTTCCGCGCAAACGGCATTTCGGAAGGGAAGTCCTGATTCGGTCGATCCGATTTACCGGGACAAAGAGCGCGAAATATTCAGAGGGCTGCGTCATTTCTTTTGATGTGGACATATTCTCACGGATCGACAGGGATGATGTCCGTCTGGTGCTGATGATCAGGGATGGGAACAATGTCCGGAAGATAGCATCATGCCGTTCGGAAGAGTTCAGCATAAAGGCCGGAGAGAGCAGGACGTATTCCTTCCTGTTTGATTCCCGCGGACTGATGCCGGATGATTATACATTTGACCTTGAGATTATCCAATACAATGCCGGCGGGAGTTATTATTCCTATGACAGTCCGTCGGCAATGATGCCGGTGAAGATCACAAGAGGTGAAGGGAATCCTGAGTGGGCAGTGAAAAACTGGGGAAGTATTCAGCTTAAGGAAATGAGTGTGAAATTATGGAAAGAGAAAGTTTTGCTTCAAGATTAGGGTTTCTTCTGGTCAGCGCGGGATGCGCGATCGGAATAGGCAACGTGTGGCGTTTTCCCTATGTTGCGGGTGAGAACGGCGGAGGCGTCTTCGTTTTGTTCTATCTGCTGTTCCTGATCGGGATGGGACTGCCCGTCCTTACCATGGAGCTCGCCGTCGGACGGGGCGGCAAAAAGAGCGCCTATTACAGTTATAAGGAACTGGAAAAGCCGGGAACGAAATGGCACCTTCACGGCTGGTGCTGCCTGATCGGGTGCTTCATGCTGATGATGTATTACACCACAGTATCCGGCTGGATGGTCTGCTATCTGGAGCGCTTTCTTACGGGGAGCTTTCAGAGCGGAATGAGCGCGGACGAGGTCGCAGGTGTATTTACAAACCTCCTCTCATCTCCTCTCGAGATGACATTCTGGATGGCGCTCAATGTCATCCTGGGCTTTATCGTCTGCGGCAGGGGCTTGCAGAACGGCATTGAGAAGATCAGCAAGGTCATGATGACAACGCTCATGGTGCTGATCATAGTCCTTGCGGTCCACAGCCTGCTCCAGCCGGGCGCTCTGGAGGGCCTTAAATTCTATCTGGTTCCCGACTTTAAGGAGGCGGCGAACGTGGGTATCGGCAATGTCCTCAAAGCCGCGATGAATCAGGCATTCTTTACACTGAGTCTTGGTGTCGGCTCCATGGAGATTTTCGGAAGCTACATGTCGGATGACAATACACTC
>JAEEGL015282308.1_pt1 | contig 11406 bp, 7 predicted proteins | sample 9134231 | NCBI WGS metagenome assembly JAEEGL01 (sample SAMN16246548, study PRJNA631951) | gut metagenome | biome: gut microbiome; feature: rumen; material: fiber-attached | host: Bos | place: Iran: Karaj | collected 2018-10
AGAAGCGGATGGAGATCGATCCCAAGGTCGTGCGCGCGAAGGCGCTGTATGACGAAGACGCGGGCAAGCCCGTCCGGAAGAGCCATGAGAACGAATCTGTCATGGCCGCCTATAAGGATTTCCTGGGCGAACCCAACAGCCACAAGGCCCATGAGCTGCTGCATACCACGTATACAGCGCGGGCGAAGTACAGCAAGTAATTCAGTCATTCATTTTCGGACAGACAAAAGGAGGCTCCTGACGCAGGCCGCGTCAGGAGCTTTTCCAATTTTTTCTGTTTCGGATTCAGATCCCGGGAAACGGCGTTACCGTTCCATTTCCAGAATGACCCGCAGAATATGCAGGGCGCAGGACTGCAGCTCGCCCAGGGTCAGTGGGTAGGGGACCTCGCCTTCCTTTTTGCCCAGCGCGTTCAGGATATCATCCACATCGCGCTGGGAGCCGGGCATGGTGAGGTCGTTGCCGGCCTTCACGCAGCCGGAGGCGAAGGAGCAGCCGTATTTGGTTTTGGGTTCAACCCGATGCGAGCTGCCGGTGGTGCCCCAGTCGGTCATGACAAAGCCCCGGAAGCCCCATTCATCGCGGGCAATGGCGGTGTTCAGCGGATACGAGTTTGCGGTATGCTCGCCGTTAATCAGGTTATAGGAGGTCATGATGGACTTCGGCTGAGATTCCTTCACGGCGATCTCAAAGCCCTTCAGGTAGATCTCCCGGATGGCCCGCTCGTCGATGACGGAATTGACATGCTGCCGGTTGTCTTCCTGATTGTTAAAGGCGAAATGCTTGATGGTGGTGCTGGCCGAGACATGGCGATGCACACCGCGGGTATCTGCCGCCGCCGCCAGGCCGGCCACGAGGGGATCCTCGGAATAGTATTCGAAATTCCGGCCGCACAGGGGGTTCCGGTGAATATTCATTCCCGGGGCGAGCCACAGGTCGCAGCCGAATTCCTCCATCTCGCCGCCGACGATATCGCCGGCCTCCTCGATGGCGGCCAGATCCCAGGTTTGGGCCAGCATGGTGGCGATCGGAATTGCCGTGGCATACTGATACCAGGTTTTCGCATCGGTGGGAATTTCCGCCTTCGGGAAAAATTCATCCAGGAAATCGAGCCCGGCGAAGGCATTTCCGCCCGGAAGGACGTTGCCGGCTGCATCGGTTTTAAACGACGGCGTCAGGCGCAGGCCGGCCGGGCCATCCGGCAGGATCAGGTTCCGGACTTTCCGGGAATCGATCAGCAGGGAGGTCGTATCTCCCGCCGCGCCGGGGCAGGCCGCGGAGGAAGCGCCGATCTGGGCGCCGCCGGTTTCACGGCGGTCCGTGCCGACGCAGAGCGTCGCCATTTCCAGGGGTGTCAGCTGGGAAACCAGCTCCTCCAGGGTGGCTTTGCCGGACCGGACGTCGTCCAGGGTGATGGTCCAGGCCTTGTCGGTCTTCGGAAGCTCCGGGGCCGGGCCGCTGTAGACAGCCGTAATGGTTTCAAAGGCAGCCGCCTTCAGGGGGATCCGCTTTGCCAGGGTCCGCTGCGCCGGCTCCTCCGGATCGGAATAGGGCGTGACGCCCTGACGGGAGAGCAGGTTCAACGGCTGGGACGGCGTCAGGAGATTCTTCAGCTGCTCTGTGATCACCAGCGCATCCAGGGACAGCACTGCCGCCACGCGGGTGGACCGGGAATGGACGCCGACCCGGATCACATAATCCCCGGGTTCCAGCACCCAGGCCGCCCGGGCGACGGAGTAGGAAGCCATGGACTTCGTGGCAAAGCAAATCTCCAGCACCTCGGAGGCGCCGGGAGCCAGCTCCTTTGATTTCGCAAATCCGGCGAGCTCCTGCCAGGGCTTCTCCAGCTCCCCGGCAGGGGCGGAATAATACACCTGCACGACCTCGCGGCCAGGCCGGGCGCCGGTATTGGTCACCCGTACGGAGACCCGCACCTGCCGCTCATCGGCGCGGACATCGAGGGTTTCCACATCAAAGGAGGTATAGGACAGGCCATAGCCGAAGGGATACTGGGGGGTGATATTGAAGGAATCGAAATACCGGTAGCCCACATAGATTCCTTCGGAATAATACTCATCATCCAGGTTGCCGTTCCGGTGGGAGAAGGTATCCGCGGAGGGATAATCCGCGTAGCAAATTCCCCAGGTGGTGGTCAGCCGGCCGGAGGGTTCAGCCCTGCCGGTGAGAACATCGGCCAGGGCATAGCCGCCGTAATTGCCGGCCTGGCTCATGAGGAGGATCGCATCGATGCCCTGAACGGCTTTGATCGCCTTCATATCAATCACGGAGCCGACGTTCAGCACGACGACCGTATGCGCGTAGGCTGCCGCGATCTTCTCCAGCGCGGCGATTTCCTCCGGGAAGAGCTCATACTCGCCGGCCACATCCCGGCGATCCTTGCCCTCGCCGGAGTTTCGGGCAATCACGAAAAGCGCGGTATCCGCCTCGGCGGGCTTCAGATCCGCCTCCTCCACCGGGATGATGCAGGGCGGCTGGAAGGGGTTATCAAAGAGAAAGCCGATGGCGGCAAAGCCCATCTCCGAAAACTTCTGCCGGACGACGGCCATGTACTCCGCCCGGAGCGCTTCCTCATGGGCGCAGTCCCGGTCGATCCAGTCCTTCGTGACGATGGTATACCCGGCCGCCTCGAGGCCCTGCTCCACATTTACCACCTCGCGGGAGTTCACATCGCCGGAACCGGTCCCGCCCTTCACCGTGCGGCGGGCGCCGCTGCCGTACAGCGCAATCTTCCCCGGCGCGCCTGCCAGGGGCAGAACACCGTTGTTTTCCAGCAGAACCATCCCCTGCGGGGCCAGGGCCCGGACACGGGCGCCGTTCCGAAGCTCGCGGTCGCTGACTTCCTTACTGGGGGACGCAAAGATTTTTGCCATGGTATCCTCCTTTTTCATGAGGGCGGATCTCGCCCCGGATGCTGTGCTTTCCAGAACATACTTTACCATAGCGGCAAGGAAAAGTCCATGGAAAACAAGGGCTGAAAGCCATTTTTTTGTTTGATCCGGTTGAAATCAGGCATATATGCGGGGGGTTGAGAAACAGCCGGGAAATGTGATAAAATATCAGATAACCTTGAGGCAGGAGGGCAGACAGATGCCGGAGATCAGGGAGCTCATTCGGGAAGGCAAGGGGAAACGGGTGTACGCGACAGAGGACCCGGATCTGGCCGTCGTCTACTATAAGGACGAAGCCCGGGCCTACCATGGGCTGAAGCGGGGGCGGATTCTCGGCAAGGGAGAGATCAACAACGCTATCTGCCAGCACCTGTTCACGCTGCTGAAGGAAAACGGCGTGGAAAATCACTTTGTGCGCACCCTGGACGCCCGGCAGAGCCTGGTTCTCCGATGTGAGATGTTCTGCTTCGCGGTGAAAATCCGGAACCGGGTGGCCGGCGGGATGCATACCCGCACGGGGCTGCCCATCGGCATGAAGCTGGATCAGCCGGTGATCGAGTTCGTGCTGAAGGAAGGGGACATGGACGCGGATACCCTCGTGAATCATACCCATTTGCTGGCCATGAAGGCGGCGACCATGGAGGAGATCGAGGAAATCCGCCGGCTGAGCAAAAAAATCAATGAAATCCTGACCGCCTATATGAGCGAAATCAATATTGAACTGATCGATTTCAAGATTGAATTCGGCCGCTTCAAGGGGAAAATTCTGCTGGCGGACGAGATCAGTCCGGATACGGCCCGGTTCTGGGACAGCAGCACCCATGAGCCGCTGGATATTGACCGGTTCAAACGGGATCTGGGCGACGTCAAGGAAGCCTATCAGGAAGTGCTGCACCGGATGATGGGCATCAGCGAATAAGGCCGGACCGAAGGGATCATCTGTGAAGACGAAAGCCCGGGAGACGAATGCCTCCGGGGCAGGGGAGAACGGGAAAGATGAAAAGACTGACCGCATGGGGCCTCGCGCTGCTGACGGCCTTTTTTGTTTTTTTCGGCGCGGCCGCGGAAAAGGATCCGGAAGCATCCGAGTTTCCGCCGCTGAATGAGGACGGGTTTCTGGACGAGGGAGAATTCGTCTATTCCGACAATGAGGAAGGACTGTGGCGGTATGCCAGCAGCACGCTGTGGGTGGAAATCCATCGGATTATCCAGCCAAAGCCGGCGCGGACCTGGTACGAGGCGGAGATCCGGTGCGCTGAGGGAAGCGAGATGCCCCACATGATCCCCAATGATCCGGAGAAATGGCTGAACAGCACCGCCTATCCGCACAAGATCGCCCGGAAGAACCAGACCGTCATCGCCATCAGCAATGACTACGCGCAGCTGCGGTACCGGCAGAAGGCCCGGATGGGCATCATCATCCGGGACGGAAAGATTTACAGCGAGAAAACCCGGAAAAAGGGAGCCAACCAGTTTCCGACGCTGGACACGCTGGTTCTGCTGCCGGACGGGGACATGCAGGTTTTCGACAGCGACGAGAAGACTGCGCAGGAATACCTCGAGATGGGCGCACGGGACGTGCTGGCCTTCGGGCCCTGGCTGATCCGGGACGGAAAGATGAACGAATACGCCCTGAACAAATACGGCAAAAGCTCCGCGGAACGGGTGGCTGTCGGTATGGTGGAAAAGGGACATTACTGGTTCATGATGCTGGAGGGACGGATCAAGCGGAGCAAAGGCGCCGGGATCTCCTTCCTGGCGGAGAAGCTGCGGGACAAGGGGTGCCGGACGGCCTTCAACCTGGACGGGGGACAGACCGCCTGCATCGTGTTCATGGGGCACCAGCTGTGCAAGATGGTGGACGGAAAACGGAACAAGGGATCCCGGGTGACTGCGGATCTCCTGGGCGTCGGCACCAGCGAGCTTGTCGCGGCGATGGATGATCCATGGTAAACATAAAAAAGCACCGCCTGCGAGAGGCGGTGTTTTTCAAATGGATTCCAGTTACAGCTGAACGGTGATGAACACCACGTCATTCACACCGAGCTCGGCGCTCAGCTTCAGGGTTCCGCCGGAATAATCGAAGGGCAGCGGCGCATCCTCCACCGCGCTGCGGACGGTCAGATTTCGCACCTCCGCCTTGTTCAGGGACAGGGGGCTGCCCATCTCCTGCCAGAGCTTCAGGGGATTGCCGTGATCCTCGTCGATGGCGCGGGAAAGCACGGCAGCCGGTGCGGCGTCCAGTTCGATGGCGAGGGACACCTTTTCCTTCGGGAGATCGAGGTTCTTCATCTTCTGGCGGAAGAGGAGGACCTGCAGCTTTCCGTCGCCCCGGAAGGCGGCATAACCGATTTCCCCCTTCGTGGCCTCTTCGCCCAGATCCAGGCGCTCTTCGCCCGCGTCCTTCAGCATTTTTACAGCGTGATAGACGGGCTTCGGAATTCCGTTCTGGGTCAGCATGCCGAACCCGCCGTGGAATTCCTGGGGGAAGGGGTGGAGCTCCTCGAAGATATCGGAGAAGCACCAGATGGAGGAACCAGCTATCTTTCCTTCCGTCTCCAGGGCCGCCCGGACGTCATAGGCCGCGACCTTGCGGGTATCGTTTGTCCAGGCGGAGAAGATCGCGTTCTCGTTCCATTCCGTGTAATACACCGGCAGGCCTTCCGCCTGCTGCTGCACCACCTTCGCGTTTTCCGGGAAGGTGCCGTAGGCGATATCGGTGGTTTCGGATTTGTCGGGCATCATGGTCCGGAAGCCGTTCAGGAAGGTCCTGTCTTCCAGCGTCTGCATCTTCCGGGCTGCTTCCGCCATGCCGCGCTTCAGCGCTTCGATGTCAAAGGAGCTTTCCTCGTCCGGTTCCCCCTGTGACTCCACGCCGCCCAGGGGATCTCCCGCATACTGATGGGTGGAGATGAAATCCACGGGCAGGTTCCGCTCCCGGCAGTATTTCAGGAAGGATTTGACCCACCGGCTGTTGCTGGTGGCGGGACCGCCGACCCGGATCCCGGGATCGATTTCCTTTATGGCCTGAACGGTGGTTTCATACAGCCGGAAATACTCATCCCGGGTTCCGTTCCAGAAGGCACCGGGCAGATCCGGCTCATTCCAAACCTCGAAGAACCAGGAGCGGATTTCCTCCGCACCGTAGCGATGAATCAGGAAGCGGACGAAGGCCTGCATATAATCCTTCCAGGCATCCCAGTCCTCCGGCGGTATAATGAGGGGTTTATAGAAGAAGGAACCCCGCTGGACCTCGCCTTCCTTCTGCCGCGCCAGCTTGCCCGGCATGAAGGAGAGTTCTACGAAGGGCTTCATTCCCGCTTCGAGCACGTTGTCATAGGCGACCCCGCAGGCATTGAAATTATATTCCTCAAAGGCTTCTCCTCCGGGGAGCGGGTACTGCATGGAGAGGTCATTGAAGGTCCGCATGTCGTCGCAGAAGATCCCGTGAAAGCGGACGCGCTCAATGCCCAGAGTATCGTGGATGAACTTCAGCTGGCGGACATAATCCGTCCGCAGGGCCAGGAGCGCGTGGCCGGAGCCGACGCAGAACTGCCAGTGCTTCTGATGGGGATGGGAAGGCGTATTTTTCTGAATGCGGATTTCCATATTGTATCATTCCTTTCAGCAGATTCAGAAAACAGCCCCGGCGGGAATCCCGCCGGGGCCGCTGCGGGCAGAAGCCCGGCATGAGCGAGAAAGGGATCAGCCCTTCACGCCGCCGAGGGTAATGCCCTTGACGAAGTTGTTCTGGATAAAGGGATAGACGATGACGATGGGCAGAACGCCGACCACCGCCATGGCCATGCGGACTGATACAGCGGGGATGGCCGCCAGACCTTGATTCGCGTTGGAAATTGTACTCGAGTTCTGCATCAGGAACTGGATATTCTGAATCATTCGGTTCAGCAGATTCTGGATCGAGTACAGATCTGTGCGCTTGGTCAGGTAGATGTAGCCGTTCATCCAGTCGTTCCAGTAGCCGATGCCGATGAACAGACCGATGGTCGCCACGATGGGCTTCGCCAGCGGCAGCGCGATCTGGAAGAAGGCACGGGTTTCAGTGGCACCATCGATATAGGCGGCCTCTAGCAAAGCGTCGGGAATGCTGGAAACGAAGTAGCTCTTCACCATCAGGACGTTAAAGGCGTTCATCAGCAGGCTGGGAATCATCAGGGCCCAGAAGGTGTTTTTGATCCCAAATACATTGGAATAATTGATGTATGTTGGAACCAGACCACCGTTAAACAGCATGGTGAAGAAGACCAGGAAAGTTAGCACGCCGCGCCCCGGCAGGAACGTCTTGGACAGAGCATAACCCAGAAGTGTTGTAATCGTCAGGCCGACGGCTGTGCCGGCGATAGTCAGGATGATGGATATTCCATATGCATTCACCACCGAGTTGCCGCTGGTGAAGATATAGTTATACGCTTCAGCACTCCACTTTTCCGGAATGAAGGAATAGCCATTCCGAACAAGGGTATCGTTGTCCGTAAAGGAGGAGATCAGCAGAAGCACCAAGGGCAGAATCGCACACAGAGTGATAATCGTCATCACGATATGCCCTAACATCCGGAATCTTTTGTCGGAATTCATGTTGCTTTTCCCCCTTTCTCAGAATAGGGCGCTTTCCGGATCGAGCTTCCGGACCAGCAGGTTCGCGCTCAGAACCAGAATGAAGCCGACCAGACTCTGATACACACCGGCCGCGGCGGACATCGTGATGTCGCCCAGCTGCAGCAGACCGCGATAGACGTAGGTATCAATCGTGTTGGTCACGGGATACAAGGCGCCGGAGTTCTGGGGCACCTGATAGAACAGACCGAAATCGGAATAGAAGATGCGTCCGACAGCCATCAGGGTCAGCATGATAATGGTGGGCCGCAACAGAGGCAGGGTGATTTTCGTAATCTGCTGCCACTTGGTAGCACCGTCTATCGAGGCTGCTTCGTAGAGACTCCTGTCAAAGCCAATGATTGTGGAGAGGTAGATAATACAGTTATACCCGATTCCTTTCCACAGATTCACAAAGACCAGGATAAAGGGCCAGTACTTCTGCTCCTGATACCATGGGATTGGATCCCGCCCTAAAGGTTTCAGGATCGAGTTGTTGATGAATCCGTTCTCCGCGGAGAGAAAAGCATAAACTAGGTAACTGACGATAACCGCGCTCAGCAGATATGGTAACAGAATGACAGACTGGTATGCTTTCTTCATCTTTCCAGCCAGCTCTGAAAGAATAATGGCCACACCGACCGCAAAGATCAGGTTGACCACAATGAACACCAGGTTGTAGCAGATGGTATTCCGGGTGATGATATATGCATCCTGGGTAGAGAAGAGATACTTGAAATTTTTGAGCCCTGCCCAGGGAGAACCATAGATGCCAAACTTGGCTTTATAATTTTTGAAGGCAAGGATGATGCCGGGCATGGGCATGTAGTTGTTGATAAACAGATAAATGAGTCCCGGCAGCGCCATGATATAGATCGGAATGGAACGCTTCAGCGTAGCCTGCCGCCAGGCTTTGGACATCTTCGATTTGTCCTGTACCTTTGCCATCGCTTTCACCTCACGTTGAAAACCGGGCAGGGAACCGTTTTGTTTCCCTGCCCGGGAATGGTTCGCGCCATCAGGCGCGGAAAACACTCTTCTGATTACTGGATGTTGTTAGCCTCCGCCCAAGCGTTCAATTGCGCCTGTTTGACGGCGATGTAATCATCCAGACCGGCGGCCTTCAGCTTTTCTTCCAGCTTCGGGATGCCTTCGTCGGGATTGATGAAGCCCAGCTCCAACTGCTTCTGATACTCAGAAAGTGCGTTAGTCAGTGCAGTATATTCTGCAGACACTTCACTGTTGTCAAAGGTGAAGCCCATCGCCTTGCTGGCCAGCGCGTTATCATTGTAGTTCTGCATCCGGGTCCACAGATCCAGAGAATCACCCTCCCAGATGCGGGCGATGAACTGGTTGGGCATCTCCCAGTTCACGTTGTTGTAGTACTCAGAGACCTGAGCATCGTTGCCATCCATAAAGGTGATGTGTCCATCGCCTGTTTCCTTCCATTCAACGCCTTCCTGGCCCCAGCAAAGGAGCGTGCTCAGATCCGGATCGGTGTAGAGCAGATTCAGTACTTTCATGGCAGCTTCCGGATCATCCGTGTTCTGGTTGATACACCAGGGCATGTTGTTGTAGGCACTGGAGCCCTTGAAATCCTCGCCCAGCTGGAAGATGGCAACGGGCGTTCCGCAAAGGTTGGATTCCTGCTGACGGATGCCGGGCTTGGTGGCAGTCTTGTAACAGCAGAGGCTGCCGGCCTTCACCTGCGTGGTGGTGGCATTGGTTTCGGTGATGGCGTCCGGAGAAATCCAGCCGTTCTGGTTCCACTTATACATCCGGGCGCACAGGTCATAATACATCTGGCTGGAGTAAAGATCGGCCAACTCCAGACTGTTGACCGGATCCAACAGGACACCAAAATTGTCGCTGGGGGCATCCAAAAGGAGACACTGTCCGACAATGCTGACAGGGTCCATGTAGAATGTGACCTTTTCCGGATACTTCTCATGGAGCTTGCCGAGGACATCCTCAATAAAATCGAAATCACTGTAGATGATTTCATCTTCAGGATTCGCGTACATGGACTGCCAGTCGATACCGATTTCATCCAGATATTTTGTGGGGATGGAGATACCGAACTTGCCGGCGGCATCATCTTTCTTGACAGGGACACCGTACAGGGTGCCGGCAACGCGGCAACCGTTCAGCTCATCAGGCCGGAATGCATCGATGATGCCCTGACCGTAGGTCTGCAGCAGGTCATTTTCTTCCAGATCCAGCAGGTAGCCCTTATTGTAACAGGGCATGAAGCCAACCATTACCGCGCTGAACAGATCCACTTGTTCGCCAGAAGCCAACATCAGGTTCATGTTCTGACCGTAGGAACCGGCGTCCATGGGCATGAGCTCGACTTTCACGCCAATTTTTTCTTCGGTGATCTTGCTCATTTCTTCCGCGATCCGATCGGTACCAACTAGACGGCCAGCCCAGGTCATGAACGCGATGACAACAGTGGGGGTATTGTCTGCATAGGACAGGCCGAACATACTGACGGCCAGGGCGAGAACCAGAACCAGGGACAAAAGTTTCTTCATGTGGTTTTCTCCTCTCTTTTTGGGGTCATGGAGTATTGGGGAATATCCTGACCACATCATACAGAAATGGTTCGACACTGTCAACCTCTATTCCTGTTTTTGTTCACTTTTTTCCCGCTTTTGTTCATTTTTATTTTCAACCGGTTCTTTCCGGGAGCCAGGCTGTCCGTGTTTCCGTTCTCCAACAGAGTCGAAGCGGAATACTCCGGAAATATTCCAGATCATGACCAGGCCTGCCGCGCGGAACGTATCAAGAAGGGCAGACCGCCGGGAAGCCAAAGGGCCGCCTGCAGAAAAAACGGTTCCGGACGGAACAGGAAAAACGCGGACGTCCGGAGAATGAGGAAAACGGAACCCGAAAAAAGCGGGAGAGGGGAGAATGACATGAGGAAGATCGGAAAGTTTCTTTTGGCGGTGATGATGGCGGCTGTGCTGGCGGTGCATTCCGCCGGCGCGGAAGACATGATCCGGATCAACGAAGACCTGGCGCCGATGTCGGCGGAAGAGATCCGGCAGATGGTGGAGGAAGCGACAGCGGATTATTATCAGGATCCGGCGGTGGAGGAAGAGCTCAGCAGAGAGCTCAGCTGGAAGGAGATTGACAACGGGTTCGGCGGGACGGTGGATGTTTATACGCTGGAGCATGGCGGAAGCGCCATGCGCTTCCTGATGGAGCAGAAGGGCGAACCGGACGAAAACGGTCTGTATCCCCTGTATATTACGCTGCACGGCGGCGGGGACTGGACGCCGGAGGACAATGACGGGCAGTGGTTCGGAATGTTCCAATACTATAAGGAGGCGGTGCAGAACGGCATCTATGTCGCCTGCCGCGGGATAACGGATACCTGGGATCTGCATTTCCGCCCGGAATCCTATTCGCTGTACGACCGCCTGATCCAGGCGATGATTTCCCTGTACCGGGCCGATCCGAACCGGGTTTACCTGCTGGGCTTCTCTGCGGGAGGGGACGGGGTATACCAGATTACGCCCCGGATGGCGGACCGCTTCGCGGCGGCCAATATGTCCTCCGGACATCCGAACGGGATCTCCCTGCGCAACCTGATGAACTGCCCCTTCAGCATTCAGGTGGGGGTGCGGGACTATTACAGCGAAAGCGCCATGCGCTGTATCCGCGGAGCGGAGTTCGACCAGGTGCTGAACGATTACCATGACCAGATGGGCTCCGGATATGAGCACCAGGTGCTGGTGCGGGTACCCGCCGGCCATAATTTCGACGACTATACCGACTTTAGCCTGGCGGGCGAGGAATACGCGGATTACATGGATGTGATCGGGGCGGATGTGCTGGCAAGCCCGGCGGCCTACGCGGATCCGGAGATCGTGGA
>JAEEGL015329790.1_pt1 | contig 11406 bp, 10 predicted proteins | sample 9134231 | NCBI WGS metagenome assembly JAEEGL01 (sample SAMN16246548, study PRJNA631951) | gut metagenome | biome: gut microbiome; feature: rumen; material: fiber-attached | host: Bos | place: Iran: Karaj | collected 2018-10
ATTGCTAAGGCTGATATTCAGACCAAGCTTACTGGTGCTACAACTGGTGATGTTCTTAAGGTTGATGCCAATGGCTTCATGGAAGATGCTGGCTTCCTAGCTGCTGACGTACAGACAAAGCTAACTGGTCATACCGCTGGTAATATTCTAACTGTTAATGCACAGGGATTCATGACCGACAGTGGTACCAAGCTTGATGACACTGGTTCAACCAGTTCTGACCTCTGGTCTGCTGCTAAGATTACTGACTATGTAACAAGTTCTATTGCCGGAATGAGTTGGCAAGAACCTGTCAAGTCAATTGTTACAGCTCCTGAAGGTACTCCTGCTGCTGGTGACCGTTACCTTGTAAAAGCTACCGCTACTGGGGCTTTTGCTTCTAAGGAAGGCAAGATTGCTGAATATGACGGCTCTTCCTGGGTATTTACAGATCCTGTTGATTAAATTTAGTCAACAATGAAAAGAATGTAATTATTGAGACTTCCATTTTTAAAATGGAGTATCAATAGCAATAAATTAAATATTTATTGTCTATCGACTATATGAATTGTGATATAGTCAGAGAATTCACTTTTATAGTTAATATAGTAATATATTTATTGAATTCTTGGGAATGGCACTGTTCATTGAAGATACTGATGAACAGTATGCCTACAATGGCACCGCTTGGGTGAACATTTCTGCTGGCTTTACATACACTGCCGGAGCTGGTCTCAATCTTACAAACAACGCCTTCTCAGTTGTTGCTGACAGTGCTGCTGGTCTTAACATTGATAACACCAATGGTCTCCAGGTTGTTGTTGATACAACTTCAGTTGTATTTGATAGCAATGGTGCTGTTTCTGCTAAGGTTAAGGCTAACAACGCTCTTAACGTAGATGCCAGTGACGGTCTCAATGTCCGTACCGATGGCGTTTCAGTAATTCTAAATGGTTCTTATCAGCTCGCAGTTGGCGATGTTGATTTTGGTGAGTGGAGCTAATTTTTTTAGCTTTTTTAAACAAAAAACAATAATATAATATGTGGGCTCTCATTAATTTTTTAATGAGAGCCTCTTTTTTTTATTTTTTTTTAAAAATCATTTTCCCGAAGGGGAATTTTGAATGGCAAGAAACAAGATAAAACTTGCCGGTGGAAGATACATTAATTTGAAAGCCCTTTCTGGAGCCGAGTCATTAGATTACAGGGAAGTAGTTCTTACAACTGATACGCATGAACTATTTGCTGGTATCGGAAATGGTGACTTTACCCTTTTGGGAAATGTTACTATTGGAACTAAATCACGTCTAGGAACTATTGATCCACTACATGGAAGATTATTTTTTGACTATGAGAATGGAATTTTATATGTGGGAACTGATTTAAGTTGGAAAAGATGTGGTATAGTTGTCGGTAACAGATCGGCTCTTTCCATTGATGCATTCACGGGCGAGTTATTTATTAACACCGATAATGAATCGATTATAATTAATGAAAATAATGCTTTAGCTGTAAATAACACAGATTACGGAACATTTTAAAAAAAGGGGAGGTAAAAATAAATAAATTGAGATTCTCTCCTTCTGGGGTTACACCCGAACAATTAATTGCTACCACACCTAATATGTTTCTTCTTGATCAATATGGTAAAGAAGAAAGTATTGATGGTGATGGAGCATTAACTATTAATCAAGCTATTAGATTATCAAAGTTAATTAATAAGTTTGCACCTGCTTTTACTGCGATTGATAATCGAATTGTAAGTGGATTTAGAATTGAAGTTGCTAAGATAGAAGGAAGAAATTTATTTGTTAGGTTTAGTGATGGGTGTGGAATTGTTGGAAGGAATGTTTTTAGAATTCCGATGAGAACTGATGTTGTCTGGAATGACTTTTCCTATGCTATTCCTAATGGAATGAAAGAAGGAAGAGTTTTATTATTTTTTGAATATAGTGATTGAAGATTAGGTCATTATAATAGAAATGAAATTATTAAGAATTTTCCCGGCCGCCGAATTTGGGTTGTTTATAAAACCGGCGGCCGGAAATATTAATAGTAATAGTATAAATACTATTATTTATCGACTATAAACTGTAAGATATAGTCATACATATATTATCATAAAAATATATAATAAATTTAGCTAATTCAAAACAACTCATTAAGACCAGTTCCTCAGAATTACCCAAGAACACCTACAATTAAATTCCCTCACAATCAAGTCGATTTTAATCCAATCGAAATTACTGGTCATCTATATAATCCTGAAACTCAAGAATTAATAGATCCACAAAATTGGAATGAATCAACAAATAAAATTTTAATTACATCTGCAATTTCATTTAAAGTAAATGCACGTAATGATATAGCTGTCACATTTAATGAATCTGACAGAGACTCAATCTATATTAATAATGAAAGATATCCTCAACAAAATTTAGGATATTTTCCAGAATTAAGTGATGTAAATGGTGGTATTTTAAGAGAAGATACATATATAGACACTTCAAAAATACCATCTATAATCGATGTCTACTTAAATCATATTGTCACAAGACCATATGATGACATCTATTTCCAATCACAACCATCATCAATGAATAATTTTTATTTATTCTGGAATGGTATATTATTATATCCAGAAAAAGATTATTTGATTGGTTCTGATTTTAAATTAAATATTTTAAATGAAAATATTACCCACGACTATGGGGATCATTTTTACGCTTTTGAAAATATAAATCAGTCAGAAGGTTGTCTAAAGAATAGGTTTAGACAACCAATTGACATAGATAAGAAAAAAATTGAAGACTTAGAAGGAATCACTTCTAATTCTTATGCTTTAGTTTTCTATGATGGTAAACTTGTATTCCATGATCAGTATGCACCACAACCTGAGAATGGGATAATTAAGTTTGTATTTACCTTAGAACAAGGTAAATATTTAGACATTACACAATTAATTCCTTCTGTTGACAGTAATTTAGAATTAATATACGCTGGAACTGCTATATACAGCTCTTCATATGTACAGGTTCAGGGAATTGATCCTAAAAATTGTTATCTAGTTTTCTATGATGGAAAACTTATGACAGAAGGAGTACATTTAACTCTACAGAGAAATTTAATCGTATTTAAAAATGGACTAGTTTTGGACGTTAATAAAAAACTTGTTGTGCTGAGAGTGTAAAGAATGGGCACAAAAATTACTGTACCGTCTCCACAGCATAAGTATTTGGAACCATATAAAAATAGAGTATTTCAATACGACACTCACCACTCAAATCTTTTCCTATCACATTATACAAACCAAATATTAAATGCTGTTGGTGACGATTCCATTGTCCGTGGATTAGAAGTAACTCCTTCTTTTAACTCAGATAAATCTGGTATCGACTTCACAATTTCACCTGGTGCATTAGTACAAGATTTAACATATTTTGAATTTCAAAAAGAATCCATAATTAATATGGATAATCTCATAGAGTTTTCTGAATTCTATATTGTTATATATACAAACTATAGATATATTGAAACAGTCTATGAGAATCAGTTAAAGTTTGAAGCTACACTATATAATCCTAGAACTAGAAAGACATTAAACACATGGAATCCAGTTACAAATAGAATTATTCTAGGTGTATTTAGTTTTTCTGTAAAAAACAATGAAATTGTAGAAGTCGTTGAAGAAGATGCTACTATTTTCTTTGATGAATCAAATGTTATCAAAAATGGTACATTTGATGATAAGAATACTAATTCTTGGACTGCAATAAACTCAATTCTTAAAATTGAAAATGAAGGTGGAGCACTTGATACGCCTTATATTACTGTTACTCCTATGAGTGCAGAATATCAAGGTATGGCACAAGTTGTTAGTACTAAACCTAATGATACTTATGAAGTTTCATTTTATGTTAAGTCTGATGAAGCTGTACCATTTCAAGTTCTCGTTTTAGATAAAAAGAATCTATATAATTTAAACGCAACAGAAGTTAAGTCATATAATTCGACATCTACGAAAAAATGGGCATTACACACATTTAGATTTAATGCATTTTCTACACAGTCAACTATCTTTTTCTTAAAGAAGTCAAACAGTTTAGATAATAAACTCTGTCTTGATCATATTTATGTATTTGAATATACACAGACAAGAAAGATTTCTGATTTAAATAGAGTCTCTCTTGTTGATGGTGGCCGAATTCCTACCGCCGAAAACGTCATTCATGATGATGTACAGCGGGAATCATTTGTATACCAGTGGAATTTTATTTCTAAACCCGGTAAGAGATGTTATGAGTTTGATGATACTGTACCAGCTCTCAAGAGTCCTGGGAAAGGTCATTATCTAGTCTTTTTCGGCGGCACGAAGTTGAATGAAAAAGATTATTATATTGACAACGCAAATAATAGAATTTTCTTTAATGCTATTATTGACAAACCAAATGAAGACATTTCTGTTTTCTATATTCGAAAATCCCCCAATGGTGTATATAAATGGGAGTTAGAACCATCTGAAATTGCTAATGTCTATGCTCCTGATAAATATGAAGAGAATTTCCAACCCAAAGAAAATGGAACATATCTAGTATTTTATAATGCAGCAAAATTACATGAGAATGATTATTCAATTGATGTTAATCAGAATACAATTCAATTAGCTTCAGAGATAATTAATGAAACCAGTAGAACACAACATGTTACTGTTTTCTATATAACTTCTCCTGTAGTATCAAAATCATGGACATTTAATACTAATGTTGGTGTAACGACTTACTACTTGAGTTCAAGTAGTGAAGATTTCCCAGATACAACTAAGGGCAAGTATTTAGTTTTCCTTAATGGATCAAGAGTAGTTGATGATGACTTCTTAATTAACTATAATAATAATTCTATTTCTTTGGATATTATTCCTGATGTGAATAATGCTCCATTGTGTATTTATTATTTTGGTAATGAAGTAGAACCAAATGAAGTACCTGAAGATGAAAATCTTGATGTATATCATTGGAAACTTACTTTAAGAACGGGTCAGACATTATATAGTTTTGATTCATCTTATCAATCATTGAAATCAGTATCAGCCGGTTATTATATGCTGTTTAAAGATGGTAAGAAATTACTTTCTAGTCGGTATACTATCAATACTGCATCCAATTCAATTTCACTTGTTTCAAGTGTAATTGTTGAGGATTCAGTTGTTGATGTATATTTTGTTAAGAATCCGGCGGCCGGAAACTACTCTTGGAAATTCTCAACTATGACAGACGTAAGAACTTATACCCCAACTGCAACAGAAACAGTATTTCCAAGTCCCGATGATGGAAGATATTTGGTTTTCTTGAATGATAAAAAATTAACTCAAGAACAATTCAATATTTTATTCACTTCAAATACAATTAGACTAAGTAATAACTTATCAATTCCACAAGGAGCATCATTACAAGTTTATTGTTTTATTGATCCTCCTGTGAGAAATAAATTCTGGAAATTTAATACTATTAAAAATGTATCAACTTATATCCCACAAGAAAATCAATTTCCGTTTTCTGATCTTCCTGATGGGGAGTTTTTATTATTTAAAAATGATATTAAACTTTCAGAAAAAGAATTTGAAGTCAATAAATTAAAAAATAATTTAACATTCTTAACACCTCCTCAAGAAAATGGTGGAAGAATAGAACTATATTTTCTGGGGAAGGAGTAATATAAATGCCATCAACACAAGATTACACATTAATCCAGTTTATGCGTGGTGGCAAGTATGCTGTTGAAACCACTGTTCCTAAAGATGGCGAACCAGTTCTAGATATCGACAGTGGTACACTTTATGTTGGTGATAATAAAACAGCTCGTGGTATTCCACTTAATACAGTCACCTCATTAAAACTTGAATCACCTGTTAACTTAAATGATCAGGTAACATGGGGGCGTTATTACCTAGAAGGAAAGGTTTCAGATTTACCAGATGGTGTTGAACTATATGGTAAATTCTTCCTTACTGTTCAAGGTAATACCGCAACTGATGCTACTTCTATTTGGCAGAAACTAGATGTATTAACTGGTGATTTCAGTGACCAATCTTTTGTTCGTTCTTCAATTAATGGCGGTCAATCATGGACTGCTTGGAAGGGTAGTAATGGTGGTTTATTATTCTTTGACCAGAGTGGTTTTGGAAGCGTTGATAAAAACCCAACTGGTGAATTAGCTGATTATACTCTTCCTTCACAGAACTATATTGACAATATTGTTGGTGGACCTGAAGATTCTGATGGTCATTCTGGTTTCTTGTTCGTATATCGAAAAGATTTAATTTCACCTTTTGTTTTTCAACAATTGATGATTCTAGATGCACCTAATAGCGCAGGTAAAGTATTCTGTCGTTTTAGTTCAAATGAAAATAGAGACTGGAATTCTCCAGGATATACTTGGAGAGAAATTACAGCCATTACAGCTTCTAAAACTGAGCGTGGAACTGTAAAGATTGGTGATAACATTAATATTGATGAAGATGTTATTTCAGTTAACAATGGTAGTAAAACCAAGAAAGGCGTAGTACAAGTAGGAACAAATATTAACGTTGATAAAAACGGACTAATATCTATTCCTACTGCTAGTGGTTCTGAACGTGGTGTAGTACAAACTGGTACAAATATTAATAATACCAATGGTGTTATTAGTGTTTCTGATGGTAATATTCAACAGAAGGGTGTTGTAAAACTTTCTAGTTCATTAACTAGTCAGTCTGAAGAAACGGCGGCCACATCCAAAGCCATTAATGATCTAACTAAAATCAGATCAGTAATGGTTGCTCCAACAAAACCCAGTGTAGTACCTCCAGAATTAGCTGAAGAAGGTATTCTCATCGTAAAAAATGATGATGGTGTAACTCCATCTCAAGTATATCCAAGTGCCACTGGTGCTTCTAAGGGTATTGTACAAGTTGGGAATAACCTCAATATTAATGATGGAATTCTATCTGTAGATAATGGTACAACATCTCAAAAGGGTGTGGTTCAATTATCTAGTTCTACAAACAATAATTCAGAAGCCTTGGCAGCAACAACTAAAGCTGTAAAGTCAGCATATGATTTAGCAGCAAAAGCTGATGCTAAAAAATACGTAGTTTACGCAACATCAACCCCTTCTAGAGTACCTGATGGTCTTGTTGAAGGTGGAATTGTAATTGTTGCATAAAATTAAGGAAAAAATTAAATGAAAACAAAAATTCCTTCTCCAGTGCTCAAGAATTCTGAAGTTGTTACAGTTGAAAATCTTAAGGAACAAGTTACCAATAAAGTTGTCGTTTATGCCGATACATTACCAAATTCTGTTCCTGAAGGTCTTGTTGAAAATGGTCTAGTAATTGTACGTACAAATACTGGTTCTACTGAAAATGAAACATATCCTGATGCCACTGGTGCTACCAAGGGTGTTGTAAGAGTTGATAAGAATATTAATATCAATAATGGTGTAATTTCAGTTAATGATGCATCTACTACTGTAAAAGGTGTAGTACAATTATCAAATTCTACAACCAGCACATCTGATCAGACTGCTGCTACATCTAAAGCAGTTTATGATTTGGCTCAAGTAAAATCTGTTATTAGAACATCAACAAAGCCTAATAAAGTACCTAGTAATTTAGCTCCTGATGGCATTGTTATTGTAGATATGGAAGATGGACGTTCAGAAGGACAAGTTTATCCTAATGCTACAGGTGCTTCTAAGGGTATTGTACAAGTTGGTAATAACCTAAAGATTGACAATGGTGTTGTTTCTGTTGACACTGCTTCTACATCAGTAAGAGGTGTAGTACAGTTATCTAATGCTATTAATAGTAGCAATGAAAATGTTGCTGCTACTTCTAAAGCAGTTAGTGACTTAGGTAAAATTAAGTCAGTTATGACTGTGTCTACTAAACCTTCTACTACACCAAGTAATCTTGCTGACGGCGGATTGCTTATTGTAGAAAATGCTGTTGGCACAGAATCCACCCAAGTCTATCCTAATGCAACTGGTGCTTCTAAGGGTATTGTACAAGTTGGTAATAACCTAAAGATTGACAATGGTGTTGTTTCTGTTGAGACTGGATCAACTTCAACCAGAGGTGTTGTACAACTTTCTGATTCTGTTAATTCAGAAAATTCAAATGTTGCTGCAACATCTAAGGCTGTAAAATCAGCATACGATTTAGCTAATGATGCTAAAAATTCTAAGTATGTTGTTTATGCTTCAAGTGTACCTTCATCTGTTCCTAGTGGACTAGTGAATGGTGGACTTGTTATTGTTAATTAATTATTAATAGCTGGTAATATTATTATTTTTAAGATTATTTTTACCGGCCGCCGATTTTGACTTACAATCGTTAATGTTTTCATTATAAACTGGAGTTTTAGTTAAAAACATTGATAATTTTAATGTTAATAACTATAAATTCGGCGGCAGAAAAAAAGAAAAAATAAAAAGGAAATATATGTACAATCTCCAACTTACCGAAGAAGAAATTAATTTAGTTTGGTCAATTCTTTCAAATAGTAATATTGCTGGTAAATTTGCACCGGCATTGTCGGTGATTTTTAATAAATTACAGGATTCAGTTCGGCTCAATGCTATTCAACAACAGAGAGAGAAAATGATGCAGGAGCAAAATACTACAGCTCCTATTACTAATCCTTCCTCAAATTCGGCGGCCGAGGAAAAACTTGAATCTTTTTAAATATATATAATAAAAAAAATTCTCCTAAAAAGAGGGGAAAATAAATTTTGAACACTCAAATACCCGTAGAGATACTAACAAATTCTAATGTAGTAACTACAGTTAATCAATCTTCTACAATTAGTGATTTCACGGGTGCAACAGAAGAAAGTAATGGTGCAAGAGGTTTTGTCCCTGCACCTACTACTGCTCAACGAAACAGTTTTCTAAGAGGAGACGGTGCTTGGTCCACTAGTGGCTTTAATGTAGAACAAAAAGTATCTACAACAGATAATACTTATCCATTATTATTATCTCCCACAGCAAATGCTACTAGTGACCAAGGACCACAACACTCTATTTTCGCATCCGGAATAAAAGCAAACCCAAGTACGAGTACGATTACAGCTACTACATTTTCTGGATCACTCTCAGGGAATGCATCATCTGCTACAGAATTTGCATCCAATCAATCAGTGACTCTAACGGGTGACGTGACTGGTACAGTAAGTTCTAAAGCCGGATGGTCTGTAGCTACTACATTAAGTAATAGTGGTGTTACTGCTGGATCTTATGGTCCATCAAACAATGCATCTCCAGCGCATTCAGAAACATTCACTGTTCCATATGTAACTGTAGATGCAAAAGGACGTGTAACTGATATATCTAATAAAACAATTACACTTCCTTCAGATAATAATACTGATACTCTGGTTACACAAAATAAATCCACCACAAACGCAACCTATCCAGTGTTGCTTTGTCCTACAGCAGACGCAAATGCTAACCAGGGTGAAAAAACAAGTATATTTGCCGCAAGTGTAAAAGTAAACCCCAGTACTGGTATTTTAACAGCAACTGGTTTTTCTGGTCCATTAACTGGTGATGTCACTGGTGACTGTTCTGGTTCATCGGGTAGTTGTACTGGTAATGCTGGAACAGCTACAAAATTGGCGGCCGCAAAAACCATTGATGGAATGAGTTTTGATGGTAGTGAAAATATTACCCACTATGTTACTTGTTCCACTGGTGCTTCAACCGCTGCTAAAGCAGCTTTACTAACTGGATTTACACTAGCAACTGGTTCCCGTGTATTTGTAAAATTCTCAAATACAAATACGGCGGCAAATCCAACATTAAATATAAATTCAACTGGTGCAAAATCAATTTATGTAAATGGTGCAGCAGTAGAAACCTATTATCTCCAAGCCGGTTGTGTATATGAATTTGTATACAACGGCACTCAATGGGATATAGTAAATGGAAAGAGGATGGTGAAGTTTACCTCAACTGATCCAGGTTCTTCAACCACACCACCTACGGATTTAGCTGAAGGTGGTATATTGATTTACACACCCGCTTCATAAAAACATTTACATGAATTAACTTTTTTTTGTAAAACAAAAAATATTTTTTTTATTTTTTTCCAAAAATAATAATATAATGAGGAACTTTCTTAATGAGTAAAGTTTATCAAAATCGCAATGGTGTCCTTACTCTCGTACAGGACGATTCTAACTTCGCTACAAAGTCAGAAGTAGCTAACTGTGTAGACAAGTCCACCAATCAGACTGTTGGTGGTGTAAAAACATTTTCTTCACTTCCAAAAGTACCTACAACTGCTCCTACCGCTGATGCTGAAGTCGTATCTCGGAAGACCCTAAATGATGCCCTCTCAGCACAGGAAACAACTATAAAGAGTTATGTCGACACTGCCGACACAAATGGCAATACTGCTTACAGTTTGGTAGTGCGTACCGATACCGGGGCAGACGTTGCTGCTACACATAATGGTATTTATCGTGGAGCTAACTTGGTAAGTGTTTTTGGTTCAGCTAATGCCCAAGCTTGTCTTACAGCAATGTCAACAGCATTGAATTCTGGTGATTTTAGCAAACTCTTCATTGGTGATTATATTGATCTACCTGTTACATATTCAAACAATGATGATAATGGCCAGACTGGTAGTTCTTTAGTTAACTTAAATATCAATTTAAATGCTACTTCTATTCGATTCCGTATTGCACATCTAAATTATTGGATGAATAAGGGTGTTGTAGACAGTAATAATGCTGTACCAAATAAGAATACTTTTGGTGAAACTACCAAGAACCACATTCTTTTCATTCCAGATAAAGGACTGTTTACATGTTGGATGAATCCAACTAATACAACTAGTGTATATAATCATCCCAGTTTACCTGAAACTGGACATAGTTCCACAAAGGGAAGTTACCTTTGGAGAGAACTAAATGGTATTGCGTCAGACGGAACAAACTGGAAGCCTGGTCTTGCTACTAGAAGTGTTTATAAATCTCTTAATGCTGCAACTTGTTTTAATGGACATATTCTTGGACACAGTACTTATCTCGGCTGCACCATGAACCCAGATACACCAAGTATGGCTGGAATGGGTTGGAACGGTGCAACTACAGGTGCTCAGTGGACAGATGAATATATTGGTCTATGTACTGAAGTTATGGCCTATGGTAGTGTTGCCTTCAGTTCGTCTGGTCGTGATGTTTCTTGCGGCGATAGTCAACTCGCCCTCTTCCGTCTTGATCCCTCATGGCTTACTTCCAGACATGACCGCACCTACTGGTGGCTTAGTGCTGTTTCTTCTTCGGTGGGTTTCGCCGATGCGAACACCGGCGGGTTTGCGACCTGCACCAGCGCTTCGTACCGGCGTTGGGTGCGCCCCTTCCTTCTGTTCTCTTAAATCTGGA
>JAEEGL015387970.1_pt1 | contig 11406 bp, 4 predicted proteins | sample 9134231 | NCBI WGS metagenome assembly JAEEGL01 (sample SAMN16246548, study PRJNA631951) | gut metagenome | biome: gut microbiome; feature: rumen; material: fiber-attached | host: Bos | place: Iran: Karaj | collected 2018-10
AGGCCGATCCCGACCCGAACCCGACGGGACTCAAGCTGGCGTTCACGGAGAAGACGGGCGCGGTGAAGGGGGCGTTCACGGTGGCGGACGGCAAGGCCAAGACGAAGTACACGGTCGTGGGCGTGGTCGTTGGCGACAAGCTCTACGGCGCGGCCTACGCGCGCAACGTCGGTTCAATGCCCGCCACCGCGGAGTGAACAAAGAAACGGGCATTACAAACGTTGGAGTGAACGACATCGGGTTGCGGCGTTGAACTCATGACAGTGGTAAAAACGCCCTTGCCGAATGCAAGGGCGTTTTGGTATAATGCGCGCAAGCCGACGATACAAACAAAGGGAAAGCAAAGAGGTAAAACGATGGAAACAATGTTGAAATGCTTACGTGTGTCAGGTTTGGAATTTTTGTTCTCCTGTTACGTTTGTTAGGCTAAAGCACGGAGAGTTGTACAATGGCAGACGAATATGACATAGAAGTATTTGAATGTCCTGGTTGTAAACGAAGGTTTAAGCGGGCTGACATAAAAACTGATCGTATTAAATGTCCTAGCTGCGGACGGGAGGTGTTGGCTAAGGTTACAATAGTCCAACAGGATGAACGGAGGCTTGTCGAACAGTTCTTAAACGAGAATGGAATCGGTGCTACCTTTGTTTCTATGCCTTGGGTTAGCCCATTGGTAGCGATGTGGATAGTAATCTTGTTTTATGTCTTTATCATTGTGGCCATTTTATGTACCGGGTTTTCGTTCTGGCGTTTGGTTTGGGTAGCGATTTTCTTGTTTATGATAAAATTTTTAATTGGGCGTTATTATGGGAAGGGCCGCAAAGTGCGTTCCTTTTTTGAGCGTAATGGATATGATTTAGAGGCTGGATTGGCAGAATACAATGAATTCATATCTGGCTTGGGGGAGTTAGAACGTGAGACTTACTGTTATGAAGGCGGCGATTTTGAAAAAAAGATGCGGACATATGTTCGTGCCCATGTTGATATAAAGAACAAGTTTGACGCAAAAACAACATCCGAATGCGACGATCATGGCGATTCTCATTGTCAATACGAGAGTGTCCAAAAAACGTATGACATGCCGCCCGATGTCTGCCCTTCGTGCGGTTCCCCGTATCGTGTAGGTGATTTTAATGTGCATACGGTAACATGTAGAAAATGTGGGACTTCGATTGGTGTGGCGAATGTGGTTTCGGACGAAGAGTTGCATGATCTGCTTGTTTGGTTTGTGTCGGAACGCGGTAAGAGAAATCCCATGAAGTATCATTATTTTCATCTTTTGCTGTGTACGATTATGTCAATTTGGAATGTTCTTGAATCTGGCCTGCTTGACTTTCTATATAGCTGGTCTGTGTTGTGGTTGTATGCGGCTTTAGGAATGGTTTGGTATATCGGGCACCTGAAGAAAGAAGGGCATAAATATGACTATTTTCTTCAGCAGAAACGCATTAATCTGTTCGAGCTAGAGTTTTACGTCAAAAGCGAGAATGGAGAGACGGGATCCGACACGGATGTTTTTTATGAATTCAAGGAACGGCTGATGGATCTCTATAGAAAGTCTGGTTCTATGGTGAAAGGAGGCGAGTTGTCATGACGGATGTGAACGAGCAGAATATCAGCTGTTGCCCGAAGTGCGGAGCACCATTTGCCGCAACTGACGATTTGGGCGATGTCATCAAGTGTTCCCATTGCGGGAATGAAGTCATACGTAAGGTCTCTTTTGAAGATCGGATTGCGATGGTGACGTTTGAGAAGATATTGCGAGAACAGAAAATCTCCGGAAAAACTTGGTTCGGATTCTCACTCGTGATTGTACATTTCGGTTATATTTCATTTCGGTGGGCGCTCTCTTCTGGCACTACAGGGGCTGCTTCTTGGTTGGCTTGGGGATGTGCTATATATTCCACCTTGGCAATACTGGCGATTGGGGTGTTGTTCCTTACGCGTAAAAAATGGAATTCCGAAGAATCAGATCGCAAAGTGTTTGAACAGTGTGATTGGTCGATTGAGAAGTTCCGCGTCTTGGCGCAAGATCCAAAGTCGAAGATCGGGCGGATGTTGCGCAGAAGTGTGGAAGATGAGTATAAAAACGTGAAAAAGTGGATGTCATAAGGAATAGAAGGAGAAGAAAATGCATATTCTTGATGTAGCCAAGTGGAATGCTACTGACAATGAGACCCTGGCGTTCAAATTTGTGAAACCATCGCATGACGATAGGTTCAACACAAAAAGCCGCCTGATTGTTTCGACAGGGCAAGAGGCGGTAGTCGTCATCAACGGAAAGATGACCGGACCATTCAAACCTTGTCTTGAAGGCCATACGATGAATACGAAGAATCTGCCGATTCTTACAGACCTCTGGGCCAAGTTGATGTATTCTGGAGAAACCCCATATCCTGCGGAAATATGGTTTGTGCAGGTGTCGTCAGCGCCCGACTTTGGCTGGGGCACCCCAACCCCCATCACCTTTGGCGCGGAATACAATTCAAACGGCATTCGTCTGGATTTGACGGCAGGCGTCACGATGTACGGTATGATGGAACTGTCTGTCGTAGACACGATGAAGTTCATGGAGAAGATGGTTCAGACCAAACCCGCCTATCGTCGTGACGATCTTAGGGATGCGTTGAATGCAAAGCTCATGCAACTGATCAAGCCGGCGCTTGCAAGACTTGTCAGGCAGGAAGGAATGTCCATTCGCGACATCACATTTGCACAAGATCAAATCGGCAAGGCCATATTTGAGCCATTCAAGACGGAGATTTCGGGGTATGGTCTTGAGCTCGCGTCTTTCAACATTGAAGACATCCGGCTCACTCCTGATACTGAATCTAGGATACGCGAACTTGATGAAAAGGCTTCTGAAGTCGCCAAGGAGGCTCTTGAACGCAGAACCTTGGACATGTCGCGCAAGGAGGAGCGGCAGTTTGATGTTGCGGAGCTTGCCGCGTCAAATAAGGGGGCAGGATCGATCATGTCGCCGTTGATCGGGGCTTCGGTCGGTGTTGGGGTCGCAGGAGGGATCGCCGCGAATGTCATGAAGTCCATGCCCGGTTTGGGGATAGGCGCCACGCCGCCGCCATTGCCGGGCGCGGTTCCCGTCGTGCCAACTGTCGAGTATATGATTGCCGTAGAAGGGAAGCAGTACGGTCCGTATTCCGTGACTACGCTTGCGCAATTGGTTCGCGAGGGAAGATTTGCATTTCGTCCTGAAATGTTGGTGTGGAGATCGGGTTGGACGGCATGGATGAAATACGCCGATTGCAAGGAGCTTTCTGATGCCATTTCGTGTGCAGTGGGTACGATGCCCCCTCCTCTGCCGAACACGGGCACATGATGGCTTGAGGAGAGGGTTCGGCAACAAGTCAGACAAGACAAGTAAGGATCAAGCAAAATGAGCGATATGATTGAAAGGCCTGTTCTTCATGGGAATCCGCACATGCGGTTTGTGAAGGGGAATATCAGGCCGACAATGCCGAGGCGAAATTCATTCGCGAAGCGACTTGCGATGGTCGTGGGGATGTGCCTTTGCTTGCATGGTATGGCAGATAGCGAGGCGAAGTTTCTGGTCAACGGGAAGTATTATGGCCCCGATGTCTGTTGGAATGTTACGCTGATGGCTGGTAGCGCAGGGTCGCTTTTTGGAGACACGCTTGGGCCTGTCAGGACTTTTCGCTATGAGACAGTCGTCACCGTGGATGGATTTGAAACTCTTGTCATTCCTGGCGGGACATACTCGACGGATATGTCCGATTCCTCGTACAGCGTGAAGATACCGCTGAAGGATCTCGACCTCCTTAGACCAGAAGCTTGCGGCATGCATTACTTGACGGCGTTCACGCGGAGCTACGAGGGCAACAGTACCGTAGATATTGGCTATTCGCTTGTGACAGAGGATATAGTACTGACGATATCGATGCTGGAGCCTCTTCAACTGACTGCGAGTGATGGCGATTATTATGACCATGTGCAAGTTGAGTGGACGGGCGGTACGAGCGATGAGACCTACACGCTAAGCCGAGATGGTCTTACGATTGCCGCGGCGATCACAGGCTCGTCATACTCCGATACAACTGCTATCCCCGGCACGAAATACAAGTATCAGATCATTTCCTCGGAAGACAGAATTTCCAATGAAGATGAAGGGTATGCGATGCCTAAACCGCCGAAGCTTGGCGCATTGACTGTGACGCACGGCGAAAAGATTGATGCCAATAATTACGTCACAAAGAAGCAGTCTGGTTCAACAGAATGGTTTCTTGTTGCGGGGAAAGCAGCACAGTTCGATACGGAAGTGCTTGATTACAACAAGCAGTACTATAGGTTGAAGAGTTCCGTACTGATTGGAAGACATACTGGCAATGTTGCTGTGCACGAGCATATCTACTACAGTAACCAATTGCAGGATCCGGCAGAATGTGCCAGTATCGTGTTTGCTCCGACTTTGCAAGCGGGGACAGGGTTTCATGGAGAATACACATGGTATGTTAAGGCTGTATTTGTCGATATCAAGAATCGGGAGTCAACGGCAACGACACCAGGCGCTATTGAGGAACCCGTTTTCTTCGATAAGGGAGGAAAGGATCAGGGGAGCGATCCGAACTGGTTTACTTATTGGAAAGAAGATGGAGCTTGTCCGAGTTTAAATGGATCTGACCGGAAGATTTCAATTAGCTATGAACTTGGGGAAAGTACCTGGGGAGGATTTAGCGATAAAGGGGGTGTCCAACTCAGCCCTGTTTTGGCGGCCGACATGCACTATTCTAAGATATTCGAAGTGGAGTCGCCGCAGATTCACAAGTTTAGTGGTCCTCATATATGGGGAATATATACGGTTGAAGAAGTCGTGGCTCATGAATCAAGCCATGCGAAACTAAATGATCGATATTATGCTTTTTGTTTATGGGGCAACACCTTTGACTCCTTTGTATTTGATAGTGATTGGCACGAACCGAAACCAAAATGGGAAGCGAATGATGTTGACATTATTGTGGATGGGATCGGTCGGTGTGAACATGTAGAAAAAGAGTACTGCGATCACCTTTTTGATTCACAGGAAGGTCTTGACTTTAGCGAATATGAATTAGATAAACATAAGTGTGATACCTATAAAATTGGAAAGAAGAAGGGGTATATGTCGGCTTCAAAACAGGAGTCGGAGTATGTCGCCTATGGTGATGATGAGTTTCTGGCGATGATTGCCGCAAACAAGGCTACGGACGAATGGCGCGCAGAATGGAAGAAGGACTGGGCATTCCCGGGAGAACAGTCATGCGTGCCGATCAAAGTTGAGGAAGCCAGAAATGTTGATGGTTGGTATGAAAAACGACAAGGTGGTTTGCCGCATACAAAAGCGCAGAAGCAGACGTCCGCGGCAAAACGCGAGCAAGCAGAAAATGGAGCAAACGATACGAATGTCGGAACTCCTTCTGTTAACGTAAAAGGAATGACAAAGGAAGTTGAGTATGATGAAAGAACGTCGTTAGTTTCAGCTGTTCGTTATAAGTTAGACATGCAGGTGGCAGGCTTGCAAGAGCTGCGGCTTACAGGTATAATGACTGATTCAGCTGGCAATGCTGTAGCATATGCGAACGCGACGGTGTATAACGGGAATGTGATTGCTGAATTGAACTTTAAGGGAAGTGAGATTTACGAAAGTCGGAAGGATGGGCCGTTTAGGCTTGATAGTGTAAAACTTGTCGAGTTTAGTGGAATCGATTTTTCCGAGCTTGCGACATTGTGTGAATTTAAAGATGGCGAAGTTGATTTGCGGCGTAAGGATTTTGTGCGTAACGATGCATATCTGCTTGATGTTGCGAGCGAGAAGGTTACGACAAACGGGATTGTTGTGTCGGTAAATGTTGAAGTTAATATTGCGGGCGAATATGGAATTACCGCGACGCTCGTGAATTCAAACGGCGTACCCGTCGCTTCCTGTAATGTGTCCGCGAGTTGCACACACGGGACAAATAGCCTGGATGTCATTTGGGCAGCAAATGAAATATTTGAGTCTTGCATTGATGGGCCGTACAACATCGATAACATCGCATTGTTCAAGGATGGCGAACGAGTGGATTCTCGGTTGCATTTCTACTCGTTGTGCAAGAAGTATCAGTCACAGGCATTTGATTTCGACGAAGATGCGAGCTTTGATTCGTCGCAGTTCATGGCGCAGTTTGATGATTACACGCCACCTGCCGAGTTGCCGCCGCCCGAGCGGTTCTGGGTGTTCTTCAATCCGAACGGAGGGACTATATCCGAAACCATGCGAGAGGTGAAAGACGGCGACAAGATCGGGACATTGCCGATCCCGACGTTGGAGAACGACGAGTTCCTCGGATGGTACACGGAACTGGAGGGTGGAACGCGGATAACCGATTCGACAATCGTGACGACAAACATGATGTGCCATGCGCGCTGGAAGAACGGAGGGGTGCCAGATCCGGTCCCGACGCAACAGGCGTGGACGGTGACGTTCAACGCGAACGGCGGCACGGTTTCGCCCGCGACGCGCCAGGTGGCAGGCGGATCGGCGGTCGGCACGCTGCCGACGGCGACGCGGAGCGGCTACACGCTCGTGGGGTGGTTCACGGCGGCGTCGGGCGGCACGCAGGTTTCCGCCTCCACCAAGGTGACGGCGAACGTGACGTACTACGCGCACTGGGCGCAGAACGGCGGAGGCGACGGGCCCGGCGGCGAAACCGGTCCTTCGGGAGCGCCTACGCTCTTTGCCGCCGGACACGCCGAGACGCCGTTCACGGGCGACGCGACGTACAACGGCTGGGTGCGGAACAAGGACGGCACGATCGCCGGGCTGCTGACGGTGAAGGCGGGCAAGGCCGCGAAGCCGGAGAAGGGCGGGCAGTCGAAGCTGACCGTCAACTACACGCCGTTCGGCGGCAGGAAGCAGACGATCAAGCTGGATAACGCGGCCATGCCCGCCGCCGGCGGGGTGGCGGCTGTCGCGATTCCCGGCGTCGGCACGGTGAAGTTCACGGGCGACGCCATCGTGGGCGTGGACGTGGACGTCCAGGCGGCGAAGGACGCGCTGAAGTCGAAGGACCGCGCGGAGAAGGCCGCCGCGACGGCGTTCGCCGCAGGGAAGGCGGGGACGTGGACGTTCGCGCTCGGGACGGATGCGGGCTACGCGGCGTTTACGGCGACCGTCGACAAGAAGGGCAAGGGCAAGCTCGCGGGGACCCTGCCGGACGGGACGAAGGTGAGCGTCAGCGCGCAAGGCATCTTGGGAGACGGCGTGCTGGCGATCCCGTTCGCCTACGCGAAGAAGGGGGCGCTGGGGTTCGTGTTCTGGGTGAGGGGCGACGGCACGGCGGAGTTGAGCGACCTGACGGGTGCGCTCGGGAACCGCGCTCTGCCGGAGGTCTCGGTGGTCGCGCCGAGCGCGGCGCATCGTCTTCCCGATGGCGAACATACGTTCACGGCGGGCGGCATCTCGCAGGGCTTCGCGGTCGCGGGGAAGAAGTGGGACGTGCCGAGGCAGAACAGGAAGGCCGATCCCGACCCGAACCCGACGGGACTCAAGCTGGCGTTCACGGAGAAGACGGGCGCGGTGAAGGGGGCGTTCACGGTGGCGGACGGCAAGGCCAAGACGAAGTACACGGTCGTGGGTGTGGTCGTTGGCGGCAAGCTCTACGGCGCGGCCTACGCGCGCAACGTCGGCTCGATGCCCGCCACCGCGGAGTGACTGGCGAGCTAATGTAGTTTTTTCATTTGACAGAATAGACAAGACAAGGAAAACGCGATGACAAGAGCAATCAACGAAGGAAAGCCGTATGAGGGAAATCCGCGAGTTCTGTTTGGTGGGGGAGATGTCGTGTCGGCGAGGCCGAGGCGAGGGACTCTGCACGACATGTTGCTGCCAAAAATGTTGATGGTAGCCATTTTGACCGCCATGACGGTAATCGTGCCATCTTGCGCAGACGCCGCATCGACAAAAACCCCATCATACGATCATGTCTGGAAGCAGCATGCCACATCCCTGGAGTTTGAAAGCGACATCAAGTCGAATATAAGATATAAGAACGGTGACGATGTGGAAGGAAATGTCATAGATACGGAACCGTGGGCTTCGTTACTTGTCGCCGGCTCCAATGCTATCGCAAGAATTACGATTGACGAGTTTCGTACTCATTATGAGCGGCAGGCGTACTCGGCGAAAGTGGAGGAGAAAGACAGACTTAGGTACATTATGCAGGGCATTAGCGAAATTTCTTCGCAGACCGATGGAAGCGTCATGGCTGAAATCTTTAAGGAATTGAAAGGTTTGAGGGAGGGACTTGCGGGCGATGAGGATGAGGAACAATACGAGGATGAGGAACAATACATTGCACAATACCTTGATGGCGGAAATCCGTTAATGTTTTCCCCCATCTTTGATGCTATTGATCAAAGTAGAGATTACGAGTTGTATCATGGCGAATTCCAGCACAAGTTAAAGAGCATAACAATTACCGGGTTTGCAGCCGGCGAATTGAATTTGAACGTGGGTATACAAGATGAGTTTGAGTTGGTTGATGCCAGAGATATCGGTGTTGATGTCGATGGTTACCTCAAGAAAACCCTGTTCCTGCGTTATTTCGACGATTCAGGAGAATTGCAGGTGAAAAACATTTCACCTGCAAAGAAGGATTTGAAATTTACATACCCGCTCGTGTCTGTTTACCGTGGAGAAGACGGAAAAGACAAATATCGGATAGATGTTGATAATGTGGAGTTTACTGGTTACGGGAGTGGGATGCCTATGCCGGAAGACTTCATCAATCAGTTGCGGGAAGAAGTCACGATAGAAGAGACCGGAAAAGACGGACAGGTCAGCCTTAAGCTGCCTATGTTATTCCCTGAGGGGACAGGGTTTCATGGCGTCTACTATTGGACGGTAACGGTTGCCTACGAAGAAGAGGGGGAAAGATATAGAGAATTTTATGCGGATGGGGAATGGCTTGCCTATGGCTGGTGGTCTCCCGAACACGGGTGGTATGAAGTTGACATTGAGGATGGGGTTTACTTCGATGAGGATGGAGATGAGCATGACCCGAAACTGGAAAAGGAAAAAAAGCCGTATGGCCCAGTCGAACTGATTAGTGCCGCCGATAAAGACGATCTTGGAGATCGTCATTTGAGGGGGGCAACGCACAAATCCAATTCCAACGAGTGGGAACATCCTGCCGACTGGGAAATGGTTTGCGATAAAGAGGGATTTATGTCGCTGTTGCTTGTTACGAACAAATTGGGTTGGGTTTTTTTTGACAAATACGGGCAGGATAACGCAGGGGTTCCCAACTGGTTTACATATTGGAAGGAAGATGGTGCGTGTCCAACTCTGAAGCGTTTAATAGGACAGGGGTTGATCAGCCTTGATCCTCCTACAGAGATAGGGTATGGAGCCTGGTCTGACAATACTGAGTTTTCAAGGAAACGATATCCGGAGGAGAAACCAGATGGTAAGATACACATTCCCCGCCGTTTTTCCGAGAGGTATTATGACACTCAAGAGTGCAAATGGAAATGGATTGAGAGTCCTGCTAGTGTTCACTATCCGGGAGGCCTTTCATTCACAAATAAAAATGGCCAACGTCCCACCTATAAATTTGGAGGAAATCATATTTACGGAATATACACCCTTGAGGAAGTCCTTGCACATGAAATGCGTCATCGTCTCACGCACAATGTGTATAATGCATATAATGTTATTTATCGTGCTATGGATAAAAACACTTGGAACGAGGATAGTGATCGAGATTTGAATGATAGGCCTAGAAGGATTCAGTTTTCTATGAGGATACCCGGTAAGGTGGCCCAAATTGCGCACTTTAGATGTGATTTCTTGATTGATCGGCAGGAGAAGAGTAAAGAATTTCAAGACTATCTTTTTGATATATACGATACGGACACATATGGTATTGGGAATTCGCGTGAATATGGCCTTGGAGCTTCTCGTAAACCTCCAGACTATAGGCAATTTGGCGATGATGAGTTCCTGGCGATGATGGCGGCAAATCTTGCGACCACCAATAAATGGTATGCCGTACTCACTAACGATTGGGCGTTTCCGGGGGAACAGTCGTATATGCCGTCTGAAGTATTAGACGCACGTATGAATCTTGATCCTAACGAATGGCCTAAAGGGTGGAATCCGCCAGAAAAGCGGCATGTGCAGGCAAATGTAACGATTCGGGCAATGAAGGCGAACAATGGACACCAAACGCTTCCGGAACCGATAGAAACGGCGAACATTGAGCAAGCAGAGGATGGCGCAGAAACGGAAATCCCTTCAATCACAGTGACCGACATGTCAAAGGAGATTGAATACGATGAAGAGAATGAACGAATCACCGTAGTGCTATATCGGTTGGGCATGACGGTTGAAGGAGTTGAGAAACTGCATTTGAATGGAGTCATGACAGACAGGGACGGTAATGAGGTCGCATATGCTAGTGCTGTCGTTTCAGGCGGTAATACCGCGACGGAACTGAGGTTTCAAGCCAGAGACATTTATGAGAGTCGACGAGCGGGACCGTTTAGGCTTGATCGGGTTGCAGTTGTTGAAATCGGAGGAGTTGATTGTTCCAAACTTGCGACATTAAGCGAATTCAAGGATGCTGAGGTTGAAGTGCGCCGCGAGGATCTTGCGCGGAACGATGCGTATCTGCTTGATGTTGTGAGCGAGGCAGTTACGACAAACGGCATTGAGGTGTCTGTGGACATGGAGGTCAGTGCTGCGGGAGAATATGGGCTTGTGGCGACACTTGTAAATACAAATGGAACGCCTGTCGCTTCCTGTAGTGTGTCTGCGAGCTGCGTGCAAGGGACAAATCGAGTGAACGTGATTTTTGAGGCAAGCGAGATACAGCGGTCCGGGGTTGACGGGCCGTACAACATCGATAACATCGCATTGTATAAGGATGGCGAACGCGTGGATTCTCGGTTGCACTTCTACTCGTTGCGCAAGAAGTATCAGTCCCAGGCATTTGATTTCGACGAAGATGCGAACTTTGATTCAACGCAGTTCATGGCGCAGTTTGATGATTACACGCCACCTGCCGAAGTGCCGCCGCCCGAGCGGTTCTGGGTGTTCTTCAATCCGAACGGAGGATCGGTGTCTGAAACCTCGCGAGAGGTGAAAGACGGCGACAAGGTCGGAACATTGCCGATCCCGACGTTGGAGAACGACGAGTTCCTCGGGTGGTACACGGAACTGGAGGGGGGAACGCGGATAACCGATTCGACAATCGTGACGACAAACATGATGTGCCATGCGCGCTGGAAGAACGGAGGAGCGCCAGACCCGGTTCCGACGCAACAGGCGTGGACCGTGACGTTCAACGCGAACGGTGGGAGCGTTTCGCCCGCGACGCGCCAGGTGGCAGGCGGATCGGCGGTCGGCAC
>JAEEGL015783420.1_pt1 | contig 11406 bp, 7 predicted proteins | sample 9134231 | NCBI WGS metagenome assembly JAEEGL01 (sample SAMN16246548, study PRJNA631951) | gut metagenome | biome: gut microbiome; feature: rumen; material: fiber-attached | host: Bos | place: Iran: Karaj | collected 2018-10
CCCGGCGACACGTTGCCGCCTTACGACGAGCTCTCCCGCTCGCTCGGCGTGAGCCAGATTGTCACGCGCGCCGCCGTGCGGACGCTTTCCGAGGAGGGTCTCGTCGTCGTGCGCCCGCGCCTCGGCACGGTCGTCCGCGACAGGGGTGCGAAGCAGTGGAAGGGCCATGTGCTGTTCGTCGATCCCGAAGGCGACCTCGGCTACTTCCACACGCTCTTCTCCGACGAGCTGCGCACCCGACTCAACAAGGCGGGCTACCTCTTCACCCGCGCCACGGTCGAGCGCGAGGGCGCGGAGGGGCCATACGAGTTCTCCATGCTCGACGTCGCGCTTTCCCGGTCGGTCGATCTGGCCATTGTCCATTTTGATCGTCCCCCGATCTTCCGCCACTTGGTGAAGAAGGGCATACCCTTCGCCGCCGTGGCGTCGAAGCTGCCGTCGATGTCCGGCGCTGTCGGCCTGACGCGTCTCGACCACCTGGCGGCGCTTCCCGACTTCATCGGGGCGTGCGTGGCGGCGGGCGTCCGCAAGGTGGTTCACGTGAACTGGCGCGGCTTTCCTGGCGGTTTCGCACGGGCGCTCCGCGAGGCCGGGATAAACGCCGTCTCGGTGTCGGTGAAGCCGGAGGAGAGCCTGAGAAAGCTGTTCGTCGTCGAGGCGGCGGCGCTGGCGACCTTTTCGCGCCACATCGAATCGAGCCGCTTCGACCGCGACGCCGTTTACTTCTTCGCCGACGACTACGTGGCGCGCGGGGCGCTCTTGGCGCTAGCGCAGGCCGGCTTGCGCGCGCCGGAGGACGTCCGCATCGCGACATGGGCCAACGCCGGACTCGGCCCCGCCTACTTCCGCCCACTCTCCCGCATGGAGATGGACCCCATCTCCGCCGGCGCGGCCGTCGCCGACGCCGCACTTGAATACCTGCGAACCGGCAAGTACACCGAAGGAACAGCCATCGGGCCCCGCTGGATTCGGGGCGAAACCTTGGGGACTCTCCGCACGTGACACCTTCCCCAAATACCCACAAACCGCAAACACCACTCGCAACGCCTAACCCCATTTCAACAACCCAACACGGAGAAACCAAATGAAACTCTTGCTGAAAAACCTCTCTGCATTGCGCATCGCGCATTCCGCCCTCTTCATCGCCCTGGCGCCGAGCGCCATGATGGCCGACACCACCTACACCTGGCAGAAGCAGTCTGGTGCCGGAACCGGTGGCACCGACTGGACGAGCTGGGATTCCGCAGCCAACTGGAGCGGCGGCAATGTCCCCGCCTCGGCCTCCGACTCCATCGCCGACCTTACGGCCGCGTCCGGCCAATACATCGCCCTGCCGTCGTCGGCTCTGGCGCTGAAGTCGATCAGTATGTCCTCAACGCCCGCGACGTTCTCCATCCTGCGCGGCGACTCGACCGTCACTTTCCACAGGGAGCTGCGCTATGTCTATCTTTACGCGCCGTGGTCCATTTCCGCCAGTTCTCAATATGCCGGACCGAGAGGTGTGCAATTCTGTGGCCCCGCCCAATCCATATCGAACTTTCCCCTCTGCTTCGGCGAAAACCACTTCCGCTTTGACCTCTACGCCACTCAAGCCGGAAACGTCCGCTCCGAAAACGCATGGCGGACGGGCGACGGCTACATGCGCGGCAATGCGTCTTTTGCCTTTAACTTCATCGCCCCGCATGGTTCTGACTCGGACATCACCGCAAACTGGAGCATGACGGCGGGCAGTCCGTTCCTGTCCCGCGCCTCAGGACAGGCAGAACACATACTATCCGTCGGCACGACCGTCACGGGTGCCGGCATCCCCGCCGGAACATGGCTGAAGCGCGTGTTCCCCGACGGCACGATTGAACTTTCCGCCGCCGCGACGGAGACAGCCTCGTCCACCCCTCTGACATTCGCCGCGTTCAACGCCGAGGTGACGGTCACTTTCCCCACGATTGCGTGCATGACGGAGGGATACACCACAACGCTTCGCGTCCAGAAATACCGCAAGGAGGACAACATCGAGGTTTTATTCGGAAACCTGACACGATTTTCCGCCGCCCACACGTTCAAGATTTCGACCGAAACCGGCTTCGCACCAGGCGTCGCCGCGCTGAAAGGCGTAAACAAGGGGTCGCAGACGGATGTCGGAGTGACGCTGGAAAACTGCCATGTCCGAATCGCCGGCGACGCGTTCGGCTACGCAAAGTTCTCGGTCCCAGACGCGGCGCACACGGCCCGCGTCTCCGTCGTTTCCGGTGAGACACGTTACATGGGCACCATCGCGACGCTGAAGGGGACGTTCGTCAAGGACGGCGCGGGTATGCTGGCCGCCGACCTTTCGGACTCTGCCGCCGACCATACGGGAACGCTCGCGGTCGATGCGGGGACGCTTTCCATCACGAATGCTGGGGCTTTCGTCGCCCATGTCGTCGTCAAGTCTGGCGCAACTCTCGACGCGCCAAACGGTCTCCACGTCGGCACACTAGAAGCCGAGGAGGGCGCAATCATCAAGGGCGGGCGGTTTGTCATCGACTCCCCGGACGTTTCCGCATTTGGGTCGGCGACATTTATGGGATCCTACATGCTTGACGCCGCGCCGTCTGGCAGGCGGTTCGAGATATCACTCGTCAGCGGTGTCATGGATCGGGAAAAGCTTGGGAAGGATTTTGTCTCGACGTTCAGCGCCGATTCACTCATCCGCGTTGACGGTTCCGGCGAAGTGGAAGCGCTGCTCGTAGGTGGCGGCGGTGGCGGCGGTTCCATGTGGGGCGGTGGTGGCGGCGGCGGAGGCGTTGTCCACCGCGAGCGCATCTTCCTCACCAACGGCTGGTATGGCATTGCCGTTGGCGCGGGTGGTCTCGGTGCGACGGCGAAGGCCGTGCTGAACACGAGCGGCGGCGATTCCGCGTTTTACGGGCTAACGGCTTTCGGAGGAGGCGCCGGCGGCACATACCACAGCGCCAAAGATGAATACGGAAACCCGCGCGGATCGAACCAAGGGCACCTTGGCGTCGCCGGCGGTTCCGGCGGCGGCGGCGGGACGATGTACTTCGGGCAGGGTCTTGACCGTAGCGCGGTGGGCGGTACAGGAACGGAAGGCCAGGGCTTTGCAGGAGGCAGAAGCTACAACTGGTGCCCATCCGGCAACTACAACTACATGGTCTGCGGCGCCGGAGGCGGCGGCGCGGGCGCAGCCGGACAGAACGCGACCACAAACGGCGTCTATTTCGTTGGCGCTTGTGGCGGCGACGGCATCGCCTGCGCCATCACCGGGCAGGAAGTTTTCTACGGTGGAGGTGGTGCCGGATCCGGCAACCGCTATGCGCTCTCCGGCAGCGTCAGCGCCCGTGGCGGCGCGGGCGGCGGCGGCAACGGATCGATGGCCTACAATCAGGCGGCCGTCTCCGGCGGAGATGGCACCGACGGCCTTGGCGGCGGCGGCGCGGGCGGCCGCGCCAACAACATGGATGTTGATCCCGGCCTTGCCGGACGCGGCGGCAACGGCGGACGCGGCGTCGTCATCCTCCGCTACGCCCGTTCCGTGGAGGCGACGACAATCGTCATACGGTAGCATCAGCGATGGAACGCCACGTTTTCAGGATTCGCGGCCTTTGCGCCGCAGTCATGGCCGTCGCTTTTGAGACGGCCATGCCGTTATACGCGGCAGTCACCGTTCTCGACTTCGAGACCGATGACGAGTGCGCGGCGATAACGAAGCGCAACGATGTAGGAGCCAATGCCGCAGCGCCCTTTCAGATTTTCATCACCAACCGCTTCGCCACATCGGGCGGACACGCCCTCTGGTACCGCTGCTCCCCGTGGCGCAACGGGATGCCCAAGTGGCCCGCCTTCACCGTGAAGCCCTCCGTTGCCGACTGGCGCGGCTACGACCGACTCGTCATGGACGTCGTGAGCATCGGCGAACCCGGAAATCCAGATGGCGGCGATCTTGTCGGTCTCTGGGTCATGGACCCGAAGGGAGACCGGAGAAACCGGTTCTACGGTTCCGTCATCATTCCGCCCATGGGACACGCGCGGCTCATGGTCAACTTGAAGGAGCCGCAGGGGAAGATTGATCTCGCGAACATCACGAGTCTCCACTTCACGACGCAGATGCCGGACGGCTTCGCGGTCGCCATCGACCGCCTGACGCTCCTCTCCCCTGGCGAGGAGCCGCCGCCGCCCGACGGCCCGCAGGTTGGGCGCGACATCGCGCCGCTCGTCGAGGCCGGAAGGGTTTGGCGCGAACGGCGCGACCATGAACGCCACGAGGCTCGGGAGGCGAAGCGCCGCGCGCTTCTCGACGCGGCATACGCGGCGGGCTGCGTGGTGTCGCCAGACATGATCCTCGGCACCGCGACCTCGATGGAGGGCGTTCGCCCGCGCGACGACTTCACGGCGCGCCCCATTCCAGCGGACGGCCTTTCGCTTCGCCTTGCACGCAACGAGACCGAAAGCCTCCAGCTCCTCGTCTCGCCCGTCGCTGGCGACCTTGCGGGCGTCAGGGTCTTCGTCGCCGGAGAATTGCGGCGTGATGACGGCCCTGCCGCCATCACTGCGGCAAACATCTCCTGCCATCCTGTCGGCTACGTCCAAATCACGAACCGGGCGCCGTATTCCGTAGGGCGAATCGAGCCATCTGAATCCGCCCCCGGCTATGTCCGCGTCGGCCGTCGGCCAACTCCGGGCTGGTGGCCCGACCCGATTCTTGACCACCTCGACGCCGTCGATGTTCGCGGCTCCGACATGCAGTCCTTCTGGGTGCGCGTGAGGTGTCAGGAAGGCCAGCCCGCCGGAATCTACCGTGGCGCGCTTGTCGTTTCCGCCGACAACGCCGCGCCGGTCGAAATCCCATTCGCCGTGCGCGTCAACGACTTCGCGCTTGGCCGCACCTCGGCGCTTCCGCTAGCCATCAGCTTCTGGCCGGGCGTTTCCTCGACACGCAAGGAATACGACAAAGACTGGGAGGTGAAAATGGCGGCCATCAAGGCCGATCCCGATGCTCCCGTCAACGCCTGGTGGAGGCACGAGCGCGAATGGGTATCGTTCATGGCCGACTACCTCATTCCGGCGATCAGCCTCTACAATTACGACAGCCTCTGCAAGGATGGAAGCCGTCCAACGGAGGAATTCTGCCTCCGGGGTCTCCGGCAACTGAAGGACGAAGGGCGCGTAGGATTTGTCAACATCGGCTACTGGGACGCCTTCTACAAGGGGCAGTCCGTCGAGAGTTGGCGGAAGAACCACGTCGAGCGCCTCCGCCGCTTCCTCGACGCCGCCAGGGAGCTGGGCGTGGAGAGCCGCGCCTACACATACGGTTGCGATGAGGTGACCGCCGACAACTTCCCCCGCGTCGCCATGGCCGTGGAGGAGTTGAAAAAGGAGTTCCCCGGCGTCCCGGTGTTCACGACCTCGGTGGACAAGGAGTTCGGCGTAGGCACGGAACTTTCCGGTATCGACTGGTTCTGCCCCCTCACCGAGGACTACGACGTGAAGAAGGCCGACGCCGCCCGCGCCGAGGGGCGCAAGGTGTGGTGGTACATCTGCTGCGGGCCGCTCGCGCCCTACGCCAACATGTTCGTCGAGAGCCAGCCCATCGAGGGGCGGAGCCTCATGGGGGCGCAGAGCGTCAAATACCGACCCGACGGCTTCCTCTACTATCAAATCGCGAACTGGTCCACGCCGCGCTGCATCGAATTCGGCCCATTCACCGATTGGGATCCGCAATCCTACCTGAACTTCAACGGCGATGGCAGTTGGACGCGCGTCGGTCCCGACGGCATCCCGCTCCCGACCATCCGCCTGGAGAACTTCCGCGATGGACTGGAGGACTACGCCTACGCCAAGCTCCTCGAGCAAAAGCTCAAGGAACTTGGCGGAGATTGTTCACAAATGACCACAAATGTCAATTGTTCACAAATCGCAAATATCAATAAAAACCTCCCACCCCCCGAAACACCCCCTCTCCAGGAAGCGAAACCAACCGCACCGCGCCAACCGTCAAACGGTCAAACTGTCAAACCGTCAAACCGCGCCTCTTGGGCGCAACGCGCCCGCGCGGCGCTGGCCGTGCCACGCGAAGTTGTGGACACCATCGCCAACTTCTCCGACGATCCCGCAGTTCTCTACCGCTGGCGCGACGAAATGGCAGACCTCATCGAGGAGGCACCGTGAAACCAAATCCCGCAGTTTCCGGATGCGCCGCCGTCGCCGTCCTCGACTTCGACTCGCAATACAACCCCCTCATCGTGGAGCGCCTCCGCGGACAAGGCGTTCGCGCCTTTCTGCTGCCGCACGGCACCCCCGTTGCAGAACTCGGCGCGATATCTGGGCTAGTTGGCATCGTATTCTCCGGGGGCCACAAATTCGTCAACGATTCCGATGCCTATGATTGTGCCCCTGGTGTGCTGGAAATCGGCGTACCCATTCTCGGCATTTGCTACGGAATGCAGCTCATTGCGAAGAAACTTGGCGGATCTGTCGCCAAAAACGACTTCGGCAAGGAATGCGGACTCGTGTCCATCGAAGTGCTGTGCGATTGTCCGCTCTTCACTGGGCTACCCGCTCGCCAAAGCGTATGGATGCGGCACTGTGACCATGTTGCAGCATTGCCAACTTGTTTCCGACTTGCAGCCCGCAGCGCCAGCGGCCAGTGCGCCGCCGCCTTCGACCCCGCGCGGCGCATCTACGCCGTACAGTTTCACCCCGAGGCAAACGAAGCGAGGGAGAACGGCACGGCCATGTTCGCGAATTTCGTCCACCTCATTTGCGGCGTGGCGGGTTTTCAGAATGAATGAGAGTGTCTCCATGGTTTTGACACTTCAGCCAATGGGAAATAGGCGTTTCCCATGACACCGCTTGCATTTGTTTTCATTCTCTTTTCCGCTGGGCTACACGCCACCTGGCACATGCTTGCGAAGAAGTCTGGTGCGAGCATCGCCTTCTACGCGCTGATCGGCTCCAGATACCTGATGGCCCACGGAATCGGGCATCCCGTGGCCGACGCCGGGACCGAGGTGGACATCCCCGCCGCCGGACGCTGGACTCTCTGGGCGCGGACGCGCAACTGGAACGCAGTGTGGACGCATGGCGCGCCCGGCCGTTTCCGCGTTCTCGTCAACGGCACCCCGCTCGAAAGCGAACTCGGCGAACTCGTAAAACCATCCTCGAAACGCCCGACCACCTCGCCATCCCCGATGTCGTCCTCCAGCCCATGGTCCAGGCGATAGAGCCGATGTAGCCGCGAACGTGAAAGACCCGCTGAAAACCGCCGTCATCTACCAGATCGTCCTGCGCAACTTCACGCGGGACGGGAACTTCCGCGCCGCGACGGAAATGCTCGACCACGTTCGCTCCATTGGAGTCGATGCGGTCTATCTCTCGCCGTTCGTCGAGATGGACCGCGACATGGACGAGTCCGGCTGGTCGCCGCGGCAGCTGGCGAGCGGCTACCACACGCCGAAGAACCCCTACCGCATTTCGGACTACGACCGCATCGACCCGGAATACGGCGCGGACGCCGACTTCGCCGCCTTCAACGACCGCGCCCACGCACTCGGTATGCGGGTCTTCATGGACCTCGTGTATCTGCACTGCGGGCCGAACAACGTCATGAAGGACCGCATCCCCGACGCCTTCCAGCGGAATCCCGACGGCTCGGTGCGGACGACGATATGGCACTTCCCTTTCGTGAACTTCGAATCCAGGGACGTGCGCCGCTACCTCATCGACTCCATGCTGCACTGGATTCGCCTCGGCAGCGACGGCTTCCGCTGCGACGTGGGCGACGCGGTGCCACTCGACTTCTGGCGGGAGGCCGTCGCCGAATGCCGCAAGGCGCGCCCCGGATTTGCGACGATCCTCGAAGGAACGGCCCCCGCCTATCTTGAAGAAGTCTTCGACGCATGCTACGCCTGGCCATGGAGTTTCACCATCCGCAACGCCCTCTGTGACACGACGCCGACCCAAGGCTTTGTGAAAGGCGATTCCTTCCCTGAAAAGATGGCCCACGTGCGCGAATGCGAGGCGAAAATGCCATCAGACGCGCTGGGGATGTGCTTCCTCGACAACCACGACACCGCGGCCGACGACTGGGAGAATCGCTTCGACCGTGTTCTTCCCGTCGAGGCCGGCAACGCGGCGTTTGTCCTGACGTTCCTGCGGCGCGGCGTTCCGCTGCTCTTCAACGGCAACGAGATCGCGGACAATTCGCTCAACACCTTCTTCGCGGCGGTCGAAGACGTTGGCCGCGCCCGCAAGACGGTCGATTGGGCACGGGCGCTGCAGCCGGCGGGGCAAAGGCGTCTGTCGCTGATTCGCGAACTCTCGCGCCTCCGTCACGAAAATCCGGTGTTCGCCGATGGTTCGCAGGAGTGGGTGACTGCCGGCGAGGCGCAGGGGGCCGTCGCCTTCGTGCGCCGCCTCGGCGACCGCGCTGTCTTCGTGGCGGCAAACCTCACGGCCGCTTCGGCGGAGTTCCCATCCGGCGTCAAGCCCATCCCTGGCATGTCGCCGCTCCTCGCCGATGGCGGCGAACTTACCGTCGACGGCCTCTGTCGTCTTGGCCCCTACGGATTCATCGCTGCCGAACCCGCTTCCGCCTGATTTGAGCGCATTTGCATTTTCATTTGTGCCATTTGTGAACAATTGGAGTTTGTGTCATTGAAAATGCCGTCAACAGGAAACCGTCCCACTCTTCGTTACTGGCCCCTCGCGGGCGGCGTTGCCGCGTTCGCCTCCTTCGCCGTGGCCGGGTTGCTCTATCCCGGCGGGGGTTACAACCCCTTCCTACAGATGCTGTCGGCGCTTGGGGAAATCGAGGTGCGTGGCGTCCGCAACCCCGCGTGCCACTACTGGTTCATGGCCGGGATGTTCCTCTCCGCCGCAAGCGTCGGCCTGGTCTGGTGCGCTCTCGTTCGGCGCAATAGGGGATGGAGGCGCATCTGCATCGCCCTTGGCGGGGCCGTCGATTCCGCCGGTCTTTGCACGATAGCCGTCGTGCCATTTGACGTCAACGGAACGATCCACAACATTGGATGCACCCTCGCCGTCGCCGGCGGGGCGGCGGTTCTCGCCGCGACTATCCGTCGCCGATGCACCGACATCGCTTGGACCGTCTGGTTCGCCGTTGTCGTGGCGCTCTTCACCCTCTTCCTAAACGTGGACGCGATTCCGTTTTCTCCTTGGGTTCCCACGACCCAGAAAGTCCTTATCGTTTCCTTCGCCGTCTGGGCGGAGTGGCTCGTCTGGAAGCTTTCAGTCTCAAACAGGGGAACATGACATGACTAGCGAATGCAATGCGCGCGTCGGCATCGCGCCAACGCCCATTGGGCTCGACGGAATCTGGGAATTCCGATTCGAGGAGGGCAAGTCCATCGAGGAGGTGTCGGACCCCGGCTTCGCGGCCACGGACGCAATGGCGGTGCCGGGATGCTTCGACACTTTGCCGAAGTGGTATCTGAAGCGTGGCACGGCGCTCTACCGGCGCGCTTTCACGCTTCCGGCGCCGGTGCCGAACGCATGGCTCGTCGTGGACGGCATGGGGTTGCGAGGAGACTTCCGCATCGACGGTCGGCCACTCGGCATCAGCCCCTTCCCGTATGCGCGGCTGGAACTCGAGACCGGCCCGCTTGCGCCTGGACGGCACGAAGTCTTCGCGGCGATTGACAACCGCTTCGACTGGAATACGGTGCGCCTCGCGCGGCCCTACTACGACTTCTACTTCCACGGTGGCTTCTACCACGGCGTGTCGCTCCTTTTCGACAATCGGCGGCTTGTCGTGCGAACCCGCGACTACAGGACCGGCACCGTCGAAATCGAGGCCGAGCGCTTTGCCGAACGCGACTTCGCGGCGACGCTCCTGTTCGACGGGAGGAACGAGGTCGCCGCCGAGTTCCGCGATGGACGCGCCACGGTGCGCGTTCCCGACTTCCGCCTTTGGTCGCCGGAGGAGCCGAACCTTCACACGGTGGAGGTGGCGGGGTGTTTCATACGCTTCGGCATCCGCCAGATCGAGGCGCACGACCGCCGGATATGGCTCAACGGCAGCCCTGTTTTCCTCAAGGGTGTAAACCGCCACGACACCGGTGCCGATTGCGGCCCCGCTACCACCCCGGCGCAGATGCTCCGCGACCTTCAGCTGTTGAAGTCGATTGGCGCCAACTTCGTCCGTGGTGCGCACTACCAGCAGTCACCGCAGTTCCTCGACCTATGCGACGCGCTCGGCATCATGGTTTGGGAGGAGTCCCTTGGCTGGGGAAACGGGCAGAAATACACCATGTCCGGCGACGGCATTGACGAACTCGCCGACCCCGTGTTTCGCGAACAGCAGGTGGCGCAGACGCGCGCCATGGCCCGCGCGTCCATCAACCACCCGTGCGTCGTGATCAGCGCGTTCCTCAACGAATGCGAGAGCGGCCGTCCTGAATGCGCGTCGCTCATCGGGGAACTGGCTGCAGCCATCCGCGCTGAGGACACCGGCCATCTCGTGACCTTCGCATGCAACCGCTGGCTTACCGACTTGGCGGGGGAGTTCACGGACATCGCCGCATTCAACACATATCCGGGCACCATCCCCGCCTATCCGGGACTTCCCGCCGAACTGGCCGAAAAGGTGCGCAAAAACGATCCGGACCGCGACCAGGGGGCCTCTGGCATAGACGTGATGGCGCGCCGCTTCCGTGAGCGCTTCCCCGACAAGCCGATCATGCTCTCGGAGTGCGGCGTCGGGGCTTTGCGCGGGTTGCGGGATACTGCGGCGGGCTTCATGAGCGAGGATTTCCAGGAGGAATACATCGGGGACATTCTCGAAACCGTCGAGGGCAATCCCGACATCTGCGGGTATGCCATCTGGCAGATGAACGACAATCGCACATACCATCGCAACAGCCCGGGGCAGTCGGCGAAGCAGATGGCTGGCTGGAGCATCGCCGGAATCTTCGACCGCCACCGCGAACCCAAGCTGGCCGTCGAAACCGTGTGCCGTCACTTCACGAGGCATCAAGCTGCTTCTTGCCGCAGCCGAGGCGAATGGGTACGATGCAATCCTGACGAAAGATCTGGCTGACGGTCAGGTTTGCAGCAGCGCCCCCTTGCTTTTCGCTCCGACGACATCGACAAACCCCGCACGTTTTGATTGTTTGAGTGGTTGGGTATTTGGGTGCGCCCTTCTTTCCGCCCGCCGCTCCTCGCACGATCCTCCTCCGGCATCCGGCGCCCCTTATCGGCGAAGGGGCGTCGGGTAGTCGAGTCGTCGAAGGCGGCGCCGGAGCGCCCGGAGTCGCGTGTTTGCGCCGTTCAGGGCAGCGTGGTACCATGCGGCCGTTCCACATGCTGAAGGAAGTGATTGCTGGAAGATGTCTGAAAACGAACAAAACAACCTGTTCTACGTCTGCTCGCTGATTGAGTTCGTCGGAC
>JAEEGL015978613.1_pt1 | contig 11406 bp, 8 predicted proteins | sample 9134231 | NCBI WGS metagenome assembly JAEEGL01 (sample SAMN16246548, study PRJNA631951) | gut metagenome | biome: gut microbiome; feature: rumen; material: fiber-attached | host: Bos | place: Iran: Karaj | collected 2018-10
GAAGTTTTTAGCCTTGTAAAACATCCATGACATGTCGGTAACATGAGCGGTATTCCAATTGTCGAGAGGCTGATTGAAGCTTTCGGCTCTGCAAAACATGCCTTTCATGCTGATGACACCAGAGGTATCCCATTTGTTAAGAGGCTGATTGAAAGCCAGTGCCTTATCAAACATGAAATCCATTTTTTTCACGCCGGAAACGTCCCATCTGTCAATGGGAGCATTAAAAAATTCAGCTCTGGCAAACATTGAGGACATATTGGTAACCTGAGAGGTGTTCCAGAGTTCAATACCTGAAAAATCTTCTCTGTCGCTTTCATTAAAAAGTTCGCTCATATCAGTTATGAGGGAGGTATCAATATCTCCCAGACAGATGTCCCAGTTATCAACAAGCTCCTCAAGTTCGTCCTTGTTTGTCGGTTTATATTTATACATGATTGCCATTTTTTACTCTTTCTTCTTTCAGTAAAGCCATATCAGATGGGCTTTTTTCATCTGTTCAAATGTTTAAAAACAGATATAAGTCTAAAATTAAGTTCTATAACAACAGAATCAGTGTAGCAATTCAGTATTAAAATCCGAAGATAAAATCTGAGAAGATATGACAATATTTTAATTTTGTGATGGAAATCGCAAAATAAAGTCATTTCTAAAAGAGTTTCAGAACAGCGCAACATGGACAAGATTTCTGTCCGATGTTCGCAATTGCAGCTGACTGAAGGCTGCCGCAGATGGAAGTATCAGCGCATATCAGAGATACGGACAGGAACTTACGCAAACATGTCTGATACGGTAACAGGATAATCCTTCCTGTCACCAAGAAAAACGTCCCTGCTTTTAACACCTGAAAAAACTGCAAACCAGTCATCAGACAAAAACTCATGAGCCAAAAGCCCGCTCAGCCGCTGATAAGAGGGATTTCATTATCGCTGACGGCGCGCTTAACTTCTGGACGAGTTCTTTAGGTTCGCCCCTGCCGGCAGCAGGCTTAACGGTTATGGAGACCCTTGGCATCATTCACGAAAATTCCTGTGAGCCCGCTTTTTCCGGGCATGTGTTTCCTTTTCTCGGGAACAGCAGACTCCGGCAGTGTTTCTTTCACTTTTCCGCCATTTCCGGTTCAGATGCGTACGGGAGCGGATAATGATATGAGACGGCGCGGTCAAACATTCCATCAGTCCAAATACCATAATGATGAATATCGGGATACCATATCTCCAGGGAATGACTGAAGGCCGCAGCGCTCTCAAACATGTTGTACATGTTTGTCACACGAGAAATCTCCCAGTTCCCTACAGGCTGATTAAAGCTTGCGGCTTTTGCAAACATGAAGCTCATGCTGCGCACGTGAGAGGTATCCCAGTTTCCTATAGGCTGATTAAAGCTTATTGCTTTTGCAAACATGCAGCCCATGCTTCGCACGTGAGAGGTATCCCAGCTTCCTATGGGCTGATTGAAGCTGCATGCACCGTAAAACATGTATGACATGTCGGTCACCTGAGCGGTATTCCAGTTCTCCAGCGGCTGGTTAAAGCTTTCTGCTCCATTAAACATATCTTTCATTGTGATAACCCGAGAGGTATCCCAATACTCAAGAGGCTTATTAAAACTTGATGCCCCGGCAAACATGCCGGACATATCGCTAACCTGAGATGTATCCCATTTTTCAAGAGTCTGATTAAAGCTATGAGCCCCGCCAAACATGCCTGACATATCGGTAACCTGAGAGGTATTCCAGTTCTCCAGAGGCTGATTGAAACTTTGCGCATTGGAAAACATGCGGGACATGCTGGTAACCCGGGATGTATCCCAACTCTCAAGAGGCTGATTGAAGTTTTTGGAGTCGCAAAACATGTCGGACATGTTGATAACATGAACGGTATTCCAATTCTCAAGAGGCTGGTTGAAGTTTTCTGTTTCAGCAAACATGCCGGACATATCAGTAACCTGCGAGGTATCCCAGTTATCCAGAGGCTGATTGAAGCTTTTGACTCCGTAAAACATGCCTATCATCTCGGTTACATGGGATGTGTTCCATCTGTTCAGGGGCTGGTTGAAATTTTCAGCACGGAAAAACAACAATGACATATCGGTCACCTGAGCGGTATCCCAGTTCCCGACAGGCTGGTTAAAGCTTTTAGCGCAGAAAAACATGCCGGACATGCTGGTCACCTGAGCAGTATTCCAGTTCCCAATAGGCTGATTGAAGCTTTCCGCGCGGAAAAACATGCCGGACATGCTGGTCACCTGAGCGGTATTCCAGTTCCCAATAGGCTGATTGAAGCTTTCAGCCCCGGCAAACATGTCGGACATGCTGGTAACCCGAGCGGTATCCCAGTTTCCAATGGGGTGGTTAAAATTCCGCATATTAGCAAACATATAGGACATATCCGTCACGTGAGAGGTGTCCCAGTTTTCAATACCGGAAAAGTCCTCTCTTTCGCTCTCCTCGAAAAGCCAGCTCATATCGGTTATAAGCGAGGTATCAATATCTCCCAGACAGATTTCCAGGTTATTAACAAGTTCCTGAAGTTCATCCTTGTTTGCGGGTTTATAGTTTGCCATTTTTATTGCTCTTTACCGTTTCTGCAAAACCGTGACAGAGAGTATTTCTTTATCTGTCCAAACTACTAAAATCAGATATCAGCCTAAAATTAAGTTTCATAACAACAGAATCAGTGTAGCAATTCACTATTAAAATCCGAAGATAAAATCTGAGGAAGTATCACAATATTTTAATTTTGTGATAAAGATCACAAAATTAAATCACGTGCCGAAAACGTTCCGAAACAAGGAAAATAAAGGACTTCAACCCTTTTGCAGCGGTGATTGCCGGCTGATGGCTGGGCCGGGAATTAAGCTTTATCATCGTGTCGCTGCAAGAATTTCGAAGATTTTACTGACAAAAGAGGAACGTCCTATTACAGCAATCTCTCAAGGGGAGCCAGAAGATCATTACGATAAGCCCCGCTTAATGTCAGATGGGGGTTTTCATCAGGGATTTCTTCCGGAAAGATACCCGGAGAATCATAATTCCGCCTGGTCGCAGAGAAGCCCGGAAGGCTGGTATCTGCAGGTATATGCGCTGATAAGCTCCCGGATCTGTCAGCGCAGCGATCCGGGGTACTGGGAATTATGCTTAAAGCCCTATAGCAAGAGACCGGTTCCACTCCGGAAGCAGCGCGATCCTCAGACTGCGGGCTCTGTTCCCGTAATAATCCGGAGAACAGGACGTACGGTGGTACGCGAGTCGTCGCAGTTGGTTCCCAGGTGCAGCACACCGCCCTTGCTGACGATTGCCACGCCATACCAATGAGGCGACCTCAAAAACCAGGGACTGATTCCCAGATGACTCACCGGTTTTTGGGCTTTGGCAAAGGGCGTAGGCGAACACTTGCGATCCTCGCCGTTCCTGAAATATGTCTTGGCCTCTTCGATGCTGAGAATAAATATCCGATCATCGGTATCTCCGCCATGAAAATTTTCAACATGAGACAATGTTATCCATTCCTGCTCGGCAGCGGTAAAGGATTCCTTCATAAAGGAGCCATTGAGCCATCTGCGGAGTTTGCTTCCTTTCCAGGTATTATTATCGGAGTACCGATCATCAAATGGCACGCAGTCCAGCTCATACCGGCTTATCAGGAGCATTTCGCGGTCATTCCGATCCAGAATCCGCCATTCAATCGGGGATTTGCCGCTCTTCTGATCCGCTCCCTGCCAGTAGTTTCCGAACAGGATATATTCGCCCTCCATGCGGAACGGGGGAATCGGGTACCTAACACCGTTTACGGTGATAGCGGCAGGCCGGATAACCGGAGTTCCCGCCTCCCGGATCCGTGTTACCAGACTCTTGAAGCCCCTAAGGCCGATCAGACGATCCAGAGCGCTTTTCCGAAAGGCCGCGAATCTCCGAAAAAATTCCGGATAGCAGGCATTATCAGAAAGGAGCTTTTCCAGCCAGATCTTTAAATCCTTCTGCGTGGGAAATCGGTACTCATCAAAAAAGACCGGGGATTCAGATCCGGCTTCAGATCCGACTTCATGAGCATTTGAGCAGGCCTGAACGGCTTCCTGAATCCCGGTAACAGCTTCAGAAAACTCCGGATCTCCGGCCAGATTATTAAGAGACTCCGCGTGTCTGTCCCGGAATCTGACGAGAAGATCCGGGGTCTCCTTAAACTCCGAGGGGAGCTTCATTAAGAAGTCCCGGAGAGCCGCGCGGTTAACAAAGAGCCGGTCATCAAACCATACAAGTTCGGATCTGGCCTTCCGGAGGCAATCCCGGGGATCGCCCTCATTCCAAATCTCGCGGGAGAGATCGCCGAGGGCCAGATCAAACCTTTCCGCCAGATATGCGATGCGAACAGCGTTTCCGGACTCCCGGAGACTGTCAATATAACCCCTGAAGGATGCGGCATCCCGGATCTGGAACTCCCGATCCCCGAAGATCGCCCTTTCAGAATCCCGGAATATTCTGCCGAGCTCAGCGCGGTTTTCCTCCTCCGGGATCCAGCGGGAAAAGAACTGAAGCTCCTCCCGGCAGGGATCCAGAGAATCTGCGTAGGACGCAAAATCCCGGCTCTCCCGCTCCTTCATTTCGGAAATAAAGTCCTGAGGCGTCTTATAGATCCGGCCGTTTATTTTGATAAGGCGGGATTTTCCGAAAAGATAGCCCAGTATCCAGAGAAGCTGTTCCGCCGTTACTACCTCTCCGCGCAGGAGCTTGTCGGCCCGGTCGAGAATGGCAATGGCCGCGGGGCTTTTCAGGATGTTTTCAGCCCAGAACCGGAGGGCGTTACCCCGGTAAAGACGGTCAAATGCGGCGGCAAAATCCCGCTCTCCGGCTCCCGCAGCCTTCAGCAGCGCCTTTCCCAGCTCGCTAAACCCGGAAAATTCCTGCCCGCTGACATAAAATTCCCGGATCTCAGGACAGAGACGGTACATCAGCCTTGCCACAATGCCGATCTGCGCTGCCGGTTCCGCGGTCTTCGCGAGCTCCTCCTCGGCCTTCTGGCAGAGCTTTTCCAGAGGGCTTCCCGTCATGCCGAGATACATGGCCAGGCGGCCCCGCCCCAGCTCCCGGACTCCCGCAGCGGGATCCCGGAGAAGAGCCCGGGCCAGATCCGGAATGGCGCTGTAAAGGGTCTCCCCCAGCTTATAGGGCTTCCGGAAGACTCCGGATTCGGGGGCTTCCCCCGGAACCGGGAGATCTTCGCCATTAAGCCATTTCTTTACCTCGTTATAGCCCCAGCGGCGGTTGGGATTATCGGGTTCGTTCCGGTGGGAGAGATCCTTGTAGGTAAGCCCCAGCACCAGCTTCCGGAGATCCTCCGGAAAATCACCCGGAAACTCGATTTTGCTCACCGAAGCCAGCCGGGCGTTTTCTTCCGGTGTCAGGGTCTCGTTCTGAAAAGGCGTATACCCGGTAAAAAGCTCAAATACGGAGATACCCAGGGCGTAGTAGTCAGTCTCCCGGTGCCAGATGCCCTGCATGGCTTCAGGGGCGGCGTAAAAAGGCGTCATGCCGGTGGAGGTAACCACAAAGGTGGCATTGCCCGCCTCGGAGCTGATGCCGAAGTCGATCAGCACCACATGCTCTCCGGTGTCATCGGGAATCATGTTGGCAGGCTTCACGTCCTTGTGGAGGATGCCGGCCTCATGAATGGCCCGGAGTCCCTCGTTAACCGAAGGGATAATGAGTTCCCGGAGATCCTCGGCGGTAAAGCGTTCTCCGGAGGCCAGCGCCTCGGCAAAGGACGGATACTGATACCGGGGCATGATCACGTACTGGTGTTTTTCCAGGGTGCCGTAACACAGAACCGGAGCCACGCAGGGATTTTGCACCTTCCGGAGCTTATCCACGATTTCCGGCTTTATGGCGTCTTCCCGGCGGTAGAGCTTCAGGATAAAACCGGGGTCAGCGGGCTTATCTCCTGTACCGGTTATGCCGTCATCCCCTCTTATTCTGTCATCCCCTTTTTGTCCCTCATTCCCTCTGACAGTCTTCGCCAGAGAACAGAGATAGATATCCGCCTCGCCGGACTGAACGCTGAGTCGCCGTTCCACATGGTAGTCCCCCAGGATGAGTCCCGTGGCATCAGGAACCTCCGGGGCGCTGCTGTTAATCATGGTTCTTTGGAACTTTTTCAGCATGGCGTTGATTCTGGTTTCGGTCATATTGAACTCCGGGAATGGGAAGCATTTAGTTGAGGTACGTGTAAGTCCTGGCCTTCATCATGGAATATCGCGGCAGCAGGTTTCAGATTGTTTCGGCGGGATCTCTTTTCAGGAGCAGATTTTTTGAAAAGTATAGGAAGTTAACATGAAATCCGCAATAAAATTCTGATACGGACACAAAATATGTGATTAATATTCGTGCCAGAGCGGATTTTTCGGGCCGGCGCTGACGTCTGTCAAACGGGATGACTGATTATGCCGGGATCTGCGGAAGATGTGCCTCAGAACGGCTCGGCATGGCCGGCTGATTATTATCGGCTGGGATGCGGCCGCCGCAAACCTGCTTTATCCGGGTTCGCACAGCGACTGAATCCCTTTAAGAAAGACCCCAAAGCTATAGGAGGTGTTGTTCCGGAGATCCATATGAGGAGCCACGCGTTTTGCGCCGTCTATCTGAGTCAGCGCCGGAAGGTATCTTTTCAGCTCTCTCTTGGGATTAACGATGGCATCAGGATCCCGATAGATCCTGTTCCTGGCAAGATGGGTAAGATCCTTGCCATAGGCAGCGCTTACAGCTGCCAAATCTCCCCAGTACCAGGATTCCATTTCGTGGCAGGGAATCCGGATGAGTACTCGTTTTCCAAAACCGGAGCATAATGCCGTAAGTTCATTTTTAAGCTGCCGGCAATCGTTAGAGTCCTGGTCGTGCAGCACGACAAAGGCGGTGTCGGGTTCATTCCACCCCCGCAGCTTAATGGGCAATGATTTCCGCAAATCTGACTTCCCGTCATGAGGAATGGTTACAAAATCGACATTATCAGGGAGTATGCGAGGAAGAATAATATCAAGAAAAGCCTTCATGGAACGCTCCTCCAAAAGGAAAACAATCTTCATTTTCCGCTCTTTCCCTCTGCGAGCCCGCCGGCCAGAAGATCCTGCCGCCAGAGAGTTCCGGGTAAATCACCGGCATCGTAAAGACTTTGCGCCAGAGGATTATCCCCGGCCCGCTTAATCACCGTGTAGCCGTCCTGCTTTATGAGGCAGTAAATCGACTCCAGCGGCACGGCGTTCAGGAAATCCGGGGAATGGGTTGAGACAAAGACCTGGCTGTCAGCATCTGCATAGATCTGAAACTCTTCAGCCAGCTCCGGCAAAAGTTCCGGGTATAGCTGGTTTTCCGGTTCCTCCGCGCACAGCAATGCATGCTTATGAGGATCATGGAGGAGCAAGAGGTAGCTGAACATCCTGATAGTGCCGTCGGAGACATACCGGGCTGAAAAGGGATTCTTAAAACGCCCTTCCTGAAAACGCAAAACAACATAGCCGTCCTGAGTTTCCTGAGCTTCAACCTTCTCCACCCCGGGAATCCGCATTTGCATTTTCTGCATGATTTCGTTAAATACCCCGGGATGATTGTCGTAGATGTATTTCGCGACCACCGCCAGATTATCGCCATTCCGGGAAAGCTGATCGCAGTATCCCGCTTCCTGCCTGCCCCGGGCCGCCTCTGCCCGGAAATCGGACACGTACCAGCTTTCCACCAGCTTCCGAAATGCTGCTACCGCAGCATAATCCTTGAACTGCCCCAGCCCCTTCAGGGCCAGAATATCCGGCGCATCCAGCTTCTGCTGTTTTCCTTCCGTAAGCCGCGTATCTAAGCCGGAATTAAGATCCCCTGCTGCCGCAAATCCTTCGCCTCCGGCAAATTCCAGCGCTTTCCACGAAGCTCCGTTCTCTCCCCGGCGCAGGCTGAGAACCTCCTTTTTTACCACGGGCCTTTTGTTTTCATTTAACCCCAGAGACAGCTCATAAGTCATGAGATGCTCGTTGCCGGCAGGTCTGCACTCAATGACAAAGGAAATATCCTCACCGAAATGGTCTCTTGATACCACTTCCTCGTAGCCGCCCCGTTTCATCAGGGCGGTATTTACGTTTCCGTTAAGGCAGTCCCGAATAAACCCGAAAACATCAAAAAGAGTCGTTTTTCCGCTGCCGTTCTTACCGATAAAAACAGCCATTTCCGGAATGTCATTGATTTCGGCATTCTGAAAAATCTTGTAGTTCACAATCTTTACGGATTCGATCTTCATCATGACTCTTCCATGTTTCGGTTCTTAGTTCTGTCTATGTTCATAACAGGCAGACAACTTCAAAACACCCCTGATTCCAGCTGCCATTATATCCGATCCTGTCTGGCTCCCATTCAAGCGGTGCTTCCCGGCTGCCGGAACCAGCGCGGGGGATATTTTCAGATGGGCGGGGGCCGCAAAGGAGGTTTTGCTGTCTTATTTGCGTTTTTTGCGCCGCTTTTTGGGCTTATTTTTCCTGGCTAATGTATTTGCGATTAACGTATTTGCGTCTGTCCCGTGCTCTGATTCCAGCTGTTTAAGCTCCCGCTCTTGCTCCGCAAGCTTAGCTTCCTGCTTGCGGAGTTCTTCTCTCAGTCTTTCGATTTCATCGCTCGTATTGCCGATTTCGTAGGTAATAACAACTATTTTGAACTCGCGTAATTGATTCTTAACAGAATCGTTAAGCCTTTGAGCACCCGCCAGAACTTTCTTGCTTTGTTCCAGATCCTTTCCGGCTTGTGTGAGATAGCCGCGTGATATGTCCAGTAAAACGTTCAGATTAGAGAACTGCTTCCCGGCTTCCTTCAGCTCATCCAGCGTTTGCAGGGCAAGATCATCCGCCTCTCCGGCATCAATGGCATTCATAACAGCATCGGCTAACTGACCACCGGAATTCATCATCTTTGTTATGGAATCAACACTCTTTAAAATGTTCGAAGCCAGTGATATGCTGTTTTGGGCAGTTTGTTTATGGAGGTCAGTGACTTCGTGTTCTTTATTTTCATATTCATCACTGTCGTACTGATCAATCTGTTTGCGGTCTTCATCTGTCATTTCCTCATAGGCGCCGCATTGCCGCAAAACGCTGCCTATAAGCCTGCGGTTTTTTACGATTTCAGTGATATTTGCTGTAATCTCCTCCATAATCTTCAGAGCTTCCTTGTTGAGACGGATGGTTTCCGTCGCATTTTTTGCGGCTTCATCCGCCTTGGTCAGGTATTCTCTTTTCATTTCAGGAGAATATATCCGGCGTACGCTGACAAGAGCATCTTCCCCGTCAGCCTGAGCGCCGGCATTTCCCGTCATTGCAGCCGGGGCGGTGTTGTTATCATTTACTGCATCTGTCATATCAGCTGTTCCTCTGTTAATTATCTTTCAGTGATTCATGGTTTATCACGTTCGCTGTGCTTTCCGGCGCTGCTATTTCTGGCACTGCTATTTCTGGCCCTGCTATTTCTGGCACTGCTATCGCCGCCTCGGGACGGGCCGTTACCCGCAAAACAGTCAGAACATGAACTTAATACCGGACGAAATCTCCGGCATCGGATGAAAAAAGGGCTAAAGGCCGGTATTGTTATTTACCGCAGCACTTTTTATACTTCTTGCCGCTTCCGCAGGGACAGGGATCATTTCTGCCGATTTTGTATCCGTCTCTTTTGAAGGTGCCTGTTTTTGATGCCGCCCCTTTCATAATTTTATCTCCTGCCCTCACAACTTCATCCAAGTTATTAATGTTCGCCGTTTTCATCTTGCCTACCAGGCGCTGAGTCGTCTCAAGAGAATGGGGAATATCATCAGGCAGTGCCGGAGGATTCTCCAGATCCTTCGGTCTGTGCCCGCAAAGCACCGGATTCGGCAGGTTCTGATATAGCGCGCGACCAAGCTCCTGCAAGCGTTTCAGCTGTTCCATATTCGAAAACAGAAAACCTGATAAAAACATAGTCATTCTATAAAACATCGAAAGCCAGGAGTCCTTCAGACACAAAGCATATCTAATGCAGATGATGCATTGCAAAGTGAAATCTGCAACCTTCTGACCATGCAACCCTAAATCATTCTCAGCAAAGTCTCTGATACTATGAATTTCCGGAATATCATAGGATTCGGCCCCTTTTTCGAAAGAATACTCCGGGGGAAGAGGCGCATAAGCCCCGTCACTCCGCTCCGCAAGAAACTTTTTATAAAAGTACTCATCCTTAATTGTTCTCCTGGTGGTCAGTTCCGGTTCCTCCGTGAGGCTGACGGACACCGCGCAATAAGGCAGCCAGCCGGGCTCCTCCTGACATCTCTTCAAAACAGCATCAAGCTGTTCCGGAATAACCTCAGGATACTGATCCAGTATCATTTGTCTGACAGCAGACACCGGTATGGAACAATAGAAATATGCCATCTTCTCCAGTAGCTTGCCCAGATCTTCATCATTCATAAAACACCTCGTAAGTAAAATATCCTGAACCAGCATCCTTGAAAAGTCAGCTGAATAGTCCGCTAACGTTATCTCTCCTGCCGGAAGCCGCAGCGCAGTTACTGCCAAAGCCAAGGAATCCGTCCTCCCGAAAGGCCTCTAAGCCGAGGCTGTCGATGAACATCCTTTGATTATACCGATATCGGCATGATGCTCGGAGGTTTCCCTCCGAAAATACCTGCTTTGATACACCCTGCCTGTATTTAATCATGTTCCGCCATAACAGAAACAGCAGCTGCGCTGAAGGCCGTCTGTCAATGATATCCGATTTCGGGACTGCATCTCTTGCCTGTCTTAAAAAGTCTCTCCGCCCAAAACCGGACAAGCTTTCTTAACGGCCTTAAAATGAACTCTGATAACCTTGCCGCTGAGCTCAAACCGGGGAAGCTCTGCCCCCGCCTCCCGGCAGGATGCGCGGATCCTGTCAATGCCATGTCCCCAGTTATTGGTGTACCCGCACCGGAAAAATACATTGGAAATATCCTGGTTGCACGGAATTGAGCTATGCGGCGCCAGCAAAGTATCAGCTGTCCAGCCGTCAGGAAGGATGCAGCTGTTACTGATAATCATCTCTTCATCGCTTATCCTGACCGGATCGGGGCACCGAACATATAGGCATTATGGGCAAGAGCGTTAAAAACAGCCTCCCGGACAGCCGCTCCGGGAAACGGGTAAGTCTCAGATCTCCGGTCAGGAGCATAATCGATCCGGGGCTTCTGATATTTGAGATAAATAAGATCCATCACCTGATCTGCAATCCGAATGAGCGAACATTCCAGAGTGTCCTGATATGGCGCATCGGGGCCGGCGCCGAATTTGCCGATTCTGACACAGCAGCCATTCTGAATTATCCCGGGATCCTGATGAAACAGAAGAATCGCAGATTTCTTAAGCTTGCCGTGAGACATAAGA
>JAEEGL016431026.1_pt1 | contig 11406 bp, 7 predicted proteins | sample 9134231 | NCBI WGS metagenome assembly JAEEGL01 (sample SAMN16246548, study PRJNA631951) | gut metagenome | biome: gut microbiome; feature: rumen; material: fiber-attached | host: Bos | place: Iran: Karaj | collected 2018-10
AATCTGCATCCAACATCCTGAATGTCATACACTACGTAATCGAGTCCCGACATCTGCTGTGGCGTCGGCTTGAGGTTTTTGCCAAAGAGCGACACTATCTTCACGCCGGTCTTCTGGTCGGTCTCTGAGTCCACCTTTTCGCCGGGCTCTGCCGCTCCACGAAAACCATGTTCGGGCGCAAATACGCGCTCCACCTTCACGCCGCCTTCTATCAGTACGTCAAGCAGGTGATTGCCAAATGCTTGTGCGGTTGGGTTGGCCGTCAATGCCACCCTCTTGCCGCGCAATATCGACAGGTACGCCGCAGTATCTTCGGCTGCTACGGTGATTGGTTTTATGGGGTCTTTTTTAGGTTCAATGGCAATGCTGTCAGCCGCCGTTGCAACAGACTGTCCGCTTGTCACCGACTGTCCGCCGCGAGCCGTGCAGCACGTCAGCGCAGCCGCAAGGAGCGGCATTGCCACAATTGCTAATTTTTTCATTGTTTTTGCTGTCTTTCGATGGCTTTTGCCTCGTTCCACAATTCTTCCATCTGATCGAGGGTCATGTCCTTGAGGCGCAGGCCTTTTTCCTTGGCGCGGGCTTCGATGTGATTGAACCTTGAGGTAAATTTTGCGTTGCAGCGCTCCAGGGCGGTGTCGGCGTTGATGCCGTAGAGCCTTCCAGCGTTGATGGTTGCAAATAGCAGGTCGCCAAATTCGTCTTCCGACTTGTCGGCGTCGCCTTTTTCGAGTTCGGCTTTGAGTTCGCCAAATTCTTCATAGACCTTAGGCCACACGTCCTCTTTTTCCTGCCAGTCAAATCCCGAATGAGCCGCCTTGTCTTGCAGACGGTATGCCTTTATTAATGAAGGCAATGCGGGAGGAATGCCGCCAAGTACGGTCTTGTTGCCGCCTTTTTCTTTGAGTTTCACTTGTTCCCAAAGTTTTGACACCTCTTCGGGGGTCTCCGCCTTGACGTCGCCAAAGATGTGCGGATGGCGGAATACGAGTTTTTCGTTGAGGGCGTCGAATACATCGGTGAGTGCAAATTCACCTTTCTCCTCGGCTATGAGCGCGTAGATGATGATGTGCAGGAGTACGTCGCCGAGTTCCTTTTTGCGGTCGGCGGTATTGTTTTCCATTATCGACTGCGAGAGTTCATACACTTCCTCAATTGTGAGTGTGCGGAGAGTCTCGTTGGTGAGGGCTGCGTCCCACGGACATTTTTTGCGCAACACTTTTATTGTGTCGAGCAGACGAAAAAATGATTCTGATATTTTGCTGTTTTCCATTGTGTTATGTTGGGTTGTTTTTTTACTTGATAATTGCACTATTGGAAGTCGTGCTTGGCGATGAGTACGCACCAATAATATCCGTATTGACCGCCTTTAGCCATACCGATGCCGATGTCGTAACAATCGCTCCAGAACGGGTCGATGCCGAGCAGGTGGCGGCGGTGACCGGCGTTGCTATTGTTGGCGCCGCCGTCGTAGATGAGCTGTATGATGGATTCCTTGCCGCTTTTGTGTCCGGCGGCGAGGCTTTCAAAATTGTTGCTGCTGTACGATGTGAGCCAGCTGGAACGCAGTTTGTAGCCTGCGGCGTTGATCTTGAAGTTCATACCGCCGCCATCGGGGTCTACGTGTCCAAAATAATTGCGGTCCACCATATCCTGAGCCTTTGCCTGCGCCACTTTGGCGAGTGTCTGATTCCATTTGAGCTCGGGAAGGGGCTGCACACCGCTGAGGTCCACTCCAATTTCGGTGCTGTACGCGGATGGATTTTTGCGGACGGCATTGAGGTACATCAATGCGTTTTCAATCTCGTTGGATGAATTGAAATTGTTGTTGCGGTTGTTGGATGGGGGAGTGGGGCCCTGGTTGTTGTTATTGCGGTTGTTGTCAGTGCGATTATTATTGTTGTTAGTACGGTTATTGTTGTTATCAGTGCGATTATTGTTGTTGGACGAAGAGCCTGTCATCGGTGTCAACAGCTTCTCTCCAAAATCCTGCACGCAATTATAACGGTAAGTTTTGTGGATCTTGATGCTTGTGCCCATTGCATTGTAAGTGGCGTTGAGGATGTTGACGCGGTGTCCTACGCTGGGCAGCCCATCGTCGATGAGCAGTTGCATCACAATATCAAGTGCGTCCGAATATCCATAACTGCAATTTTCGGCGGCATTGCCACATTTGTAATATTTGCCAATGCGGGTGAAACACGCCGTGCCGTCGGACGAATTGTGTCCTGTCATACCTTTGGTGCCCATATCAATGGCATGCATTGCGGCTGTAGCGCAGAGATTTTTTTCGGGGTAGAGCATAGGGCGGTTTTTCACCTGTTGAAGATCTCTCTTGAGCGACGCCACGTATGACGAATTGCCTGTGAGGTATTTGGCGGCGTATGTGCGCGCAAATTTTGCGCCGTCGAGCCTTGCAAGGTTGCAATATAGGAACACGAGTTTTTCCTGTTCCGACAGGTTGGTGTTTTGTGCTGTGTTCGCCTTTGCGAGTTCCTGGTCGCTCCATTCCGAAAAAGTCTGTGCGCGGAGTCCCTGCATTGCTATTAACATTGCCATCAATATAAAAATCTTCTTCATAGCCCTGTGGTTTTATTTAGTCCTTGATGTTGCTGGTATTGATTTCCGGGTATTCGCCGGCTTTAAACTTGAAGTCGTCCTTGTTCAATACGCCCGACATCATGCTGCCCTTGATCTGGTCTGGCGTGTATCCAACAGCCTTGATTGGCACGTCCTTGCCGTCGATGCCTCCGGCGGTGCTGATAGTCTTGTCGTAGATGCAGCGTTCGATGGTGCCGTCGTTTTCGCGTCCGCATATCGAGCCGTAGTATGACGAGCCGTCGATGGTGCCGAGGAATATGCTGGAGGTCGTTGTGCCTGAATTGTAGCCTACAATGCCGCCCACGTAGTAAGCCGCCGAGAGGTTGCCACGGCTGATGCACGAGGAGATGCTGCCCTGGACATTGTCGGAGCAGATGCCGCCTGCAAACGCCTGAGCCTTTATCGAGCCATAATTGCTGCAAAGCTTGACTTCGGATGTGGATTTTGCCACGCCGATGATGCCTCCGGCGTTGTTGCCGCTGGAGCTGATTTCGCCCCTGTTGGTGCTGCCTTCTATCTTGCCGCCCTTGCCTGCGATGCCGCCAGCCGCGTATGTGGCTTCCACGACGCTCTCATTGAGGCACTTGCTGATGGTGCCGTCATTGAATCCAGCGATGCCGCCCGAGCAGTCGCCGCCGTTGATGGTGCCGGAGTTGGTGCATCTATTGATGATGGCAAATGAATTGCGCCCCGATATGCCGCCGGTGTTGTCGCGTCCGGTGATGGTGGCGAGGTTGGTGCAGTGGTTGATTTCGGCGTTGTTGCTGCCTGCGATGCCGCCCACGCAGCTGAGACCTGTCACAAGTCCGGCTCGGCTGTTGGTGCAGCTGTCGATGCGTCCGCCGCTGCTGCCGCAGATGCCGCCCACGTAGTAGTCGCAATTGATGGTGCTATTGTTGGTGCACCTTGCTATCTCGCCGTTGTCAAATCCGCAGATGCCGCCGCAGTAATTGTCGGCCTTGATGAGTGACGATTCGGTCTTGCACGACTCGATGCGTCCGAGGTTGAATCCGCAGATGCCTCCGGTGTAGTAGTGACCCTGGATATTGGCGCCCGAGAGCCTGATGTTTTTCACGACTCCGGTATTGTAGCCGATGAATCCTATGTTGTCGTAGGTGGGCTGGTTGCAATGGAAACTGTGGATGATCTTGTTGTCGCCGTCGAGTATGCCGTTGAATGGCGAGAGTATGTTGCCGATGGGCCAAATATCGCCGTCAGAGGGGCAGGTGATGTCGTTGGCAATCTTAAAATGCACGTCCTTGAATCCGTCGATGCAGGCGTAGCCCTTGTAATTGCCGCCGAAATTTACAGCCTCGCTGAATTTGCAGAGGTCGTCGTATGTGCTGATGAGCAGTGGCTTTTCGGCTGTGCCTGAGGGCGACAGCGACGGATTGCTGATGCGCATCATAATCTCCTTCTTGACCTTGCCGTCGGTGACTGCAAATACCACCGCGCCCTGTTTGAGCGGAAGAGCCTTGTCGTCCTTCACCTGCAATACGTCGCTTTGGCGACATTCGTACCTGACGCTGTCCACCTCGTCAAGCTCGATGAACGACATGAGGGCGCGCACGTTTTCGCCTTTGCCCACAAAAATCGGTGTGGACGCCACGATGGCCTCGCTGAAAGTCTCCGACGAGAGTATCCTCGGGTACTGGCGGTCATCGAACACAAAGTCCATGTCAAATCCCGTCTTGCCCTTGAGCTTGTCGCCAATCATATTGGCGGTGGGGCGACCTTCGGTGTGGGTCATCTGCAAGAGCTCGTTGTCGCCGACTGCGGTCTCCAACGTGCACATCTGATTGTCGAAGAAGCAGTTGGTGATTTTGCCGCCAATTGCACCTCCGCATATTGCGCCCGAATAGTCTTCGAGGCCGTCCACGCTGTTGATTTGCATATTGTATTCAATATTGCCGCTGCTATTGTAGCCGCATATACCGCCGCAGTAATAATGTCCGCGCAGGGGCAGTGTGTTGATGCATTTTTCCACCGTGCCGGTATTGTAGCCGCACAATGCGCCGGTGTAGTCGCCGCCAAAGATGTGACCGCCCACGAGGCATACCTTGCTGATAGTGCCGTTGTTGTAGCCAAAAAGTCCGCAGTATTTTTCGAGGGGGCGCATTATGTTCATATTGGCGATTACGTGTCCGTATCCCGAGAAGTTGCCGTTGAAAGGTGCGCTCGGTGTGCCGATGGGTTTCCAGTTTTCGGATTCGGGGATGTACACATTGTCCAACAGCGCAAAATGCACGTCCTTGAAACCGTCGATGCAGGCAAAGCCCTTGTAGTTGGAGCAGTAATTGACCGCATTGGCAAACTGGATGAAGTCTTCGTAGTTTCTGATTCTGACCGGAGAAGTGGCTGTGCCGGTGGTGAGTGCGTGCTGCATTGTCGATTTGAAGATGACGTTTCTGGTGCAGCTGCCACCTTTAATAATAATGGAGAGGTACGCGCTGCCCTTGAGCTCGCACTTGTTGTCGTCAATCTCGAGGAAGTTGGTGTTGGACGGTGTGTATTCCACACCCTGCGACCTGATGATTTCAAAATTTTTGGAAACACCCGCAGCAGTCTGACCGTCAGGCAGTTTTACGGGCGAGAGCGCGGCGCGGAGTGCGTCGCTGAGTGACGAAATCTCAAGCCTTGGGTACAGGTTTTCATCAATTACATAACCATTGTGGTCAAAATAAAGGCCTGCAACAATCTGCGCCGTCGGCAGTCCCTTGATGCTCTTGTTGTCGATTGTTCCGCAACCTTTTTTGAGCGGGCAGGTCTGCATGTCGTAGATACAATTGTTGATTGTAGTGCCTGACGTGGCGTTGGAGCCTACGATGCCGCCGCAGAAGTTGCCGTTTTGCACGTATCCGATGTTGATGCAGTTGGTGATGATGCCGTTGTCATAATTCTTGCCCACAATGCCGCCTCCGTAGTTGTTGCAGTAGATGTTGGCGGTATTGATGCAATGGTCGATGGTGCCGGAATTGTGGCTGCAAATGCCTGCGCCATAATATTCCACGCTCACCATACCACCGGCTATGACGAGGTTGCGGATGGTGCCGCTATTGTATCCAAACAGCGTTCCCGACTTGCCACCCGCCACCATGAGGTTTTTGATGGCATAGCCCTGCCCGTCGAACGCACCGGCAAAGCGCGCCGAATAGTTGATGCCGATGGGCGTCCACACTCCGCAAACCACGGCGCAAGTCTTTTCGTCCACATAGCCCTCCATGTCGATGTCGTTGGCGAGCACCACGGTCTTGCCCGTGAAGTCGTATGGCGAAAAGAAGCCTGTAGTGCCGTTGACGAGGGCTGCGAGGCCTGCAAGTTCGTTGGGCGTTGTAATCTCGTACAACTCCGCCTTGATATTATTGACATACCAGTCTATGACAGGTTTGATGGTGCCATCGGGGTTGTAATCGATGGCTAAAGACCTGCCAGACAGCAGCATAAGCAATATAAATAAGATGCGTCTCATGACTTTCAATGATAAAAAATACGTGAAAAACTTCCCAAAGATATTCAAAAATAATGCAAAATGCAAACGGTAGATATTTTTTTTCAAATAAAACCCAAAAAAAGTTACGAATTATCAAATAAATGATTACCTTTGCCCTTTTGAAAAAGAGGTATAAAACATTACTCTTACGACAATCAAATGGAGCTTCAAGGCATCAAGCAACGTTTTGGCATCATCGGCAACGACCCCGCGCTCAACCGCGCGCTCGACATAGCCGCCCAGGTAGCGCCCACCGACATCTCGGTACTCGTGATAGGCGAGTCGGGAGTCGGCAAGGAAAACATACCTCAGGTCATCCACGCCCTGAGCGCACGCAAGCACGGCCCTTACATAGCCGTCAATTGCGGAGCCATACCCGAGGGCACGATAGACAGCGAGCTGTTTGGGCACGAGAAGGGCTCATTCACCGGCGCCAACGAGTCACGCAAGGGATATTTTGAGGTAGCCGACAAGGGCACGATATTCCTCGACGAGGTGGCTGAGCTTCCCCTGAGCACTCAGGTGAGGCTGCTGCGCGTGTTGGAGAGCAAGGAATTTATGAAAGTGGGCTCGAGCAAGATTCAGAAGACCGACGTGAGGGTGGTGGCCGCCACCAATGTCAACGTCGCCAAGGCTGTCAAGGAGGGCCGCTTCAGGGAAGACCTTTATTATAGGCTCAATACTGTCCAGATCAATATGCCGCCGTTGCGTGAGCGCGGCAACGACATATTGCTCCTGTTCAGGAAATTTGCGACCGACTTCGCCGAAAAGTACAACATGCCTATCATCCGCCTCGACGAAAGCGGCAAGCAGGTGGCTCTCACGTACCGCTGGCCCGGCAACGTAAGGCAGTTGCGCAACATCACGGAGCAACTCTCGATTATCGAACAGGATCGCGACATTGATGCCGAGATATTGATAAAATACCTTCCCGACTACAAGGAGGACACGCATCCGGCGATAGTGCCCACGCATCATGGCGGCAACGCCGACTTCGCCTCCGAGAGGGAGATATTATACAAGGTGTTGTTTGACATGAAAAACGACATCGCTGAACTCAAAAAAGAGATGAAGGACCTCATAGGCGGCAATGCGCCCCAGATGAGGGACAATGACGACGCGCTATACATCCCGCAGGACGATTACAGCCCGTATGTCACCATAGACGACAAGCCGATAATGCCGTCGATACATACCAAGGTGGATTCGCTCCACCACGACAATGTAATTGACACCCACGAGATCACCACGCACCAGGACAGCCTCTCGCTCACCGAATCGGAGTTCAACCTCATCAGGAAGGCTCTCGAAAGGCACAACGGCAAGCGCAAGGCGGCGGCGCAGGAGCTCGGCATATCGGAACGCACGCTGTACAGGAAACTCAAAGAATACAACATCACAAGATGAAGACAATGAGAATCCTCATAGCGGCAATGATGGCGTTGATGGTGTCGATGATGACATCGTGCGGCATATACTCCTTCACGGGAGCGTCATACGGCACGGCAAAGACGGTGTCCATCGACTACTTCCAGAATAGGAGCACATACGTCAATTCGACCCTGAGCTCCAAGATAACGGAAGACCTCAAGGACCGTTTCATGAGTCAGACGCCGCTCTCACTCGTCAAGGACGGGGGCGACCTCCACTTTGAAGGTACAATCACCGGGTACACGATCACCACGGCGGCGATCAAGGCGGGCGAAACTGCGGCAAGCAACAGGCTGACGATTACATTGAAAGTGACGTTCACCAACGTAACGGCGCCCGAAAACGACTTCGACAAGTCATATTCGAGGTATGCCGATTACGACGTCTCAAGCTCATTCTCGTCAGTGGAATCTGCGCTCGTGGACGAGATTGTGGAGATGCTCATAGACGACATCTTCAACGACTCGGTGGTCAATTGGTAGCAAACAAGGAAAACAAAAGTATAAGGAACTAAAAATTTTGTATTGATTATGACCTCAAAACAATTCTTCAAATACCTCGTGGAGCCGGAGCAGCTCAACGACAGCTCCGTTGTGGAGATGGAACAGCTGATCAAGCAGTTTCCCTTCTTCCAGACGGCGCACCTTCTGTACTTGAAGGCACTCAACCGAATCAACCCCAAGCTGGTGAAGGAAAAGTTGCCCAAGGAATCGCTGTTTGTGTCCGACAGGTCGGTGTTGCACTCATTGCTCCGTCCAGCAGCAGAAGCCGCCGACGACAAGAAGTCGGCATCTCGACCGGCAGCGGCAGCCGCAACGCCATCCGCGCCCAAGCCCGAGGACAAGAAGGTGGAATCGCCCAAACCCGAGGACAAGAAGGATGAGGCGACCAAGCCCGAAGAAAAGAAAGCTCCGGCAGTGAAGGTGGAAGTAAGCTCACCCGCGCCCGCCGACAAGCAGAGCGTCATAACCACCAAGACCACCACCACAGTTGTGGAGACACAGACGGAGGAGAAGAAGTCCCCCGTTGTTGAGGTGAAGGAAATCAAGGAGACCAAAGAAGTCAAAGCGCCCAGAGAGCCCAAAGAGCGTCCAGCAGTAAAAGTGAAGGTGCAGGAATCAGAGGGCGAAAGCGGCGACGGCAAGCGTGCCCTCTCCAACGAGGAGCGCAAGCAGAATCACGACAACCTCGTGAAAGATTTCTTTGACCTCAAGGACAAGGAAAAATACGAAACCGTGGCTACCAACATTGCGGAAGACGGCTCGATAAGGTCAGCCGCCGCAGAACTCGCCGCCAAGAGCCAGATAGACCGTGGCACTGTAATCAACGACAGGACAGCCGCCGCGCAGCAGACCACTACCACCACAACGGTAGTGACCACCGTAGTGGAGAAGACCACCAAGGCGTCGGAAGATACAAATGTCGAGAAGCCCAAGCCCGAAGCTCCGAAGGCAGCTGAGCAGCCCAAGGACGGCAATAAGGATGAAATACTCGACAAGATAGCAATGCTCCGTAAGGAGCGCGAGGAGGCCAACAAAAAGCGCATCCTTGCAGAAGAGGAAGCCAAGAAGACTAAAGCCGCAGCCGAGGAGGAGGCAAAGCGCGTAGCCGAGGCAGAAGCGGCGGCAGCAAAGGCAAAGGCAAAGGCGGAAGCCGAAGCCGCAGCTGCAAAAGCCAAAGCAGAGGCTGAAGCAGCCGCAGCCAAGGCAAAGGCCGATGCAGAAGCAGCCGAACAAGCCAAGGCGAAAGCCGAAGCCGAGGCGGCAAAAGCTAAGGCGGAGGCTGAGGCAGCCAAAGCAAAGGCAGCTGAAGATGCAGCCAAGGCAAAAGCCGAGGCAGACGCTGCAAAAGCAAAAGCAGCCGAAGAGGCGGCAAAGGCAAAAGCCGAGGCGGAAGCAGCCAAAGCAAAGGCAGAGGCGGAAGCTGCCAAGTCAGTAACGACTACCGTAACCACCACAACAGTGACGGAGACCGTGACCACAACGATAGAGCCCGCAGAAGCCGCTGTCGTAGTAGAGGAAGTGAAACCCGCAGAGCCTGCAACGCCCATCGAGCCTGCCCAGCCCGCCGGTGAAGAGAAAGAAATGTCGGCGGCAGACAAGCTCCTCGCCCGTCTCAACAGGTACAAGCAGACGGAGCCGGAACCTGCAAAGACCGACAGTCCCAACCTCATCGACAAGTTCCTGCAAGAAGACCACCACCTCGACCGCAACAAGGAAGTCACCCCCGGCGACATGGGTCAGGATTCGGTCAAGCAGCCCGAACTCTACTCCGAGAAGCTCGCAAAGCTCTACATCCAGCAGGGGCACTATGACAAGGCGATTGCAAGTTATGAAAAACTTAACTTGAAATATCCAGAAAAAAGTGCTTACTTTGCAGCGCAGATCGAAGAAATCAAGAAACTAATGAACAACAAACAATAATTAATAAAAATGTACACAGTTTTAATTGCACTTATCGTAATCGCAGCAGTACTTTTGGTACTCATCGTACTCGTTCAAAACTCCAAGGGCGGTGGTTTGGCTCCAAACCTCAACGCCGGAACACAGTTTGGCGGCGTAGCCGAACAGAAAAGCAAACTTGAAAAATACACATGGGGACTCGTAATCATCGTTGCTGTTCTCAGCATCATCGCAAGCGTCTCCAACGGCTCCAAGAATCAGGACAACAAGGAGTCGGGCGTAAGGGACATCATGATCAATCAGAACGTAGTTCCCCAGACCCCCGCAAGCACCACGACCACTCCGTCGTTGCAGCCCGGCGAATAATCCCTCGCCACTCCTAACACAAACAGACCGCCTTGCCTGAGAGATACAGGCAGGGCGGTCTGATTTGTTTTTTAACGGTAATTAACTAAAAATTGCGGTTACAACCGCAATTTTCGGTAGAATTTTGCGGTTACAACCGCAATTTTTCTGCAAATTTTGCGGTTAGAAAGAAAAATGTTTGTATCTTTGTGCCATATTTAACTCAATAAAATAGAAAATATGATTGAAAGACAACTAAAACATATCATCACTGACGAACTCAACAGAGGCAAGGTGATTGTAATATTAGGAGCGCGTCAGACTGGGAAAACGACCCTTCTTGACGAAATTTCTGCCAATATAGACCGCCTTTTGATACTCAATTGTGATAATTACGACGATGTTCAAAAGATTGAAAATCGCACGTCAACCGAACTGAAAAACCTCATCGAACCGTATGAAATAGTGCTGATAGATGAGGCTCAGCGTGTCATGGACATTGGTCTTACTCTCAAAAAAATAGGAGACCTTAAACTTCGCAGTACCAAAGTAATTGTTACTGGCTCGTCGTCGCTCGACATCGCCAACCGCGTCAACGAACCCGCCACGGGACGGTTGATAGAACATAAGATGTTTCCTTTGTCATTGTCGGAGCTTGCCTCACATAGTAGTCGCCGAGACGAGGAGCGTATGCTTGCACAGAGGCTGATATACGGTATGTATCCTGAGGTTGTTACCGATGCGCCATACGCCAAGCAATTGTTGTCTGAGTTGTCAAATAATTATCTGTACAAAGACATACTATCATACAAGGGCATTAAAAAGCCCGAAGTTCTTCGCAAGCTTCTTCAAGCCCTCGCTTTGCAAATGGGTAGCGAGGTGTCTTACAACGAACTTTCAGGACTTGTTGGCATCGACCGTGAAACTGTGGAAAACTACATCGACCTTTTGGAGAAATGTTTTGTGATATTCCGTCTCTCGTCTCTGAGCCGCAACCAACGTAATGAAATTAAAAAAGGTAAAAAAGTTTATTTTTACGACAACGGCATTCGCAACGCCATAATTTCCAACTTTGCACCGTTGGAACTCCGTAGTGACATCGGTATGTTGTGGGAGAATTTTATGATAAGCGAGCGC
>JAEEGL016754980.1_pt1 | contig 11406 bp, 4 predicted proteins | sample 9134231 | NCBI WGS metagenome assembly JAEEGL01 (sample SAMN16246548, study PRJNA631951) | gut metagenome | biome: gut microbiome; feature: rumen; material: fiber-attached | host: Bos | place: Iran: Karaj | collected 2018-10
CGATGACAGTCGTTTTGATTCAGATGGTTCTGTAATTAATAATATGGAATTCCCTGCAAGCTGCTTTGTTCTTGGAGCAACTGCACAGTCGGTTGAACTCGTTCCTTCAACTCCATTTGCAAAAGCTGAACTTGATGGAAACCAGATAAAGCTCATAGCTCAGGAAGCCATTGGTTCTTCTGCCGATGTAAAAGTAAGAGTAAAAACTGCAGAAGGAAATGTACTTGAATCTTCTCCAATAAGATTTAAGGCAGATACAGCTTTGCCGGAAATTACATTGGACCAGACTTCATCTACAGCAATTGATGCAAGATATGAAAGCGTTACAATTTCCGGAAACGTAAAATGCGAGACTGGAGTTGGTAATGTAAAATACAGACTTCTTAGTGCAGGCGCAAACATTCAAAAGGGTGTAATTGCTTCTGTTTCTGCAAATCCTGCAACAAACGATTTACAGTCTTTAAGTGTAGATAACGGCGGAAACTTTAATTTCTCTATTGATGCTCAGAGCTTTGCACCTGGTATGTATGTTGTAGAAATTATTGCAGAAAGTGCAGGTGGAAATAAATCTGCAAAAGCAGTTGCATTTACAACAATCCCTGAAGTAAGGGAAGAAAATGGAAAAATGCCGGTTGCTAAGGCTCCTGTAATTTCCTGGTTAGACGGCTTTGACGTTTATGCTGTTGCTGTTTATCAGGGAGAAATCAGCGATAACTTTAAGGTATTCTATCGTTCAGAAATGAATGAAGGAAATAATCCTGTAGATTTCTCTATTACAGATCCTGCTTCTGGAAAATTAATTGCAGGAAAATTTACTGCAGTAAAGAATCCGTCGCTTTCGGCAAACTTTGCAAAGGTTGACGGTAACGAATATCTTAGCGGAATGCCTGTAATTATGAATTACGGCGAAAAAGCTGCAAAAACAATTACTGTATATATAGATACAGGTGCTGCCGTTAATTCAGTTACTTATGAATTCAGCGGAGAAGAAACCTTCGGCGGAGATAACGTTCAGAAGGGAAGTGCAAAACTTATTAAACCTCTCCCTGATAATCCGACAAGATGGACAGCAGAAATTCCTGTTGCAAACCTTCCTGTTCGTGTAAATAAGTGTAAGGTAACTGTAAAGGCCGGTTCACTTGAACAGACAATTGTTGGAAATATTTCTATTATCCGCCCTAAGGATGAAAGCAAGATTGATGATGAATCTAAGATTTATGTTTTGCCTGACGGTTCAGCATCATTTAATGAAGAAGAAGCTTCTTATATTCTTACAACAGATTCAGAATTCTATTACTATGCAAATACTTTTGCACCGCTTAGAGCAGAGCTTGTTTCTGCAACAGCAGGATTACTTGTAGAAGTAGACGGAAATCTTATTAAGCTTAAGGCAGAAAAAGACGGCCGTTACAAAAATGTTTCTGTAAGAATTACAGACAGAATAGGAAAAACTTATACATCTGAGCCTTTGAACTTTATTGTGGATTCAACTCCACCGGATTTAAATATTGTAACTCCTGAACTTGCTTCATGGATTAATAATGAAGTAAAAATTTCGGGAACAGCAGCCGATGCTCTTGGAATCCGTTATGTATCATATTCTTTTGATAACGGCGAAACCTGGAAGGAATTCAATATTGGATCACAGAAGAATTCACAGGGAGTAACATTCTCTCAGACAATAGATATTACAGACTTACCTGAAGGACTTGTAAAGATTAATATTAAAGCCGAAGATTCGGGTGGTCATGTTTCTTACTGTCTTACAGCAATTGATAAGGATATTACTCCTCCGGAAGTTTATGTAAAGCTTCCTAAGGGAGACGATATAATCAACGGTACAAATACAATTGTATTTACAGCGGCAGATAACGGCTACTTTAATCAGGCTGAATACGTGGGACCTCCGGTACGCGGAAAAGAACAGATTAAAGTTCCTCTTACACCTGGACGCATTGTATATACAATGATTGGTACAGAAACAGCTCCAATTGACGAAACAATGTCTTTTGTATTCCGCGATGCTGCCGGCAATGTTAAGACAATTGAATCGTGGGACTTCTTGATTGATACAGAATCGGATCTTCCGGTTGCAGAAATTAATATTCCAGAAGATTTGCAGGTTATTACAAGAGACTTTGAAATTTCCGGAATTGTAATTGATGATGATGGCGAAAGCTTTGTTTACTATAAGATTGATGACGGTCCTTACAAACAGGTTTCTACAAATGAAGTTTACCAGTTTGAAGATTCGGAAGCTGAATACAAATTAAAGAGTAATTTCGTAATTCAGGTACCGCTTTCTACAATGACCGATAACGAGCATACAGTTTCTGTTTATGCAGTTGATATTAACGGCGTAAAAGGAAACGAAGTTACAAGAACCTTCAGAGTTTCTCTTGAGGAACCAAAGGGTGCTGTAGTTGCTCCTACTATTGATGAAACAGTAAGGGAAACAATTACAATTTCCGGATGGTCAAGTGATAAGAACGGAATTCAGAAAGTTCAGCTTTCTCTTGATAACGGTAACAGTTATAACGATGCAGTCGGTACAACTGAATGGAAGTACACTGTTGATACACGTGCAATTCCTGGCGGAACACAGGTTGTATTCTTAAAGATTACAGATAATTATGGAATTCAGGGATTGTATTCAAGCTTGATTAATATTGATAACAATGCTCCGGAACTTTCTCTTGAACTTCCTATTGATGATTCAACTACAACAGGAACCTTGTTCTTCTCTGGATTTGTTTATGATAATGTAGAAGTTACAGATCTTTATGTAACTGTACGAAGCCTTGATAAGGGTGGAAAACCGGAAAACTATCCGCTTACAGTAGACAGAATTATCGGACAGACATTTGATTTACGTTCTCTTGCAGACGGAAACTACAACGTAGAAGTTACTGCAAAAGATGCTGCCGGAAACATTACAAATGTAAGCCGCAATATTCACTTGGATAAGAGCAGACCTCCTGCAACTGTAGATATTCTTTATCCTCTGGATGGAGAACACAAGAACGGTGTATTTACAATTTACGGTATGTCTGAGTCTGAAAATGAAATTGAAACTCTCCGCCTTATTCTTGACGGACAGACTCTGCAGGAAACACAGCTGACTGATTCAGGCTTCTTTAAGTTTGATCTTGGACCTGAAAATATTCAGGAAGGCGACCACGTATATAGAGTAGATACAGTTCTTGCAACTGGAAAAGTAGTTTCTTCTCGTGAACAGAGAATTACATATAGTCCGGTTGGTCCATGGATTACAATTGATAACTTTACTTATGGTGATTTTGCAACTAACCGTCCGTATATCCGCGGTCAGGCAGGATACTCTGTAAGCGAAGATGAACTTCTTCTTTCTAAGACAAAAGAAGCTACACCGGAATACAAGGCTATGGTTGCTGCAAAGAAGGTTGCAAAGATCGAGCTTAGTATGGATAATGGTAAATCATTCACTGAACTTTCTAAGAATGAAAAGTGGATGTACCGCATAGAAAATCAGGATATTGCAGAAGGTTACCACTTCTTCCTGATTCGTGCTACAATGTTGAATGGCGAAGTTGCAGTTACAAGAACTATCGTTCAGATTGATAATACTAAACCTACAGTTAAGCTTATTGCTCCTTCTGCAGGCGGAAGATATAATCAGGTTCTGGTAGCTTCGGGACTTTCTAACGATGATGTAAGTCTTGAAGATGTAGTTGTAACATTACGAAAAGGCGATAAGGCTTCTTACGAAGTACCATCGTTTATTCAGGGATTATATATTGATTTCAAGTTCTGGGGTTCTACATTATTTGCAGCAGGTCTTGGTCTTACAGCCTTCGATGATGTTGTAAAACTTCAGTTCTCATTTGGTCAGTTTACACAGGAGCAGCGAGATGCAGTAAGTTCTATTCTCAATCTTGACCTTACAAACCTGCGTTATGGTGGAAACGTTTTGAGCTTTAAGATTCTTGCAAACGTTACGTCTATTCCATTCGCATATTTCTTTGGTCACGATTTTGACTGGCTGTATGCTTCGATTGCTGTAGGTGCAGATTTCTCTTACTTTATGGAAACTGCCAGCGGAAAACCTCAGATTCTTTCTGCCCTGTTGGCTCAACTTGAATTCCCACGAGTTCAGTTGCAGAATGTAAAGATGTTCAGTGCATTTTCATTGTACACCGAAGGATCATTGTGGTTTATCCCTACAGACGTTACTAGCCAGGTTAAGATTAAGAATCTTATTCCACAATTTGGAATCGGTTTAAGAACTAATGTGTTCTAGGAGATGGAGAAAGAGGCTGATTATGTTTACGGGTATTAAAAGATATTTCATAGTATTTCTGATTTTTATATGTTCAGTACCTTTGTTTGCGGTAGAAGAATATGTCGCAAAAATTTACAAGGAAATTGACCATATATTCATAATAAAATCAGAAGATGAATTGAATACAGTTTTATCAGAAAATAATCATGATAAATATTATTATCTGATAGAAAATTATACAGAAAAGAAGATTCGGCGCCTGATTGTTAATAACGATTATGACTTTGCAATGGCTGCGATTGTAATCGTTATTGAAAACAACCTTGATAACGAACAGGCTGTAGAAATGTATTCTGTAATTTCTGAAGCTTATGAAGTTCAGCGTGAACATGAACTTGAAGAAGAACAGAAAAGACTTCTTGAGATTGCCCGTGTTGAATACGAAAAAGAAAAACAGCGAAAGAACGTAGAAAAGGAATATGTAGCTGCAGGCACAAAAGAAGGAAGTTCAGTTTACATTTCCGGAAAGGAAACAACACTTACCAGTTCAAGCTGGAAGGCTGCACTGGGCTTAGCCGATGTTACATGGCTTCATGCGCCAATTAATGAAATAGAAACAATTCATTATGGAATTTCTCTGGATTTCCGTTATGAGTATACATTGCCTAATAAAATGATAATGGGTGTAGATGCATTTGGCGGCGTTCAGTTCCTTACATTCTCTGATGAAGAGAAGAAGGTTCCGCTGCTTGGCGATTTGGAAATTGCGCCAAAAGTAACGGCAGGTCCTTTGCAGAATCTTTTTGTAAGGGCCGGCTTTGCATCTTTGCTTACCGGAAAATCAGATAAAGCACCGCTTACGCTCGAAGCCGTTAGCGACACAATGCTTTCTCCTTTTGTAGGATTAAAACTGGAAAAGATTCCTTTAGGACCTTTGCGCTTTGACTTAGGTGCAGACTGGTACGCAGGTCATCTTTTCTATAATGACATAAATTTTGCAATGGGCGCTTCTGCTAATTTGGAGATTCCTTATGCGGAATTAGAGAGGGTAAAACTTACATTCAATATTGGGCTTAGAGACAAAATTCTTCTCCGGGACGTTGGACTGGAAAATCGAGCTAGCATAATATTGGCAATTGGAGTCGAAAATGTTATTAGATAAAACTAAAAAAATTGTAATTTCTATTCTTTTTGTATTGCTGGCAGTGAGTGTTTCTGCTGCTACCACCGATTTATCTGTAAAATTTCTGGATAAAGCTAATGAAGCATATGAAGACGGAAACATTGAAGAAGCTTACAAATATGTGAATCAGGCTTTGGCAGTTGCAAAGGACGAAGATTCGCAGGCAAACGTATTATATTTTGCGAGAACTGTTTATACTCAAAAGCTTAAGAATATTCAGGCACAATATAATGATGATGAAATGATTGCCCTTAAAGAAAAGTTGACTCAGTATCCGAATATTGAGAATGCTACAATCAGAACACTTGTAAAACAGATTGAGCAGGATCAGCTTAATAAAGAAAAAGCGGCAGAAAAGGCAGAAAAAGAGCAGCAGAAGAAGGTTGATCAGGAACGTTTTGAAGCCCAGCAGGAATCTATGGATGCTCAGGCAGAGGCTATGAAGCAGCAGGCAGAAGCAATTCGCCAGCAGTCTGAAGATAGTAAAGCGTTTCAGCAGCAGCAGATAGATGCTATGAAGGCTCAGACAGAAGCAACTAAAGAAAGCCAGGCAAAAATCAGTGAATATGTTGAAGTAAACAAAAAATCAAATAAGATTATTGTTCTATCTATTATTGGAATTGCAGTAGTTATATTTATTATTGTTCTTCTTATTATGATTATTGTGCGCAAAGCATCTAAAGTTCAGCAGGTTCAGCAGGAACAGTATGTTCAGGCATTCAAAATGCTTGCTGCAAATCAAAGTCAGACAAACAGACTTATGCTTGGCGGCGTAACCGATTTATATGGTGGAAATCCACAGCTTAGGCTTGCAGGTTCTTCTACCTGGGCTCCGGCGCAGGCATTACCGGATATTGATTTTTCGGAAAATGATGAAGAAGAAATTAAACAGCTTGCAGTTAAGTGCGAAGAAATTGGTGCTCAGATAGATTCTGCAACAGGAAGAAAGAATAACTCAAAGAATGTTAGTGAACTTGTTTATAAACTTTCTAACCAGCTTGGACTTCCTCAGGGAATGTCTATGTTGAATTTCTGTGCAGCTATGATTTACGATGCCGGCTTCCTTGATATTGATCCGGATTTGCTTACTGCGACTTCGCTTACAGACGAAGAAAAAGAAGCAATGAAAGAGCATGTAAGACTTGCAGAAAAACATCTTGATTTTGTTCCTAAGAAATACTGGAGCGTATTTGAAGATGCTGCTATGAAGCATCACGAAAATATGGATGGAAGCGGTTATCCTAATGGTCTTATTGGAGACGAAATTCCGCAGATTGCAAGACTTATTCGCGTAGCAGAAAGTTATGTTTCTCTTTCCAGCAAACGTACCTTCCGCGATGCTATGGATAAAGAGTCTGCCGTTCAGAAATTACGTGAACAGCCTGAATTCTACGATGCTGAAGTTGTAGAAGCTCTTGATAAGATTGTTTAATACATTCAATTTTTGACCGAATTCTGCCGATAATATAGGTATGAAAAAGTACCTGATATTATCGGCAGTTTTGTTTTTAACATCGTTTTTATATTCTCAAAATACCAAACCATTATATAAGCTCCCGGAAAAAAACTCGACTTCTGCTTCTGCTGTTGATGCAGAAAGTAATGTTATGCTTGTCGGTTCAGATGACGGACTTTTTAGGGTAACAAGCAGCAATTCTGCAATTCCTTTATGGAAAGAGGGCAGAGTTGATCAGATATGTAAGGTTCAGATTTACGATGCAAAAACAAAAAAAACAGCCTGGTACTTTAGGACAACAAAAGGAATTATTTTTACTCAGGATCTGAAAAATTTTGAAGAAAGAAATTCAGGACTTCCTTATCTTACTGTAAAAACTTATGAAGCCGGACAAAAACAGTTAAAAGAACAGATTCAGGAATTAAAGGATTTTTGTATTAACCCGCTGAACAATCTGGAAATGGTAACGGCCACAAAGGACAACGTTTATTATTCAGATGACGGCGGACTTAACTGGAAGAACCTTGGTTCAATGAGTATTAACACACCGGGAATGAAATGTGTTGCAGTTGCAACAATTGAAGGCCAGAGCGTAGTAATAATGGCTCATCCAATTATGGGCTTGTCATATATTCTTCCGTATGAAGATAATGCAAAATGGAATGATTTTGACAAGGGCTTTGAAAAGCTTCCGTCTTTAACACAGGCAGATGAATTTTCTGATATTCTTCCGGTTGTGCGCACAAATCTTGATGGAAGCGTTTATACAGAAATCTATATTTCGCAAATGTATATTCCGCGAATTTATAAATTGAACTGGGAAGAAAAAAGCGGAGAATTAATTTATTCAGGCAGCGAGCCTACAGACGCAATAGACGGGCTTACAACTATTGATAATGTTCTTCTTTATACTAAACTCGAAGGCTTTGGTTCTTTAGATTTAGAAAGCCTGCAGAGTCCTGGAACACCTAGTGCAGAAAAAGACTGGAATAAAGCATTTTCTGCAGTTCCCGGAATGATTAATGCAGCATGGATTCCGCAGTCAAGAAGCGGTTTTTCTACAGGTGTTACATTAAATGAATTATGGCTGCTTTATCCGGGAACAGTTAATACACCTTATGCCGAAATTGCAAACGGAAGAAAAAGTATATATGCCTCGGCTTATCAGTGCAGTTTTCCGGAAGGAGTTGCAAAGTTTAAAAAAGCAATTAAAGACCGCAACATGAACAGCATGGTCATTGATATGAAAGATGACTTTGGCTATTTGCGTTACGATACACATGATCCTCTTGTAATGAAAAAATGTTCAACTTCGGGTTATGCAATTAAAAACCTTGATAAATTCATTGAAGAATTTAAGATGGAAAATATTTATTTAATTGCGCGAATTGTAACATTTAAAGATCCGTCTTTAGCTAAATATGACGGCGGAAAATATGCAGTTTGGGATAAAAGCTTAAATAAGGCATGGACAGGAATTAAAGGAACCGAAGAAGTATTTGATGATGAGGGAAATTCTCTTGGTAAGCAGACTGTTTATTATGATGAACACTGGGTTGATCCTTATTCGGAAGAAGTGTGGGAATATAACGTTGCAATTGCAAAAGAGTTGATTGCCCGTGGCTTTGATGAGATTCAGTTTGACTATATTCGTTTTCCAACAGACGGAAAAAACCTTTACAATGCACAGTACCGCTGGCAGGATAAAGGAATGGATAAAGAAAGTGCTCTGATTTCGTTTTTGTCTTATGCAAGAAAAAATATTAATGCGCCAATCGGAATAGATATTTACGGTGCAAACGGCTGGTACAGAAGCGGAACAAGAACAGGCCAGGATGCAGAAATGCTCGCTGAATATGTAGACGTAATTGGCCCGATGTTCTATCCGAGCCATTTTGAACAGACCTTCTTAAATTATGCGCCGGTAGCGGACAGAACCTACAGAATTTATTATTACGGCTCGTTCAGAAATACAATACTCTGCAGAAACAGGGCAATTATTCGTCCGTGGATTCAGTCGTTCTATTTGGGCTCTGCCAGTTATGACAGACTTTATTACGATTCTGATTACATTAAAAAACAGTTCTTTGGCGTTCGCGATTCTCTGGACCGCGGATACATGTGCTGGAATAATTCCGGAGATTATTCATATACTCCGCCGGATATAAGTCCAACAGAAAGCTTTATAGGAACAGCCTCGGAAGCAAATGATGAATATAGAAAGCCTGCAATAGGAAATGCGATGAAGCCGCTGTATACAGATACAGACGTTTCTATATGGGACAGCGTTTTACGCCAGGGCTATATGGATAATACAAAGTATAAGCCATTCCTTAAAGTTCAACCTTAGTGTAGAATATATTCTATGACACTGAATCAATATACTCCCGAAGAAGATATTTCTTCTATTGCAACGGCACTTGCGCCGGCTGCCTTAGGAATTGTGCGTACAAGCGGAAAAAATTGTATTGCACTTGTAAGTAAAGTTTTTTCCAGACCAAATGCGCTTTTAGAAGCAAAAGGCAACACACTTGTATATGGCTGGATTAAAGACGGCGAAAACAAAATTGACGAAGTAATGCTTGCAGTTTATCGTGCGCCAAAAAGCTTTACCGGCGAAGATATGGTAGAAATATTTTGTCATGGCGGACCTGCAGTTGTAACTGCCATTCAGAATTTAATGCTGAAGAACGGATTTCGGCAGGCTAATCGCGGTGAATATACATTCAGGGCTTATATTAACGGCAAAACAGATTTAACAAAGGCAGAAGCCGTAAAGGAAATTATAGATTCTCATACAGATATTTCGCGTTCGCATGCGGCAGGAAGACTTGCGGGAAACCTTTTTGAAGAAATAGATTCCATTAAAAAATTAATTATAGATACACTTGCCGCAATAGAAGTAGAAATTGAGTATCCGGAAGATGAAGAAACAATTGCAGACAGCTTTAATCGTGATGATATTTTACTTGCCGAAAAACGTCTTACAAATCTTGCAGAATCGTGGAAGGGCGAAAAGCTTTATCAGGATGGAGCAAGGGTTGTACTCGCCGGAAGAACCAATGCAGGAAAATCTTCTTTGTTCAATGCAATTTTAAAAGAAGAGCGGGCAATTGTAAGCGACATAGAAGGAACAACAAGAGACTGGCTGGAAAGCTGGGCAAGTATAAACGGAATTCCTGTACGCTTATTTGATACTGCAGGCCTGCGCGAAACTTCGGATGTAATAGAAGCGCAGGGAGTTGAACTTTCTAAAAATCTTGCAAGCGATGCAGATGTAGTGCTTTATCTTGTAGACAGTACTGCAGGAATGGATGAAAATGATAAAAGCTTTATAAAAAACTGCCGCGAGCCTCTTATAATTGTATACACAAAATGCGACCTTGAGCAGGGGAGTTGCGGGGCAAATGAAGAAAAAAATTCGGCCCCGCTGGAGGGGGTAGCGGATGCCACAGTTTGTGGCAGGAGCGAGGGGGAGACTTCCCCCGTCTGTATTTCTTCAAAAACCGGAGAAGGAATTGCGGAGCTGTTTAATGCGATTTCCGGAATTTTGATGACGGGAATTTCCACAGAGCGCGAACAGGCCGGACTTGGTTCTGCAAGACAGAAGGAAGCAGTTTGCGAGGCACTTGAATGCGTAAAACATGCAATTATTTCGGCAGACGATAACTATACGCTGGACGCAGTTGTTCAGGACCTGGAAGACGCACTGGATTTTCTTGGCGAAGTTACAGGCGACGTTACACCGGATGATGTTCTTGGAAGTATATTTGCAAATTTCTGCGTTGGGAAGTAGAATTAATAATAAGCATAAAATACTTTATGAGAGGAAATAAAATGAAAAAACTATTCTCTTTAATTTTTTTTATTTTTCTTCTCTTCAATATATTTGGAGAAAATTTTCCTATAGATAATGTTTCTTCTGCAGATCTTTCTAGTATGATTAATAATTTAGAAGTAAAGAATGGTAAAGTAGTTTTTAAATTGAAAGAAGAATTTGGGAAAGGTGCTGAAAAGGTAATTGGATATAAGGAAATACATCAAGACGGGCTTTTATTTTTTAAGTTGACTGAAAAACTTCCTGAGATCGTTTATGAACAGAAAACTCCTTCAAGTGATACTATGCTTGTTCTAGCAGGCAAACAAATTTCAGAAGATAATGGAAAAACTTTATTTTTCAATGGCGAAATCCTTTTTTTTGCGGAATCAGCAGGATATGAAAATCTAATCTGGTGTTTTGTTACACCTTCGATACATTTTTATGATCATTCAGGAAGACGTTATTCAGACTGTTCATCATGTCTGAAGGAAAAAAATAAAGAATATAAGGTAAATAATTTATGTAACTGCAAGCCCGGTACACCCTGGGTGGAAGGAGTTCCAGGAGATGGAATAGGAGAAGGATTTACTATAAAATATCCATCTTCTAAAGCAGCGAATAATGCATATCCATATTTGCTTATCATGAACGGTTATATCTCATATGAAAAGCCATATCTTTATAAA
>JAEEGL017136151.1_pt1 | contig 11406 bp, 16 predicted proteins | sample 9134231 | NCBI WGS metagenome assembly JAEEGL01 (sample SAMN16246548, study PRJNA631951) | gut metagenome | biome: gut microbiome; feature: rumen; material: fiber-attached | host: Bos | place: Iran: Karaj | collected 2018-10
ACTCACTCGGCGAGGGCATCTCCTCACCGACGAGATCGGCGGCATCATCAAGGTCAGCACCTTCCAGCGCGGTCGGGGTGAATTCGATGATGTCGGCATCCTCTCCGGCGGCAATTTTCTCGGCGAGGGGCTTCGGCTTGTCACCTGCACGGACACGTCGTCCGCCACGGTTTGTACCGTCCTTTGCCATATCATCACCTGCCTATTCTCTGCATAAGCGACTGCCAGCGCTCGTTCCTCGCTGGGCATCTGCTTATAAAAAATGCCGGAATCACGAGGATTTCGGCTTGTAAAATATTCGAGGGGGTTAATCGGGTGTTTGAACTGCACTTTTTGTGCGCGAGAGGGGGCGCCGGTCTTGTGATCGCTGCTCCGTAGAGATTTCGATACCCCCGCCAGCCGGGCTCCGGTCACCGGGCAGCCCCCCACAGAGCAACAAAAAAGCACCTGCATTGAGCAGATGCTTTTTGCTTATAATCCAAACAACTCAGCGTGTGTGCCTGTACGGGTTAAAACCAGCAGAAGTTCATTCTCTCTCACCTGATAGATCAAAAGCCAATCGGGAGCGATGTGGCACTCACGAAAGCCCTTCCAGTTGCCGCTTAGCGCATGATCCTGCCTTGCGGGTTCAAGCTGTTTCTGTTCAGCAAGCTTTGTGATAACGTCCTCCAGCAGATGAAGATCGTAGCCTCTTTTCTGAATGCGCTTGTAATCTTTCTTGAAAGCTGTTTGATACTTAATCGTCAGCATTGAGATCCTCCATCAGTGCTGCCACCGAGGTGAAGCCCTTGCTTAATCCGATATTGTTCTGCGTTTCATTCATAGCCTTTACTGTCTCAGCATTCGGCACATCCATCGTTACCTTAAAGGGGATACCCTGTTCTCTGACTGCCTGCTTTGCGGACATGACAAAGAAGGTACTCATATCCAGGCCAAGATTGTCCAGCAGCTCACGCAATTGTGCCTTCAGCTCTTCGTCCATTCTAAAAGTTGTGCTTGTCATCATATTGATCTACTCCTTTCGGGCGCAGCATATATTCTTCTACTGTTATTATACCACAAAAGCAAGCAGTTGTCAATACGTTGTATTGCAAATAGTCAGTAAAAATATTCCGGTCTGCTGTCCTCAGTTCCGGTTTTCTTGTCATGACACGCTTTACACAGCGCCTGCCAGTTGGTGTCGCTCCACATCAGGTAGTGATCGCCTCGGTGCGGAACAATATGATCGACAACGGTTGCCGTCACATACTTTCCCTGCGCCAGACACTTCACGCACAGCGGATGCTTCCGCAGGTATGCCTTGCTGACACGCTGCCACTTGCTACCGTAGCCACGCTTGGCGGCTGACGGTCGGTCTGGGTGCAGGGGCTTGTGTTCGTCGCAGTACGCACCCTCGGTCAGTCTCGGACAGCCGGGGTGCTTGCACGGTTTCAGTGCCTTCCTCGGCATCGCCGACACCTCCTTCGGACATAACAAAAGCCGCTGCGGTCTCCCACAACGGCTCTATACACAATTCTCTATTTTAATTATATCACGCCAGCCCTTGTAAATCAAGTCTCACGAACTCTCACATACTCTCAACTTTTCGAGGGCTTTGGCATGAAGGCGGTAGATGTTCTGCACGCTGTATCCGAACTCCGCTGCGATCGCAGTCCACGTCTTGAATTCAAGGTAACGCTTCACCAGCAGGTCGTGCAGGTCGTAGTCATTGACTTGGTCGATGCGCCGTTCTGCTTCTGCAAGAAGCGCATCGTACTCCGTCTGCATATCGCTGACCTCCTGTTCCAGCGACATGATCTTGAACACCGTGCTGTCGATCTTGTGCGGATCGGGTGAAGTCGTCCTCGGCATATCATTGATGCCGCTGCCGTTCATGCCCTCTGCCCGCTGACGCAGCACATGGATCTCGTTGATCTTCCGCTTGATGCGCCTGCGAAGACGCTCCGCCTTTTCCCAATACTCTCTCATGCAAATTCCTCCCTCATCATCTTGATCAGCCGCTCACCGTCCATGTCGGACAGGAAGGAGAACCACTGCGACCGCAGGAACTTCTCGCATTCCAGCATGGTACACAGGGCGTTCGTCTGCAGCGCCTCCTTGTAGTCTAAGAGACACTGCTTGATGATCGCTGCCGCCAGTTCCTTGTAGCCTTCGTTCATTTCACCCTCGCTTTCACCGCTTCCATCATTCTTGACTGAACGACATCCTTGCTTGACAGCGCATCCATGACATCCTCATCAATTGTCCCTGCTGCCGTCAGATGCTGGATCACCACGGACTCTGCCCGCTGCCCCTGTCGCCAGAGACGGGCGTTGGTCTGCTGATACAGCTCCAGCGACCACGGCATCGTAAACCAGATGATCGTGCTGCCGCCGTCCTGCAAATTCAGACCGTGACCGGCGGAGGAGGGCTGGATCAGCGCAATGGGGATCTTGCCAGCATTCCAGTCGGCGATATCCTGATCGGTCTTCAGCTCTCTTGCACCCTCAAAGCGATCCATGATACGCTGGCGTTCATGCTGATACCAGAAGGCGACCAGTGCAGGTCTGCCGTTCTGCGCTTCGATGAGGTCTTCCAGCGCATCCAGCTTCCTGTTGTGGACAAGCATCGCCTCACAGTTGTCTGTATAGATACAGCCGCTTGCAAGCTGTACCAGTTTTCCGCAAAGCACTGCTGCATTCGCCGCCGTGATATCGTCGCCCATATACGGCAGAACCATATCCTTCTCCATTTTGCTGTATTGCTCCATTTCCCATTCGTCAAGGTAGACCGGAACGGAAACGGAGATCAACTCCGGCATCTGGAGGTAGTCCGTGGTCTTCATCGAGATGCTGATGTCGGAGATCTTGGCGTAGATTGCCTTGTCTGCACCCGGCAGCAGCGAATAGGTGTATCCGTTCCATTCCGGCTTGAAGTAGGCATCACGGTACTGCCCGATACGCTTGCCGAGACGCTGTCCCTTATCCAGCAGGCGGAACTGCGCCCACAAGTCCATGAGACCGTTGCTGCAGGGCGTACCCGTCAGTCCGACGATGCGCTTCACAAAGGGGCGGACATTCCGCAGCGCCTTGAAACGCTTGGACTGATGGTTTTTGAAGCTGGACATCTCATCAATGACCACCATATCGAAATCGAACGGCATCCCGCTGCTCTCGATGAGCCACTGGACGTTTTCCCGGTTGATGATATACAGGTCAGCCTTTTGCCGGAGAGCTGCAAGGCGCTGCTCCTTCGTTCCCAGAATCAGACTGTACGTCATGCCCTTGAGATGATCCCACTTTGCGATCTCCGCCGCCCAGCTATTTCTGCATACACGGATGGGGGCGATGATCAGCGGCTTGCGGACTTCAAAGCGGTCGAACATCAGGTCGTTCAGTGCCGTCAGCGTAATGCTCGTCTTGCCTAAACCGCATCCCAGCAGAACGGCTGCCTGCGGGTGTGTCTCGATGAAGTCGATGGCGTATTTCTGATAATCATGTGGATCGTATCGCATCGATGATCCCTCCTATCTGTTCAATGTCATCCAGTACGAATGCCTTGAAGCCCAGCCGCCGCAATAGCTTCAATCGTGACCGCTGCAAAGGACGGGGTGTCTCGCCGGGGGCTTTGACTTCCACGAAGCCGATCCTGCCGCCGGGGAACATCACCAAGCGGTCGGGCATCCCGTTAAATCCGGGAGACGTGAACTTGACCGCCAGACCGCCATTTGCTTTCACAGCACTCGTAAACTTCGATTCTACGGTCTTTTCTCTCATTTTTATTCCTTTCTGGTGACGGTGGTGACAGTCTCTACATAAACTTTATATATAGAGTTTTTTTCTAAAAAATCTCCTATATATAACTTACAGAAATGACTGTCACCACCGTCACCCTTAATTCAGAAAATCCGGAAATTCCTCAGCAAAATCGTCACTTTTCAGCATGAGACCATACACCATTGCGCCGTTCTTGGTCTTCTGCTTATGAAAGCCTGCCTGCTCCAAAGCCGCATAGAAATCTCCCGTACTGCGGGTGTACTCATGCATATTGATGCAGTAGGTGCGATAAGCCTTGTAGAGATCACCGGACTTCTCCTGATACGACGCATCCATGACACAGTTCTCGTCCAGAAACTTTCCGAGCCAGTCGTTGTCCTCACGGTAAGCCGCAACAGCATCACGCACCACCTTCGGCGGCTTGATATTGAAGCCCTCGGCGATCACCTTGCGGGAGCCTTCGATGATCCACGACAGGATCGCTCCGCCTGCATGGTCAACAAGATAGTCTGCAAAGTTCTTGATATCGCTGTCGCCCTCGATCTTGGCTCCGAACGGGATAACGATCAGTCTGCGCCACGTTCCTGCATCAGAGGCTCCCACCTTCGGCAGGTGGTTGGTATACAGCACCAGCGTATGGCTGGGGATAAAGCTGAACGGGGCTTTGTACTTCTTCTCGGCATACACCGCATCGGTCGAACAGAGCTGCTTGATGACGCTGGTGTTCAGGCGCATTCCTTCCTCCAGCTCAGCGGCGATAATCAGACGCTTGCCCTTCAGCTCCGCCATTTCCGGCTTCACGTTGCGCTTGCAGCCGACCGTCAGTGCATCGGCGGACATATTGCCAGCATAGCTTCCCAGCACACGGGCGATGGCGTTCCAGAAGGTTGACTTACCATTCCTGCCCTCGCCGTAAGCGATGATGAGGGCTTCGATATACACCTTGCCGATCACCGCCATTCCCACAATGCGCTGCACATAGTCGATGAGGTCTTTGTCGCCGCAGAAGATGAGGTCAAGAGTGTCCTGCCAGATATCTGCGCCCACATCGTCCGGCGATACCGTTGTCACCTTCGTGATGTAGTCCTCCGGATCATGCTCCTTCGTACCCGCCAGACCTTCGGTCAGGTTGTAGGTGCAGGTCGGTGTATTCAGCAGGAAGGGGTTGCTGTCCAGCTCGTCCGGCTGCTTTTCCAGCAGGGGCATCGCCGCTTCCATTGCGGCTTTCAGTCCCTTCATATTGCGACACTTCATCACAAAGGCGAAGTAGGACTTGGCGTTCACATACTCGCTGTACGCCGCCGCCTGCTCGGAGGTCATCGCCTCCAGCAGCTTTTTGCCGCCTGCCATTGCACTGCCACGGGATACACCGAGGTCTTCCAGCGTATCCAGCGCCGTCTCGATCAGAACGCCTGCTTCCTCAAGCTGTGCATCCGTGTGTTCCATCATTGCTGCGATCGGGCGCTGGCGGGATTCCATCCAGTAGATCTCATTGTTTCGCAGGAATCCAGTCGCTTCCGTATAGCAGACCTCACCCTCATACACTGCGGCAAAGGTGCGGGCTTCGCCGATGTCGGAGAAATCGTCCGGCTTCAGAGAATCGCCGGTGTATTCATCGGGCGGGATATAGTCCGGGGAGGCTGCGACCTTCTTGTAAAACTTGCAGGCACTTGCCCAGATCTTGTCCAGCTCCTCCTGCTCCAGCGGCGGATCACAGTCCTGCGCCTTCTCCAGAAATTTCTTGTATGCCTTGTCGGTCACGCCGAGCCGCTTCAGGATCCTGCCAGCATAATGCGACATCGTAGCGTTGCGCTTTCCCTGCGGGATCGATGCCTTTGCGTTCAGAGTGAGGTGGTCGTCGATCATCAGACTGCCTTCATGCCACTGTACCGTACTGCCGGGTGAGCCGTAAAGGAAACGGGCGGCATCGAGGGCGTTGCCGTCAAAGAAGGGATATGCCTCATAGATCCTGCGCTTGAGGGCGGCATAGGCGTTGGCATCGCTGCTGACGTGGATCGGGAAATAGACATGAAAGCGTGGACGAGCTGCCTTACCGCCCTTCGGCTTCATGTGACTGCGGCTGAAAACAAGGATATACGCCACATCCGGGAGCATCTCATCGAGCTTTTCGGGCGTGATCCATTCCGCCGGATCGTCGCTGTGGTCGTTGTCACAGTCCATCGGAGCGTTATCCGACACGACGAAGGTATCCTTGCTGCGGTAGCCGTTCTCGTACTCCGCACACACATGGTCACGGCTCTGCACCTTAGCCATGTCCGCTTCGGAGGTAACGACCATCTTGTGCGGGTAGTTACAGTTTGCAGACTGGTGCAGGCAATCTGCCTGAAAAATCGTTACTTGCATACTTCCTCCAATTCCTCGCTGAAATAGCGAATTTTCATGTGCTTGCGCTTTGCCCGGTCGATCTCCGCCTTCATGCCGGAGCTGACCGTGTCGCCGAACACCCACAGCTCGGCGCACTTGCTCATCAGCACGAGGTTCATGAAGATCGCTGTATCCCGTTCCGCCGGAATATTGTCGTCCATGAACTGCGTAAAGTAGATGTGGGGCGTGATCGGCAGACAGTGCTGCTCGACCGCAAACCGGCTGTATCGCTTGGCGTTCTCGACGTTCTTTTCCGTGTCGCCGGAGTAGGGAGAGCAGATATACACGATCGGGCGGAAGGCGGCAGCCTTGCGAGCTGCCTTTTCCTCCTTCTCGATGCGGGTGAATGCCTCGTGTTCGGTCGGGCTGCGGTAGCCCTCGGAATTATACAGACTTGCCATGAGCAACCTCGTTCCTGCCGCAGGGCTTTCTGTCGCAGCCCTTATTGCAGAGCTTACCGCAGCGGGGGCATTTCACATAGACGTTCTCCGGCTTGACCAGCTTGCCGCTGACCAGCGCATAAAACCATTCAATACTGTATTTCATATCATCCCTCTTTTCTTTTCAGCTTCACGTGCAGTCTCTTCCAAGCGCACTCGTTGCAGAGGACTGCCGTGCCGTACATATCGCCCACACCGTCGGCGAACACACACGACAGGTCAACAGCGACTTCCTTGCCGCAGTCCGGGCAGGCGCAGAACACGTTTTCATCGTTCAGCTCCGCCTTGACCTCCACTTCATCCGTCTTGACCTTCACATAGAACATAGCTCATGCCTCCTTTCTTTCCGCCGCCTCGATGCACGCATCGCAGTAGATCATGTCGGGGACGATCAGACCGTTCTTGATGACCTCGTTCAGCTCCACCGGGACTTTCTTGCCGCAGACCGGGCAAACGCCGTACACGGTATCCAGATGCACGAAGCGGTCACCGACCTTTGCGTAGTAGGGCTGCACGTCCTCGCACATCTCGTTCAGGCTGTTGCGGGACATCTCCAGCACACCCGCCTCGACCATCGTCTTGAGGGTATCGACCTTCGCACCGGCAAAAGCACCCTCCACATACTTGAGCGCATCCTGCGTTTCGAGGTTGACGGCATTTGCGACCGCCGCCTTGACCAGCAGGTCGACCACAAGCAGATTTCTCATATACATTCCTCCTCAGTCCTTTTTGTAAAATTCACATTCGTACCCATCCGCCCGCAGGATCAAGCCTTCCGCCCATGCGGGGGTACGAGCCATCTGTTCGCATACGACCGGCAGCGACATCCTGCGGTCGGCTTCGATGATCATTTCGTCGTGAATGTGTCCGACGATAAAACAGCAGCGGAGCGTCTGCATCGCATACATGAGCAGGTCACGGGCGATCGCCTGCACGATGTTCTCGACAAACTTGGGTCCGTAGCTCTCGATGCGCTCCCACTTCTTGCTGGCGGCAGTCCCCATATAGGTCACCGACTCGCCGCCGAACTGGTTTTCTCCGATCCTCGGCTGGGCGTAGCAGAGTTTCCGTCCGGACGGCAGCGTGATGAACAGCATCTTGCTCTGGTAGCTGAACTGCAAGCCGTGTGTTTCTGTCGTTGTCTTCTGCTTGATCGCTTTCTTGACGGCATCATCGACCGCCCACCAGAGATCCACGATGTGGGGAGAAGCATCCCGCCAATCGTTCACGATCTGCTTCAGCTCCGCATCGGTGAGGTTCAGGTCTTCACCGCCCATTGCCTTCATAGCACCTACGCTCCCGCCGTAGCCGCAAGCCAACTCCGCCACCTTGCCTTTCTGCCGCAGATGACCGTTGACACCGTGCTTCACGACCGGAACGCCGAACATCTTTGATGCCGAAGCGCAGTAGATGTCCTCGCCGTTCGCAAAAGCATCCATGCGCCACTGTTCTCCCGCAAGCCATGCAATGACACGGGCTTCAATGGCGGAGAAGTCCGCCACGATGAACTTGTATCCCGGTCGGGGTACGAAAGCAGTGCGGATGAGCTGTGACAGTGTGTCCGGCACATCCTCGTAGAGCATCTCGACCTCGTCATAGTAACCGTGCTTGACTGTATCTCTCGCCTCGGTCAGATCTGGGATATGGTTCTGCGGCAGGTTCTGTAACTGAATGATGCGTCCTGCCCAGCGACCGGTGCGGGAAGCACCGTAAAAGCTGAACATTCCTCTTGCCCGGTTGTCGGAGCAGGCTGCTGTCTGCATCGCCTGATACTTCTTGACGCTGGACTTCGAGAGCATGAGTCGGAGCGCCAGCACGGACTTGACCGGATCTTTGGCAGTCTTCATCAGCTCCCGCACCTGTTTCTTATCGAGAGAATCCGATTTGTAGCCCTGACCGTCCAGCCAGTCGAGGAGCTGATACACCGAATTCGGGTTTTCAATTCCTGTGAGCCTGCGCATATCCGCCGACAGCTTTTCCTTCGCCTGTGCATCGAGTGTGAGCGCCGCCTCGACCAGCTCCATATCGACACGGATGCCCCGGTCGTTGATCTCCTGATCGAGGTAGAACTCCTCCCAGATCGCATCCGGCACGGGGAAACGGGAGAGCCGCCGGTCGATGGCAAGCTCCGCCTCCACATCCTGCTTGTTGTACGCCTTGAAGGTCTCCCACTTGTCCGGCGCATCGGCAGGGGTGTGGAACTGCGGGACACCGTTTACTGTGTCGTAGGGAATGCAGAAATACTTGATGAGCGCCTTGCCTTCGGGCATCTTCTGCTGTTCCAGTTTGAGCGCCGCACCTGCATCGGCAAGCGTGGACGGCAGACCGAGCGTCCTGCAATGGATCATGGTACACTGCCAGCCCACTGGACTGAGGTAGTCGCCGACCGTATCGGCATCAATGCTGTAGCTGCGGAAAAACTGCGGGTACTCCTCACGCAGATATTTCGAGAGACATACACGCTCGAAGTTCACGTTGAAGGCTCTCTTGACCACGTTCTCGTCACTGAGCGCAGACAGGATGCGGTCAGGTACACGGTCGCCGTTTGCCAGATCGTAGAGCTGCACTGCACCGCCGTCCACCGACACGCTCATGAGCGTGATCGCAAAATAGGGAGAATCGACATAGGCGTACACACCGCATTTGGTGATGTCACGGTCGCTTCGAGTCTCCAGATCAATTTCTATCATTTTCATGGTAACACTTCCTTTAAGCCCACCCGGACGGTCACACCGTCAGTCGCCCACCCGACATTCATTGGTTTACTTAGGACAGGAAATCGTCGTCGTCATCATCGTCGGCGAAGTCATCCTCCGCACGGGACTTGCCGCCCAGCGGCTCACCGTCACGCAGCTTCTGGAGGTTGTTCAGACCGCAGGCGATGCCCTTGTTGCCGTTGGTGTTGAAGGCGTAGAAGTTGATGCTGGCACGACCGTAGATGCCGGAGTACAGCTCACTGGTGTCGATGATCGGCTGGCAGTCGGCATCGACCACACCGGGCTTGGTGGCGCTGTTGGCGTTGATGAAGTAGCAGCCAGCGTAGGCGGGATCGTCGGGGCGCTCGGCATCGCCGTCACGCAGCGGAGTCTTCAGCACCTTGAGGGCGGGGACAGACTTGCCGTTGCCCTTGAGCTTGCCCTGCCCCTCCTCGTATGCCGCCTGAATCGCCGCCTTGATCTTCTCAATGGTGACAGTATCGGTCTTGGGGATGATGAGGGACACGCTGTACTTGGGAGTGCCGCCGTTGATCGCCTTCGGCTCGTTAACCACGAGGTAGCTGAAGCGGGTGTCCTTGCCGGTGATGACCTTTGTGGGATTCACGAATTTTGCCATTTAATTTTCCTCCTTGAAATCGTCAATTGTCCATGCCGGACGCTTGTCCGACTCTGGTACGAGTGTGGGTTTGCCCTTCGGCTTTTCGATGAGAGAGCCGAGCAGGGAGTTGAATTTCTTAGTGCCGAGCAGTTTGGTCATTGCGGTCACGCCCATGAGCTTGCGCTCAAAGGGATCGTAGCCTGCATCGGACACGACCGCTGCAACGGCATCGGTGTCGGTGTATCGGCGGTTCGAGCGTCCCTCCACGACCTTGAAGCCGGGGTACTGCTTGCCACTGATCGCCTGTTCGAGTGCGTATGCCTTGATGTCGTTCACCCAGCCGATGAAGGTATCGGCACGGTCAAGGATCATGCTGATCTCGTCATCGGCGAGTGTGTCCGGGACAGCGAAATCGTACTGCGCCATCTGGAGATTGTACTCCGCCCTTTTCCGGCAGGTTGCCTTGATCTTGCAGAACTGACAGTGCTTGCCCGCCTTGTAGTCGCCCTCGCCCTTTGCCGCAAGTGCCGCAGCGGGGATGAGGACTTCGTCTGCCCAGCGGAGAAGCTCGTCCTTCGTGATCTCTGCTGTGCTGACATTGTCACGGCGGGGCTGGAAGATGATCATACGAACGGTTTGAATGTCATACAGGCTCTCGAAAAGGTCAAGAGCGCCCAGCGCATACATACGCATCTGGCTGTTGCCCTCGGCATCGACCAGCACGCCCAGACCGTATTTGAAGTCCACGACCGTCATCGTACCGTCTGCGACACAGATGCAGTCCGCCGTTCCGAAGCTGTCCTTTACCCAGCGAGAGAAGTCGAGCCGCTGTTCCACGAGAACGAGAGGATCGGGACAGCTTTCCTTCGCCGCCTGCACCTGTTCCATGATGAACTCGCAGTAGGCGGTGGCGCATTCCTCCATCTCCTCATCGTAGTACTCCAGATCCTCGGTGGGATCACGCACCTTATGACCGAGCGCCTTCTTGACCTTGTACTCACAAAGAGCGTGAGCGTCCGTGCCTTGCTGTGCGTAGCTGCTGCTGGTGTCGCCGCCCGTATTGTGTAAAGCTGATTTCGTACAATTTAACCAGCGGTCACTGCTGGACGGGGCGAGAAGTGCGTGGCTCATACCAGTCCCTCCGCTTCTGCCAGTACCGCAGCGTAGTCGCTCTCAGCAATGTCGGAGAGCTTCTCTGCGCCGAACTTGGCGATCAGCTCCTTGACCTCTGCCGTGTGTCCGCTGCGGCTGATCTCCGAAAGACGGCTGCGGAGCTGAACGAAGGTGACAGGCTCGTCCTTTGGTGCGGGCGACTCCTTCGGTGCGATCTCCTGCAGCTCCTCTTCCGTCGGTTCGTAGATGGTCTCGAACGTTTCGAGATACTCGGTCGTGATCTTCTCTGTCAGCGCACCGACGGCTGTCGTCAGAGCGTTCAGAGCGTTGATCAGTGCAAACATCTTGTCCATTATTTGCCTCTCCTTCCATCACGATATCCTGCGATATATGCCTCC
>JAEEGL010505344.1_pt1 | contig 11405 bp, 4 predicted proteins | sample 9134231 | NCBI WGS metagenome assembly JAEEGL01 (sample SAMN16246548, study PRJNA631951) | gut metagenome | biome: gut microbiome; feature: rumen; material: fiber-attached | host: Bos | place: Iran: Karaj | collected 2018-10
CTCGCAGGCACCTGTGCAGGTGGTCGACGACAAGAAGATGGAGCGCACGGGCGCCCTGCTGCTCAGCGACGCCCTGAAGCAGATGGCCGGCGTGACGCTGCGCGACTATGGCGGCATAGGCGGAATGAAGACCGTCTCGGCACGCGGATTGGGGAGCCAGTTCAGCACGCTGACCATCGACGGCGTGGCCGTGAACGACTGCCAGAACGGGCAGGTCGATTTCGGGCGCTACACGCTGGGCAACAGCGCTTTTGTCAGCCTCAGCAACGGCCAGCAGGACGAGATGCTGCTGTCGGCCCGCGCCACGGCTGCAGGCAATGTCGTTAATATGGAAACGCGCGAGGGACAGTTTATGCCTGGCGAGCGGACCCACCTGCGTTTAGGTATGGAAGGCGGCAGTTTCGGGCTTCTGTCACCGTCAATGCTTGTAGAGCACAAATTGGCAAAGCGGCTTTCTATGTCGCTGTTCGGCAGCTGGTTGCAAAGCAACGGCGACTATCCCTTCACGCTCTACTACACCCCGTCGCACGACGACAGTTCGTCGGTGGAGCGCCGCGAGCATTCGGCTATGTGGCTTGCCACGGGCGACCTCAACCTCTTCTGGCATCCGTCAAGCAACCGCTCGCTGACGGCCAAGGTGCACTATGTGCAGGGCTATCACGAGCTGCCCGGGCCTGTGCAGTACTACGTCAAAACAGGCTCGGAGGACACCAAGGAGAAGCTCTTCTTCTCGCAGGTGAAATACGTGGCTTCGCACAACAAACTGCGCTGGCAGCTGATAGGCAAATACCAGTACACCAACGATTTCTACGAGAACTTCAAGGCCCTTACCGCCTCCCGCTACCAGTTTAACGAATACAGCCAGAATGAGGGCTACCTGTCGGGGACGCTGCTGTGGAATCTGTTGCCGCACCTCACGGCCAGCCTCGCCACCGACGGAGCACTGGCCAAACTGAACAGCAACCTGGCCAAGAACAACCGTGTGGACCGCCTGTCGTCACTCAGCACACTGGCCGTGCAATACAAGCGGCAGCGCATCAGCGTCAGGGCCAACCTGCTGGCCACGCTCATCACCGAACGCGCCTGCGACAACCCTGCTGACATACACTACCGCCGCCTGTCGCCCTACGCGGGCATCACCGTCAAGCCTCTCAACCGCAGCAACCTGCGACTGCGCTACTTCTTCAAGGAGAACTACCGCGTGCCCAATTTCAATGAGATGTACTATTTCGTGATGCCACTCGACTCGCTGCAGCCCGAACGCGCCAGCCAGCACAACATAGGCATTACGCTGCCGCTCACCACCCGCTTCAGCCACGACTCGCTGTCGCGCCGCATCTGGTCGCTAACCGTCGACGGATACCACAACAATGTAAAAGACAAGATTATAGCCGTGCCGCGACAGAATATGTTTATCTGGTCGACAATGAATCTGGGGCTGGTCGACGTGAAGGGGCTCGATGTGAAAGGCTCGCTCGACTGGCAGTGGCAGCAGTCGGCGCTCAGCGTCACGCTTACCTACAGCCTGCAGAAAGCCGTGGACCGCACCGACCCCGACAACCTCAAGACCTACAACCATCAGATACCCTACACCCCGCGTCACAGCGGCGGAGCAACGCTCTATCTGCAGAACAAGTGGGTCAATGTAGGCTACAACTGTATGCTGGTAGGCGAACGCTACAGCCAGCAACAGAACAACGACGACACCCATCTGCCGGCCTATGCCGACCAAGGCATAACGCTGGACCGCATATTCGAACTACCGATAGGAGACCTTCGCCTGCAAGCCCAGGTACTCAACCTGTTCGACGTGCAATACGAAGTTGTCCGCTCCTACCCTATGATGGGCCGCAACTTCAGGATAAAAGCAGTATATTCATTTTAAAACCAATCTAAACCCTTTTTAACCCTTAAAACCTTTCAAACCCTTTTACCAATGAAAAGATCATTCATCAAAACCCTTGTAGCGCTGTCGTTGGCAGCATCGGCATTTCTCTATGTATCCTGCAAACCCGAAGAGGAGGAGCAGCAGCAGCCCAATACCGAAGAGATCAATTTTGAGAACCCACGCTATATGGCGGAGGCCGGCAACGACATTTATATAACCTGCTATTACCCAATGGCCGTGGTGCGTTTTGACAAGACACAGAATACCTTTACGGGCATCTGCAACCTCGGCAAGTTCCATCCCGAAGGCATAGCCGCCGTCGGTGGCAAGCTCTACATTGCCAGCAGCAACATCTCGGACGAGAGCGGCAATTACAGCTACGACAACAAGCTGTATATCGTCGACATAGCCACCTTCAAGCTGGTGGACAGCATCACTATAGGACGCAATCCCAACATCGTCAAGAAGCTGGACAACAACCACATAGTCTTCAACACGTGGGGCGACTATGCAACCGACTTCGGCGGCACCTACATTATGAATACCGACAGCAAAGAGATTGTAAACCTGAATGTTGCACTGACCGATTTTGATATTTACAACGGTAATATCTATGGCTGTGCCACAACATACAACCCCGACTACAGTACAAGCACCTCGTTCTACAGAATCGACGGCAACACCCACCAGTCGACAGAAATCCTGACCGATTTCAGCACTGCCGACGGTATTTATGGCATCAGCATAAGCCCTGTCAATGGAGACATTATAGTGACCACCAACGGTAACTACATCGCCGCAGGCGACTGCTATGTCTTTGCCAATGACGGCACTTCACGTATGAACGCCACTCAGCTTGGCAATCTGCCCAAGAGAGCCGTGGCTCTGGATGCCTCCAACCTGCTTGTGCTCAACGAGGGCGGCTGGGGAGCAAACAATGCCGGCATCAGCCGCGTAGACGTGACCAACGCCACAGCTACAGTCAACTACTTTGCCGACAACAATGGCCGTGGCTTGGGCGACGTGGCACAGGACATACTCCTTGCCGGCGGCAAGGCTTACATAACCGTGACGTTCAGCAACAGCTTGGAGATTATGAACACCGCCACAGGCAAATCCACACGGATTGCGACCACGAAATAATAGGATTCACTCATTATCTGTATATATCCCGAGTGCCGCCTTATGGCGGCATTCTTTTTTTCCCTCACGTATAATAAAAAGGCCTCGCCAGCGTTTAACAAGCAAGAAAAACAGACACAATGAATACCATAGACCTTCTCAACAACCACCGCAGCATACGCAAATTCCAAAGCCGTGCCATCGAGCAAGACAAAATGAACCGCATCCTTGAGTGCGGAATGCGCGCCTCCAACACCGGCAATATGCAGATATACAGCATCATCGTCACACAGCAGCCCGACAATGTCGCCGCCCTGTCCAAACTGCATTTCGGCCAAGGCAGCACCGCACCCGCGTTCCTGACAATCTGCGTCGATGTGAACCGCTACCACCACTGGTGCCGTTTGCGCGGCTGCGACGAGCCCTACGACAACTTCCTCTGGCTGATGTCAGGCACCGTCGACGCCTCGCTTGCAGCCCAGAACATCTGTGTTGCCGCCGAAGCCGAAGGTCTGGGATTCTGCTATCTCGGCACCGTGATGTACAACACCAAGGCCATCGCCGAGCTGCTGGAGCTGCCTAAAGGCGTGGTGCCTGTCGTAACCCTCTGTATGGGCTACCCCGACGAGCAGCCGGCCCTGAGCGAGCGCCTGCCGCTGGAAGGAATTGTGCACGACGAGAAATACCACGACTACAGCGATGACGACATCGAGCGCATACACCGCATCCGCGAAGAGTTCCCCTTCAACCAGGAAATGGTGCGTCAGAACGGCACCCGCAACCTGGCCGAAATCTTCACCAAAATACGCTACCCCAAGAAAGACAACGTAGCCATATCACAGTCGCTACTCGACTTCGTCGAGCAAGCCGGAATGATGGAGCAGTAAAACCGGTCTTTTTTATCTTATCACCACAATCTTTCTGGCAACCCCTCCCTCTGGCTTTATCAGATAAGCACCCGATGCCGGCACGTCGAAACGCACCTGGTCATAGCCTTCTTTCCGCGTAGCAAGCAGGCGTCCGTTAATGTCTAACAGGCTTATTCCCAAGCCTGACGCACCTTCTACGACAATCTGACCATTGCTAACATACACCTTGACATCAATGGCATCGACATTTTTTATTCCAACAACAACTGTGTCGTGTATATAAATTGTGTCGTGGAGCCAAACCGTGTCATACTGCGTCAGCCACAGAGTATCAACAACAATTGTCGTATCGTATATCCAGTTGTCAACAAACGTTGTGTCGTGCAGCCAGTTATCTATATAAGTGGTATCGTGGATATAGTTGTTCACTATCGTTGTGTCGTGGACATAGACATCCACATACGTTGTGTCGTGGATATAGTTGTCTACAATCGTGGTGTCGTGAATGTAGTTGTTAACAATGGTCGTATCGTGGACATACTCTGTCAAAATCGTTGTGTCGTGGACATAGACATCCACATACGTTGTATCGTGCAGCCAATTGTCAATATAGGTGGTATCGTGGACATACTCTGTCAGGATTGTCGTATCGTGCAGAATCAGCGTTGTAGTATCGTGGATAAAGACATCAATATAGGTTGTATCCCACTGCGTTACAATTGTAGTATCGTGGACATACTCAGTTTCGACGACAACGGTTGTGTCGTGGATGTATAGCGTGTCCCACAGTTGGCGTGTGGCTATATAGACGGTGCTGTCCAACGAAGAAAGAACGTTGGCGCCGTTGGCGTTGGCGACCATCACATTATGCATATACATCGGGTAGCGTCCTGTGTCGTTGGTGTCGATAGCGTGCAGCTGCAGATCAACCACCGAGCCGCTGTTGCCTGCAAGCGGCTGGTTGTTCATCGAGAGCAGCAGAATGCGCCAAGTCGAGTCATTCTGGCGAGCGCTGCTGACGAAATGACCGTTACTGCGGCTGGTTAGATGGATGTCACCACTCTCCATCGTCGCATAGTGGTATGGGTACTCCACATCCATCTGAATGGCGGTAACAGCGGAATAGTTGTCAAGCATCACCCCCACCTGGTTCGCAGCAGTCTCGCCTGTGGTTCCGAAATAGAGCGCGTTAGGCTCGTAGCGGTCGCCGCTGACGCTAACCTGCTTCAGCGTGGCACGGGGGTCGTTGTTGTAAATCTGCATCGTCGTCGAGAAAGCGCCGGCATCGGTGCCTGTGTAACGGACGTGGAGCGTGACGGTCTGATAGTTGCCGACCGTCAGCGGCAGCGTCTCAGCCACGGAGAAATTCTGACCGGATGTCCGTGATGCGGAAAACAACACACGCTCTATCACCAACGGCGCATTGCCTGTATTGCGTACTGTTAATGCTGATTCTGCCGTATCTGTCACAGGAGTATTGCCCATCGAGAGACTGCTGCTGCAATTTATTGTCGGGCTGTAGATGCTTACCGAGCCGGTGTATACTGCCGACAGGACATTGCGACCTGCCGTGTCAGACAAAGCGGTCTGCAGCAATCGCAGCGTATAGCTGCTGTAACCGTGCAGACGCACCTGGAACGAGGCCACAACGCCGTCGCCGCCACGAAGCGGACGGTTCTCGAAACTGGTGACAAGCAGCGTCAGTGTATCGCCCAAAAGTCCAGCTGTAGCGATATGGCCATTGCTGCGACTGCTATCGACAGCAAAACTGCCGGGGATGTATGTCAGCGCCGACGGCAGCTTGATGCTGGTCTGCAGTCCTACGATGCTGTCCATATTGTTCATTCGCAGTTGGACAGTAACAACGCTGTCGGTATATCCAGACACTGACAATGGACGCAGCTCGTTGACGCTGTAGGGGTCGGCATTGACTACCAGAACGCTGTCTCCCACCCTCGCGTTGCTGTGGAAGAGACCCTGCAGCGTCACCGCACCTGACGTCACTGGCATATAGTTTATCGTCACCGACTGCTGGCCATTAGCAGCAATTGTGATGTTCGACGCAGAACAACTCAATGTATTTTCATTAAAAGTGACATTTGCCAGCGTCAGTGGCTCGTTGCCGATATTGCGCACCGTCACGCTACGTGTATAGCTGCTGCGTATGGGGCAGTGGCCGAAGTCAATGCTGGCTGTCGAAAGACTGATTTTTGGTGCCTGAATTGTGACGCTGCCGGCAGCGGTCTGCACAGACAGAGAAGCACCTGTCGCCGACGATAGGAATGCCGAGCAAAGCGGCAGGCTGTATGTCGCCGGCTCGTTGCCAAGCACAACACGGAAAGTCAGCAAGGCACCGCTGTTGCCGGTATAGGCATTAAGGCCAAGTGAATAAGAATATATGCGCAGCGTGTCGCGCAGCACCGTAGCGCTCAGCTGGTGGCCGTTGTTACGGTCGCTCAAGGTGGCGCTACCTGCTACATAAGTAAGCTGGTCGCCCAGAGGCACAAACACCTGCATTGCCGTCACTGCGTCGCTGTTGCTCATCGAGAGTGTCAGAGTTACCGTGTCGCCTGGATGCCCGTTGGCGCTGCCCAGCGAAAGGCTGTTCTGCGCCTGTGCCGACATCATTGCAAGAAAACCGAGAAATATCAATAACCGTTTCATAGCTTTCATTTTCAATTCTCAATTTTCAATTTCATTTAACCACCAGTTTAACAGTATGTGCCGCTGCACCGTTGACATAAACCGTGGCGAGATAGATGCCTTTGGATATGCCCGCTGCGTTCCACGTGTAGCTGTAGCGACCAGCCGTCGGTGTGGCGATGGTGGCGCTGTGCACCTGATGACCTGTGATGTCGTGAAACACAAGTGTCAGCTCTTTGCTGTCGAAACCGGTTGTGATGTCCAGTATCACCTCGCTGCTGAACGGGTTGGGGAAGGCTTTCATTATCTGTGCCGGTAGCGTCTCGACATCGACAATTCCCACTTCGTCACCTTTCAAGGCTATGACGTTGTGGCCTTCGGGGTCGCTGAGGACGATGTCCGTCAGTTCCTTGTCACCAAGTCGCAGCAAGGCTGTTTTTCCCACGGGAATCGTCTTGCCTGTCATACTATATGCAAGTAGCGTAAGGCTGCCGTCAGTGTTCACACAGTGGACAATCTCGAAACCGTTCATTGCCTCAAGCAGTTCGATGTCCTCACGGCTGCAGTTAGCCAAAGTGAACTGCAGGCCGCCGAGGGCAACTGGAGTATTTATGTAAAGCACGCCGTCCTCGATAGTGTAGATGGCGGTCTGCTGCTCGTAGTTGTCTTTGCTCTGGTCGCCGTAGAGGATGATATTGATTATGCCCACAATGTCGAGCACGTTAATCTGTCCGTCGCCGTTTACGTCGGCTGCATCGAAGAGGAAGGGCTGTGGGTTCTGACCTGTGACGAAGTTGATGGTGGTGATAACGTCCGCAATATCCACCGCATAGCTGCCGTTGGCATCGCCACGGATGCTGCTGTTAGGCACGCAACTCACGGTCTTCGATGGGCTGTTCTCAGTCAAAGAGGTGCTGAGTATCTTGTAGAAGTAGTAGTAGCGCGTACCAGGCACCACATCATAGTCGGTATAGGTGGTGTCCTGAACCAAAGACTGGTTGATGCGGATGGTGTCACCAGGGGCATTGACTGTATCGTAAACATAACGCCCTTGTTCACTGTCGTAATGGTAGTTTGTCAATTGCTGTTCATACTGATAACGGTAGAGGTTGAAACCGAGGAAGTCCTCGTAGTTCACTTCTTGGTCGTTCCATTCAAGGTCCACCTTGCCGATACCTGCCGTAGCTTGGAAGCCAGCACTCATCGAACCGGAAGAGGATACATAGACATTGAAGCGCTGGTTCTCGTAAGGAATTTCAAAATGCTCGTTGTCTTGAGCCTGTGCAACATAGATGCGGTTCAGTCCGTCAATAGGCATACGGCCCGTAAGCGTCAGATGCGCGGTATAGATTGTCGAGTCTGCACTCCACGAGGCGTTCTCGCTGATAGCAGTTTGCGTATAGGGCGGACGCACACCCATTGCCACCATAGGCGTAATGCTGGTATCCATTGCACGGTTAAAGTAGACCTTGAACTCGTGAGTACCGACACCCAACGGAATAATGCTGTCAAACTCATCCTGAGCATCATATCCATTGACCTCTACTTTCCAGACGATGCCGTGAGTTTTTGGTGATGGGCGTGATAATCTTTTACTCAAATCTAGCCATAGAAAACCAGCAGAATTTGGTGTTTCAAAATCATAAATATGTTGTCGGATAATTCTTTCTAATGCCGAACCATAATAATTAGAATCTGGTGTAACAACACCAACTTCAGAACTAGATGCATTAATATCCCAGGCTTCTCCATTTCCAAAGATATTGTTCCAAACCATTGTAGTCTTGTTGTAAGCATAGGGGTACCAAGAGATCAAACAACTACTTTCTATATAAATGTATTCAGCCTTATTTGAAATAAAATTACAGTACTTGATATATCCGTGACCATAAGGACTGATATCATTTATTTCATAATTCCATTTATTGCTATAATAATTTACGTACATTAGGGAGTCAACTCTTGTGAAAGGATCCCAACCAGACCCTTGTTTGTTTTTGTATAAGCAGTTATTAATTCCTCGTATATTCCCATTATCATTTCCAGATAAAGAAGACCATATCGATCCATAATCAAATATACAATAGCTGAAATAGCCCTTGGGAGCATATATTGTTTTCCACGATGTTCCCATATCTGTTTTTGTGAAAGTAATCATACTATCGACTTTTCCGATAGCAATAATTGTTGCATTAATAGAACAATCATCCTTTATTTTAACTGTGGTACCAGGTTTTATAAATAGGGTATCTCCTATTGGCATTGCTAAATTAGCATCTACAATGTAATGTACATTTGGCCATAAGGTATCATTATGATTAATCATTCCGTGTAGTTTTACGCCATTTGTGACAGGTAATGTAAAATTGTAGCGCATAATGTTGTTTGCATCAGTGCTATAAGCACAAAGGACAAGTTGTATACTACGACCATCTACAACATTATTATCTATCCGTATATCAATTGGATTTATAGATTTGCCGTGAGCATATGATGAAAGAGGACGTGCAAACGCTACGTGGTTTTGCAAAATATGAATGGTGTTGGTATCTTCAAACTCTTGGAATTCCAGCCATACTTCTATGCTATCCGCTGGTCCCCATACAGTACGAATGGTAGGATAAAGTTGCAGACGTTCGCCTGCATCGGCATAATAGCTGCTGTCACCGTATGCAGTATCATTAATCTCTATAGCAACACATTCCAACATAGCAGGTGCAATGCTGTCGGCATTGTACACATTCCAAAAATCGACAGACATAAACTCGTTATTGTAATTAATTAGGTCGCCAAAAAGTATTTCTTTAGTCAAGTACTCGCGGCGTTGCAACAACGATGCAATACCACCGGCAACCAAAGGTGTAGCCATTGAAGTACCATTGTAACTACGGTACTGTCCGTTGGGAACAGTACTCATTATACCAACACCTGGGGCGGATAGTTCGTAGTTGTAAAGCTGTTCTTCTCCAAACTGAGAGTAGGAAGCACCGTCACAATCTATATTTGAGAAACCTGCAAGGCCCAACTGACTGGTAGCCTGCACACCTAAAACAAAAGTGAATGCTCCAGGGAACATTGGCCGGTCGTTATTCTTGTGACTTGGATCTGGACAACAACGAGGATCAATATGCAAAGCATCATTGCCTGCAGCACCCACCAGCACAGCTGTCTGATAGGCCACTGCAAGTGCCTGCTCCAAAGCAATTGAGTAGGCGTAGGAACCGATACTCATACTGATAACGTCGGCGCCATTCTGGGCGGCATAGTTGATACCCTGAATAATGGTGGATATGCTGCCAGTACCGTCGCTCTGCATCACGCAGACGGGCATAATCAAGGCATCGGGGCAGGCGCCGGCAATGCCGATGCCGTTGTTGGCTACGGCTCCAGCAATACCGGCGCAATGGGTGCCGTGACTGTTGAAGTCGTGGATATTAGCGGTTTGATTAATGAAGTCCCAGCCGTGGACATCGTCGCGGAAGCCGTTGTTGTCGTCGTCCTGGTTGTTGGCACCGTTGGCCTCGGCGGTGTTGGTCCAAATATTATCCGAGAGGTCTGAGTGGTCAATGTCCACACCAGTATCGATAATGGCAATGATGGGTCGCCAGGTGGTGTCGCGCTTCGGTGCCGTCAGCAGGCTATCGATACCGCAGGCGTGGATGCCCCACTGCTGGCTGTATAACGGGTCGTTAAAAGTGGAGGAACCGCTTTTAAATTGAGAATTACTGCTGGCGCAGTATGTGGCGTCGACCGGATTTTCAATTTTCAATTTTGAATTCTCAATTCCGCCGAGGGCGAAGCAGAGGTAATTGGGCTCGACACTCTCAACCTCAGGCAACTGCCTCAACGCCTCCATAAGGTCATACTCGTTGACAGAGCGCTCATCTGAATTTTCAATTTTCAATTTTGAATTATCAATTTTTATCAAGTGCCACTGGCTAAGGTCGCGCACAACGACATCGTCGCCGCCATAACTCTTGCTTGATGCAGTCTTCGGCATCTTGAAGCCGGGAATCAGCTGCTCGATGGTATCGATGGCAAAGCTTTCGAGCACTGCATTGATGCCGAGTGACTTGGTAGCAGATGTGAATCGGTTTGTTGTCTTGCCGTCATTCCCGACCACCAGCTTGATGTCACTATAGTCGTGAAATTTCACCAACAGCTGGCCTGGCACTGCTGCCCTATGCTGCCATTGTTCGAGGTGCACAACTTCGTCTTCGTTGTTGGTCATCGCCTCGTATGGGTTTTTGACCTGTGCCGTTGCCGTCAAAAGACATAACAGCATCGCAACAAAAAATGATAAACGTTTATGCATAATACTTTTATTTTATTGGTTTTTTTTTACATTATCAATTCAATTTGCAAAGATACACAAAAAAAATCACATAGCAAGTAATTAATTAAAAAAAATTATTGTCTTAACGGCAATTACCATAAATCAACCAGCAATTGCCATAAATGTCAATAATATTTGACCTATTACTTAGATAAAAAAATCCCCGACAATAATGCCGGGGAATTAGTGTTTCTTATGGCTGCGAAGATACAGTCTGCCGTATCTCTTACTGCACATCCCTCGGGTCGAGGGGCTGGGCAAGGAGGCCGGTGAATTTGCCGGTATTGTCGAACTCCATACGGGTGTATTTCAGCGTGTGACCCGAGCCCTTCTGACTGACAACCACATAGGTGTAGGGTTTCGGCTTCTTGCCGTCAGCACCACGGTACTTGGCGTCAAACTCATACACAACCATCTTCTCAACACGGTATTTCTCACCTTTCAAATTCTCGTTCAGATACTTGATGATAGCGCTCGTGTAGCGTTCCTTGGAGAGGACCTTGCCGGTCTTGATGAGTTTTTCGTCGCTCATACTATATACAGCCTC
>JAEEGL012386439.1_pt1 | contig 11405 bp, 10 predicted proteins | sample 9134231 | NCBI WGS metagenome assembly JAEEGL01 (sample SAMN16246548, study PRJNA631951) | gut metagenome | biome: gut microbiome; feature: rumen; material: fiber-attached | host: Bos | place: Iran: Karaj | collected 2018-10
CATAGAAAGAAGAAAAGGTAAAGAAAAACCTGTTATACAGAAAGCTTTGGTAAAACTTAACGGTGCACCGTTTAAAGCTTTCGCTAAAGTAAGACAAGATTGGGCAATGAACGATAGATATATGTTCCCCGGCCCTATACAGTTCTTCGGACCTGCAAGTGTAACCGATATTACAACAAAAACATTGCAGTATGAACAAAAGAAAAAATAGTTTTCAAATACAAAACAGCAACCATTTCTATCGTTAATTAGGTAGAAATGGTTGTTTATGTTTACAGAGAAAAAATGATTAAACGTTTTATAAAAAGAATAATAACACTTAATATAATATTTGCATTGATAATGACAATATACAGAATAATATTTACATTTTATTATTCTGATTGGGCATCTCTCTCTCAATATTCAGGCGATTTAATACAAGCATTTATTTTGGGTGTAAGATACGATTGTGCAATACTCGCATATATCAATTCTTTGGTGACGTTGTTCTTTATAATCTTTTGGTTCATAGGCAAACAAAAACTTTTTGTAAAGTTCGTTAAAAGTTTAAAATATTACTACACAATATTTTTCGGTGCGATAGTTACATTGCTCTGTATAGATTTCGGGTTCTATTCTTATTTTCAAAATCATATGAACATTTTAATGTTCGGTGTTTTTGAAGATGATACACAAGCTTTGTTTTCAACAATAGTTGAAAACTATCCTGTTGTTTGGGTAGGTATAGGTTTTATACTAATTTTTGTGGTTGTATATTTTTTAACCAAACTTTTAGTGGAAAGAAAAGTTATAGGTTATTACATTGAAAAAACAAAAATTTATATAAAAGTTATAGTTGCTTTAATCCTGTTAACGGTTAATTTTATTATAGCAAGAGGTTCTTTCGGTCTTTTCCCGTTAGGTGTAGATGACGCTGAAATATCAACAAATACATTTATAAATAAAGTTGCTATAAACGGCATATACACTTTACAAGCGGCAATAGAAGCAAGATCAAAAGAAAAAGACAGAGACTATATCAAACAAATGGGCTATTCAAAAGATAATATGGCTAAAGCTTTCAGTGATTTTTTGAATACAGATATAAACTCGATAGATAAAACAAAACCCGAAACTTCTCTGATGAAAACGACAAAATATAATAAAAATATAGAAGAAACAAAACCAAATGTAGTGTTTATAATGATGGAAGCATTGGGAACCGATTTAATGCATTATAACAGTGAAAGCTTTAATGTGTTGGGCGAATTCAAAAAACATATAGATGAAGATTTTATGTTTTACAGATTTTTACCTGCAAATATGGGAACAATAGGAAGTTTGGAATCGGCAATAACAAATATTGCAAGACTACCTTTATCACAATTTTTGTGCCAATCTAAATATGCTTACAACAAATATTTTTATACAGGTCCTATGCCTTACAAAAACAGCGGATATGAAACCGTGTTTATGTATGGCGGAAATTCAGGTTGGAGAAACTGTACTTCGTATATGCCTAATGTAGGTTTTGACAGAGTTATCGGTGAAGGTTCGATGCCGAAAGATTACGAAAGAAACCAGTGGGGCGTTTATGATGAATATTTGTTTGATTATATATTTAAAGTTTTGGATGAAAATGATAACAGAAAATTTATTTATATTATGACAACATCAAATCATCCGCCTTACTCTTTACCGAGCAATTATCAAAAACCGTATCCGTTGGAAATAGATGAACAATTAAAAAAAGATATTACGGGTGATATGACACTTTCCAAAATGAGATTTGCAACTTATCAATATTCCGCTCAAAAAGTCGGTGAGTTTTTAACAAGATTAAAAAATTCAAAATATGCGGATAATACTATAGTTGCAATAACCGGTGACCACAATTTTTGGAACACTTTCACTTATCCGGTAGAAAGAAAGTTGGACGAAATGAGTGTACCTTTTTATTTATATGTTCCGAAAAAATTAAAACCAAATAAAAAAATAGATACGGACAAAATTGTAGGTTCTCATACCGATATTTTACCTACATTGTACAATGTATCTTTATCAAATGCGAACTATTGGGCAACGGGAACGGATTTGTTGTCCGATGAAGCGGAAGAAAATATTGCATCGAATTGTTTGGGTTCGATAATGACAAAAGACAATTTCGTTATTTACGATTTTGCTTCCGGTAAAGAAAAATATTATATATGGAACAAAGAAAAACCGAGAGAAATAGTTCCTGCGGAACAAACCGAAGAACACAAAAATATGGTTAAACATTATAAGGCAAGTGTAGCCATTGCATATTATATGTTAATAAATGACGGGGGGAAAATAAAATGAAAATTTTAGTTACCGGCGGTGCAGGATTTATCGGTTCAAATATTGTTGATGAATTGATTGATAAGAAACATAAAGTTGTTATTGTTGATAATCTTGCAACGGGCAACATAAAAAATGTGAACAAAAAAGCAAAATTTTATAAAGTTTCCGTATGTGACAAGAAAAAAATAGACGATATATTTAAAAAAGAAAAAATAGACATTGTTATACATCATGCAGCACAACTTGATGTAAGAAAATCCGTTGCGGATCCTTGTTTTGATGCCGATGTAAACATAAAAGGTGCATTAAATATATTGGAAGCTTGCAAAAACACTAAAGTAAAAAAAATAATATTTTCATCTTCAGGCGGAACGATTTACGGTGAATGCGGTTTGAAAGCTCCGGATGAAAAAGCATTTGCCAATCCTTTATCACCTTACGGAGTAGCAAAACTTTCCGTAGAACATTATATAAAAGCATACAGTGCATTGTACGGTTTAAAATACACAATATTAAGATACGGTAACGTTTACGGACCGAGACAAGATGTTAACGGTGAAGCGGGCGTTGTTGCAATATTTATAGGTAAAATGACAGCAAATAAAGATATTTTTATTTTCGGTGACGGTAAACAGTTAAGAGATTATGTTTATGTTAAAGATGTAGTTTCGGCAAACATAAAATCGTTAACCAAAGGTAATAACGAAGTTATAAATATAGGAACAAATAAAACAACATCCGTAACAAAATTGGCTCAAGAGTTGTCTAAAATTATAGGTTATAAAAATAAACCGATATTTAAACCTAAAAGAAACGGGGAATTATTCAGAAGTTTTTTAAATATTTCCAAAGCTAAAAAAGTTTTGGGTTGGCAACCGAAAGTAAATATTGTTGACGGTTTAAAATATACGGTTGAATATTTTAAAAATATAAAATAAAATTAGTGTTCGAACGGAGGTAAAAAAATGAGAAAAAATATAATACTTGTTGTCTTGGTTATGTTGGGTATAACTTTTTATTTTGACGGTAATTTACAGGCAAGAGATAAATTTTCAAACGAGCCTATGGTGGAAGAACAGACGTTGCAGGAATTATGCGAGTTTGCTTCTTTCAGTGAAGTTAAAGATGCAATTATTGCCGGTGAAGATGTAAACGGAAAAGATGCAGACGGAAGAACAGCTTTGATGGCTGCATGTCAGGGAAATTCCAGTGTTGAAATGATGCAGTTGTTACTTTCTTACGGAGCAAAAGTTAATTTAACCGATAATGGCGGTAAAACAGCTTTTATGTATGCCGCACAATATGATACTTATGAAAAAGTTTTCAGAGAACTTTTAAAAGCGGGAGCTCTTGTTAATGTTAAAGCAAACGACGGAACAACAGCTTTGATGTTGGCATGCGAAAATAACAATCCTCAAATAGTAGAGTTGATTATAAATGCCGGAGCAGACGTTAATGCAAAAGATTATGACGGTTACAAAGCGGCAGATTATGCATCAAACAATAAACAATACGGTGAAGAAATAAAAGCTCTTCTTAAAAAGAAAAAGTAATGAATGACGAACAGTTATCTGTAGTTGCTTTAAATACCGTTGCGGATTTATCTCCAAAAAAAATTATAAGTTTAATAGAATATTTCGGCAGTGCAACAAATGTGTTGTCTGTCGATAAGGGTGAACTTATATCTTCTTTTAATATTGCGGGAAAAACTGCAGAAACCATAAAAAATCTTTCTGATTTTAAAACAGCAACAGAAGAACTTGAACTGGCTACAAAAAACAATATAAAAGTTTTAACATATTTGGATGAAGATTATCCTTCCCAATTAAAAAACATATGCGATTTTCCGCCTGTTTTATATATAAAAGGTAATTTTTCAAAGGATGATATTTGTTCCGTATCGATAGTGGGTTCAAGAAGACCGACAAATTACGGTAGGATAGTAACCGAAAATTTTTGTAAATATTTCGCTCAAAAATCAATAACAACAATATCAGGGTTGGCAAGCGGTATAGATACACAGGTTCATACATCCACTTTAAAAAACTCCGGTAAAACAGTCGCGGTTATAGGTAACGGTCTGTTGGAATATTATCCTGCGGAAAACAGAAAACTTCAAAACGAAATATTTGAAAAAGGGGCTGTTATAAGTGAATTTTCTTTAAAAAGGAAAGCTTTACCTATAAATTTTCCAAGAAGAAACAGGATAGTTGCCGCATTGTCGCAAGCAACAATTGTTATTGAAGCTGCCATTAAAAGCGGTTCTTTAATAACCGCGGAACTTGCTTGTGAGTACGGTAAAGATGTTTTCGCGGTTCCCGGTCCGATATTTGCAAAATATTCGCAAGGCCCGAACAATTTAATAAAGCAGGGTGCTTTTGTTGCGGTAACGCCGGAAGATGTTACCGAACAGGTTCCTTTTCTTGCCGATTGGGTAAGAAAAAATACGAAAAAAAAGAAAAAAGAAATTGAAAAAGATTTGCCTTTAATTTCTCAAAGTAGTAAAAATATTTTAAAAATGATACAATCTTCAATCACCGGTATATCTTTGGATGAAATAAGTTTGAAGACCGGTGTTAATGTTTCGGAAGTTTCTACAATATTGTTGGAACTCGAACTTGATGGTTTAATAAAAGCCATGCCGGGACAGATATATGTAAGAAACACATAAACGACAATTGATAATGTACAATTTACAATGTCGGTAAAAATTACAAAGTAATTTTTGTTGAACAATTGGTTTTTGCATTGCAAAAACACATTAATTATAAATTGTAAATTATAAATTATAAATTAAAAAATACGAAGTATTTTTATATGAGGTAAAGATGAAAAGTTTAGTAATAGTGGAATCTCCCGCAAAATCAAAAACAATATCCAAAATGTTGGGGAGCGATTATATAGTTAAAAGTTCGTTCGGTCATATCAGAGATTTGCCCGAAAACAAGATAGGTGTTGATATCGAAAAAGACTTTAAACCTACATATGTTGCAATGCCGAAATCAAAAAAAATCATTACTGATTTAAAAAAGGCGGTAGAACAGGTAGGGCATGTATATCTTGCAACCGATTTGGATAGAGAAGGGGAAGCTATAGCTTGGCACTTAAAAGAATTGTTAAAGTTGCCGGACGATAAAACAGACAGAATTACTTTCCACGAAATAACCGAATCGGCAATAAAAGAAGCTGTTAAAAACCCGAGAAAAATAGACATGGCTTTGGTTGACAGCCAACAGGCAAGAAGAATTTTGGACAGACTTGTAGGTTATAAGTTGTCACCTATATTATGGAAAAAGATAAGAAAAGGCCTTTCCGCAGGAAGAGTTCAGTCTGTTGCCGTTATGATGATATGCGACAGAGAAGAAGAAATAGAAAAGTTTGTTCCCGTGGAATATTGGTCTGTTGAAGCCGAACTTCAAAAAGATAAAGATATATCTTTCACTGCAAACCTTATATCAAAAGACGGTAAGAAGTTCGAAAAACTTGCCATACAAAACAAAGAACAAGCAGATAAAATATTAAAGGAACTTGAGAATGCAAAGTATGTGGTTTCTTCTGTGGAAAAGAAGGAAAGAAAAAGAGCTCCGTATCCTCCTTATACAACATCCACAATGCAACAGGACGTTTCAAGAAGAATAGGCTTTTCTTCATCAAAAACAATGTCGGTTGCACAGAAATTATATGAAGGTATACAAATAGGTAATCAGGGAGTTGTCGGTCTTATAACATATATGAGAACGGACTCTTTAAATATTGCTGCAGTTGCACAAAAAGAAGCTTTGAGTTTTATAGAAACGAGTTACGGAAAAGGTTTTGTTCCTTCAAAGCCGAGATTTTATAAAACAAAGTCCAAAGGTGCTCAGGAAGCTCACGAAGCAATAAGACCTACATCGGTTAAAAGAACACCTGAAATGATGAAACAGTATCTTACCGCAGACGAATATAAACTTTATAAAGCAATATGGAACAGATTTGTTGCAAGCCAAATGGCAGATGCGGTATACGATACCGTTACAATAGATATACAAGCAAATAATTATATGTTTAGAGCAACCGGTTCAACACTTAAGTTTGACGGTTTTATGAAAGTTTACACAATACAAGACGAAGATACAAAAGAACCTAAACTTCCTGTATTGGAACAAAACGATAACTTGAACTTAATAAAAGTTGTTCCCGAACAACATTTTACGGAACCGCCTGCAAGATACAACGAAGCAAGTTTGATTAAAACATTGGAAGAGTACGGTATAGGCAGACCTTCAACTTATGCACCTACGATAAAAACCATACTTGACAGAATGTACGTAAGACTTGAAAATAAAAAGTTTTATCCTACGGATTTGGGTGTAGTTGTAAACAAATTCTTAAAAGAAAACTTTAAAGATGTTATAAACTACGAATTTACGGCAGACATTGAAGAAGAGTTCGATGATATAGCTGAAAACAAACTTAAATGGCAGGATGTTTTGAAGAAATTTTATACTCCGTTTGAAAGTCATTTAACAAAAGCGGAAGGTGCTACAAGACAAAAAATTGCTCCCAAAGCAACGAACGAAGTTTGCCCTAAATGCGGCAAACCGATGGTTATAAGAGAGAGCAGAAGAGGACCTTTTATGGCATGTTCGGGATATCCGGAATGTAAAACAACTTTCTCCGTAGATAAAGACGGTAACAAAGTTTCCAACGAACCGGAAAAAACGGAAGAAAAGTGTCCGAAATGCGGCGGCGTAATGTTAAAGAAAATGGGTTTCAGAGGTCCGTATCTTGCATGCGAACATTATCCGGAATGTAAGACTACATACTCTTTAGATAAGAACGGTAACAAAGTTATAAAACCCGAACCTGAAAAGACCGATATAAAATGTGAAAAATGCGGTAGCCCGATGCTTAAAAGAATAGGTAAAAGAGGACCGTTTTTAACATGTTCTGCTTTTCCGAAATGCAGAAATCTTGTATGGGTAAAAACAGATTCCGAAGGTAACATAATAATAGAAAAAAAAGAAGCAAAAGAAACAAAAAAGACAGCAACGAAAAAGACAAAGAAAAAAGCAAAATAATTAATAATAATAAGTGAAGCAGGAAGAAAAAATCTTCCTGCTTCATTTTTTTTGGTATAATTAATATATGGAACAAATTGAACCTATAAAAGAAATAGAACAATTCATTCAATATTTAACAGCCGAACGAAACTATTCACCAAACACCGCAAGAGCTTACAGTGTTGATATGTATGCTTTTGCCGATTTTGTTAAAAAGAACAAAAATGTTGATTTAGTTAAATGCGATAAAAATATAATAAGAGATTATCTTGCTTGTTTATATAACGAAAATTTAAAAAAGTCGTCTATTATAAGAAAACTTGCGGTGCTGAAATCTTTTTATAAGTTTTTGGTTATTACGTCGGTTATAGAAGTTAATCCTACGGTATCTATGGCAACGCCGAAAAAAGATAAAAGAATACCTGTGTTTATTACCGAACAGGAAATAACAAAATTGTTTGATTTACCCGATATTGATTTAAGAGACAGAGCTATGATAGAATTATTATATTCATCGGGTATAAGAATAGAAGAGCTCGTAAGCAGAAATTTGAAGGATATAGATTTGTTGTCAGGAACATTAAAAGTGTTCGGTAAAGGTTCCGCGGAAAGAATAGTTCCCGTAGGTGATAAATGTTTGGTGGCAATAAAAAATTATATTGACCAAAGAAGAGCCAACGGGCTGGACTGTTCTATAAATTCACCTATGTTTTTAAATGTGTACGGTAAAAGAATAACTTCAAGAGGTGCAAGAAAAGTTTTGCACAATTGGTTTATCAAAGCCGGGTTAGTAAAAAAAGTGTCACCGCATACTTTAAGACACACTTTTGCCACACATCTTTTGGATCACGGTTGTGATATAAGAAGCGTTCAACAAATGTTGGGACACAAAAATTTATCTACTACACAAATTTATACGCATGTAACATTGGAAAGTTTAAGAAAAGTTTATAACAGTGCTCATCCGAGGGTAAAATAATAATGAACATTACGGCAGAAAAAATAAAAGCTTTAATGGACGATACCGGTTGTGAAGAATCGGAAGCAAAAACCGCATTGGAACTTGCCGAAGGAAATTTTAACAAAGCGATTTCTTATGTCGGCGCAATGCTTAAATATATTACAGCATATAAAGCAAAAATAATTTTAAAAAACGATAACATTTTCGGACTTATTCACATAATAACGAACAACAAAAATCTCGATTTGTTAAGATTCAGTGTTGTTATGACATTTAATCCTATAGTGTATGAACAGAATGTTGAAGTGGATTGGTTCTCTTTTGAAAAACAAATATATTCGTATCGTTTGGTAGAAGGTGTTATCGAAAATTACACGAAAACAATAGATAAAAATCTTAAAGAATTTGTAAGTTCTAACTTAAAAAGCAATAAGATTATAACCTGTAAAGATATGAAAACCGTATTGGAATCTTATTTTGCCGAAAACGATGCACAGATAGAAATCGTTGCCGAAGAACTTACCTTAAGAGATTTCAGGAAATTGCCGAAATATTTCCCGGAAAACATTCCTAAAGAAACAATTTCTTCGGAGTATTCGTCGGTAATAGAACTGGAAGCAATTATTTTTGAAGATTCCGCAGGTAAAAAAATAGAAAATTTAGCGTTGGGTGATAAGGTCCTTGCAAAAATAATAGATACAAGAGACATTGCCCATTATATAGGACATTTGATAGGTGCAAAAAAAGAACAGGCGATGATTCCTATACCTGCGGAAGTGCAGTCTGTAGAAGAAATAGGTAACGAATATATTGTTTGTTTAAAATATTCCGATTTGATTTTCGGTATATCGCACGTTGAAAGAGGCAGAACATTAAAAGTTCTGGAAACGAAAGACACTACTACTTGGCAAACAAGATTTTTGCCTTACTATACGGGAGAAATTGAAAAAAATAAAATGTAAAATGTGCCGAGGACGAGATTTGAACTCGCACAGTCTTGCGACTACAGGCTTCTGAGACCTGTGTGTCTGCCGTTCCACCACCTCGGCAAAAGGTTAAGAAAAATATATCATTTTGTAGGTAAATTGACAAGGAATTTATAATGAACAATGAAGAAAAAGCAAATAAATTTTTTAAGTTGGTAGATATTTTGGAAAAGTTAAGGGGAGAACACGGTTGCCCTTGGGACAAAAAACAAACTCATCAATCACTTATGAAATATTTGTTTGAAGAATCAAACGAATATAACGAAGCAGTTCAAAAAATGGATTACAACAACATGAAAGAAGAGTTAGGCGATGTGTTGTTACAGATAATTTTTCATGCACAGATAGCGAAAGAAAATAATAAGTTCGATATATACGATGTTTTAGATACAATAAACGAAAAAATGATAAGAAGACATCCGCACGTGTTTGGTAACTCCAAAGCGACAACCGAAGAAGAAATAAGAGCGGAATGGGAAAAAATCAAAGCGGAAGAAAAGAAACAGAAGAATAAAGTTTGACAATAAATACTCATATAAATATAATAATTGTATATGTAAATAATTAAAGTTAAGAAAAAAATTATAAATGGGGGAAGTAAAAAATGAAAAAGTTGTTAGCAGCAATGTTTTTGGCAGTAGCAATGGTAGCACCTGCATTTGCAGTAATGGAATTTGATTTAAAAGCAGGATACATAATTGAACCGACAATAACGGAAACAGGTGCAAACGAATATAAATGTACTTATTCGCAGGATCCGTCATATTCCGTTGGAGCAGATTTATATTTCTTTGTAATAGATTGTCTCGGTATAGGTGTCGGTGGTTCTTATATTTTTGATAGTGATTTTGACGGAAAAAAATGGAAAGGTTTGGTTGAAGATGTAAAATCAGGATCAACAAATATATATGCTACAGTAAAACCGGTATTGGCGGAAAAAGGATTAGTAGACAGAGTATATTTGGTAGGCCAGTTAGGTATGGGTATTACAAAATTCAGTTCGGATGTTAAGGACTATGATTTTTCGGAGAACGGTTTATATTGGGGAGCAGGTTTAGGTATAGAAAAAGCTAACATACTTGTTGAACTTTTGTATTCCGTAAACTATTGGGAACATAATGATGATTTAGCTTGGAATAAAGGTTGGTCTTATACAACAAGAAGAATAGCAGTTAATGTAGGTTACAAATTCGGTTTCTAATAAAAATAATAAGTTATAAATTATAGGGTTATAGGGTTATAGGGTTAACGATAAGGCGACCGGTAGCCTTATAACCCGAAAATTTTTTAGAGGAGAAAATATGAGAAAAAGTTTGCTGATATTGTTGTTTACAACAGTACTTGTTTTGCCGGTATTTGCGGCAGACCAAGGAACAATGGAAGCGGGTGTAAAAGCCGGTATTCCTCTTGCACAACAAACAAGATTGGATGGTTTTGGCTATGAAGATTATGATATGAAAACAACCTGTTCTGTCGGAGCGGATTTTTTCTATTATTTAGATTACAATGTTGCAGTAGGTTTAGGAGTAGATCATATTTTTAACAGTAAACTAAAATATGCACCGGGTGAACCAAAAGATAAAATCGGATATACCAACATTTATTTCCAGGTAAAATATAATTTCGATTTTGATGATTATGGCTATAATAATATTTATCCGATATTTCAATTGGGTTACGGAATATTACATGCAGATTGGGATCTTAGAAATGATCCTCCCGGCGCAAGTGTGGAAAATGCAAACGGCGTATATTGGGGAATCGGTGTAGGAACTACAATAGCAAGATACTTTATAATGGAATTAATATATTCGTTTAATTACGGAAGTGCAGAATTTACGGGTTGTGCTGGACCGCACCCGGATTTTGAATACGATATATCGATTTATTCATTTAAATTTAATGTAGGTTTTAAGTTTGACTTTTGTTAGGATTTAACTAAGTTACATTAATACAAAAAAACAGAAATATTTTAGTTACAACTTCAAATTTCCGAGCCTCATGTACCCTTTCACTTACGTACACTACGGCTCGGAAATTTCTGTTTTTTTTATTTTAGCGAAGCGACTTTATCTTTTGAATTATAACTTTGTATTTGGCTCAATCGAG
>JAEEGL012628251.1_pt1 | contig 11405 bp, 10 predicted proteins | sample 9134231 | NCBI WGS metagenome assembly JAEEGL01 (sample SAMN16246548, study PRJNA631951) | gut metagenome | biome: gut microbiome; feature: rumen; material: fiber-attached | host: Bos | place: Iran: Karaj | collected 2018-10
ACGAGTTGACAGGCAATACCTCAGAATGGGCGCAGTCGAACTACTATGCTGGCAGTACTGTCAAGGATGAGAATCTGGAAGAATTGACCAACAAGCCTTCAAAGATTGAAGATGCCGTCTATAACAATGTGCCTGTGGCTGTATGGGAACCATTTAATGGCATTGAGGGTAGTGTTCCTGCGACGATTACCAAGGATGTAGCTATGGAGCATCTCTACACGCTTGATATCAAAGGTAACACCCGTATCCAGAAGAAGCTAAAGCTGAGCGTTGTCGCTCTGCTCATCGACAATTCGACGGGTAAGATTGTGAATGCTGCCAAATTCAAGTTCGAGAAGGATAATTCTTCTGGTTCCGGTGATGTTATCTTAGGTGATGCCAATGGTGATAAACTGGTGAATGTAACAGATATCGTGGCAACTGTGAACAAAATCATGGATAAGCCCTCAGCAGACTTCAACATCGAAGCTGCCGATATCAACAAAGACGGTCTTGTGAACGTGACGGACATCGTAGGAATGGTGAACATCATCATGAAAGGCGGTACCCAAAGTACACGTGAAGTCATGAATAATCTACGGAGAAACGGGTTTGTTTTCTAACGTTTCCGTATCAAGGTAAGACCATCGCGTAGAGGAAGGATGACCTGCTCTACGCGATGGTCGTTTTGTATATAGTCGTTGAAGGCAACGATACCTTGAGTCTGTTGGTCTTTTCCGTAGGACGGGTCTATGACATGTCCGTCCCAGAGGGTGTTGTCTGCGAGGATGAAGCCGCCAGGACGAAGGACGGAGAGTGTCATCTCGTAAGTCTCCCGGTACGTGCGCTTGTCGCCATCGATGAAAGCCATGTCGAATTCGATACCGAGTTTGGGAGCCTCCGTAATGGCATCGCCAATGATAAAGGTGATCTTATCAGCAACAGGGGAGTTCTCTATCCAAGGACGGGTGAAGTCCTCTTGTTCGTCATTAATCTCAAAAGTATAGAGATGACCGTCATCCTCCAGTCCCTCTGCCATGCAAAGGGCAGAATAGCCGCTGAAGGTGCCCACCTCTAAGATATTCTTTGGACGAATCATCTGCACCAGCATCTTCAGTAGTCTGCCTTGCAGATGTCCTGATGCCATCCTCCCATGCAGCATGTGGATATTGGTGGCGCGCCAAAGCCGATAGAGATAATCAGGCTCTGGCTCGATATGGTGTGTGATGTAGTCGTCGAGAGTCATCCTTTCAACGCTTCAATCGCCAACCGATAGGAGTCCAGTCCGAAACCGCAGATGACACCCTTACAGGCTGCGGAGATGAGGGAATGATGGCGGAACTCCTCACGCTGGTGGACATTAGAGATATGTACCTCGATGACTGGTGTCTTCAACGAACGGATGCAGTCGTGCAAGGCGACAGAGGTATGGGTATAGGCTCCCGCATTGAGGATGATACCATCATAAGAAAAGCCTACTTCCTGCATCTTATTGATCAGTTCGCCTTCGACATTACTTTGATAATACTCCAACTCTACCTCTGGATATCTTGCCTGTAACTGGGGCAGATACTGTTCAAAGGAGGAGGAACCGTAGATGCCTGGTTCACGTGTGCCCAACAGGTTGAGGTTAGGACCATTGATAATCAATATTTTCATATTTCGGAAATATTTTGTACTTTTGCGGACAAAAGTACAAAATAAAATGGAAACAGGCAAGAATTCGCAAGTAAATGTTGTGAGGAACTACCAGCGTTACCTGAAACTACAACGTGGTTTCTCGCCCAACACGCTGGAAGCCTATCAGCGTGACCTTCAGAAACTATTAGTCTATCTGGAACAGGAAGGGAAAGACATCTATGAGGTGGAATTGGATGACTTGCAACATTTCGCTGCGACGTTGCATGACATCGGTATTCATCCGCGTTCACAGTGTCGTATCCTGAGTGGGGTGCGGAGTTTCTTCCGTTTTATGCAGACGGATGGCTATAGAGAGGAAGACCCTTCGGAACTTTTGGAGAGTCCGGTTTTGGGGGAACATCTGCCGGAAGTTCTCTCTGCTGAGGAGGTGGATATGCTGGAAAATTCCATCGACCTTTCGAAATGGGAAGGCCATCGTAACCGTGCCATCATCGAGGTATTGTTCTCCTGTGGCTTGCGTGTCAGTGAACTGGTGAACTTAAGACTCTCTAATATATATAAGGAGGAACAATATGTACGCATCATGGGTAAAGGATCGAAAGAACGACTGGTACCTATCTCACCCAAAGCATTGGAAGAAATAAGGAAATGGACTTTTGATCGTAACCTCATGAAAATCAAGCCAGGCGAAGAAGACTATGTGTTCTTGAACCGCCGTGGTGCCCATCTGACCCGTACGATGATTCTTATTATGATTAAGCAGCAGGCAGAGTTGGCAGGTATTACAAAGACCATCTCGCCGCATACCCTACGTCATTCCTTTGCAACAGCACTCTTGGAAGGCGGTGCCGACCTACGTGCCATTCAGGCGATGCTGGGTCATGAGTCAATAGGGACGACAGAGATTTATACCCATATTGACATGTCAACGCTACGTCAAGAGATACTGGAACACCATCCTCGTAACAAAAAACGTTAAATGTATCACTTTTTTTGAGCAATGTGTGTAGTTTTTCCTTACCTTTGTGCGTCAATTAGTCAAACTAAAATTTTTATTCATTAAATTCATATACGATGAAACTTAGAAAACTTTTTGTGGCTGCACTGATGATATTCAGTTCTGCAGCAATGGTGGCACAAGAGATGCAATTGCCGCCAATTCCCGTTGATCCTGCCGTTCGTATCGGTAAGTTGGATAACGGACTGACTTATTACATTCGTCATAACGAGTATCCTGAGCATGTAGCAAACTTCTACATCGCCCAGCGCGTAGGTTCCATCAACGAGGATGACAGTCAGCGTGGTCTGGCTCACTTCCTAGAGCACATGGCATTCAACGGCTCTGAACACTTTAAGGGTAATGGCATCATTGAGTTCTGCCGCTCACTAGGTGTAGAGTTCGGTAGCGATCTGAATGCCTATACCAGCATCGACCAGACCGTCTATCGCGTCTGCGACGTACCTACCAAGCGGGCCACTGCAGTAGACTCCTGTCTGTTGATTCTGAAAGACTGGTCAAATGGTCTTGCTCTGGAGCCTGACGAGATTGACAAGGAGCGTGACGTAGTCCATAACGAGTGGCGTTTAGGTGAGGGTCCCTCACAGCGTATGATTACCCGTGCCCTACCGAAGATGTATCCAGGCTCTAAGTACGGTGAGCGTATGCCAATAGGTCTGATGAGCGTGATTGACAGTTTCAAACCCCAGACCCTTCGTGCCTATTATCAGAAATGGTATCGTCCCGACAACCAGGCTATCATCGTAGTAGGCGATGTCGACGTAGACCATATCGAGGCACAGATCAAGAGCCTTTTCGGAGGTATCAAGGTAGATCCCAATGCTCCAAAGGTTATCCCAGAACCTGTCCCTGACACCAAGGAGGCTATCTATGTCTTCGAGAAAGACAAGGAGATGCAGATGAGCCAGATCATGATGATGATGAAACATGACGCTACTCCCAAAGAGGAAAAATCCAACATGGGATATCTTATCCAGGACTATGCTGTCAGTGTTATCTCCCAGATGATGAACCAACGCCTGAACGAAATGACACAAGAAGAGTCTTGCCCCTTCTTCCAGGCTTTTGCAAATGATGGTACTTATTTGTTGTCAAGAACCAAGGACTGTTTCGAGTTAATTGGTATTCCCAAAGAAGGTAAGGACATGGAGACCCTCCAGGTTCTCTATCGGGAGGCAAAACGTGCCCGTGAGTTCGGTTTCACCGCTACAGAGTACGAGCGTGCCAAGGCAGACTACCTGAGCGGACTGGAGAAGCGCTATACCAACCGCGACAAGCGTAAGAACGATGAGTATGGCAACGCCTACCGCGACCATTATCTGGACAACGAGCCTATTCCCCCATTGGATATGCTTTACCAGACTATGCAGCAGATTGCCCCGAATATTCCTATCCAGATTATCAATCAAATGGTTCCTGAGTTGATTTCCGCCACAGACAGCAACCTCGTTGTGATGGAGTTTGCACAGGAAAAAGAAGGCAAGGTCTATCCTACTGAGCAGGCAATGGCTGCAGCTATTGCCGCTGCCCGTGCTGAGAAGATTGAGGCTTATGTGGACAATGTGAAGAATGAACCACTGGTTGACGTAACGACCATCAAGGCAGGTAAGATTACCAAAGAGACAGAGAACAAGACCTTTGGTTATAAGGAACTGACCCTCTCTAACGGTGCTACCGTGATTCTGAAGAAGACTGACTTCAAGGATGACGAGGTACAGATGCAGGCATTCGCCAAAGGTGGCAAGTCTCTCTATGGTGCCGCTGACTATACCAACCTGAAAGTATTCGACTATGCCATCGGTATCAGTGGTATTGGTAATTTCAGTAACACAGAACTGACAAAGGCTCTCGCTGGTAAAGAAGCAAATGCTGACCTGTCACTTGGCAATACCCGTCAGTATTTGACTGCTCACTCCACCCCGAAGGATATCGAGACCATGATGCAGATGTCTTATCTCTACTTCACTGCTGTGAAGAAGGATGAGAAACAGTTCCAGAACCTCATGACACAATTGGAGATGGGTCTGAAGAACAAGAGTCTTTCACCTGATGCCGTCTTCTCTGACTCTATTGCCAATACAACGTACAGCCACAATCCCCGCTTCGCAAATCCTGATGTGAAGGATCTGAAGGACATCAACTACGACCGTATCCTGGAGATTGCCAAAGAGCGCTTCCAGAATGCCGGACAGTTTACTTTCGTCATCTGTGGTAACTTTGACGAGACGACCATCCGTCCGTTGATTGAACAGTATATCGCTTCACTGCCTGCCACCAAGGCAAAGGCTGAGGACTTCAACGAGATCATGACACTTGCCAAGGGCGAGGTTGTCAATCAGTTCAAGGTGAAGACAGAGTCTCCCAAGGCTACGGCACGTGAGTTGTGGTATGCCGATGCTCCTTATACATTAGAGAACATCGTGAAGATTGATGCTGTCGGACAGATTCTGTCTATGATTTACCTGAAGACGATCCGTGAGGATGAGAGTGCCGCTTATTCTTGCGGTGCCTCAGGTTATTTCAACAATTCCTGCCGTCAGCCCAAGGCGATGTTGCAGGCTTACTGTCCGATGAATCCTGATAAGTCGGAACTTGCCGTCCGTCTGTTACATGAGGGTATCGCCAACATGAGCAAGGCTGTCGATGCCGACCAGCTTGCCAAGGTAAAAGAGTATATGCTCAAGCAGATTGACGTGGATGCCAAGAAGAACAGCTATTGGGTAAATACCATCACCACCTTCAAGGAGTTTGGACTGGATGTCTATACCGACTACAAGAAGACGGTAGAGGCTCTGACTGTTGAGAATGTTCGTGACTTCCTGAACAATATCATTCTGAAGAGTGGCAATCATGTGGAGGTCATTATGACTCCTGAGGCAAAATAATTACATTTCACTAATAATAGGTAAAACGGCTTGTTTCATGAAGAAGCAAGCCGTTTTATTTTGTCATGTCCCGAAATAGTATTAATTTTGCACCCAAATTCAAAAACAAAGATTAATATGTCCTATCTATTCTCATCAGAATCCGTATCTGAAGGGCATCCTGACAAGGTTGCCGATCAGATTAGCGATGCAATATTAGACCAGTTCCTTGCCTATGACGAACATGCCCGTGTCGCCTGTGAGTCGTTTGTTACCACAGGTCAGGTAGTTATCATGGGTGAGATTCGCAGTGAGGTGTATATTGATTTGCAAACTATTGCCCGTAATACGATCAAGAAGATTGGTTATACCAAGGCAGAGTATCAGTTTGATGGAAATTCTTGCGGTATCCTGACGGCTATCCATGAGCAGAGTGAGGATATCAACCGTGGCGTAGACCGCGAGGACGATGAGAATCAGGGTGCAGGTGACCAAGGAATGATGTTTGGCTATGCTACCAACGAGACGGAGAGTCTAATGCCCGTATCTTTGGATCTTGCCCATCTGCTGATGCGTTCCCTTGCAGAAATCCGTAAGGAAGGCCAGCAGATGACCTATCTCCGTCCCGATGCCAAAAGTCAGGTAACTGTGCAGTATAGTGACGAGGGTATTCCTGAGCGTATCGACACCATCGTCGTCTCTACCCAGCATGACGAGTTTGATGCAGATGACGAAAAGATGCTCCAACGCATCAAGGATGATGTCATCAATATTTTGATTCCCCGTGTGAAGTCGAAGATCCACTCTCCCAAAGTGCTTGCCCTATTTGGGGATGATATCAAATACTATGTCAATCCGACGGGTAAGTTCGTCATTGGCGGTCCTCATGGAGATACAGGCCTGACTGGTCGTAAGATTATCGTGGATACCTATGGCGGTAAAGGGGCTCATGGCGGTGGTGCTTTCTCAGGAAAAGACTCTTCCAAGGTTGATCGCTCTGCAGCTTATGCTGCTCGGCATATCGCCAAGAACATGGTGGCGGCAGGAGTTGCAGACGAGATGTTGGTACAAATCAGTTATGCTATTGGTGTGGCAGAACCGATGAATATTTACGTAAATACCTATGGTCGTTCCAACGTGAACATGACAGACGGTGAAATAGCCAAACATATTGAGAAACTTTTCGACCTGCGTCCTAAAGCTATTGAGCGTTCACTGAAACTGCGGCAGCCTATGTATCTGGAGACTGCGGCATACGGACACATGGGACGTCAGTGCGAGATCGTCAAGAAGACATTCACCAGCCGCTATCATGAGACCAAGACGCTGGATATAGAGCTGTTCACCTGGGAGAAACTCGATCGTATTGAGGATATTAAACGAGAATTCGGACTGTAATTGCTACTGCAAGATTCCATAGCATACCAACAGCCGGTCGCTTTAGGAAATGACTCTGTCGTCGTCCAACACCGACCGCTGACTCCAGCCCAAGTATTGAGTTGGTTACCTCGTGATGCAACCCCCGCACAACAAGATTCCGCTATCCAGTCGCGATTCAAGCCTTCTGAGATTCATTGGAGCGAACACCCTGACACCCTCCACCTGCCAGGTCATGACGCAGGTGTGGACCTTATGAAGGCTGACCTGCCCCAATACTATCGGGAGAGTTTTTTCTCCAAAGACTCCCTTTTCCATCCGGAACTGCCGGGAGGACGCTATGGTGTGGCTGGCGACCCCGTTCCCTATAGTGTACGTCAGGATGACATCATCACGTCGTTGTTACTTGCCTGTTTTATTTTCTCAGTCATCGCTTTTGCCAATGCCCGACGCTTCATAGCCCGACAGGCAAAGAACTTCTTCTATTCGCCTCGTGAGGGCACGTCGGAATTTACGGAGACCAGTAATGAACTGCGCTTTCAGACGACATTGGTATTTATTACCTGCATATTAATCTCTTTGCTTTTCTATTTCTATACACTCAACTATATCGGTGAAACCTTTGTCCTCCGCTCGCAATATACACTGATAACCATCTTTCTTGCAATAACAATTGTCTATTTCCTGCTCAAGGCGGGATTGTATACTTTCACGAATCTGGTGTTTTTTGATGGTAAAAGAAATCAACAATGGCTTAAGTCTTTGCTCTTCATTATTACCATCGAAGGCGTTCTCTTCTTCCTTGCTATTTTGTTTGGTGCCTATTTTGGGTTAAATATCAAAAAGGTTGCTTTTTATATCATTATATCACTCATTATTGTCAAATTACTGACGATTTATAAGTGTTATAGCATCTTTTTTCGTCGAAATGTCGTCTCTTTACAAATTATTTTGTACCTTTGCACCCTCGAAATAGTACCCTTGCTCGCCTTTTGGGGCGTGCTTGTCATGACAGCGAATAATTTAAAAATCAATTTTTAGGACACCAATGATAAAGAAGATTCTGGTTTCGCAACCCAAACCATCCAGTGAGAAATCACCATACTTTGACATTGCTGAAAAATTCGGAGTGGAATTGGTTTTCCGGCCGTTTATTAAGGTAGAAGGAATGACTGCCAAGGAGTTTCGTACACAAAAGGTGAATATCCTCGACCATACTGCTATCGTGTTCACGTCACGCCACGCCATTGACCATTTCTTCACACTGGCAAAAGAGTTGCGTGTTGCCATTCCTGAGGACATGAAGTATTTCTGTGTAACAGAGACTATCTCTCTCTACATTCAGAAATATGTGCAGTATCGTAAGCGTAAGGTGTTCTTTGGGACTACTGGTAAGATTGACGATTTGATTCCGACTATGATCAAGCACAAGCAGGAGAAATACCTGATTCCTATGAGTGATGTCCATAATGACAGTGTGGCAAAGTTGCTTGACAGCAAGAATTTGCAACATCAGGAATGCGTCATGTACCGGACAGTAAGTAATGACTTCACTCCAGAGGAAGTCAAGTCGTTCGATTATGATATGCTGGTTTTCTTTAGTCCTTCCGGAATAGAGTCATTGACCAAGAATTTCCCCGACTTCAAGCAAGGAGAGATTGCTATCGCCACATTCGGTCCTGCTACAGCTAAGGCTGTCAAGGATGCTGGATTGCGTCTTGACCTTGAGGCTCCTTCAGAGAAATATCCCTCTATGACCAGTGCTTTACAGCATTTCCTGTTAGAAAAGCAGAAATAAACACCTTATTATATATAATGGCAGCCCATACGCTCAGAAAGCGGGAACGGTTGTGCAGCATGAAACTCACAGACCGTCTCTTCAACGGAGCAGGCAGCCACTCCGCGGCAGCCTTCCCTTTGCGGATAGTATGGATGGAGAAAGAGCGTGACGGACAAGAGGCACCAGTACAGATTCTGGTGAGTGTCTCCAAACGTCATTTCAAACGGGCGGTTAAGCGAAACCGTGTCAAACGCCAGATACGCGAAGCTTACAGACTGACGAAACAACCGCTGTACGACAAACTGGAACAAGATTCTCAACGAGTTATTGTTATGGCATTCATCTGGCTTGCTGACAGTTTGTACAGTTCTGCGGAAGTGGTTAACAGGATGGAGAGGCTGATACAACGAATTACGGAAAAATTATGAGACGGCTCTTGCATTATATCTCCCGGACAATGGTATGGATATTATTGCTTCCCATCCGTTTCTACCAGGTAGCCATCTCACCCTATACGCCTCCTTCCTGTCGGTTTACGCCCACTTGCAGTGAATATGCTCGTCAGGCATTGATAAAACACGGTCCCATTAAAGGACTTTATCTGGCAGTTAGAAGGATATTAAGATGTCACCCTTGGGGTGGAAGCGGATATGATCCAGTACCCTGAAAAGTTTATAGTTAATAGTTTAGAGTTTAAAGATATAAGATAATGAAAAAGAACTTTGTTGAAGAACTTCGTTGGCGCGGCATGTTGGCCCAGATGATGCCAGGAACAGAGGAACTGCTCCAGAAGGAGATGGTAACAGCATACTTGGGTACTGACCCGACAGCAGATTCGTTGCATATCGGTCACTTATGCGGTATCATGATGCTCCGCCATTTACAGCGTTGCGGTCATAGACCGATTATTCTGGTGGGTGGTGCTACAGGTATGATTGGCGACCCTTCTGGTAAGAGTCAGGAGCGTAATCTGCTCAACGACGAGACCTTGCGTCATAATCAGGAGTGCATCAAGAAACAGGTGGCTAAGTTCCTCGATTTCGAATCAAAGGAAGAGAATGCCGCCATCATGGTGAATAACTATGATTGGATGAAGGACTTCACTTTCCTCGATTTTGCCCGTGAGGTTGGTAAGCATATCACTGTCAACTATATGATGGCTAAGGAAAGTGTGCAGCAGCGCCTGAATGGTACGGCTCGTGATGGCCTTTCTTTTACAGAGTTCACATATCAGTTGTTGCAGGGTTATGACTTCCTGTATCTCTATCAGCACTATGGTGTGAAACTCCAGCTGGGTGGTAACGACCAGTGGGGAAACATGACAACAGGTACGGAGTTGATTCGTCGCACCTTGGGTAATGAGGTAGAGACCTTTGCGCTGACCTGTCCGTTGATTACCAAGAGCGATGGTAAGAAGTTCGGAAAGACAGAAAGTGGAAATATCTGGCTTGATCCTGCTCGTACGACTCCCTATAAGTTCTACCAGTTCTGGCTCAATGTCAGTGATGAGGATGCAGAGCGTTATATCAAGATCTTCACTTCTTTGGAGAAGGAGACGATTGATGCACTTGTTGAGGAGCATAAGCAAGACCCTGGTCGTCGTGTCCTTCAGCGTCGTTTGGCAGAGGAAGTCACCGTGATGGTACACTCTCAGGAAGCTCTTGATACAGCTATCGAGGCAAGTAACATCCTTTTCGGCAAGTCTACGAAAGAGGGACTGGAGAAACTGGATGAGCAGACTTTCCTGGATGTCTTTGACGGAGTGCCTCAGTTTGAGATTTCTAAAGACCAGCTGGGACAGGCAGCCATCGAACTCTTCACGACAACAGCACCCGTATTTCCTTCTAAGGGTGAGATGCGTAAGATGGTACAAGGCGGTGGTGTCAGTCTGAACAAGGAGAAACTGATGGATCAGAATCGTCCTGTGACAACGGATGATTTGATTGATGGAAAGTATCTGCTGGCCCAGAAAGGTAAGAAGAATTATTATCTGCTGATAGTGAAATAATTGGCTAAAAATTTGGTGGTGGCATGAAAAACCACTACCTTTGCAGCCGCAAACAAACAGTTGGTGTCCAATGGTGTAATGGTAGCACAACAGGTTTTGGTTCTGTTTGTGGTGGTTCGAATCCGCCTTGGACAACATCCTTAAATCATCCGCATGCGCCATGTGGATGATTTCACGATTAAAGAGGTATACCAAATGAATATTGAATCGCAAATCATGAATGCCGCCCAACAAGCCGTCAAGGCTTTATATGGGCAAGAAGTACCAGAGAAGATGGTACAGTTGCAGAAGACACGCAGCGAGTTTGAGGGTAACCTGACACTCGTCGTTTTCCCCTTCTTGAAGATTTCCAAGAAGAATCCTGAGCAGACTGCCCAGGAGATAGGACAGTATCTGGTAGACAACTGCGAGGCTATTGCTGCGTTTAATGTCGTAAAGGGTTTCTTGAATCTGGTCATAGCACCTGCGGCATGGCTCTCCCTGCTCGCCGATATTGATGCGGATGAGCAATATGGTCACAAGCAGGTCACCGATGCGAGTCCGTTAGTCATGATTGAATATTCATCACCTAATACCAACAAACCCCTTCATCTGGGTCATGTGCGCAACAACCTCCTGGGTTGGTCTTTGGCGCAGATTATGCAGGCTAATGGTAATAAAGTCATTAAGACGAATATTGTCAACGATCGTGGTATCCATATCTGTAAGTCGATGTTGGCATGGTTGAAGTGGGGTAAT
>JAEEGL012858776.1_pt1 | contig 11405 bp, 6 predicted proteins | sample 9134231 | NCBI WGS metagenome assembly JAEEGL01 (sample SAMN16246548, study PRJNA631951) | gut metagenome | biome: gut microbiome; feature: rumen; material: fiber-attached | host: Bos | place: Iran: Karaj | collected 2018-10
CTTGACAAAGCGGCATGTTCGCGGTATACTGAGTACAACGGGTCGGTCGTGAACGACCAAATATCAAAAATGAAAAGGACAGAAAAATGGAAGACCTGAAACTGTTTGACAGCGAACTGAAATTCATGAACATCGTGTGGGACAACGAGCCCGTGAGCTCCATGGAACTGATGCGGCTCTGCATGGCGAAACTGAAATGGAAGAAATCCACCGTTTTCACCATGCTGAAAAAGATGTGCGAAAAGGGCTTTGCACAGAACGACCACTCCACCGTCACGGCTCTTGTCCCGCGGGAAGCGGTGCAGGCCGCGGAATCGGCGCGCGTCATCGAGGAAAACTTCGCCGGATCGCTGCCGGGCTTCCTCGTATCCTTCCTCGGAGGGAAAAAACTGTCCGCGGAGGAGACGGAGCGCCTGAAGCAGCTCATCGAAGAACACCGGGAGGATTAAATGGAACGGATTTTTCTGACAGTCCTCGGCATGAGCGTCTCGGCATCCGCAGTCATTCTGGCGGTGATGCTGGCGCGGCTCGGGCTGCGGAAAGCGCCGAAGAGGATTTCCTATCTGCTCTGGCTGGCGGTGGCTTTCCGGCTGATCTGCCCGGTGAGTGTTTCTTCTCCGTTCAGCCTGTTCGGGATCGGACCGCTGGAACGCATCGCCGGACCTCGTGCGTTCCTGACGGCGCGGGCGGAAACAGCGGCAGCGGAAGAGACGCCTGCCGCAGAGAGCGCGCCGCTTGCTCCGGATCCCGCGCAGCAGACGCCCGGGACGGATTCCGCGGAACAGCGGTCGGAAAGTGAGAAGAACCTGACCGCTCCCGAAGGGATCCGGCCGGGCTTTGCCGCGCCCTCCCTTGCGCAGGAACGAACGGAAACGGAACCCGGTGTTCCTCCCTCCATCCGGGAAGAGGACGGAGTTCCGGGGGATAATCCGTCTGTCGGGACGGACGGCATTCTGCAGGAGCCCGTTTCGCAGACAGCGGAGAGATTGCCCTCCGGCATCTTCGTTCCCGATATACAGCCTGCCGGGGAAGTCGGACGGGAAGAGTTCCTGCCGGCTGCGGATCCCGTTGAGGAAGTCCCGAATCCCCCGGAAGAGTCCGTTCCAGTGCAGTCCGAACCGGCCGCGGAGGGAGGCTCCGACGGAAGGGACAGCGGTTCCGTCCTGATCCGGACCGCCGCCGCGATCTGGTGTGCGGGATCCGTCCTGCTCTTGCTCTGGGGCGTCATGGGCTGCGCAGCGGTGCGGAGGGCGGTGAGCACCGCCGTGTGGAGGGAAGAGAATGTCTACGAGTCCGAGCATGTCGGAGCGCCGTTCATCCTCGGTTTCTTCCGCCCGAAGATCTACATCCCCTCAAGCCTGGATCCGGAATGCGCGCGGTATGTGCTGGCGCACGAGCGGTTCCACATCCGGAAGCGGGACGATCTGGCGAAAGCCGCGGCGTTTCTCCTGCTGTGCGCATACTGGTTCAATCCCCTAGTGTGGGCTGCCTTCCGCATGATGACCCGCGACATGGAAATGCGCTGCGACGAGGCGGTTCTTTCGGATGAAGAGGAACGCGTCCCGGCGAAGGCGTACAGCATGGCCATGCTCTATTTCGCGTCCGGAGGCAGGATCGGCGGCGTGACTGGGGCTCCGTTCCCCGCGCCGGGACCGCTGGCTTTCGGGGAAACCGACGTCGAGAGCCGGATCCGCCATGCGCTGAGCTGGAAAAAATCGAAGCCGTGGGCGGCGGTCCTCGCATGGACGCTGGCTGCCGCGGCAATCGTGTTCTGCGTCTGCGACCCGATGAAGGCCGGGGCGGCCGAAATCGAAGGTCCGGACGCTGCGGAACCGTCCTCTGCCGTCTCGGAGGATGCATCCGGCGAGGGTTCCGGCCCTCTTCCGGATAACGGCACGAAGCCGGTACGGGCGTCCGCATACGCCGCGGCGGGAGAAACGGATCCCGTCGGCGTTTTCGTCGGCGGGAATCCTTCGTTTGAGCGCCTGATCCGTCCGCTCGCGGGGACGGAGGACGGCGGGATCGGATCGCTTCCCGCATATGCCGCCCTGAGCTTCGAGCTGGAAGACGGGGAAGCGATGCGGACGTGGTTCGGCGAACATCCCGGCGATCTCCTGCTTTCCTTCAGCGACAGACCGGGCGTCTCCGCCGTGGTCCGGGACGGAGCGATCACCGCTTTTTACGCCTCCGGGCTCCGGTACGATCTTCCCGCCGCGCTCGGCTTCGAGTCCGGCTCCTTCCGGACCGCCGCCGCTTTTGACGCGCTCGCGGTGATCTGCGTGAGCGAAAAGGGGGACGGCGTAACGGAGCGGGTCGTGCTCGTCGGCCCGGACGGGGGGATCTGGTGGATGGGCGTCGCATCCGGCGCGCTCGGCTGGACCGCGGACTTTTCCGTACGGGACGGAGCGCTGTGCTTCACGGCGAAAAACACCCTGTTCGCCGGAGCGGACGATGCCGTCTCGCGGAAGTGGTACGGACACGACGGCGATCTGTTTACCCGAACGGGAAAGGTCGAATGGACGGAGCGCGGCGGATCCGATCCGGCTCTTTTTGCCCGCCCCTCCCTCGAGGAAACGGAGCTTGTGTCCGTGACGGACTGGTACCTTTCCGACGCCTTCTGCGGCGAAAAGGCCCGCGCTCTCCGGGACGCGACGGGATGCGGCACTCTGTCGGAATTTCTTTTGTGGACGGGCGTTGTGTCCGATGAGGAGGCGCAGCCGGAAGCAGGAGGGAAAGCGCGCACCGTACGTCCGATCTACGTCGATGAGAACGGCGAGCCCTTCTCCTGCTTTACACTGGATCTGCCCGCGGACTGGTACGCGGAGGTCGGCCTGTCCCCTTCCTTCACGATGCGGTATCCGGAGGAACGGGAGGTCATGGACTACTCCGTGAGCTTTTCGAAAAAGCCGCGGGACGTGCACCGTCCCACCGCCGGCGGGAGCGTCGATCTATTCTCCCTGCTGCTCGATCCGTTTGACGAGATCACGGATACGGACTTCACCGGATACGAATCGTACCGATATGTCTGCTCGGTACGGCTTGCGGACGGCAGAGGATTCCACCTCGCCGCCGCATGGGGACAGGGCGGATACGACGCGCCGGAGCTTTTCGGACGGATGGACGGGATCCTCGCGTCCGTGCGCTTCGACGAAGGGACCGAGGTGCTGTATACCTCCGCAGGACTCGATTTCACCTACCTTTCCTCCATCCCGGAACCGACATACTGGAGGGATACTTCCGTCTGGACCGCACTCGTTCCCGAGAACGAAAACGCTTTGTCGCGGATGATTCGTGTGTCCGCCCCTTCCACGTGGCAGGAGGCGGTGACGGTGCGGGATGCGGAACAGGGCAGGGCCCTCGGCTTTTATCTGACGCACCGGAGCGGGGAAGAGGAGCTCCTGTTCACCCTCTCCGTCCAAAGCGGCGACGCGCCGGGGACGGAGTGGGACCCGGATCCCCGGCTGCTGGCCTGCGGATACTCCGATGAGAAAGGCGCCTTCGCTCTGACGATCGGTTATCCGGACGGGGCTCCGCACGATGTGGAGGCGGAGGAACGGGAAAGCTGGGAGAGGACCTACCGCAGGATGCGCGCGGAGATCCCCGGCATCCTCGACTCCCTGACCTTCCGGGAGGGATGCACGGTGCTTGCCCTGAACGACCGCTGGTCCCTCGCCATGCTCCGGGAACAGGCGGCACAACAGGAGGAGTACGCAGCGTGGATCCGTTTCCTTTACCGTTCTGCCGCGGACGCCGGCGTGTTTGCTCCGGGGCAGATCGACGCTTTGGTATACCAGTTGGGACTGCATGTCCTGTCGTCCTCGTGGCTTCAGTCCGGATGCGCGTTCACCGAGCGGGAGCTCGCCGCGTTCCTCTCCTCCATGAGTTGGGGCGTGACCGTCGCGCGGGCGGCATACCCCGAAGAACTTGCGGCAGTTTGGCGCACGTATGAGGAGACGGGCCTGTTTCCCGGTCCGGCGGTGCGGGAGATCGCGGAGAAATTCTTCGGGCTGGACGATCCCGCATTATATCCGGATTTGTTCGCCTATGACGCGGAGCGGGACGGATATTCCGTTCTCGCGGACGGGTGGACCGGATGCGTAGCCCGGGACATCACGGTCCGTCCGGCAGCGGACGGGAACTCGCTTGCCGCTTCCTTTGTCCTGTACGATCCGTACGGGGAAGAACTCGGCCCGGTGATCTTCCGTTTTGTCGGATCGGAAGAAGGGCTCGGGCTGCCTCGGATCGAGGTCACCCCCGGCCGAGAACCCGCCGTTCTTCCCGGACCCGCCGGAACGGAAAGCCGGTACGTGCCTCTGACCGTGCTGCCGGACGGAGCGGAGCTCGTCGGGGAGGAAGCTCCCGGGTATTACGACATCTCCGTCGTGGCGGACTGCGGCGGAAGCCTGCCGTCCTCCCCGGACGAATGGGCTTCGTGGTACCATGCGGAACGGGACGAGGAGAACGGACAGATCCTCTTTTCCGTGCTGCGCTTCCGTCAGTCGCCCGGCTTCGAGGTGCAGTGGGACGTCGGTTTTCCCGACAGCGAATACCGGAGCAACTATACGGGACAGGTGACCTCAGTCAACTCCGACGACGGGATCTTCCATGTGTTCCTCTACGACGATGCGTCCTTGCGGAACCGCAGCTGTGAAGCGGCGTTCTCCGTCCGCAAAGATAAAAACGCCGTCTACCGCGCGGGGGAGACGGAATACATCGCCGTGACGCTGTTGTCCTGTACGGATCCCGCTTACGCCTCCTGCGTCGGACGGGAGTTCGTCTTCACGAGCTCGGACCGGATCCCGGGAACGGACTGCTCCCCGTCTTCGGAACCGCGGGTTGACCGTACGGCCGAAACGGGGCTCTTCACACCGCGCCAGACCTTTGCGGTGACGAAGTATCTCATCGGCGCGGTGATGAACGACGCCTGGCTCGAAGAGGGATACGCGTTCGGGGAGAGGGATGTCCGGAGCCTGATCCTGACGCTTCGGTATCCCGAGAACAATCTTCCCGATTATCCGGACGGGATCACGGACGCGGCGCGGACGTCCTACGACGAGGCGACCGGATACCCCGTGGGCTATACCGTTTCCCTCGCGGACGCCGCGCAGTTTGCCCGGGATCTCTTCGGGATCGAAGGCTTTCTGCCGACCGGCGGTTTTCAGTCGCCGGAGAGCCACGATTTCGGCTACCGCCGGGAGACGGAGGAGTATTTCGTCCCCTCGATGGGGTTCGGTACTGCAGGATACGGGATCAGGGACTTTTCCGTCGCGAAAGGGGAGGATTCCGTCACCGCGCTCTTCACCTTGACGAAGTTCGTCAAGGACGATCCGAACGGCGAGTATTCGTCCGGGCATACGGAAGAGCTCGGCCCGTACCGGCTGACCTTCTCTTCAAACGGCCCGGGAAGACTGCCGTGCGTCTCCTTCGGCAGTGTGAACACACCATAAAAAAGAAAAAACGGTCTCCGGACCGTTTTTTCTTTTTGAACGGGCAGCATTCTGACCTCATCGTTTCCGCAGCAGCTCAAATCGTCTTTTCCCGATATTCTGCTTCTCCACGCGGACCCATCCGTCGCTTTTGATCTTCTGGCTTTTGTCCGTACAGACCGCGAGGACCGTATCCTCGCCCGAAATCTTCCGCAGCTGGTCCAGCATGGCCCGCAGCGCTCCTTCCCCCTGCCAGTCCACCAGATTCCCGTAGGGCACATCCGTGATGATGAGATCCGGCCGGATGTCCGGCAAAGGCTTCGTGCAGTCCGCTGCGAAGATCTCCGATTCCACCTCGCATTTCAGATCCGCGCGCAGTCTCTCCAGGCTTCCGAGCGCGTCCGAATAGGAATCCCTCCCGGACGAGGCGTACAGAAGCTCCAGTTCCGCCCGCCTTTTTTCAAGTCCCGCGCGTGTGAGCAGTCCGAGATTCTTTTCCGCCACGGCGAGCATGTCCTGCGAAACGTCGCTCGCCCAGATCTTTTCGATCCGCTGCCCGTAAAAGAACCCGAGGACCGTCAGCGAATACGCTCCCCCGCAGCAGGGATCGTAGACCCTGACGCGCTCCTTGTCCTTCATCAGGCTGATCGCTCTTCCGAAGATCTCATTGATCAGCCGGACCGGAAAATTCGGTATCCCCCGTCCGCCGCAGAGCACTCTTCCGCTCGCGTAATCCTCGTAGTTTCCCGCCGGGCTGTATCTGTATTCCATTCCCATCCGTTTCCTTTGCAGTTTCCGTTCCGGTTCCGTCCCATGCAATAGAATACCATGTTTCGGTGCAAAAATCAATCCCCGTCCCCGAAACGTGCGCGGCAAATCCGGGGGCTTTTCTCGTTTTCTTCCGGTTGACACGAAACGGGGAATATGATATAATAACGGAGGAAAATCCGGGTGATTTTTGTTTGATTTGCCCTTCCGCTTCGCGGCGGAGGGCGGTACGACCGGGGAGGGAAGACGGAATGGCAGCAGAGATCAACTACGACGAAAAATCCATCATGAAAAAAGGCTTCCCCGCCGTGAAAAAGCTGGGAGCCGTCAGCCCCATGGGGGAATCTACGCCGTTCGTGTTCGGCGGGCTGCTGTACAGACTGGAACTGGACGATCCCTCTCACGGCACGGATCCCGGCGTCCCGGCGACGGCGATCATCCGGAACCGCGAAACGGGCGAGATCCTTTCCAGGTTCGGAGAGGGATGCTATTACTATTCCCTCTGGCAGGAAAACGGCACGGTATATGTGATCGGGACAAAATCCGAGCGTCCGCGGCTGAGCGGACACACGCTGATCCTCTACGAGAGCCGGGACCTTTGTTGCTGGAAGGAGCGGGAACTGCTTTCTTGTCCCGGCTGGCGGTACTACAACACGTCCCTGACGAAGGGACCGGACGGATACGTCCTCTGCATGGAAGCGGACTGTCCGGCGGAGGCGGTCGGCATCCCGTTCACCGCGTTTTTCGCGACATCGCCGGATCTGATCCGGTGGACGATGATGAGCGCCGATCGGGGCTTCCCGAAAAACCGGTATCTCGGAGGGCCCTGGCTGCGGTACAGCGGCGGGTACTACTACCTGATCGCCGTGACGGAGCTGCCCTGCGCCCGCTATACCAACTACTTCTACCGCACGAAGGATTTCGACGTGTGGGAAGTGGGGCTGTACAACCCCATCCTGATGCCGGATGAGGAGGACCGTAAGATCTCTCCGTACGCGTACGGGCTGAAGCCGGACCTTCTCAGTCAGATCCGCACGGGCTTCATTTCGAGCAACTCCGACGTGGACATGTGCGACTGGGAAGGGAAGACGCTCATCACCTACAACGCGGGGAATCAGAGAGGGTTCTATTACCTTGCCGAAGCGGAATACGAAGGCTCCGTGGATGAATTCCTCGCGGCGAATTTCGAGTGATGCGGCATTTGCGGCAGCTTCAATAAACCAAAATTCAGTCAGGAGGTTTCGACAATGAAACGAGTCGTTTCCCTTGTGCTTCTGCTTGTTCTGATCCTCGGTCCGCTCGCGGCATGCGCCAAGCCGGACGGAGAAGAGCAGGCGGCCCCTTCCGGTTCGGGAGAGATCTCCGCGGGGACGGAACCCGGAACGCCCGTCCCGGAAGAGACGGAAGACCGGCGTCAGACGATCCCCGACGACCTTCCCGATGTCAAGTTCGACGGGCGGACCTTCTGTATCGCGACGGAGGAGAGGGCCCGGTTTGAACCCGCCGCGGAAGAACTGACCGGGGATATCACCAACGATGCCATTTACAACCGGAACCTGGCTGTTTCCGAGCGTTTCGGCGTGAAGCTCGATACGCTGACGGTCGAAGACGCGCCGAACGCCGCCATGAAGGCTGTCTCCTCCGGAACGCACGATTTCGACGTCGTCAGCCTCATCAACTATCAGAGCGGCGGAGCGATCGTAAAGGGCGTGTTTCACAACTGGTACGACGTCCCCTGCGTCGATCTGACGAAACCGTGGTGGAGCAATCTGATCGTACAGAACAGCACCATCAACGGCAAGGCGTTCACGATCACCGGGGATCTCGCCGTGACGGCGCTCACCTTTACCATCGCCATGTTTTTCAATCAGAAGGTGTGCGAGAACTGGGGCTATTCCCCCGATACCCTGTACGGGATGGTATACGAAGGAGAGTGGACCGTCGACCGCCTGACCTCCCTTGTGGATGAGATCTATACCGACAACAACGGCAACGGCGTGAAGGACGTCGACGACACCTACGGACTCGGGACCAACCCCATCGACGCGGTCGACGTCTGGATCTCCGCGCTCGGTCAGCCGGTCTCCGGCCGGGACGAGGAAGGCTTCATGACGATCACCCTGGTCGATGAAAAAATGGTGACCGTACTTGAGAAAATGATCGCCCTTCTGCATCAGTCCCCGGGCTGCTGTATCGCCTATCCCGGGCTCTGGGCGGAGCGGGAATACCTGAAGAGCAATCTGGTCGCCTTCAGCCCGCTGTCCTTCAGCGAATGCTTCGGCTCTCTGCGGGATATGGAGGATCCCTACGGCATCCTTCCCATGCCGAAATTCGACGAGAATCAGGAGATGTATCTGACGACCCTCATCGACGAGGTTTCCATGTTCGGCGTCATGAAGACCGTTCTCTCCTCCGATCTGGAATTCGTCGGGATCGTGCTCACCGCCCTCAACGCGGAGTCCTACCGGAAGGTCTATCCCGCGTACTACGACGTGGCGCTCAAAAACAAGTACTCCGAGGATCCCGACACGGCGAGGATGATCGATCTCGTCATGGAAGGACGCACGTTCGATCTGGCGTTCACCTTCGGCGTCTCCTACCTGAACCGGTTCCCCTACTGCGTCCGCGAGCTCGTCCAGCAGGGAAGCACGGATATCGCATCCCGGTATGCCGCCATGCAGAAGATCATCGAAAAAGGTGTAGCCAATATCAACAAAGCGTATCGGGACGAATGATCCCCGTTCCGTCTCCCTGCCGGGGGATTGCCTTCGGAACACAACGGAAAAAAGGGCTGCCGCTTTGTCCCATGTCTGATACTAATCCGTTTCTAAAATGCCCAATCTGAGGGATGCTTTTCCGCTGCGACTGCACTTCGTCGCCTTGCAATACCTCCAGTATTGACGCGGCGATCGGCGTTTGTCACAACGAAAAATCATCTCCTCATCTTTGGGCGTTTTAGAAACTACTTAGTATGAGAAAACGCGGCGGCCCCGTCTCTTTTCCGTTCAGCTTTTCCCGCGGTCCATACCGAACACCCTGTGATACGCAAGACAGCAGAGGAAGATCGAGACTGTTCCGCATACCGCGAGCAGGGGGCCGCTGACAAGATCCGCGGCGAACCCGAACACCGCCGTCGAGAGCACCGTCCCGAGGGTGGTCAGCGCCATGCGCCACGTGTGATAGGCGCTGATGACGTCTTCCTTCACGTGCAGGTAGACCGCGTCGGGGATCGCATAGCAGACGATGTTGTAGCCGGAATACGCGAAGAAGAGGGTGACGAGGAACCACAGCGGCGTTCCGAAGAAAGAGGCGCAGAGAACGAAGAACAGGCAGGAACCCGTCAGCGCGAGCGTCGTCGGTTTCACCCTGCGCTGCCGGATCAGTCCGTAGACCGCGCAGCTGATAAACGTTGCCGCGTTCATGACGCCGGAGATCAGCGCGGACTGCTCTGTCGGGAATCCGATCTTCCGGATGGCGAGCAGCGGCAGGATCGCGACGACGCCCGCCCCGAAGCCGCGGATGAAATTCGGCAGGGCGAGGGAGCGGAAGTCCTTGCTTGCGAGCACCTCCCGGACGGAGGAAGACCGATTCGTCGGCACAGCCCGGGGGACGGGCTCCTCTTCCTTCCCGGGCAGGACGCGCAGGCAGCCGTTCAGCGCTCCGGCCAGGCAGCAGAAGAAGCCCGACGCCGCGAAGATCCATAGGGTCACGGCTTTATAGTCCCAGCGCGCGTAGAACAGGGGGATCAAAAAGCCGGGCAGGATCCCGAAAACGCCGCAGAGGATCCCGCTGACGGAGGAATACGCCGAATACCGTTCGACCGGAATGACCTCGCAGATCATCTTGTAGTCGAATACGACGCGGACGGTGTTGCTGACGTTGATGAGAGCGCCTACGGCAAAGGCGGTCAGACAGAAGACGGAAGGTTTTTCCGGGATCAGGCAGAGCGTCATCTGAAAGAGGAGGGAGAGGCCGTTTGCGAAAAACAGGAGCGTGGACGCGCGCTTCGTTTTCCGGCAGCGGTCCGCCGCGCCCGCGAAGAGCAGGGAAAAGACCAGATAAACTCCCTGCGTGAACGACGCGTAATAGCTCACGGTGTGCTCTTTCATGCCCATTTCCAGAAAGAAAGCCTGCAGGACCGACGCGGAAGAAAGCGTCGCCGCCAGACAGTACAGCCCGTCGCGCAGCCAGAGAAGAATGAAATTGTACGGATGGCGTTTCATGAGATCCTCTTCGGGACGATGCAAGATTCTTCTGCCTCATTATATCGTCCGACAGGAAGATTGTCAAGACCCGCCGCCGTTTCCGCGGTTACGGTTTTTGCCGGATCCGCGCGGCAGAAAGAAAGATGTTTTTTCGGGAGGAAAAAGTGAGAGAAACTGTTTCGCTGGACCGCGGCTGGCTGTTTCACCGCGGGGAGATCGAACGGAAGAGGCCGTCCTCGAAGGGACCGATCTATTCTTCCGCGAAAACCGTCCGGGAACGGTGGGGACCCGCCGCCGCGGAATACATCGACCGTCCGGACGATTACAGGCCCGGTGTGGAATTCGGCTGCGACCGCTGGGATCCCGTCGATCTGCCGCACGACTATGTGATCGAAGGGCCTTTCGATCCGAAGGAGAACAGCGCGCTCGGCTATCTGAAATACGAAAACGCATGGTACCGCCGGCACTTCTCCCTCCCGGAACAAGACCGCGGGAAAAGGCTCACACTGTATTTCGAAGGGATTTCCGGCGAATCCGAAGTCTTCGTGAACGGCTGTCCGCTGTACAAAAACTCCTCCGGATACACCTCGTTCGAGGTGGATTTCACCGATTTCGCCGTCTTCGGCGCGGACAATGTCGTCGCGGTCCATACGGATCTCTCCCGGCACGAGGGCTGGTGGTACGAGGGCGGAGGGATCTACCGGCATGTATGGCTGGTGAAAACGCCCCTCGTCTGTGCGGAACGGTGGGGAGTCCGCATCGTTCCTATAAAACTGTACGGCGATCTCTGGCGCGTCGACGCGGAGATCTCCGTCGTCAACGCCGGGGATGCGGACGCCGAGGCGCAGGTGCTGGCGGAACTGTTCGATCCGTCCGGCAGTCCGGCGGGTTCCGTCAGGACCGGGATCTTTGTTCCGGCGCGCTCGACGGGGACTGCGTCCGTCTCCCTCTACGCGGACGATCCGCTGCTCTGGCAGGTGGGCCGGGGAGCGCTTTATACCCTGCA
>JAEEGL013037758.1_pt1 | contig 11405 bp, 7 predicted proteins | sample 9134231 | NCBI WGS metagenome assembly JAEEGL01 (sample SAMN16246548, study PRJNA631951) | gut metagenome | biome: gut microbiome; feature: rumen; material: fiber-attached | host: Bos | place: Iran: Karaj | collected 2018-10
CGTTTATCCTCTACAACTATGATCCCGAGTACACACTCCGTGAGGGCGGCCGCCTCTGCGACATCGCTCCCACACTCCTTGAGATCATGGGCCTTCCCCAGCCTGCTGAAATGACAGGTGAGTCCCTTCTTATTAAGAAGTAATCCTTTTATAGGAAATCGAAAAGAATTATCAGGGCTGTCTCTTAAATGAGGCAGCCCTTTGTTTTATGCTTTATAATATATATAAGTTTTCTTTGATAAGTCGTTGATGTTTATGGGGGTAATATGGCTGAACAGAAAGCAAAACTAAGCAAGCTGTGTCTGACAGGATTTCTTCTGATCATCCCTTCTTAAACGCCATCGTGATCATGTCGGTTCCCAGAAGCTTCTTGGCGTCGGGATCGTTTACTGGTGACGTGACTGTGATCACGCCGTAGTTGTCGATGGTGCCGGTCATGGTGTCTGTAGCAGACTTCAGCGTGACGGTATTGTCGTTGAGCGTGAAGGTGCCGGAGCTTTCAAGACCTGATGTGTTGACTGTCTCAAGGTTTGAAGTTACCTGGGCCAGGACCTGCGCTCTCATGTCGGCATAGTCCTTGTAGCCGGCGATCTTTGCGAGCGCGTCAAGACCGTAGGTGGATGTGGTGCCGAGCATGTTCATTATTATCTTGTCGATATTTGTCTCAACGAATGTCTTGATGTTTGCAACGAAAGCATCGCGGTCTACCGTTACTTCGTACTGGCCGTTCTTGAGTGTGAGCGTTGTCGTGATGTAGATACGGCCTTCAAGATCGGAGGGCATTGAAATGCTGAATTCCTTGGAGACATAAGCTACGAACTTGTCGGTGATGTCGACCGTTGATGTGTATGTGCCGTCGATGTTCTTGAGGTTGATCGTGAACTTCTTGTAGGCGAGGAATGCCGCGAATTCTTCGGAATCGAGGTTTGTGACGAACCAGTCCGGACCGATCCTTATGAGCTCGCAAGTGTAAGAATACGTTACTGTTCCGCACTCGTTAACTGCTGTCGTGATGTCGCTTATCTTGCTGAACTGTTTGCCTGCAAGTGTGCCGAAATCGGCCATGGTGATGCTGATCACGATGGAGCCTTTCTGGCTGTCGATCGTGAGCGTGGATTCGTCCACTTCAAAGGTCATGGTGCCTCTTACGGCATCGCGGAAAGCGATCTGTTCTTCGGTGGGATTGTCGTCGACATCGAAAAGAGCTGACAGGTAAGAGGGCATGTCCACAGTGTCGGAATCCTTGACGGATGCTGCGTAGATCAGGGCAACGCCGGCTTCGTCTTCAACGACGGACTTGGCGATGGCTCTTGCCGTCTCGATCATGGCGCCTTTGCCTATCGGAGGCATTTTCGAGAGGAACGAATAGATGTCCTGGAACTCTTGTGAATTGAAGTTTGTGATGTACCACTCCTTTTCAATCCTGGAGAGTTCGGCGGTAACGGAGATAGTTCTTTTCGAGCACGTGGAAACTGCATTTGCAAGCGACTGGGCGTCTCTGTAGTCGCCGTTCATGAGGGCTTCGTGGTCGGCGATCGAGAAGTTGATGACGACTGAAGCGGTGTCTTTCTGGACCTGGACAGATGAAGCATCGACTTCAAAGGTGATCGACTTCATCATCTCGGCAGAGTAGAGGCACTCTTCTTCGGTGTAGTTTTCGATGTTGAGGAGTTCTTTGAACGAAGCTTTGAATTCGCGGTCGAGGCCGTCGGTCTTATGTAAGATGTCACCCGAATCACCGACCTTTATGGACTCTGCGAAAAGCGTTGCCGCCTGGATGACTTTGGTCTTCTGGAATATAGAGCACGAGCATAAAACGGGGAGAAGTGCCACCATTGTTACTGCCGCGAAAATCCTTGCAAATGACTTGTTCATAAATCGATCCTTCAATCTATCCTTAATAATCTATATAGTCCTACATTACTTGGCGCAGAGTGTTGCGTCAAGGTTAATATACTGTAAATCTTGGGTAAGAACGGGCTTAGCGGGCTCTTGAATCATTGAATTTTGGTCAGCATTTTTGTAAAATTTTGTTTAGAAACTAACGGCCGGTGGCCGCTCAAATAAACCGGGAGGAATGCCTTATGGAAAAGAAGAGACTGATAACCAGAAGCGATTTTGACGGACTTGTTTGCGCAATGCTCCTCAAAGAGTTGGATATCATCGGTGAGATCAAGTTTGTTCACCCCAAGGATGTACAGGACGGCAAAGTTGATATTACCGAGAATGACATCACGACAAACCTTCCGTTCGATCCGAGAGTAGGTCTCGCTTTTGACCACCATGAGAGTGAGCTCATCAGAACTGACCATGAGGCTTTCGGCGACAAGTATATCTGCATCTGCGAGAAGTCTGCTGCAAGAGTTGTTTATAACTACTACGGCGGTGCCGATACATTCAAGACGGTAACAGAAGAGATCATGGTAGCCGTAGATAAGGGCGACTCCGCTGACTTCACTGTTGACGAGATCCTTGACCCTAAGGACTGGGTTCTCATGAACTTCATCATGGACGCAAGAACAGGTCTCGGCCGTTTCCACGATTTCAGGATCTCCAACTACCAGCTCATGATGGAGCTCATTGATTACTGCACAAACCACACTATCAAGGAAGTATTGGAGCTGCCTGACGTTAAGGAGCGTACTGAACTCTATTTCGAGCAGCAGGAACTGTTCAAGAAGCAGCTTGAAGAGAACGTTAAGATCCATGACAAGGTTGCAGTATTGGATCTGAGACCTCTCGAAACGATCTATGCCGGCAACAGATTCATGATCTATGCAATGTGGCCTGAAGTTGAGATGAGCGTTCACGTAGCGTGGGGCTTCAAGAAGCAGAATACGGCCGTCATGATCGGCAAGTCCATCGTAAACAAGAACGGCACGACCGATATCGGCGAGCTCTGCCTCGCATACGGCGGCGGCGGACACACCAATGCCGGCACATGCCAGCTCGATAACGACAAGGTCGATGCTGCATTGCCTGACATTATCGCAAGACTCAACGAACACGAAGAAAGATGAGTATAGCTTAATAAGAATAGAACATTGTAAAGTCTGGTTTTCGCTTTGGCGGGGGCCAGACTTAAAACTGTAAGGGGAGAGTAGAAAAATGAATTCCAAAAGAGTGATGTCAGCAGTTCTCTGCGTTGCTGTTGCTGCAGGTTTTGCAGGCTGCAAGGGCCCTTCGAAAAAGGATATTTCCTCAATCGAGAACACGCTTGGAGAATATGCCGAAGCGCTGCAGGACTGCGATCCTGATGCGGTCCTTGACCTGACCGACTGGGACGACGGTGACGATGACTGCGATGATCTCATGCTCGCAATGTATTTCGATACGCAAAACAAATATGCGGTCGAATACTACGAGGAAGTTGCCTCCACCATCACCATCAACTACGAGTCCGATGACATCGAAGTCAAGGACGGCAAAGCGACCATAAAGGTTACTTACGAGATCGTTGATTGGGAAGAAGTCCTTGAGTATCTGCGCGAGAACGATATCACCGAGATCAGGAAAGCGGTCAAGAATACTGATGACACGATCAAGGTAAAAGGCAAGATCACTTTGGTCAAGGATGGCGATGAGTGGAAGATAAGTAAGATCACGAATCTCGATGAGGTGTTCGGTTTTATCGGAATATTTAGAGAGCCCGATCCGACTGAACCCGATCCTACTGAGACTGAGCCTACGGAAACGGAGCCGACCGGAACAGTGCCGACACCGACAAATCCACCGGCCGAGTATTCTTATGAGAAGATGGTCAGCGCCGCATTTGTGCAGCTCTGGACTGACATGTCTCTGATAGAGGATGCGGAGCTTACATTCGACAAGTGTATCAACATTTACGATCTCAATCAGGACGGATGCATTGAACTCATTTACCTTACCGCCGACAAATACAGCAACGGCGAGGTTTTCAGCGCTGCTCTTAATATCTGCATATACAATCTCGGAACGGGTGAATATATGAATTACATCTACATACCGGGCATTACTTATATGGCAGCCGACGGCGGATCGTTCATTGTTTTCACGACCGAAGACAACTGTACTGTTATCTCATACAGCGGCGGTGAGGAAACCGACTATCACACCGACACGATCATCTACGATTGCGAATGGAACTGGGTCGGTCATTACAGACGCGACGAGCGTTTGGAATACGATTCTGACACGGATACCGAAATGTATACCACCGATTACCATACGTACAGCGATGAGTACAGCGACAGAAACAGTGAGCTCACTGAGGCTGAATACACCAAGATCGTATCGTCTTATATCGACAATGCGGCTGTGGTTGTTGCACGCAATTACACACCGTGGAAAGGCGACCTCGAGTACGGTCTCTTATCTGTACCTGAATATGAGATGATGTACACCGATGAGGCTATCACTTATCTGGAATCTTCAACAGAACAATAAATTTGAGGGGTTTAGGAAATGAATTTTAAGAAGATAATTGCATCAGCATTATGCGTTTCGGTCCTGGCAGGTCTTGCCGGCTGCGACACTACGAAAAAAGACAGGGAAGCGATCAGCAAAGTTATCGACGAGTGTGCCGAGGCATTCCGAAATGACGACTTTGAAGCATTTGCCGACCTGAACAACATGAAGAAGAAAGACAAGGCATACCAGCAGGCTGAAAATGCGATGGGCGGCTTCGATTTTTCAGATGAGTATTATACAGACTGTTACGACTTGATCTTCGATACCATTGAGATCCATTACGATACAGACGATATCAAAGTCGACGGCAAGAAAGCTTCCGTTGCGGTCAAGTATGAGGTAATGGACTGGGATGAGGTTGTGAACAAGGTTTATGATCTTTATATCCCATACGAGGATGCGATCAAAAACACTGACGAAACAAAGACCATCAAAGCGAAGATGGAATTTGAACTCGAAGACGGTGAGTGGAAGATATCCGATATCACAAAGATCGACGAGCTCTTCGCTTTCAAGGGCATAGTCAACCCGCCCGATTATATCCCGACACCTGCTCCGGATCCGACTGATACGGACCCCGCGGTAACGGAACCCACTGATACTCAGCCTACGGATACACAGCCCGTTTCGCCTTCAGGAACAAATGAGACAACGGCTTTTGCAGACAGTTACGGGAAAGCCATGGCATCGTTTAAGACGATATTAGAGAGGAACAGGGAAGCAATCCAGCTTACCGAAGCAGTCTTTGGTATCAACGCTGTCGGTTTCTGTGATCTTGACGGTAACGGTCTGCCGGAACTCTATTTTATTGCGGATGATGGTAACGATTATTCTGCTTCGCTTCATATTTTCGAGTACAAAGAATACGCAGGTGAAGCTATTGAAATCATCATGAGCCCCGAAATCATTACGCAGGGTCAGGCAAGCAATTACATTATCTATCTCACGGATAAAGAACTGATCGTTACTTATACTTATGGTGAATCCTATTCCTTCACTGTCTGTTCGGATATGTTTGCTTTAGGTGATAGAGAAGGCGGTTGCGAAAAGTGGGATCTTTGCGAGGCGTATTCCCGTGAAACCTTTACTGACTATGATCCTGCCACGGATACTGAAACAGTGACCAAGCACTTTTCCCACAACGGCACTCAATTAACTGAAGATCAGTACATGACCGAGATGAAAGATTTTACCAACAGAACGGTAATATCGCTCAGCAAGAAGTTCGTTCTCAGCTCGAACGATCCTGAATACGGCCTCATGTCAAAGCCTTCATGCAGAACGTTTGGTTACGGACTGGCAATTGAATATGTTGAATCAGAAATGAATTAAACACTAAATATGAAAAAGATAATGTCACTCATCTCAATCACACTCGCGGCATCCATGATGCTGCCTTTAACAGGCTGCCTTAATAAATTCGTTAACCCGATGGGCACGGCTGCTCTCGAGTCTTATGCAAAGGAATACGGTGCCGAGCGCTACAAGAGCTCCCGTGACTTCGCGCATTTCATCAAGGATTCATACGGCGATGTTAACCAGCTAAACGACGGTGTTTACGTCCGTGCTGACGGCAAGGCCGCCGGCATGGCGATTGAGGCTTCGAGCGAGATACCGATCTTCTACGATGAGAACATTAAGGAAGCCACGGTCTTTGCGGTCGGTAACATGAGCTACTACATGTTCAATGAGATCTTCTGCGTCTCAATGGCATTCGGCTCTTCAAGAGACGCCGACCTTTACTACGAGATGGCCGTTGATTCATATTACGTCCGCGATGAGGACGGAGTCATCGACGCCGATGAATTCGATCCGCGCATGGTCTTCGACGTTTTCGAAAACGACCAGCAGGTAGAGCAGGCAAGACAGGCTTTGCGCAGGGAGCTTTCCGACATGGGCGCATCTCCTGAAATGGTCGAAGAATGGATGACCTTATTCGACGAGATGTACGACTTCGACTACGACCTGGAACTCGAATCTTTCGAAGGCGAAGACGGCCTCAGGTACACTCTCCTGACCGGCTCACACGGCGACGTTTTCTATACCGCCGGCATCTATGTCAAGAACAGCACGGTCTTCTATGCTTACGGCTTCGGCTACGTGCCCACAGAGGTAAACGAATATCTCGACGACGTCTGCGAGCACATGCAGGTACCGCCGCCGAGCAGTCTGTGATCCTTTATTTTGCTTTGTGTTGATGCCCCGGATGCAGTGCGTTCGGGGTATTTTTGTTTTGGGTTCGTGCGTGTGCTCAAGGATTTTCGGATGTACGATTTTTTGGTGACGATTTTGGCCTTTTTCGCGCATCATTCTGTCGGCTTTTTCGAGAAAACCGACTTTTTGATGACGATTTCAGACCTTTTCGTGCATCATTTTGTCAACACCCGTGAAGAATCTTTTTCGCGCAGTTGATAATATCAACCCTTTGCCTATCAAACCTTACTTTACAAAAACTATACATAATTAGTGGGTTGTTTACAGGACCGTAATTGTATTTAACAGGGCTTCAAGTCAAACTGTTTTTATATTCGAGAATTAGTTCATTGTTTGACGCACATTGCAACGAAAGGAGTCCGGTATGAAACGATTATTCAAGTTTTTAGTCGCAGCAGCAACCTCGTTAAGTTTGCTGATCGCGAATGTGCCGCTGACGTCAATAGTGGTCAGGGCAGACGGAAATCCACCTGAGTTTAAAAATGGAGAGAACGGTTCCATTCAGCTTGACCTAAAAGATTCATCATACGTGCATGAAGGTAGTGACGTAAGTTTCTTTACTCAGGGAAATGTAGATCATGGCCATATATTTAGTGCGACTACTATAAGTGTTACATATACAGAGAATCTCGGTCTTGATAAATTAGTAATCCGGGATCAGGAACGCACAGTAGCTGAGTTTACAAGCGGGAATACTACAGGCACTTACACAGTTGATTCAGATTTCAGGATAGTGGATTTATATACTTATGATGAACCTGTTGAAGGCGGTGCTGAAGGAGCTACTGTTAAATTGGGAGTTCTTGATATCACAAGAGTCATAAAGGTAGACATTTATTCCAACTTAACCAGAAATCTGTTTATTGAAAAAGACGGCAATGGTGAACCGGTGCAAGTCAGAGGAACCCCCGATTCCGCAGCTGTTCATGAAGAACTTTGGTTAAGCGGTATGCCGGATACATTAGTAATTGAAAACCCGGGTGGCATGGGCGTTGAAGAAATGGGCCGATTAACCGGAGTTACGATTAACGGTGTTGACAGGGATATTACTGCCAGATACGACTACTGTGAATACTCATTGGAAGGCTTGACGGGTTACAGTATTGAAATCGTGATTACCGGTGATAATACACCCGGCGGTGTAATTGAGTGGACAAATTACGGTTGTCCTGAAGGAAAAAGACAGCACAATATATCTGAGGCAGAGCAGTTCAAATATGGCTCAGCAAAAGTTGTCGGTGTTTACGCTGCAGACGATAAGAATTTTGAGAACAATATAATGTCTCAGTATGGAATCGGTGAAGAAGGCTGTATTTACGATGAATACGGTAACGGATGCCTCAGAATTGAGAACGGCTATTGGATCGCATTTGAGTTTATTCCGCTTCCCGGTTATCAGTTAGTGACATTCGGCGGTTCAGCCGGCGGCCAGGACGTTAAGATTGGAACTACTGACAGACCCAATGTTTATTATTTCCAGATGCCTGAGGGCAACTGCCACTTCGGAGCTGATTTTGATACCCCTGAAAACATTGTAAAGATCAATGGTAATTCCATTGTTGATGACGGTTCCGTTGCTGTAGCTCAGAACGAGTTTGCCGGTGGTACTGCGCAGATGACGGTTGGTGCGCTGGGCGCTAATGACCAGTCAGCTTACAACCAGGACAAGGATTTCACAGCAGAACTTAAGGACGGCAATCTGGAAGTTCAGGAATATCTGAGTCTTGATCTTGCAAACATTTATCAGAAGGCAAATACAGAAGATTATTGGGAAGAAGAATATCACAATCTCGAAAAGGGTAAGGCTACAGTTTCTTTGAAGGTAGATGATGAATTCAACCCTGATAACAGCAAGGTTTACATCGTTCACGACAAGGGCGGTGACGCCGGTTTCGAGACTATCGAAGCTGATTACAATCCCAACACTCATGAGATCACGTTCGAGACAGGAAGCTTCTCAAACTTCATGATTACTACATCTAATGAGAAGAACGATATTGAAGTTGATCCGAATTACAACCCTGAGAATAATGAGGAAGAGCCTGAATATGAACCTCCTCATTTCTCAGTAGCACTCACCGATGACGATGAGCCTGCACTCGGTAACTGGGAAGGCGAAGATAATCCGTTCTTTGTAGCTCTTAGAGTTGGAACGGCTATTCCCGGCGACGCTATAATCAACAATGATCTTCCTGAGGAATGCAAGTTGATCTACTTCATCAACGGTGAAGAAGTTGAAAGCTTCTCTGTGACTGAGCGCAAATCGTTCTCACCCGGACACTATGTAACATATGAAGGAATCAAGGTTACAGAGACTACATGTGAAGTTTACTTCAACGAATGCTGGGTAGTCGGTATCGAAGTTGATTATCTGGATCTCAGCATGAAGGCTCTTGATAAGGACGGAAAAGAGATTAAGCCTCTGGATGAAGGCGACCTGATTTTCGAGTGCGGTGATGCTAAGGAAGAAGATTTCACATATTACGAGATCGCCTTCGCTGAGCAGCCTTCTGAAATCGCGATCAAGGGAATCAACGACTATGCTATCTTCTACATCATGAGCGGAGAAGATGAATATCTTGATACTCCTATCGGCGAGAACAAGATCCCTTATCCCGAAAAGGAAGACTACATGTTTATCTATGCATGGGGCCTCATTCCTGAGACAGAGACTGCCGACTTCACTGAAAACCTGAAGACTGTATCTGCAGTATTTGAAGGCGTAAGCGAAGACAAGGCAAATGATTACATCCTCGTAGTATCCGAGTTCGATACTGCTGATGCACCTGCAGAAGACATTGCAGCAGCAAAGAAACAGCTTGAAGAAATGGGCTACACAGGAGTTACATTCCCTCTGGGATTCGACATCAATCTCTTCGATAAAAATGGTGCCGTACACGAGCCCGGCTTCACGGTAAGAATCACTCTTGTTCTTAATAAAGCACTCGATCTTAAGGATGGCGAGACGGTTGTGATCGTTCATGCAACAGATGACGGATTCGAACTGCTCACAGCGATCTACAACGCTGCGAATCTGACACTTACGTTTGAGACAAAGACGTTCTCACCGTTCGTAGTCACAATCGGCACTTATGCTCCTGCATCTATCGTTAAGACAGGTGAAACAGTGAGCCAGACAAGGATCGTGGTAGCTACACTCCTTATCACTGCGGCAGCTGCAGCAGGCATCCTCTTCATCAAGAGAAAACGTGATGAAGCTGAGGAAGAAGAATAAAGCGACCCTACGTTTTGATGCGTCAAACATACGGACTCTCCATTGAAAAGTAAAAGATTATAAAATCAAAATGCAGGGTTCCTGGGCGTGCAGATTACAGTCTGCACGCCCTTCTCATGAAAGCGTGATTAAAGGGAAATGATTCGCGCACTTTTTTCGAATAGTAACAAGGATTTTTTATGTCGGAAATAACGAACAAATATCCTTGTTCGTGTAATCGATTCAGGCATGGTAACTTTACTATAAAGGCATATACCTGATAAAATATGTAAAACTATGGAAATCGGAGGGAACCGATCATGGATGCTTTATTATTTGCTAAGGCAGCTAGAGAAGAAAAGGATTCAATGCTCGAGACGTATCTCGCAGATACTGACAGTGTTGCAGGCGAGCAGATCGCAAAGCTCAAGGCTGCAGGCGCAAGTGACGAACTCTTGAGAGAGGTTTTTAATTCGGTACTTACAGATTGCTTCTACAACATTCTTCTCGGAATCGACGGCCAGATGCCTATCGGATCCCTTGGTGAGAGAAGCTACAGACTTTTGGCACCTGACAGCACTGTAATCGCAAATGCTTCAGGCACTCTTGCAGAAGCTGCTTACGAAGCGTTCTACGGCGAAGAGGGCTAAGGTCAGTTAAAACGGAATTGAATAAAGGGTATCTCAGATTGAGATACCCTTTTTGCTTGCGTGAATATATGGTTCGTTTTTGGTTATGTGAATCTTGAATTTACCTAACCAAAAAGTTGATTTTTGTATCGAAATCAACTTTTTGGTCAGCCAAAGCGGCAGCCGGAGATAACCATTTTCGAACCGTGTTTAAGGTCCCCAAACGAACCATACGAAGAGGTATCCCGTGATTACTGCGGTGAGTGTGAAGGGGACACCGATCTTCATGAAGTCGGCGAAGCTTACTTCGTGGCCTTCCTTGCGGAGCATGCCGACGCCGGCGATGTTTGCGGATGCACCGATAGGTGTTAAGTTGCCGCCGAGTGTTGCGCCGACCAGGAGTCCGAAGAACAGGAAGTGCGGCTCAACGTCCATTGCTGTTGCGACGCTCGCAAGGAGCGGGAGCATTGTTGCGACGTAAGGAATGTTGTCGATGAATGCGGAGATTACGACTGATCCCCATACGACGATGGAGAAGAGAACGAACTTGTTGTTTCCGCCGAGATTTGCGATGAGGTTTGCGAGGTCATTAATGACGCCGACTTCCCTGATAGATGCGATTACTACGAAAAGTCCTGTAAGAAGGAGCATCGTGTCGTAGTCCATTGCCTTGAGGGAGTGGATCATGCCCTTTGTGGACTTCTGCTTGATGAGTTCCCAGACGATCGTGAGGATTCCGCATGCCATGCAGATGAAACCGTTGGTGCACTCATGTGTGTTCGGGATGAATGAAGCGATGATGAGAAGGACGACGTGGCCGAGCATCGTGATAGTCGGAACATAGTCTGTAACCTTTGTGTACTCTGTGCTGTTAACGGGCCCTCTGTTCTTGCGGAACA
>JAEEGL015614380.1_pt1 | contig 11405 bp, 6 predicted proteins | sample 9134231 | NCBI WGS metagenome assembly JAEEGL01 (sample SAMN16246548, study PRJNA631951) | gut metagenome | biome: gut microbiome; feature: rumen; material: fiber-attached | host: Bos | place: Iran: Karaj | collected 2018-10
TTGGGGATTGGGGATTGGGGATTGGGCCCAATCCCCAATCCCCAATCCCCAATCCCCATTCATAATAAAATTTATTATTATTTTTTAAATTTTTCTTATATAAAATATTATTTTTATTATAATAATATTAAATTTTTTGAGCTAAAAAAATAATAAAAAATAAAAATAAATAAAAAATATTTAAAAAGTAATTTTAATTATATTATTAAAAAATGAATGATGATTATATAGAAAATAGAAATAATAATTATAATAAAAATAAATTAAACATACAAAATTTTAAAGAAATTGCATTAAATAGAAATTTAACTTTAAGAAAAAATAAAATAACAGAAATAATTAATTTAAAAAGATTTAAAATTCCTTCAACAAAAACATATGCAATTGACATAAATAAATTAAACGCTCCAGAAAATATAAAACATGATTATAAAACATATTTAAAATCTTTTGATATAAAAACATTATTTCAACCATTAAATAATCAAGAAAATAATATTAATAATTTAAAATTAGCTTTATTTTTATTAAGAAATTATTTATTATTACAAATCGAAGAAATTCCACAAAAACAAAGAAAATTATCTAGAAATGATTATGATTTAATTAAATTAATTGTTAATTATTTAAATTATAATGACAAAGAAGTTCAATATGAAGCTTCTTGGATTTTAATTTTATTATGTGATTTTCCTAAAAATATTGAAAAACGTTTACATAATGAAGAAAATATTGATAAAATTAATAATTTTGTATTTAATAATGATATTATTTTAGCTGAAAATGGAATTTATTTAATTTCTAATTTATGTATGGAAGATTGTAATGAACAAAAAAAATTAATTGATTTGAATGTGTTAAAATATTTAGAAAATTTGTTAAAAAATACTAATTTAATTGAAAAAACTGTTTTAAATATTTCAAGAGCGGCATTTTATTTGACTAATAATTTTGTTAATGAAAATAATATTTTTGATTATTATGAAAGTATGTCTAATATTGTTTGTAATTTTTTACATTATTTTTTGAAAGTTTCTAAAGAACAATTTGTTAAAGATGAAGAAAATTTATTTTATTTTTTTAAAATAGTAACTATGTTAATTCAATTTGAAGAAAATAAAATTTATGATTATTTATATAAAAATAATTTTTTATATGATTTTTACTTATTTTTCAGAAAATTTCAAGAAAAAGACACAGTTTCTAATTATGTTGATATTCTTATTAATTTATGTTCATATGATGATAGTTTTGCTCGAAATTTAATAGACGCAGGTTATTTAATATTAATAAAAGAATTAATAGATAAGTATAAATTTAGTGATTTATTAATGTTAAGAGATTTATTATTTTCTTTATCAAATTTATCTTTAGGACCTATGTTAAATATTGAAGATGTAAATAATATGGAATTATATTCAGATACAATAAAAATTTTTAAAATTTATTCAACAACAAATTACATTGAACATGATATTGAAATAAAAAATGTTTTATATGAATGTATTTATGTTTTAAATAATGCAATTTGTGGAGCTCAAGATAAATTAATATATGATTTATTAACAATAGATAATTATCAATTAATTTATATTTATAAATTTGTATTTGAAAAAATGATAGATTATAAAAGAGATAAATTTATGGATTCTTGCATAATTTCTTTATATAAAATATATAATTCATCAGAAAATGTAATGAATGATAATGAGCCTATCAAAGATTTAATGATAAAAGAAGGTTTGATCGATTTAGTTGAAAAAATATTGAATAGAGGGAGATTATCAGAAGCAATTAATAAATATGGATATATGTTAATAGATGGAATTAAAAATAATGAAGAATTCAATTTAAATATTTAATAAGTAAAAAATTTTTATAAATTAAAAATTAGATTAAATAATTGTTAAATAATAAAAAATTAAATTATCATTAAATAATATTATAAAAAAAATATAAATAATTAACAATCATGTTCTATTTGTAAAAGCAATCACTCCTTTGTTAAGAAAATTAATAAAACTTGAAATATAAATTATACTTCTTAAAATTGAATCAAATCCATAATGTCCTAAATAAGTTGAAACATTACTTAAAAGCCAAATTATATCTAAAATTTCAGTATAAATCAAAACATAAAACATATAATTTAAATATTTTGAATCATATTTTCCATTTGCTAAATATAAAATTAAATAAACACAAAAAACAAGAAAATTTAACAAATCATTTCTATCAGAACAATTAAAAAATGCCAAAAAAATTCCTAATATTATTAAATATAACAAATATTTTTTAACTTCTGTTTTGGGATTAATATTAACATCAGCAGAAGAAGTTTTAAATTTTGAAAAAGGATTAATATCCATATTAACAGTATTAGTATTAGAATTAATATATAATTGATCAGTCATTCTTTCATTATGAGTTTTATATACACTTTTTCTAATTGTTTCTCTTAAATTTTCAGTATCTTTATATTTATCAAAAATATTTTTTCCATCTTCTTCTTCAGTTAAATAATAAATTCCGCCACTCATAATTATTCCAAAAGGTTTATTATAATAGGGTTTGAATTTATTTAAATTATTTAAATCATTTTGAATATTATTAATTTTTTCTGTTACTTTTCTTTTTAAATATGAAAAATAAACTATCGTATCATAAACATAATGTAATTTTAATCTAATTTTTCCAACTTCAATTTGAGAGCTATTTAATAACGAAAAAACTTTTTCTATTCTTTGTTGATCGTTATCAATTTGTTCTAAATTAATTTCTAAACTTCCAAAATTTGTAGAAGTTATTTGATTTCTAATAACTATTATATTTAATTTTTGGTTTCTCTCTTTTAATTCAAATCTAAAATTTTCATTCCAAATGATTGTTCCATCGTTAATATTCATTTTTGAAATATTTGTAGTTTGTTCTGTTTTTTCGCATATTAATTTTACAATATAAGAAGCATTATCTTCATTAAATCCAAAATTAGATGCCTCAAAAACTGTAATTCCTAAATTAATTTTTTGTTTATTTCCTTTATTTTTTTCTTCTTGATGTCTTAAAATTTGTTTATCATAAGTTTCTTTATTTTCTTGTAAATTATCATATAATTGTGCTAAACATCCTTCTTTAATTTGTATTTTATTTTTTAATATTATATATTCTTTAATAAAATCTTTAACAGACATTTGTCTTTCATCCGGATGATTTAATATAGAAAAAATATTATTTTGATAATCTTCATCAAAATCAAATTCTTGCCATTTAAATTCTTCTTTTGTTTGTTGATAAAGATTAGCAATTTGGTCGCATGTTATATCATCATCTAAATTTAAATTTAATTTTTCTTTTATTAAATTATTTAATGTATTAAAATCAGCTTGAATGTCTTTTCTTTCTTGTCTTGCCATTCCTTGATCAACTATTGTTCCTAAATTTTTATATAAATTATCTGAATCCATTTCTTTTTTAACTTCATCTATAATTTCATTTATAATTTCTCCTTTATTCATTTTATATTTTCTATTTTTAAATAATTTTATTTTAAAATTATAATTTTAGTTTTGTTAATATTTAATTAAAATATATATTATTATTTTATATTATAATTTAATATTTGATTTAAATAATATCTAACATCTAAATCAAATTCATCTATTAATAATAGTCCGTTATTTAATAAATCATCAATTAAAATCGTTTCTAACAAAACATTTTTAACATTTATAATATTAGACAAAGATTTTAGTTCTATATAATCTTGTTTATTTTCTTTCATATAATTTTTAATAAGATTAATTAAATTTTCATTTGAAAATTCACTAGTATGTAAAACAATCATTTCTTTATTAAAATTTTTAACTTTTATTTCTCCTGCAACTTTATCAAAATTATTTATAGCTTGAGTCATATCTTTTGGACTTATTGTGTTACCCCCTCTTGCTCTATTATATATGCAATAAGCATCAATGAGAGTTATAACTTTAATATCAGGATTTTTTTTAAAATAATCTGTGAAATATACATTTATTTGCTCTGCTAATTTTATATAATAATCACTTCCTGCAACTTCTTTTGTGACTGGGTCTATAAAACCTATTTTTGATAATACACTGTTTATTTCTGCTGTTTGAGATGCACTTTCACTTGTGTTTGCTTTGGATGAGGAAAGTTTGGCTCTAATTTGTTGGGCTAAACTAATCATTGCTTCTGCGTTTTCTCTTAAAGATTGAATGTCGTTGAATGAACCTGAAATCAATTTATTTTGATTGTTTATTTTTTTTCTCATTAGATTTTGAATTCTTGAAATTCCTATACCACCTTCACCTATTTCGTTGTTTATAGTAAATTGAGGTTCGTTGTTATTATTGTTTTGGAAATTATTATTAAAATTATTATTATTAAAATTGTTATTATTAAAATTATTATTATTAAAATTATTATTATTAAAATTATTATTGTTATTCATATTATTGTAATTTTGTTGTTGTTGAACTGGTTCAGGTTTTTTAAATTTAATCATCCATTCTTTTCCATTAATAGCTTTTTTTAAAAAATTATAAGAATTTTCAAGATCATCAGGATTATGTTTAAATTTAATTTGAATATACCCAGGCAAAGTATAATTCGTATTTACAATTTCATTTTGTGAGAAACTATCATATATATATCGAGGACAACTTGAACCTAAAAAAATATTTTCTTGTAAATCACATTGAATATAACATGAATGATAAGAAGAAAAAAAAGGTCTTTTTGTCCAATGACTTTTAATATACATTAAAGGAATATCAAATAAATAATCATTTGAACAAACGACTATTCGAAAATTTGTATAATAAATATTTGTATCGTAAAATTTATTGTTTTTATTATCCATAAATTTCATTCTTTCGTTTTTATATATAATTCTTTCACCTGGATACATTTGTTCTTTTCTTAGTTCAATTCCTAATGAAGCATATGTGTATTTTAATTCAGCTTTTATTTGAGACATAATTTATTATTTTAAATATATTTTAATAATTATTTTTTAATAATGAACATTAAAATAGTTTTTAATTATAAAAAATTAAATTCATGTATTTTAAAGTTTTATTTAATTTTTTTATTTTAATAAAATAAAAAATTTTTTATTACATATTATTTATAAATAATAAAATATTAATTTTTAATTTAAAATGTTGAAAAAAAATTTTAATAAAATTATTTATAATCAAATTAAAAAATCAAGAAACACTTTTTCGCAAGACATATCTAAAAGAAATAATATTAATATAACTTTTAATTATAATTTAAAACATAAATCACCTCAACCATTAGAAAAAATTAGTAATAAATCATCAGAAATAAATTCAAATAATAATACAAAAAGTAGAAATACAAAAAAATTTTTTCCCAAAAATTTAAGTAGTAATAACATAATAATTATTAAATCAAAAAATTTTTTAACTTCAAATTCAAACATGTATTTAAAAGAACAAATAATAAAAAATTTAAAAAAAAATTTTAATAATAATAATATTTTTAATATTAACAACAAAAATAATAACAACGATTATTTAAAAAAGAAAAAAAAATCAATGAACAATCCAAATTTTAAAAATTTTACTATGTTAAACACAAGTAACAATAGTTTAGAAAATAATAATTCTTCAAATTTATCAAGCGGAAAACATTCATTTAATCCAAAAAAAATAATAGAAAAACCAAAAAAATTAAAATTAGAAAATAATATTAATAACAATAAAATTAAAATTAAAAATAATATTAATAATATTGAAAAAATTCCTTTTATTTTAAATAACTCAAATTTATTATCAAGAAATAATACGCCTAAAACTTTTTCAATAAGTACTAAATATTCAACTACAACTGGAGGAGAATTGAATAAACAACAAATAATTGAAGCGTTTAAAGAATTAGAAAAAAATCTTGAAAAAAATTTAAAAGATAATAAAATAAATTCAAAAAGTAAAAAATTTTCTGTTGTTAAAAATTATTTTGAAAAAGGAATAAAATTATTAAAAAATGTTTTTAATTTTAATTTTTTTAATATCATTTTAGATAAATTTCAAAACATATTTTTATTTTATACACAAGAAAATAAAAAATATAAAAATTATTATGAAAATCTACAAAAAAATTATAATATTTTAGAATTAAAATTAAAAGATGCAATTGATAAATTAAATAAAAAAGAAATTGAATTAAATAATTACAAAAAAGAAATCGAATCAATAAAAAATCAAAGTAAAATAAATTTAAATGAATACACATTCGCAAAAGAACAAAGTAATGAAACATTAAGTAAAAGTTTTGATAAAATTATTGAAAATTCTTATTCAAATTTAATAAATAATCTTAATCAAAATAATTTAGAAGATTTAGATGCTTTGTATTTTAATGATAATTTTGATATAAATAAATCAAAAAATTCAAGAAATTTTGAAAATAATGTTCCAAAATTAAATTTTACTTCAATAAATAAAAAAAATAATAATTATTATAATGTAAATAATAATAATTATAAAAGTAATAATAATAATATAAAAAAACAAAAAAATGAAAAAAAAAATAATTTTAATTGGAATTTAAATATAAATCATTGTCAAAAAAAAGTATTTAATTTTATTAGTAATTCAAATTCATATAAATATAATATTTATAAAAATAATTAATAATTATTTAATATTAAAATTATTTATATAATATTAAAATTAAATAAATATTTATAATTAAATAAAATTAATTTTCTAATTTTAAAAAATTAGGAATATAATTAATATAAGACAAAGTTTTTTTTTTATCAAGAGTATCATCATATTCACATATTACTATAGAAGCAGGTTTAAATTTATTTAAATTTAATATTTTATTAATAAAATTTATTTCATATTTAATTGTTAATTTTTCATTTGGAAAAATTATTTGTTGTTTACGAATTAATCCTTGTAAAAGATATTTATCACTATCTTTTAAATCAAAAGAAATTTCAATATTTTTAAATTCATTATTTAAATTAGTAATATTTAAAATATATTCTTTATTATTATTTTTAATTTCATTCTCAATTAAATAATTAAATTTTTCAATATTAATATCATCTAATTTTATATTTATTTCATTTATCATTTTATTATTACTATATTTTTCTAATTCTTTTGTTGTCCATTTTAAAATTAATGTTCCAATTGAACCAGAAAAATCATTGTAAGATTTTATTGTAAATGGAATAGAAAAAATATTTCTAGCTAAAATTTTAAGTTGAAAATTTTTTTTTAATAATTTTAAAATATTAGATTTTATTTCTAAATTATTATTATGATTTATTATTAAATCTTTTATTAAACAATCATCATTTAATTGAGATAAAATTTCTATTTTATAATTTATTAAATTATTACTTAAAAAAGATTTATTTTTATAATCTTCATTTAATTGATTTAAAATAAAAATATTTGAATTAATATTATTTTTATTTAAAATAAATCCATTGACACATTTTATTTTTATTGAATGTTCTGATTTATAAAAAAATTTTTGTTCAGGAAAATTTGAATTAATTAATTCGTAATTAATAGTAAAATTTAATAAATATTTATTTGAATATTTAATTTTTAATAAAAATTCAAATATAAATTCATTATTATTATTATTATTTTCTAAATTTAATATTAAATTTGTATTTTCAATTTTTTGTTTAATTTCACCGTTTTTATCTAATAAAATAAAGTTAAATTCATTTTTAAAATCATTGTTGTTGTTTTCAGCTAAAATAACATTTAAAATAAAATTAGCTCGAATTGAAATTATTTTTAATTGATTTTGATTATTTTTATTTAAAATTGAAATATTAAAATAATGACATTCATTTTCTGATAATCTGGCATTAATTTTATAATTAATATCAAAAAATTGTTGAAATTTATTAAATTCAATTTTTTCAGTTTCTTCAATAATATTTAAAATCTTTTTTTTATCAACTTTTATAATATTTTCTAATATAATATTATTATCTAAAATAAAAATTATTTTATATAAATATAAAAATTTATCTTTTTGTAAAGCAATAAATTCATATTTATTTTTTATTATAAAATTATCTTCATTATTATTATTTAATAATTTAAAAGAAAAATTTCTATTTGAATGATTAAAAATTAATTGAATTTCTTTAATATTAAAATTAAATTCATTATGTTTTTTTTTAATTTCGAAAAAAAATTCGATTTTTTCAAATGAATTAACATAATTTTTATTAAAATTATAATTAATTTCAAATAAATCATTATTATATATTTTGTATTTGTTAAAATTATTATTTATATTATTATTAGATAAAATAGATTTAAATTTTTTCTTTTCATTTTCAGTTAATTTATAATTTTTTGATAATTTAAATAAAATATTTTTATTAATATTATTATTATTATTTTCATTTGAATCTAAATTATTATTTATTATTAATTCATCATATTGCGTAATTAAATTTTGATAAATTTTTGGAAAATTTTTTAAATTTTCATTTTTTAATATTAAATTATTAAAATATTTTTCTTTTTCATTTAAATTAAAAATATTAAACAAATTTCCCAAATAAAAAGTATAAAAATTATATTGTTCATTATTTTTAAAAAAGTTTCCCAATAAATTTTTAAAATGAGAAATAATATTTTTATTAATTTCCTCAAAATTAATATTTTTTTCTTTAAATAAATATAAATAATAATATTTTAATCTTTGATTAACATCACTAATTTCTTTTTTATTAATATAAAATTTGGGTATTTTTTCAATATATTTACTTTGTTCAATTGTTAAATTATCTAATAAAAAATTTAAATTTGAATTGTCAATATCTCTTTTATTATTTTGATAATATTTATTTAACCTTAATAAACTATTAATAATTCCAAAAATAAACAAAGAAGTATTTTGAAAAAAAGAAAATTTTTTTGATATATAATTATATATTTCAAATTTCCAATATAAATTAAAAAGTTTTAATTGAAAAGAAATTAAATTTTTATTTTCAATAAAATTTTCAATATTAAAATGTTTTAAATGAATTGATAAATAATGTAAAATTTTAAATTTTATATTTGAATCATTTAAATTCAATGAATTTAAAATATTATATAATAACCAATTAGCTATATATTTCTTTTCAATAAAAATATATCTCTCATCTGCTATACTAAATAGATATTTATTTTTTTCTATATTATTTAATAATATTTTATAGGCTTTTTCAAAACAATTATCTTTATTTTTTAATAATGAAATGTTAAATATCTTTGATAATATTCCTAATTTTATATAAATTTTTACTAAATCTTCTTGAGTATAATTTATTTTATCATTTGTAATTTGATCTAATTTATTTACATATTTTTGAGCACATGATGAATAATAATTTTTTGAATCTTTTAATATGTTTTTTGCTAATTCTTCATATTGTAAAACATTTTCGTTTGGAATAAAAATTATATTTTCAGGATTTATATTTTTTAGAATATCAAATATTTTATTTTTTATTAAATCAGTTATTTTTTTTAAATTAATATTAAAATTAGGTATATATTCTAAAATTAAATAAACTTTTAAATTATTTGTAAAATATATATTATAAATTTTTTCAACTTCAGATATAAATGAATTAATTATATTATCATTTAGATTCAAAAAATTTCCTAAATTTTTATAAATTATTATTACACTTGGAACATTTTTAAATTTATTTATCCAATTTTTTGAAATCATTCCTTTTTCATTTACTTTGTTTTTAATTGTTATTAATATTTCTTTATTTTTATTTTCTTTATCTAAATCTAAATAATTTAAATGATTTTCTGTTAAAGATTCTAAATTAAATTTTATTTTTTCATTTATCATTTCATGGGATATTTTTAAACCAATTGTTATACTTAAACTATATTTTTCTATATTTTTTTCTTCTTCAAACATTTTGTAATAAAAATAATATTAATTTAAAATAAATAATAATATAATAATAATATTTTATTTAATATTATAAAAATATTAAAAATTTTTTTTATTTAACAAAAAATTTTAAAAATTTTATTTACAATTAAAAAATTAAAATATTTAATTATTATTATTATTAATAAGGATTAATATAAAATTGTTTAATTTTATTATTATGAAACATTAATGATTTTTTTAAATAATAATCTTTTGTTTTATTTTGATGAAAATACATTTTAGTAGAAAAATTTTTATAATTATTATTTTTTATATTTTGTTCATCATCAAATAATAAATCATCACTTTTTAAATATCGATTTTCAATTTCATTGTCTAATATTAATTGATTATTTTTATATTCAAAATTTTTATTTAAACGTTTATAATTAAAAGGCAAATATTTAAAAGTTTCTGATTTTTTTTGTATATATTTTAAATTATTATTATTAGAATTTAAATAAAAATTAAAATCATTACTAAAATAATTTTTATTATTTTTATTAAGAAATTTATTATTATTTTCTTTATTTAAAACATTTTTACTTTGAATATTTAATGAATTTGTTCTTTCATGTTTAATTTTATTATTATCAATTAATTTTGGTAATTGATTAGTTTTAATTTTTTTAATTGTTTTTTTATTTTTAATTTGAGGAGTTTTTCTTGCAAGAAAAAATCCTAAAATATCTGTATTAACATCATCTTGTTCAAGAATTCTTTCTATTTTTTTAGATTCATCATTCATTCTATAAATATCTCTTAAAATTTTTTTATTAAAATCATAAATTTTATTTTTCATAGAAAAAAAAAATTATAAAAAAAAATATTATTTTTATTTATTATATTTTCTTTTAATAAATGAAAAAGGAAATTTCTTTTAAAAATACTTTAAATAATAATAATAATGAAAATTCAAGCGAAAGTGAAAATTCAAATAAAGAAGATTATAAACAAATAAAAAACGAAATTAAAAATAAAAAAAAAAAAGAAAAAAACATTGGAAAAATTCTTAAATCAATAATTCATAAATCTTATAAAATAAAAGATAATAATGTTATTCTTAGTAAAGCTCAAGAACCTTTTAAAAAATTAGAAAAAGAAAGAGAAGAAAAAAAAATATTAAAAGAAAAAAGAGAATTACATAGAATTCAAAAAATGTTAGGTTATTCTACTTATGATAAATGGGATAAATTAAAAGAAAAAAAATTACTTAAAATTACTACAAGAGGAGTTGTTAAATTATTTAATTCAATTTTTGAATTTAGAAAAAAAGAAAAAGAAGAAAAAATAGAAGAAGAAAAAAAAATCGAAAAAAAAGGAAATAATTTTTTGATGTTACATAATTTAGACCCAAATTTTAAATCGAAATTTTATGAAGAAGATAAAAATAATAATATTGATAATAATGACAA
>JAEEGL015972926.1_pt1 | contig 11405 bp, 6 predicted proteins | sample 9134231 | NCBI WGS metagenome assembly JAEEGL01 (sample SAMN16246548, study PRJNA631951) | gut metagenome | biome: gut microbiome; feature: rumen; material: fiber-attached | host: Bos | place: Iran: Karaj | collected 2018-10
ATTAATAGTGATAATAAATTTTCAATAGATATAGCTTTTTTACCTCATGTAGAAGCATTACAAGAATGTTATCCTTTATTAAAACAAAAAGTAGAGAAATTTATTAGAGTAAATCGTGGAGGAAGTAATAATTTCTCTATGCATCCAACTGCTTCATTAGATATTAGAACTTATGATAGTATAGGTGCTAGTTTTATAAAAGAAGAAAGAGAAAATAGAAAACCTTTAACTCATCTTAAACCAATAGAAAGACAAGAAAAAGGATTTCCATTATTAGCGTTTATTGCAGGAGCTAATATAGGTAATATATATAATAGTGAAGTTGATTTAGCTAATCTTATAGAGATGGCTATTGCTGATAAAGTAGATACAGTTTATATTCAAGGATTACTATATTCTACTTATTATCATAATCAAACTAATAGAAGAATGTTAATAGATCCTAAATATGAAACTTTAGATCAAAGATTAAAAGCGGCTAAAAAGATAGTTAAGAAATTAAATGATAATGGAATTAAAGTAGTATATCAAATGGGTGATGAAGAATATCATCTATATGAAGATATGTTTAAAATATATACAAGAGAACAAGGCGTTAGAGGAAATAATTTCTTAAAAAGAGAAGATTTAAAAACTGCTCATGATTGGGTTAGACCAATTATTATTCAACAATTAATTCCTTATTTAATACGTAGTGGTGAAGATGTAACTAATTTTTATACTGATGAAGAAAATGAGACTAGAGTTACAGAACTATGTAATGCATTAAAGAATTATTCTGAAGGATTACCACTAGGAGAATTAGCTAAATATATTAAACCAGAGTATTTAAAAGATACTGATATGTTTAGAGTTGTTTATTCTACTATAGATCAATATACAGATGATCCTGCTATATCAGTAAATTTATTAAGTAATCCTAATTTTTCTCCTAATACACAATATGCTAATCCTACAGCTGGTATAATTAAAAATTTAAAAATACATCAAACAGGTGCTTTGGGAAATGGTGTTTTGAAAGCGACACCACAGTTATTTGTAGATGGTAGACAAGCAATGATGAGTATTGCTTATAAAGATGATCAGGTAGTATTAAATGTTCCTCAATTAATAGATGATTCTAAATATATAGAGCATCCTGAATTATTATCTGGTATAAAAGAACATATTTCATCAGATCCTACTCATGCTAGAGTTACTAAGATAAGTACTAGACCTAATTATCCAGGTGGATGGATGGTAACTGGTGATGCTAGAGAAAAAATGACAATTATTCCATACTGGAAGAGAGTTAGAGAAGTAATGGATTATGTTAATAGAACTGGTAAGGGATTAGAAGAGATAGATGTATTCTATCTAAATGATATTCAGTCTGGTTCATTAACTGAAAGATTAGAATATACATTAAAAGCGTTAGATCATTTCTATTATGATTATCCAGCTCCTAAAGGTATTTGGGGTAATGGAGATTTCCAACAAGGATGGAATTATAAAGATTTTGCTAATGAAAATAGACATTTAGGTACAATGAGTGTTGCACAACAAATGGAAGATTTTATTAAATTAATTAGACCTTGGATGAGAGAATCATTTGGTGTTATAGACCCTACTATATTTGTAGGAGATTATGATAAATATAAAATTGATTCTGAAATATCTGCTCAAATAATGAATCATTTAAGTTCTATAGATATTATTGATGCTAATAAAGGTATTAATCATAATTCTAATTTAATTAGAGATAATATTGATTATAAAACTGTAGATTTAAAATTACCTCCAGAATTAGCTAGATATGAAGATACTATTAGAAAGAAATTAGATAGTTTAAAATTATTAAAATTTATACATTTAGCTGAAGGTAATCATGAATATAATTCAGATTGGGATAGAAAAGGATTTAATCTTATCAAATTACTTCGTCAAGAATTAAATGGTATGAAAGATTATTCTGGGGCTGATACAGAGATAGCTTTATCTGAATTTGTAGTTAATAAAAGAGGAGATATTTTACAAGCACCACAAGGTTGTAAAACAGTTAATGGATATAATGTAGTTTATAGTCATTTATATAAATCTGCTTATGGTGATACTCCTACTAGAGGAATGAGTAAATTCTTTGATAGAATGGGAGAATTATCAAATGATGTTCATAGAGCATTTATGGGACATTTACATATATTTGAAACATCAGTTATAGATAATAAATTATTAAGTATTACAGGTAGTGGAGCAGGACAAAGTGGTTTTGAACAAAATTTAGGATTATCAAGTAAACCATTATTTGTAATAGATAGATATTTACCTGATGGTAGAATCGCAGTAGATACTATAGGTACAGAATTCTTAAAGAATTATCAAATTCAAAATCCATTTGTTAAGGGAATGGGACTAGAGAACTTTATAAATGCTTGTTTAACAGAAGAAGCTGCGATATATGGATTTGAACAACCTAAAGAGATTCAACCAATACATCCTAGACAATTAGTAATTGGAGAGCCTAATAAAATAATAGGTCCTAAGATAGATTAAAAGTATTTATTATAGGAGATATGATATGAAAGAAGTAATAGAAGGGTTAAAAAAGGAATTAGGTGATACTACATTAGTCGCAGTTAGTAAGACTAAGAGTAATGAAGATATATTAAAAGCTTATGATTTAGGAATTAGAGATTTTGGAGAAAACTACGTACAAGAATTAGTTGATAAAATGGATAGTTTACCAAAAGATATTAAATGGCATATGATAGGTCATTTACAGTCTAATAAAGTTAAAGATATAGTAAAAAGAAATATATATTTAATTGAATCTGTTGATTCTGTTAAATTAGCTAATGTGATTAATAAAGAAGCTATTAAGAATGATAAAACTGTTAATATACTTATTGAAGTAAATATAGCTAGAGATGTTAATAAAACAGGTTGTAGTTTAGATGAATTAGATGATTTAATTTCTAATGCTAGAGAATTATCAAATGTTAATTTATTAGGATTGATGTGTATTGCTCCTCATACTGATAGTGAAGATGAGATTAGAAAAGCTTTTAAAGAAATGGTAACTATGAAAGAAAAATATAATTTGAAATTATTATCTATGGGTATGAGTAGTGATTATAAAATTGCAATTGAAGAAGGTACTGATATAGTAAGAATTGGTACTAAAATATTCGGTGAAAGAGAAAAGATTATTAAATGTCCTAATTGTAATAATAAAATGATAAAAATAGTATATGGTATGCCAAGTGATGAATTAATTGAATTATCTGAGAAAGGAATTATACATTTAGGCGGATGTAGTGTTAGTGATGATGATCCAATTTTTTATTGTAATAATTGTAAGAGAGAATATTTTGATAATTTAAAAGATTATATAGAAGATAGTAATTTATCTAATTAAAAAAAGAACACATTAGTGTTCTTTTAATGTGCAGTTGCGTTAATGGTTCTAATACATTTACTTGTTTGATATGAAGAATATCCATCTGGACAAGTATATATTTTTGATTGTAGAGGAATACATTTAAATTTATCTGGGCCACCTAATGTAATTATTTTCATAGGAGTATATCCATTAGGACAATTATCTTCTTCTTCAACAAAGTATCCATCTGATAAGTTGATACAAGATGTATCATTAACTTCATCAGTACCATTTGGACATACATAATTCGCATTTATTATACTTATACATTGAGTTCCACTTAGGCTATATCCACCAGGGCAAGAATATGTAGGTTTAGGTGGATTAGTATTGTTATTGTTAGTATTATTATTGGTATTGTTACTATTACTAGAATTATTATTTGTATTAGGTTTAGTGCTTGTGTTATTATTTGGCTTTTTATTTGTATTATTTGTTGTTTTTGTTTTATTATTAGTAGTTGTTTTTTTATTTGACTCAGTACTTTTATTCTCATTAATAGTTTTTTTATCAGATTCTGTTTTTTTATTAGTTTCACTTTTTTTATTTTCTTTAATAGCTTCTTCTTTTTCAGGTGCAATTGCTTCTTCATTTATATTATTGTTTTCTATAGGAGTATCTATTTTAATATTTTTTTCATCATTATTAGTATTATTATTTTTTAATCCTTGTTTATGATTAAATATTAGAAAAATAGATATACAACATACTATTAATAAGATGCCAATAATTATTTTCTTTTTACTTTTCTTTTTCTTAATACTTTTCATATTATTTACCTCAATATAATAATAACATTAATTAGTTTTTGATTATAGATTATTAATAATTCTTTACATATTGTTTAAATTGACTTTACAGTCTATTTCTTATATAATAAATAATACTTTTTAGGGGGATTATATATGAATATTGAAGATGATAGTTATATTGATAGATTATATGAAGTTAGAAAAGAAGAATCTTCATTAGTAGATCGATTAGTAGAAGAAAGAAAATATTTAGCTGATACTGTTAAAATTGATCCATTAACTGGTTTATATAATAGGAGAATATTACCTAAAATAAGAGAAATAGGTACTGTTATTATGTGTGATATTGATTATTTTAAAACTATTAATGATACTTTTGGTCATGATATAGGAGATGAAGCACTTAAAGCAGTTGGGACAACTATTTTAGATAATATACGTGTTGGAGATGTTGCTTGTAGACTAGGTGGAGATGAATTTTTAATAGTATTTACTACCGATAAGTTTGAAGTTATTGATAATAGAATGAAGAAGATTGTAGACGATATTAATAAAAGAATTCAATTACCTGATTTACCAATTACATTAAGTGTTGGAGTAGTATTTAATGAAGAAAATGAACAATTAGATTCTTTAATGGAGAAAGCTGATACTGCATTATATCAGTCTAAAGAGAATGGTAGAAATCAAGTTTCTTACTATGGTATGGATAAAAGAAAAAATAAAGAACATTTATTAAAATAAATGTTCTTTTTATATGTGTTTTTGTTGAATATTGTGAAAAAAAATAATATAATTAATATATATAATATAGGAGAGTAAAATGAAGAAGATATTAAAAGTATTGTTCATTTTTATATTGTCTTTTACCATTGTTAATGCTAAGAGTGTAGATTTTAGTATTAGTAGTGTAGAGGTAATTGATCAAAGTACTTCAGTAGATGTTGGTACTATCTCTTTTGAGTCTAATAAAATAAATACTGATACTTTATTAAAACAAAAAGATGAATTTATTACTTATAGTGTTAATGTTAAAAATAATGAGAATAAATATTTTACTCTAATTAAAATAGAAGATAATAATGAGAATGATAATATAGATATTAGTTATGAAAGTGATAAGACTAAGATTAATTCTCAAGATAGTATTAATCTTACTGTTAAAGTAACTTATTCTAAATTAGTTCGAAATATAGATAGAAAAACTTTGGATGATTTTGATGTAATACTTGTATTACAAGATAATGATGGGAATATAATAATTAATCCTATTACTGGTAATCCTAATACTGGAGATAGTACTCTTTTATATGTGGTATTTCTTGTAATATCTATTGTGGCAATGGGATTAATACTAAAAGAAAAGAAAAAAGCTGGTTTATCAATATTTATAGTATTATTACTAATTAGTCCTTTTATAATACTTGGTAAAGAAACATACAGAGTACCAATTAGATTTAGTAATATTAGTGTACTTGGTGAATTTGATGTATATGGTATTGTGATTGATAATGGTAATGGTACAACTACTACTAAAAATGTTAAATATGGTGATCCTATTGGTCCTTTAGATGAGCCTAGTAAAGATGGTTATAATTTTGTTAAATTTGTAGATCAAAATGGTAATACGGTTACTTCTGATACTATTATTACTAAAGAGATTACTATTAGTGCTGTATATAATATTATTAATTATAATATTACTTATAATTTAGATGATGGGAGTGCAACTAATGTAAGTACTTATACAGTAGAAGATGAAATAACACTAAATAATCCTACTAAAGCTGGTTATACATTTACTGGTTGGAGTGAAGGTAGTTCAACTTCTTTAAATACTAATATGGTTATTCCTAAAGGTAGTACAGGAGATAAAGAATTTACTGCTCATTATAGTGCGAATACTAATACACCTTATGTAGTTATTCATAAACAAATGAATATGCTTGGTCAATATGTTGAGTTTGAAAGAGAAAATTTAAGTGGTACTACTGATACTAATGTTACTCCTGATGTAAAAGAGTATGAAGGATTTACTGCTCCAGCAAAACAAACTGTTAAGATAAGTGGTAATGGTGATACAGAAGTAATATATAACTATGAAAGAAATAAATATAATTTAGTTGTTAATAATAGAGATTATGTTGAAACAGTATTTGATGATGGAAAATATTATTATGGAACAACAATTACATTAACTGCTAAAGATAGAGTAGGTTATACATTTAGTAAATGGTCTAGTGATAATACTAATACAAGTATTGAATTTACTTTAAAGAGTGATACTACTATAGAACCTATATATACTCCTAATAAAGTACCATACAAAGTTTTTCATTATACTATGACTTTAGATGGTAGTGATTATGAGGAATATTTAAAAGAAGATTTAACTGAATATTCTGATAGTTATGTTAATCCTGAGGTTAAGACTATTCCTGGATTTAAGAAACCTGCTGTACAAACAGTACAAATTAATCCAGAAGGAACTACAGAAGTATATTATTACTATGAAAGAAATAAATATGATTTAACTATTGTTAATCCAGAAGATGTATTACCTCAAGATGTATCTGGAGAGTATTATTATGATTCAGTAGTTACATTAACTGCTAAAGCTAAGACTGGTTATGCATTTAATAAATGGTCTAATGATAATACTAGTAATATTATTAATGTTACTATTAAGGATGATACAACATTAGAAGCTTTATATACTGCTAATAAATATACAATTGTATTTAATGCTAATGGTGGTACTGGTACTATGGATTCTATGGATGTTTCTTATGATGAAACTGTAGAATTAAGTCCTAATGCATTTACTAGAAATAATTATAAGTTTGTTGAATGGAATACTAAAGATGATGGTAGTGGAACTAGTTATGCTGATAAAGCATCAGTTAATAATTTAAGTAATGAAGATGGAGATACAATAACTTTATATGCAATTTGGGAAGTTGATACTGAACGTTACTTTGATGCTGAAGAAAGTTTTGATGGAAGTAATTATTTAAATACTGGAATAGAGTTGTTTAATTCTGATAATTATAAGAGAAACTTTGAAATATCAGTTGATATAGATAATATTGACCCAAGTGCATTTGAAACAAGTGGAATGGGTGGTACTATTGTTAATTCTTTGTTAGAAGATTCTCCTTGGCCTGGTGTGGTATTTAGAATTAATAATGGAAAATTTGAACTAAAAGCTACTGTTAATGGTAGTAAAAAGACTACTATTACGTTTGATAAAGATGATGTTCAATCTATTAAGATAATTAGAATTGATAGAGTAGTATATTATTGTATTAATAATGGTGATCCGCTATTATTATTAGATATGAGTAGTTTTAATACTCCGTTTGAAGATGTTCCTGTTACTTTTGGAGCTTCCATGCAACCTAATAATACTTTATATGAACCAAGCATACGTAATTTAAAAGATGCAACATTATCTAATATGGAAGTTAAGTTTTTACCAGATGATGCTGAAATTTCTGATTATGGAAATATTAAAGTGCTTAAAGAAGTATATAAACATGAAGGAGATTATACATTTAGTGGTGATTGTAGTGATTTAATTGAACCTACTTTAGAAAATGGTGATCCTATAGCTTTATATGCTGATGAAACAATGTTTAATAAAGATTTTGAAATATCATTTAAAATGGGAAATTATGATTATAATGAACAGCCATTTCAATCTACTTTAGTTAATACTAAACCTGAGGATGGTGGCCTAAATCCTGGGTTTGTATTAAGGTTTTTGTCAAATCAGAATAGATTACAATTAGTATCTCGAGGTAATGTTTCAGGTGATAATAAAAATGTTACTGTATCAGCAAATCCTTCTGAAATAAAAATATCTAGAAAAAGTGGAAAATTATATTATGCTGTAAATGGTGGTGGAGATATACTTGTACATGATTTAACATCATTTAATCAATATTTTAGTGCTCCTTTAGCAATTGGTGGTTTGAAAGATTCAAGTGGCAATTATAGTAGATGCTTTAAGGGAACTATTTCAGATATATCAGTAAAATTGGAAAAGTAGAATATATTTCTACTTTTTTCTTATTTGAATATTTAGTATAATAGTAATAGTTTGGTGATATTATGAGTAAAATAAAAGTAATGGATGATATACTTTCTAATAAGATAGCTGCTGGTGAAGTAGTAGAAAGTGTAGTAAATGTAGTTAAAGAATTAGTAGAGAATTCTATTGATGCTGAAGCTACTGAAATATATATTAAATTAGTAGATTCTGGTGTTAAAGAAATAATGGTTAGAGATGATGGGGTAGGTATGGATAAGGAAGATGCTGTACTTGCTTTTCAAAGACACTCTACTAGTAAGATTAAGAATTTAGATGATTTGTTTTATATTGAGACATTAGGTTTTAGAGGTGAAGCTATTCCTTCTATAGCGAGTGTATCTCGTATGAAATTAAAAACTAGTGATGGTAAAACTGGTACTATGGTTACTATTAATGGGGGAGAAGACTTAAAAGTTAAAAAGAGTGATCTTGCTAAAGGTACTGAGATAGTTGTATCAGAATTATTTTATAATACTCCTGTAAGACTTAAATATTTAAAAAATTTATATGTAGAATTATCTAATATTATTGAATATGTAGATAAGATGGCGCTTAGTTTTCCTAATATTAAATTTACTTTAATTAATAATGATAACGTCTTATTACAAACTACTGGTAATGGTGATTTATTAAAAGTAATATTTGATATATATGGTAGTGATGTTACTAAAAAAATGATCCCTATAGAGGGCGAAAATGATGATTATAGTGTAAGTGGTTATATTAGTTATCCTGAAATTACTAAGAGTAATAGGAACGCTATTACTACTTTAGTTAATGGAAGAGTAATTAAAAATACTAAATTAACTAAGTGTATTGTTGATTCATATTATACTTATATACATAAAGGTAGATATCCAATTATTGTATTAAATATAGATGTTGATCCTATATTAGTAGATGTAAATGTTCATCCTACTAAGATGGATATTAAATTTAGTAAAATGGATTCTTTAGAAGAATTAATTAGTGGATTAATAGAAGAAAAATTAAAAACATTAACTCTTATACCAGAAGCTAATGTTAGAAGTACTAATTCTATTAATGAAGTTAGTTATCAAATTAATAAAATAGAAGAAGAAGAAATTATTCATGAGAGTAAGAATTATGAAGAGATTAAATTAGATTTTGAAGTTGAAGAAGAAAAAACTAATTATATTGAAGAAAAAGAATCTAGGATTAAGAAAATGAACGTATTAGGTAATATATTTATGACTTATATATTATGTTCTAATGAAGATGGATTATTCTTAGTAGATCAACATGGGGCAGCAGAACGTATTAATTATGAAAAATACAAAGAAGAATTTAGTAATAATAAATTTCATTCTATAGATTTATTAACTCCTATAAAAATAGAATTAAAGAGGGATGAATCTATTAGATTAAAAGAAAGATTAGATATATTAAAAGATATTAATATTGAAATAGAAGAGTTTGGTAATAATACTTATTTAGTTAGATCTTTTCCTAGTTGGATTAGAGAAGATAATTCACAAGAAGAGATTAATAATATTATAGATATTATTACTAGTAAAGGTGAATTTGATAAGAATAAGTTTGTTGATAGTACATTAATATCTTTAGCTTGTCATAATAGTGTTAAGGCTCATGAATATTTGTCGGTTGAGGATATGCAGTGGATTGTAGATAATATTAGATATTGTGATAATCCATTTACTTGTCCTCATGGTAGACCTACTATTATTACTTATACTAAAGATGAATTAGATAAGATGTTTAAGAGGGATTATAATGAATGATATTATAGTTATTGTTGGTCCTACTGGGGTAGGTAAAACTAAATTATCTATTGAATTAGCTAAAAGATTAGATGGAGAAATAATAAATGGGGATTCTGTATCTATATATAAAAGATTAAATATAGGTAGTGCTAAGCCAACTATAGAAGAAATGGCTGGAATAAAACATCATTTAATAGATATAAAAGATGTAGATGGAGAATATACTGTTTATGATTATCAAAAAGATTCAAGAAAAGTAATAGATGAGATTAATAATAGAGGTAAGAGAGTAATAATTGTAGGGGGAACAGGATTATATATTAAAGCTTGTTTATATGATTATAAATTTAGTAAAGAAGAAAAATTTAATTCATATGATGAATTAAGCAATGAAGAAATTTATAAAAGAATAAAAGAATATGATAAAGATATAGATGTTCATATTAATAATAGACAAAGATTAGTTAGATTACTGAATAAAATTAATAATAATAGTAGTTTTACTAATAATAAAGATGAATTATTATATCCTGTTAAAGTTATTGGTCTTACTAGTGATAGAGATATTATATATAATAGAATTAATAATAGAGTAGATGAAATGATTAAGAATGGTTTACTTGATGAGATTAATTCTTTAAAAGATGAATATCATAATAGTAGAGTATTAAATAGTGCGATAGGGTATAAAGAATTTTATGATTACTTATTTAATGATTTAGATATAGATAGTGTTATAGAGAGAATAAAAAAAGACTCTAGGCGTTTTGCGAAGAGACAATATACATTTTTTAATCATCAATTTGATGTTGAATGGTTTAATGTTGATTTTGATAATTTTAATAATACTATAGATGAAGTATATAATTATATAATAAAAGATTCTACGATGTAGAATCTTTATTTTAATTCACTAAATATATTTTTATTAAAGTTATGTTGTTCTGTATTTAATTCTGATAATTGTTTTGTAGATATTAAGAAATAATCATGTGATAGATAATCAGCATTTGTATTAGTAATTGGATCATCCCAAGTTAGATCTAAGTGATACCAAGTATTATCTAAATATACTGCATTCCATATGTGTTTATCTGAAGATACTCGATAACTTTTAATACCCATTTTTTCTAAGAATAATTGCATAGCATCTGAATATCCTCCACATAGGGCATGGCCTTCTATTAGAGAACCATATGCAATATCAGAATAATAAAGAGTTTTACCGTTTTTACTTCTATTCTCATCATACTTAGTATGATCAATTATATAATCATGAAATATTTTAATATTATCTCTTTTAGATTTATTAGGATTATATAAATCTTCATATAAATTATCTACTTTATTGTTTAATTCTATAATTTGTTCTTCACTATAATTTTTAATTA
>JAEEGL016025539.1_pt1 | contig 11405 bp, 10 predicted proteins | sample 9134231 | NCBI WGS metagenome assembly JAEEGL01 (sample SAMN16246548, study PRJNA631951) | gut metagenome | biome: gut microbiome; feature: rumen; material: fiber-attached | host: Bos | place: Iran: Karaj | collected 2018-10
CAGGAAGTTGCCGAACACCGCCAGCAGCTCGCTGATGACCCGGCTCTGGAAGTCCTCCCAGGTGAAGTCGTTATCCTTGGTTTCGGGGGCGTTGGCCGTGAGCACATAGCGCATCACGTCCTCGCAGCCGGGGAACTGCTCCTCATATTCGTGCACCCACACGGCCCAGTTGCGGGAAGTGGAAATCTTGTCCCCTTCCAGGTTGAGGAACTCGTTAGAGGGCACATTGTCCGGCAGCACATAGTCTCCGTAGGCCTTGAGCATGGACGGGAACACGATGCAGTGGAACACGATATTGTCCTTGCCAATGAAGTGCACCAGCCGGGTCTCCGGGTCTTTCCACCACTTCTCCCAGCTCTGGGGCAGCAGCTCCTGGGTGTTGGAGATGTAGCCGATGGGAGCGTCAAACCACACGTAGAGCACCTTGCCTTCGGCCCCTTCTACCGGAACGGGAACACCCCAGTCCAGGTCACGGGTGACGGCGCGGGGCTGCAGGCCGCTGTCCAGCCAGCTCTTGCACTGGCCGTACACATTGGTCTTCCACTCTTTGTGCTGCTCCAGGATCCAGTCTCTCAGCCAGGGCTCGTACTGGTTCAGCGGCAGGTACCAGTGCTTGGTCTTTTTCTTCACGGGGGTGCTGCCGGAAAGCTTGGACTTCGGGTCTATGAGCTCTTCGGGGCTCAGGGTGCTGCCGCACTTTTCGCACTGGTCCCCATAGGCATGGGGATTGCCGCACTTGGGGCAGGTGCCCTCGATGAGGCGGTCCGTGAGGAACATCCTGGCCTCCTCGTCGTAGAGCTGCTCGCTCTCCTGGGTGATGAAATTGTCCTGGTCGTAGAGCTTTCGGAAGAACTCGGAAGCATTCTTCTCATGCACGGCCGAAGAGGTGCGGGAGTAAATGTCAAAGTTGATGCCCAGTCCGGTAAAGGCGTCTTTCATTACCTTGTGGTAGCGGTCTACGACATCCTGAGGGGTAACGCCCTCCTTGCGGGCCTTGATGGTGATGGGAACGCCGTGTTCGTCGGATCCGCACACGAACACCACGTCCTCCCCGCGCATACGCAGGTAGCGGACGTAGATGTCTCCGGGAATGTAGGCGCCGGCCAGATGGCCGATATGGACGGGACCGTTGGCGTAAGGAAGCGCACAGGTCACGAGGGTTCTCTTGTAGCTCATTTTTTCAATCTTCCAAGTTTGATATTGATGGTCTTCTTGATATCGTTGAGGCGGGACAGGCGGCCCATCAGCTCCAGCACCTGCTGGGGGGAGGCGTCTGTCATCTGGCGCTTCAAATCGGCCTGTTGGGCCGATATGCGCTTGTCGTGATACACCAGGATGGCACGGGGTACATAGGTGACCAGCCAGGAATCCGTGGTGGTGAGGGCATCGGAGAAGTTGTGGACGGTGAGTTCATACTTCTCCGAACTGAGGTCTGCCGCGACGGCCGCCACCGAACGGTCTTCTCCGTTGAGGAGATTCAGGACGATGGCGTCCTGGTCCAGTCCCTGGTCGTAGAGGGCAAAGTATGCGTTATAGGTGGCCTCGTAGGCCTTGTTGCTAAACTTGATGTCGTCTCCCGAGAGGGCGGCGTCTATGAAATCCGCCACGGTCTGGGACCCTTCCGGGTCGTAGAATTCGGAGTCTGTCTCAAACTGCAGGGGAGTACGGCCGTAGCGGAGGATAAAGCCCAGCAGTTCCTGCTCGGAGGGCTTCAGGATGCCTTCTTCCGTCTGGACGGCGCGGGGGACAGGCTCCGGCTCCCGGGGGGCGGCGGCCACGGGGGCTTCTTCCCTTCTTTCCGGATCCCTTCGGCCCCGGGACTCTTCCTGGCGCATTTTCTCCCGGGTCTTTCGGACGCGTTCCTGGATGATGTCACTCTCTATCTCGAAGCGGCGGGCTACGGTGTCCACATACACCTGGCGCTTGATGGCGTCCGGGATATCGGCCACGGTGTCCGCTATCTCGTTGATCATATTGGCCTTCTTGAGGGGATCCTCCCCGGCCTCCTCAAGCATCAGGTCTGTCTTGAAGGCAATGCCGTCCTGCTCGTGGTCCCGGATATAGTCCTGGATTTCCTCCAGGGTGTGCTTCCGGGAGAAGGAATCGGGGTCGTCTCCGTCGGGCAGGAACACCACACGGGGGTTCATCCCTTCCTTCAGGATAAGACTGATGGCGCGGATGGCGGCGTGGAGGCCGGCCTTGTCCCCGTCATACATGATGGTGACGTTCTCCGTGAATTTCTTGATCAGGCGCACCTGCTCCTGGGTGAGGGAAGTGCCGCAGGAGGCAACCACGTTGGTGATGCCCATCTGGTGCATCATCACCACGTCTACGTTGCCTTCTACCAGGATGCAGCGGTCCTGCCGGGCCATTTCGGCCTTGGCGAAGTAGATGCCCAGCAGGTTCCGGCTCTTGATGTAAATCTCCGTTTCCGGGGAGTTTACGTACTTGGCCGGGTTGTCGGCCTTGAGGGTGCGGCCGCTGAAAGCGATTACGCGTCCGCTCACGGAGTGGATGGGAAACATCACCCTTTCGCGGAACTTGTCTATGAGGGTTCCGTCTTCCTGCTGGATGGCCAGGCCGGCCGCCACCAGGTATTCGTCCTTGTAGCCGGCGGCGCGGGCGGCGTCTACCAGGGCGGTTTTTCCGGAAGGGGCCCAGCCCAGGCTCCACTGCTCCAGGGTGGCGTCTTCGATGTGGCGGGAGCGGTAGTACTGATAGCCCACGGCGCGGCCTTCTCCCTGTTTGAGCTGGTCACAGAAGTACTGCCGGGCAAATTCGCTCACGGCCATCAGGCTTTCGCTACGCTGGCGGGCGGCTATCTGTTCGGCCGTCTCTTCCTCTTCCTTTATCTCGATGTTGTATTTGCGGGCCAGGTACCGGAGGGCTTCCGGGTACGTCATATGCTCGTACTCCATCACGAAGCCTACGGCACTGCCTGCCTTTCCGCAGCCGAAGCATTTGTAGATGCCTTTGGAGGGGGTTACGTGGAAAGACGGGGTTTTCTCGTTGTGGAAGGGGCAGCAGGCCACATAGCTGGAGCCGCGGCGCTTCAGCGTCACGAAATCTCCCACCACCTCTTCGATGCGGGCGGTGTCCAGGATCTGGTCTACTGTCTCTTTAGGTATCAAGGCCTTTTATTCCTTTTCGTAATCTACCTCTTTGGCGTCTGTGGAAACACTGATCCTGCCGTTGTCGGACGGGGCCTTCGGAGAGGGATTGTTTTCCCCTCCGGGCACAAAGTGTTTCTCCTGCCACAGGACCTTGATCTGGTACCAGGCGTCACGGCCGTACCAGAGCAGGGCAAAGGTACCTACCAGGGACATCAGAAAGCCTCCTTTCCAAAGGAAAAAGAAGCCGATAGCTGCAAATACCAGGTCCTTGGCCAGGCGGACCCACCGGTTGTTGTATCCAAAAGATGCCATGTCTGTCATTTTGTTAGAAAATTTACAAATATACAAAGAAATCTCCGGAAAACCGCTGTCGGTTTCCCGGAGACTCCTATAGGTCAAATATCGTACTAGAACGGGAGGTCGTCCTGGGCATCTTCTCCCGGCATGTCATCCAGCGTAGGGGCCGGCGCCACGGGGGCGGGAGCCGCAGGGGTGGGTGCAGGAGCGGCCGGCTGGGCTGCCCCGGCGGGGGAGATGCGCCAGATCTGGAGGTCGTTGTACCAGCGGCCGTTGAATTCCCGGCTCTTGAGATTGAAGGAAACCTTCACGTGGTCTCCCACCTGGTACTTGTCCAGTTCCTGTACTTGGTCCTGGCCCCAGGCGGTGAAGCAGGCCTGCGAGGTATAGTTCCCGTCCGGGAAATCTACTACAAATTCCTGCTTGGCCCAGGCGCCCCGGGCCGAGGTCCCGGACTGTACGCCCATTTTCTGGCGGATGGTGCCTTCCAGTTCCAGTGCCATACTTACTTTCTCTTGGCAGGTTTGGCAGGCTCTTCCACAACCTTCTCCACGTAGGGATGAACCTCCAGGAGGTCTACGTCGAAGATGAGGGTGGAGTTGGCACCGATCTCACGGGGTCCGCGCTCGCCGTAAGCGAGGTTGGCCGGGATCACGAGGGTGATCTTGCCACCTTCGCCGATGAGCTTCATACCCTCGGTCCATCCGCGGATCACGCGGTTGAGGGGGAACTCGATGCCTTCGTTCTTGTCAAACTCCTTGCCGTCGATGGTGGTACCGCGGTAGTTCACCTTCACGGTGTCGCGGTCGTCGGTGGCGCGCACGTCGCTGCCGGAATCCTGGATCAGGTAAACGATACCGGAAGCGGTGGAGTCGGCGCTGTTCTTGACGGCGAACTCGTGACGGAACTTGTCACCTTTCTCCTTGTTCAGAGCGCCTTCGTAAGCGGTGCGCTTCTGCAGGAAGCTGTTGATGATGGAGTTCATATCGGAGGGGTCAATCTTGAACTGCTTAACGTAAGCGGAGTCCATCGGCTGGCCTTCCTTGGCGTTGAGGGCGTCTTTCATACCCTTCTCTACCTGGGCCATATTGAGCTCTCCGAAGTTGTTCTGGCTCATAACCAGACCAAAGTTAACACCGAGAAGATAGGAAGTGGTGTCCACCTCACCCTTGGTAGGGAGCAGGGAACGCACAGCCTGGGAGCCTTCCACCTGGGAAGAACCGCAAGCGGCCACTACGGCAGCGGCGGAAGCGATGAGGAAAAGTTTTGTGAGTTTCATTTTTGTATGAGTGTTTAATTATTAAAATCTTTTAAGAGTGCGCTCGGGCGCTCAATCTGCAAATTTACTACTTTTTTTTGAATTAACATAAGTTACGCCGATGGAGGGGGGATTTATCGGCCCGAAGGTCAATTATTTTTGCAAAATTCATCTTGAATTGTTATATTTACCTCTGCATGCGAGAGTTATTGACGCTATGACGGCCCATTCGGACATATTGCACGAGAAACTAAAGACCTTTTTTGGTTACGATGCATTCAAGGGAGATCAGGAAAAAATCATCTCTCACCTTATTGAGGGCCATAACGCGTTCGTTCTAATGCCCACCGGAGGCGGCAAGTCTCTTTGCTATCAGCTGCCCGCCCTCATCATGGAAGGGACGGCCATCGTGATTTCTCCGCTCATCGCCCTGATGAAAAACCAGGTGGATGCCATCCGCGGCTTCGAAGCCGGAGACAGCGGCATCGCGCATTTCCTCAATTCTTCCCTCAGCCGCATCCAGCTGGCCGAAGTCCAGGAAGACCTCCGCCGCGGCGTTACCAAGCTTCTGTATGTGGCTCCGGAATCCCTCACCAAGGAAGAGAACATCGCCCTCCTGCGGGAAGTGAAAATTTCCTTCTACGCCGTGGACGAGGCCCATTGTATTTCCGAATGGGGCCACGACTTCCGCCCGGAATACCGGAAAATCCGCTCCATTGTGGACGAGATTCAGCCCGCGCCCATCATCGCCCTCACGGCCACCGCCACTCCCAAGGTCCAGAGCGATATTCTCAAGAACCTCCGCATCCAGGACGCCACGGTGTTCAAATCCTCCTTCAATCGGCCCAACCTCTATTATGAAGTAAGGGATAAGGTGGAGCCGGAGAAAGATATCATCCGCTTCATCCGGCAGAACCCTGGCAAGTCCGGCATCATCTACTGCCTCAGCCGCAAAAAAGTGGAAGAGATGGCCCAGATGCTCTCCATCAACGGCATCAAGGCGCTGCCTTACCACGCCGGTCTGGACGCCAAAACCCGGGCAGAAAATCAGGACAAGTTTCTGATGGAGGAAATTGACGTCATCGTGGCCACCATCGCCTTCGGGATGGGCATCGACAAACCGGATGTCCGTTTCGTCATCCATTACGACATCCCTAAGAGCATAGAAGGCTATTACCAGGAAACCGGACGCGCCGGGCGCGACGGCCAGGAAGGCCGATGCATCACGTACTATAGTTACAAGGATATCCAGAAGCTGGAGAAGTTTATGCAGGGGAAACCCATCGCAGAGCAGGAGATAGGAAAACAGCTTCTCAACGAGACGGTGGCCTATGCCGAATCCAGCCAGTGCCGCCGGCGTCTTCTTCTGAACTACTTCGGAGAAGACTATCTCCAGGATAACTGCGGCGCCTGCGACAACTGCCTCCATCCCAAGAAGCGCTTTGACGGCAAGGAGGAGCTGTGCCTGGTGATAGAACTCATCCAGTCCCTTCCGGAGCATTTCAAACTGGAGCACCTGGCCTCTATCCTGGCCGGGGTAACCACCGCCATGATCAAGTCTTACCGGCACGACGAACTGCCTCTGTTCGGTGCCGGAAAAGACCACGACATCCGTTTCTGGGCTGCGGTAATCCACCAGGGCCTTATCTTCCATTACCTGGACAAGAACATTGAAAATTACGGACTTATCTTCGCGACGGAAGCCGGAGAAGAGTTCCTTCGCAACCCGCACGAGGTGCTGATGGTAGAAGACCGCACCTTCTCCGAAGGAGAGGATGATGAGGAGGATGACGGTGCCGCCGTCCGGGGAGGAGGAGGGGGAGACCCTGTCCTTCTTGCGATGCTCAAGGATCTGAGAAAGGACGTGTCCAGAAAACTGCATCTCCAGCCCTGGGTGGTCTTCTCAGACCCTGCCCTGGAGGATATGACCATTATGTACCCGCTCACCCTGAAGGAGCTTTCGGAAAAGTGCCAGGGAGTGGGAGAAGGCAAGGCGCACAAGTTTGGCAAACCCTTCGTGGATCTGATTGCCAAGTATGTGGAAGAGAATGAGATAGAGCGTCCGGAGGATTTTGTAGTCAAGTCCGTAGGCCCCAAATCCGGTAACAAGGTATACATTATCCAGTCCATAGACCGTAAACTGGATCTTCAGGACATTGCCGCTACCCGGGGAATGGATCTCAGTGAACTTCTCACAGAGATCGAGGCCATTGTCTCTTCCGGTACGCGCGTCAACATCAATTATTATATAGAGGAAGAGCTGGATCCGGACGTAGTGGACGAACTCTTCACCTGGTTCAAGGAAAAAGCTGCGTCCGATTCCCTCCAGGAGGCCATTGCTGCCCTGGAAGACGAGTACGAGGAACTGGAGATCCGCCTGGTTCGTATAAAGTTCCTCTGCGAGGTGGCGAACTAAAGATAAATCAAGGAAGACAGGTGGTCGGGGGCGAAGAGCCTTTCGGCCATTTTTTGTAAATCTTCGGGGCCGATGGCTTCTATCTTTTCGCGCGTCTGCTCCGGAGAGAGGATTTCTCCCCAGGAGAGCATGCTCTTTCCCATGGACAGGCACTGGGCTTCTCCGGCCTCGGAACTGATGGCCAGCTGCCCCAGCAGCTGCTTGCGGAAGGCCTTCACCTGGCGTTCCGTGAAGGGAACCTCGCGTAGGCGCTTCAACACCTTCTCAATGGCCTGCAGGCAGGCATCCAGGTTGGGCTTGTCGCAGCCGAAGGTAATGGCCAGAATGCCTGTATCGGCATACTGGGTGTAAGAACATTCTATCCCGTATACCCAGCCGCGCTTTTCCCTCAGTTCGGCGTTCAGCAGAGAGTTACTGGCCGGTCCTCCCAGGATATTGGCCAGCATGGCGCAAACCAGCCGGTCCGGCGTCTGGTACAGGGAAGGCGCCTTGCAGCCGATAACGGCATTCACCTCGTGGTGACGCTTGTCAATGACCTTGTGGAAAGACATTCTCTATCAGTTTTAATACCCTCTTTTCCAGCAGTTTCTCTTCGATATCGGCCACCACCGTGAAGACCATCTTCTGCGGAACGAACTTTTCGGCCACGAAGCTTCGGAGCATATCGGCCGATATCTTTTTCACTGACGCCTGGGTGCCCAGGATGGGACGCTCCAACGGGGTGCCTTCGAAAAGGAGCGTTTCAAAGCGGTCGTAGACGTCTTCGGCCGGGTTGTCCTTGTAGGAGATGATTTCGTCCAGCACCACGCCCCTTTCGGTTTCGATTTCCTTCTCCGGGAAGGTGGATTCGGTGGCCAGTTCAAACAAGAGAGCGGCGGCCTTGGGAAGGTCTTCCTTCAGAACGGTGGCGTGCAGTACAATCTCTTCCTTGGTAGTGTAGGCGTTCAGTTCTCCTCCCAGGCGGTCCAGGTAGCTGGAGATGACGGAGGCACTTTTGCGGCGGGTTCCGCGGAACAGGTTGTGCTCCACAAAATGGGCAATGCCGGCGGGGTAGGGGGCTTCGTCCCGGGTGCCGGCCCCCACGGTGAGGGCACAGTAGGCCACGGCGCGTCCGCTCCGGCGCACGGCGTATCTGAGTCCTTGGGGGGAAGTGCCTGTAATCATATTATTTACCCAGCGGTTTTAGCTCGGAAGGGAGAAAACCGGCGCCTTTCTTATCGGAAATCTTGTGACGTTCCAGGTAGCAGAGGCGGTGTGTATCGGCCTCAAACAGAAGTTTATAGCAATAGGAGGACGGACCGGGAAGAAAAGGCGCAATCACATAGCCCACTACGGTTTCCGGGCTCATCTGCAGGTACTGGCGGTCCACCTCCGGGGAGGGCACCAGGTGCAGGGAAAGGTTGTTTTCCAGGCGGTTCAGATCCTTTTCCGTTACCGCTGTGGAGAGATCTTCTTCGGCAATGTAGACAGCTTTTCCGTTCACGGATTTTCTGAATCGGCCTCCAAACCATTCAGACATCTTGTAGGCCGTGCTTTCAGATTCCATCGCCGCCAGGGTAAAGTCCTGAATGGCCTGGACGATGCCGCCCAGGTATATCAGATCCCTTTCGCCGGTTCCCATCGCAGCGGCAACAGGAAGGCTGATCACTTCAAACATCGCTTTGATCCCCTGCCGGGCTTCTTCCCCTCCCTTTACCAGGGTGAGGAAGCGGATGCCGGGCTCTTCCTCTCCCTTGAACTGGCTTTCCACGGGGATGAGGAAGTAGTATTTGTCCTGGGTTTTTACTTTCTCGAACTTCTCCAGCGTGCAGAATTCAAAGGTGGAGGAGGTCCAGATATAGGGGACTTCCTGGCGGAGGGCGGCGTTCAGAACTTCGTCTCCGGTGAGGACCACCAGGGTCATCTTGTCTGTGAAATCGGCCAGGCGGTGCTTGCGCGTGCTCACCTGTCCCTGGGCAAAGAGGGGCAGGCCGATAGACAGGGCAAGGAGTAGGGTTATTATCTTTCTCATTGGGCAATGAATGCGTAAGTAATGGTTCCCATCTGCCGGGTCGGGGCCGTGGCAGAGGAATTGAACTTGGACAGGCGGGCGGCCCGGATGGCAAAGTTGCGCAGGCAGCCGTCGGGGCTGGAAACGTCGTCGTCCACTTTGGCGTTGACCACGTCTCCGCGGTTGTTGACGGCAATGATCACCACCACTTCTCCGGCTCCGTAGCAGCGGTATGCCGGAATGGGAAGGTGGGTGGCCTTGCGGCCGTCCAGGCTCCAGGAAAGAACGGAAGGACCGCTGTAGGGTTTGTCCTTTATCTTTTCGGGCTGGGGTTTGGGAGGTTCGTTGGCCGATACAAAGCTTTCCGGGTCTTCCTCTTGCCGGTTCTGTCCTTCCTTCAACTCCTGTGCCAGGCGCTCTGCTTCTTTGTAGAGCTCTTCGGCATTGGTTCCGCGGTCGTCCTTGAGGGAACTGCGGTCTACGGTGACATTGCGGACGGGAACGGACTGAGCCGCGGCGATGAGCTCTTCCAGCTGTGCAGCCGTCATTTCATGCAACCGGGCTTCCTCCTGCTTGCGCTCCATCTCCTCTTGCTGGGTGAAGTCCAGCACAAAGCTGTTTTCCCGTTGGATTTCCTGACCGATCCTAATAAGCAGCAATACGATAATCACCGCGAGATGAACGCTCACGGTGATGTAAATGCCTGCCTTCTGATCCGGAGTCAGTCTTTTCATTTCCTGCGTTTGTTTTTCTTCTGGCTCAGGGCTTTTTCTACCGTATTGGTGATGATGTCAATGGCAACTTTGTTGTGGCCACCCTGGGGAACGATGACATCTGCATAGCGCTTGGACGGTTCAATGAACTGCAGGTGCATCGGCTTAACCGTGTCGCAGTAGTGCTCTATGGCCGTTTCAATGTTGCGGCCACGCTCGGCCATATCCCGGACGATGATGCGCATCAGGCGGTCGTCGTCATCGGCGTCCACGAAAATCTTGATGTTCATCTGGTCCCTCAGTTCCTTGCAGGTGAAGATGAGGATACCTTCCACGATGATGACATCGGCCGGCTCCACCGTAATGGTTTCCGTGGTGGAACGGGAGCAGGTGATGTAGGAATAGACCGGCTGCTCTATGGTTTTTCCGCTCTTGAGTTCCCTTACCTGCTGGCACATCAGCTTCCAGTCAATGGCATCCGGGTGGTCGAAGTTGATGTTTTTTCTCTCTTCCACCGGAACGTGGCTGGAGTCCTTGTAGTAGGAATCCTGGGGGATAACTACTACACGTCCCTGAAGTTGGTTCACAATGGCCTTGACCACTGTGGTCTTTCCTGAACCGGACCCGCCGGCAATACCGATGACTAACATAAAATGGATTGTCTAAAACTCTGCGTTCTTGGGGGTTCTGGGGAAGGGGATGACATCCCGGATGTTGGACATGCCGGTGACGAACAGGAGCAGACGCTCGAAGCCCAGGCCGAAGCCGCTGTGCGGCACGCTTCCGTAGCGACGGGTGTCGATGTACCACTCCAGGTTCTTGCGGGACATGCCCAGCTCCTCGATGCGGGTTTCCAGTTTCTCCAGCGAAGCTTCACGCTCCGAACCACCAATGATTTCTCCAATCTTGGGGAAGAGGACGTCCATTCCGCGGACGGTGCGGCCGTCTTCGTTCTGCTTCATGTAGAAGGCCTTGATATCTTTGGGGAAATCTATCAGGATGACGGGCTTGCCGAAGTGCTTCTCTACCAGGTAACGCTCGTGCTCGCTCTGGAAATCTGTTCCCCAGTGCACCGGGTACTCGAACTTGACGCCGTCGGCAATGGCTTTTTCCAGGATTTCCACGGCTTCCGTGTAGGTAACCTTCTGGAAGGCGATGCCCAGCACGCTCTTCATCCTTTCGATGAGGCCGTCGTCGTATTTGTCATTGAGGAACTTCAGGTCGTCCATGCAGTGATCCAGGGCCCACTGAACAAGGAACTTTACGAATTCTTCGGCCAGTTCTATGTTGTCGTTGATATCGTAGAAGGCCATTTCCGGCTCAATCATCCAGAACTCTGCCAGGTGGCGGGGAGTGTTGGAGTTTTCTGCACGGAAAGTGGGGCCGAAGGTGTAGATTTCGCCAACGGCAGTGGCACCCAGCTCACCTTCCAGCTGACCGGAAACGGTGAGGGAGGTCTTCTTGCCAAAGAAGTCTTTGGAGAAGTCCACGTTGCCCTTCTTGTCCAGCGGGATGTTCTTGAGATCCAGCGTGGTTACCTGGAACATATCTCCGGCGCCCTCTGCGTCACTTTCCGTGATGAGGGGAGTGTGGAGGTATACGAAGCCCTTCTGGTTAA
>JAEEGL016550531.1_pt1 | contig 11405 bp, 5 predicted proteins | sample 9134231 | NCBI WGS metagenome assembly JAEEGL01 (sample SAMN16246548, study PRJNA631951) | gut metagenome | biome: gut microbiome; feature: rumen; material: fiber-attached | host: Bos | place: Iran: Karaj | collected 2018-10
AGATGGTAGTGCGACACGTGGCGGATGCGGTAGATCACGGGATCGCGGAAGTGGATGTTCGGCGAGGCCATGTCGATCTTCGCGCGGAGGCACCATTCGCCGTCCGCGTACTTGCCGTCGCGCATCTCGTGGAATATCCTGAGGTTGCGCTCCGGGTCCGTGTCGCGCGAGGGCGAGGGGCGTCCGGGGCGCTCGGGGACGCCGCGATACTCCTTCCATTCATCCTGCGTGAGGTTGCAGCAGTACGCCTGGCCGCGGCGGATCAGCTCCTCGGCTATGGCGTACATCGTGTCGAACATGTTCGAGGCGTTGTAGAAGCCGGGTTCGCCGGAGTCGCCCTCGCCGGACCACTGGAAGCCGAGCCACCTGATGTCCTTCTTGATGTTCTCGGCGTACTCGTCCGACTCTTTGGTTGGATTCGTGTCGTCAAGCCTCAGGTGGCATTCGCCGCCGAAGAGCTCGGCCATGCCGAAGTCAACGCACACGGCCTTGGCGTGTCCGATGTGGATGTATCCGTTTGGCTCGGGCGGGAAGCGCGTGACGACCTTGCCGCCGGTCCTGCCGGCGGCGACGTCCCCCTCGATCCACTGCCGGAGGAAATGCCTTGAAGTGTCAGATTCGTTCATGCCGCATATTATACCATAAAACCGCCGGATAAGCTTAAGGCTACAGCGTCACCTCTCCGATGAGGTGCTTCTGCTTGGGCTTGTCGAGGCGCAGCGTCAGCACCTGACGCTTCTCCTGCGCCGTGCCCCAGTCGGTATAGACCGTGGCGGTGACGGTGGTCGCGCCCGTGAGCGCAGTCTGGTGCGAGGCGAAGTAGTTGGAGAGGACCTTGTACGTCCCCTGCTCCAGTTCCTTCTTGAGGTATTCCTCGGGACCGTACCCAGTCGTCACGTCTTCGGAAACAAACCCGCCCTCCGCAGTGCGACGGTTCCTGTAGAACGCCTCCTCGCCGTTGGGCTCGAGGACGTGCAGGTCGATGTCCGTCTCGTCTGCATCCCAGCTCATCACGATCCTGAGCTTCATCGGAAGGTCGCGGCGGTACGCCGCGTCGAACTCCGGCGCATTCGGCTTCGCGCCGTCCGGCCACTCGCGCGCGTTCGCCCACGAGATGAGTCCGTTCAGTTCCTCCAGCGCCACGACGGAAACCTGGAAGTCATTTCCGCGCCTTCCGCTCCGCCGCGCGCTCGTCCTGAACGCAGCCTCGGCGAAGAGCTTCATCGCCTCCTCAAGGCATTCCTTCGCGTCCTTCGCGCCGGCGGCGGCAAGCTCCTTGCCCTGCTCCATCAGCACAAGCGCAAGGTCGCGGCGGCTCTGCGACTCCTCGCCGCGCAGAAGAAGCGCCTTGCGGAACGCGAGGACGGCAAGGTTGTACTTCCCGGCCTCGCGCGCCCTCCAGCCCATCGAACGCCACAGCGCGGCGTCCTCGAGCTTGAACTCGGCGAGGTTGGAGAGGATGCGCTCGGCGATCGCCATCTCGCCGGCCTTGAAGAACCATCCGGCGCAGTCGAGGTAGAACGCGGGGGACGTCGCGTACTTGTCGCGCTCATTCAGATAGGCGGCATAAGCCTCGCCCTTCTTCGCAGAATTGAGCGCGTCGATGTACGGCGTCTTAGGATCCCACGCCTTAAGCGTGACGGTCGGCGCCGTGCCGGAACCAGCCGCGCCAGGCGCGGACTTCATCTCCTGAAAAGGTTCCGCAGACCGCGCCGCGCGCATTCTCATTGCAGACCTCACGACCGGGGCCTCCGCGTCTGCCGCCCTGGCCTCGTCGGCGGCAATGGCCCCTGCGGCCATCATGGGGGCGGGCATCTCTTCGCGCATCGCGTTCATACGATGCACGCGCTCCCCGCCGGCAGCTCCCACTGTCGCCGTGTCGAACAGTCCGCTCTTGGGCGTCGGACGCGGCGGCTTGGGATCCTTCCACCACTTTACGCGCTCCTCCCAGTACTGGAGCAGCCTCTGCTCGTGCTCGGCCTTCGCCTTCTTCTCGGCGATCGGATCGTCCTCCGCAGCGCGGCGCTTAACCCACTCCGCGTGTATGGCGAGGTTCGCCGGAGGCTCGATCTTGTACTCAAGCCACTGGTTCAGGTTCTCCAGGACGATCAGCGACAGGCCGGGACCGGCCACGCCGTACTTGCGACCAAGCGAGAGGAACTCGTCCTTGCGCGCATCGGCCTGCGAGGCGAGGTCCTGCATGCGCCGGGCGGCCCACACGGTAGCGAGGATACGCCCTTCCACAGGGGTGGCGCTCATCGTCTTTTCCTGTCCCTTGGCAAGCTTCTTCACCTCGACGGCGCGTGCGGCGACGTCGTCGCGCGAGGCTATGACGATGTTCTCCTTGCCTTCGTACTGCGGCTCCTTCAGTCCGAGGGTATCGACTTCGTCGGAGAAGAGGAGGGTCGGAGAACCCTGGTTCGCCGCACTGGACTGGATGGCGCGGCCGATGTCGGTGCCGCCGTCGTAGAAGAGCGCGTCAACCGCCGCGATCAGCTCTGACTTCGTGCTGAACCGGCGAGGCTCCTCGGGCACGTTGCGGAACGCTACGAGCGTCCACTCGCCCTTCTCGGGAAGGGCCTCGAGCTTCTTGCGCCACTCGACGGCGAGCGGCTTTGCGCTCATGCTCGCGTCCCAGAGGATCACGCCCCTCGTGAAGTTGGCGATCCGTTCGCGCACGGTGGCGAACGTGGCGGCGGCGGAAACGGAGGCGACAAAGTAGTCGTCGCCGTCTTTCTCGAACACCGGCGCGGCGTTTGCGGAGTCCGTCTTCGGCGCGATGTATTCCACCTCGGCCTTGCGCGGCGTCTTGGGGTTGAGGGGGAAGATTCTCGTCTTCCACACGTTGCCCTTCACCTGCTCGACGATTCCGGGATCGACGCCCTTGCGCATCTCGTTCTCGAACGCGACGCGCGCCTTCTCCTTCTCGCACACGACGCCCGGAACCATCTCGCCGTTCAGCTCCAGAGCGTAGCCACACACGAACGCGCCATCGGGAATCGGGAACTCGAACTCGCCCGCCATGACGCGCGCGTTCGGGTTGGTGAACGTGAAACCCGCCTTCACGCGCCTGAAGAAGGCGTTTTCCGCGACCGTCGATTCGGACTTCACGACCTCGACTGGCTTCTCGTCCGCGCGCAGGTCAACGATACGTATGACCGGAGGCGGCAGCGGCGCCGGAGGCGTAGGCAGTATCACCTTCGCCTGGGCGTTCACGACGGTGGGCAGCAGAGCGCCCGCAAGCAGGTTTCTCGTTTTCGTGTTCATGTAATGACTATCCGCATGGAACGTGCAGAAACGCATAGGGGCCCTAGACGATCTACATGTTCCACACGGCCAACTTTGATGTTATGCAACTGGCGATAGCGCCAGTTGCGGTTTGTGGACTTTTGCGGGAAAGGCTATCTCGTAAGACGCCCGACGGCGAGGGCGATGTCCGCAGCGCGGCAGTCGCCGCCCTCGCGCTCGACGACGTAGTTGCCCTTGAATCCAAGGGACTCGAGGTCGGCGATGAAGGCCCGCGCGCCGACCGCGCCGTCGCCCCACGGCACCTCTGTGCCCCACGTGCCGGGCTTCGCGGTGAAGAGCGCGTCCTTGACGTGGACCTGGCGGATCCACGGCGCGAGGAGCCTGACGGCCTCGCGCGGATCGCCCTTCCCGTAGAGGATCATGTTAGCAGGGTCGAAGTTGATGCCGATCCCCGGCACCTTCTGCATGAACTTGACGAGGTCCACGGCGGTCTCCTGCCCGGACTCGAGGATGATCTCGACGCCGTACTTCTTGGCCTCGTCGCGGATCCACGAGACGCGATCCACGTACTTCGCGAGCGCCGCGCTGTCGCTCTCGTCGAGGAAGCCGGCGTGGAGCGACATGTACTTGACGCCGAGCTCCTGCGTGAGTTTCGCGCCGGCGGTCACGATCTTCTTGTTGCCTTCCCACGTCGCGTCGGGGACGATTCCGCCCGTCTTCTTGATCGTCTCAAGCGTCGAATAGTCCTCGCCGATGGTGCCGATCATCGTGGACATGACGTTCCACCTGCCGGACTTCACCTGCTCCTTCACGAATTCCCACGCCTCCTTCGACTCCGCCGCGCCATGGCGCTCGTCGGGGGCGATGAACGGCCCAAGCGCGAGGTGGATGCCGGTGACGCCGGACAGGTCCATCTCCTCCGCGACATCGCGGATGGGCTTGCGCCAGCTCCAGCTGCAGACGCCTATGCGCTTCGGTGGGACCTTGAGCGTCGGAAGCTCGCGGATGAAGATGTTGCGCCACTCGGTCGGATCGCCGTGGCACTGGAGCTCGATCTGCTCCTTGAAGAAGATCGGACGCTTCCTGTCCCAGTAGTTCTCGAGCGTGACGTTGTCAACTACGAGCACGCCGTTGAGCCACACCGTGACCTTGTCGCCCTTCATGATGACATGGAAGCGGTTCCAGTCGCCAACCTGCCTGTCGGCGATCTTGAGCGCATTCGAGGGGTTCTTCTTGTTGTTGTAGAGGCCGCCGGAGCCGATGCCCCACTGGTTGTGCGCATCCCAGACCTGGACCTGCGGCGAGCCGCGGAGATAGAGGCCGGAGTCGCCGGTGATGGACATCGTACGCCAGTCCGCCCACATCTCGAAGTCCTCGTAGTCCTTCGCGGTCGCGAGGGAGTAGCCGCCCCGGTAGCCGTCGAAGAACAGGTTGCCGTTCCTGACGTGCCAGTGCTCGTCCCGGCCCTTGTCGGCGATCTTCTGCATCTCGGCGCGCTTGGCGGGCGTCGCGGCCTGGCGGACGATCGGGTTGTCGAACTTCTGCTCGGTCGTCACGCCCTTCCAGTACTCGTTGAGGTCGGACTCGTCGCCGTCGAAGTACGCGGTGAAGCCCTTGGGGCACGCCATGCGCTGCTTCGGGCAGGGAACGCCCATCTTCGCGTCGGCGGGCAGCTCCTTGATGCGGATGTTGCGCCACATGACGTGGTGGCCGTGGCCGAGCCAGCCGATGCGTCCCTTCTTGTTGTGGAGGCCGGGATGCTTCCTGTGGTCAGGCGTGTCGCCGTCGCCCTTGAACTTCGAGACATCGGCCTTGGTGATCAGGTAGCCGTTGAGGTAAACCTCGATCTCGCTGCCGATGACCTTGACCTCCTCGAAGTTCCACATTCCGGGCCTGCGGACATAGCTGCCGCCGCCGGTGAAGAGCTTCTCCTTGCCCCAGATCTGCTTGTCTGTGTTGTCGCGGCGTGAAGGCACGACGCCATAGACGGAGCCGGTGTACTGGTAGGGCTTGAGCTTGTCCTTCTTGTTCTGGCTGTCGTAGTAGGCCGGGCCGCCGTCGTCGAGGAGCTGCAGCTCGCACATGGCGTAGTACGCCGCGTCCTTCTTGATGTCACTCATGCGGATGCCGAGGCCGTTGTTGCCGTTCTGCGGCATGCAGAACTCGAAGCGTAGGATGAAGTTCTCGAACTCCTTCTCGGTGCACAGGTTGCCGCCGCCGCCCTTGCCCTTGCCGGGCTGGCAGGCTATCACCGGGAACACCTTCATCGTCCCGTTGTTGAGCTTCTGCGTGCAGACCTCAACTCCGTAGGACTCGGAACCGCACCATCCCGTGAGGTCCTTTCCGTTGAATAGAGACACGAACCCTTCGTCTATGGACGACGGATATTCGCACTCGGCCACCGTACAGCACCCGGCCGCCGCAGCGAACGCGGCAACCGCCAACACTCTTGTTAACGTTTTCATGGAACGCATTATACCAAAAACGCACCGATTCCGCAATAGCGGATTTTGCGTCAGCGTAGTTCGGCTATGCGCTCGTAGAAGCGCATGCGCGGGATGCGCGAGAGATGGCGCGGACACTTCGTGGACGCGAACGACTGCCGCAGGGGATTGGCGCACAGCGCCTCCCATCCGTCCCTCGTCACGTTGCCGAGGAGCGTCCGTTCCGACACGAAGAAGTCGCATGGGTACACGTCGCCGTTCCGCTCGACGACGAAATACCCGTCGCAGCGGTCCGAGAATATGCACTGCGCGGCCATCCCGCGCTCCACGAACGCAATCGCGGAATCGATGTTGCGCACGCTTACGCGCCCGGGATCGCCGTCCGCAAGCCATGTGTCCAGGATGCCGCAGAGGAACCTGTCCCACTCTTCCGGCGAAATTCCTTCCCTGTAGTCCGTGTACTGCTGCCATTTCCCGCCGAGGTTGTCTCGCAGGTGGCGGTATGTGCGCGCAGGATCGCCGACGTTCTCCCGCGTGACAAGCGCCAGGACGTTGTATTCGCATCCCGCCTCGCGAAGAAGCGCTATGCCGCGTGCGACAGCCTCGTATGTCGGCTCGCCGGACCGGGTCCTGCGGTGGGCGTCGTGCACGGCGGCAGGACCGTCGGCGCTCACCCCGCAAAGCCATCCTTCGTCCGCCATCAGCCGGGCCATCTCCGAAGTCATGAGCGTCGCGTTCGTCTGGACGGCGACGTTCGCCTTCGCGCCCTTCCTTAGATGTCGCTTTACTGCGTCCGCGACGCGGCGGTAGAAGCCTGTCCCGGCAAGAAGCGGCTCGCCCCCCTGGAAGGTGATGGAAAAGGAATCGAACGGAAGCGCCAGATACGATTCGAGAAGCCGATCCAGCACGGTGTCGGGCATTACCGCAGGACCATTCGGATATAGCGCCGCCTTGTCAAGGTAGAAGCAGTAGTCGCAGGCGAGGTTGCACGCAGCGCCGACCGGCTTGACGAGAAGCGAAAAAGGCTTCACCTGCGGAATCTCCCGTCCAGGATGGACTCAAGACGCCTAAGCAGCTCGGCATGTTCCGGCCTCGCGGCGAGGTCGTTCTCCTCGAACGGATCTGCGACCACGTTGTAGAGGCGAGTCTTCGCGCCGTCCTCGCGCATCCGCGTGCGCAGAGCGACGTAGTCGCCGGACCGCACCATCTGCTGGAGGCCGCGGACACGCCCCTTCCTCGCCTTGAAGCGCGCGAACGTCCCGGAACCGCCGTCGTACGGAAATTCATACTGCGCATACACGATGGACGGCGCAGACTTCCCGCCCGTCCAGCGCGGCAGAAGCGACACGCCTTCGGATTCCGGCGGCGCGGCGACGCCTGCGGCGGCGGCGAACGTGGCCATCCAGTCGTGGAACTGCGACGGGGATGAGTCAACCTTGCCTGCGGGAATGGCCGCCGGCCAGCGGACGATTGCAGGAACCCTCATGCCGCCCTCGAACACGTCGCGCTTCAGTCCGTCGAACGGCCCCGAAGATCGGAAGTTCGCCGGATCCGCGCCATATTCGTCGGCGGGGCCGTTGTCGGAGGTGAACACGACGAGAGTGTCGTTCGCGATGCCAAGCTCGTCGAGCGCGCGCATTATGTCGCCGATGGCATCATCCATGCGCGAGATGGTCGTCGCATACCTCGCCGCCTTTTCGGGAAGGCTCCGATACGCGGGGTCTATCCATGTGTTACGGGCGGAGGGATCCTCCGGTGCAAGCGGCCAGCGAACGCCTTCGGACGGGTAGGGACGTCCCGGAACATGGAGCGTCGAGCGGTTCCTAAGCCTGCCGCCGTCGCGTCCCGAGCCGTGGACTGCGTTTACGGCGAGGTAGAGGAAGAACGGCACGTCGGGACGCTCCTTGACATGTGTCGCCATGAGCTGCTTCGCCTTTGCCGCGAAGAGGTCGGTGGAGTATATCCCCTCGGCGGACGCCGTGGCATTCGTGCGGTTTTCCGTAATGCCCATGAACGCGTTCCTGAGCCGTCCGTCGTAGTGGTAATACGTGTGTCCGGCGAGATGGTCGAGGAATCCGTAGAAATAGTCGAAGCCACGGTCAAGCGGATGGGACGATACCGGCTCGCCCGATTCGCCGCCGCCGGCCACGCCCCATTTTCCTACGGCCCATGTCGCGTATCCCGCGCCGTGCAGGACGGAGGCGAGAGTGTTCGTCTCGGAGAACGCCCTGTCGAAGCAGTTGTCGCGCAGGGAACACGCCCCCTGGATGCGTCCGGTGATGAGCGAGGCCCTGCTTGGGGCGGAGACGGGGGCGGCGGCGTAGTGGGATGTCAGCACGACACCGCCGGAGGCCAGGCGCTCGAGGTTCGAGGTACGCAACCTTGCGAGGACATTCGTCTGCGCAAACGGGGAGAAGCCGACGTCGCCATAGCCGAGGTCATCCGCCAGCACAAGCAGCACATTCGGCCTGCGCGGCTTCACCTGCGAGGCGACCGCACTTGCCGACAGCAATATGGCAATGGCGAACGCCACGCAGCACTTGCGCATTGCTATCATCCTTTATATTTTCCCCATCTTGCAACTTACTGGTGATTAGTCACCATGTATTATACCATAAATCCGACAACCTATATCGGGGACAGTCCCTTGCCATTGGGGACAGTCCCCCTCAATTGGGGACTGTCCCCAATGACGATGCGGTGGCGGAGAGCGGCGTGGTGGAGATGACGTGGTGCGGGCAACGGCGGTTCGGGGCAATGGCGCGCCAGGGCGGAACGAGGGTTCCGTCGTGCAGAAGGTCGGATTGTCTCAAATGCTGTCCCGGCCTTGCGGCGGGACGCGGCGGCGGTTTTGTGCGGGAACGCCGGTCCCGGCCATGCGCGTCAGGCGGCGGCCTCGCCCGGGCCGTCCCAGCCGAACCGCGCAAGCCTCCTCAGGCATCCGTCGCCGGGCGCGGGGAACCTGCCCGGAAGGGATCCGAGCACCCTCCTCGCGTACGCGACGTCCCGCGAGAAGTACGCCGCGCGGAAGAACGGCGAGACGACCTTCACGAGCTGCGCCATCCTCAGCATCACCCTGCACGGCCTGCCCTCGCCGTCCCTCCCCTCGCAGGAGAAGCCGTCCCGCGCCGGGTCGTAGGAGTCGGGCAGCCGGTCCGCGAACACCGCGTCAAGCCTCGCCTTCGCATCCTCCCACGAGCCGAACAGCCTCGCGTACCCCTCCCGAGCCCTCGCGGCGTACGGCCCGTCCCCGCACGCCGTCGCATAGCTGCACCACCGCCACTCCCGCGGATGCCCGACGATCCCCGCGCGCGGGGCGTTCCACTCGATGTACGACGAGACATACAGCTCCGACAGTCCGTCCCTGTCCACGAGGGACGAGCGGAACCGCCCCTCCCACAGCGCGCCGGAGTGCCCCCTTTCGCGGTTGAAGTGCTCCGATATCCTCTGCTTGAGCGTCTTCATGTACTGGGAGACGTTGTACATCCTGCGGCAGAGGGCGTCCTTCTCCGCGTCCACCTCGCCGCCGCGTCCCTCGGCGCGTAGGGCCGCCCACCGCGCGGCGGTCCTTTTCGCCCTTCCGGGCTGCCCGGAGTGGAGCCTTTCGAGCCTCCGGACCATCTCGGCGTCGGACATCGCGAACCCTGTGGGGGGCCTCGGGAGCGTCACGACCGGCACGCCGTCCGCCGCCGCCCGCGCGAGCGCGGCCTCGGACGGCCTTTCCCCGGCGGGGCTGACGGCGTAGTCGCGGTCCGCCATGTCGGGCGACCAGCGCGGGTCGCGGCACTCGGCGGGGCGCATCGACCGCGCGGCGGTCGGGGGGACTGTCCCCGGGTCCGTCCAGTAGCGCTCGGGCACAGACGGCACCTCCAGGTAGACGTGCAGGTGGTTGTCCATTATGCTCCAGGCGTCGACGCAGACACCGCAGAAGTCCGCGATGCCGTACATCCACTCCTCCACCAGCGCCTTGACCTCCGGATCCGCGAGCAGCCGCTCGCGGTGGGCGATGCGCGTCGTCACGTGGTACAGGCCGTCCTCAACGACGACCCTGTTCTTCCTTGCCATTTCCTCTTTTCCTTTCCTTGAGTTTCCATGCGCCCGCCGGACCATCCGGCGGGACGGGAACAACATAGCATAAATTCCGGAAAGAAAAATTAATCGAAAATTAATGCAAGCGGCAGGGGGACAGTCCCCAAGGCAGGGGGACAGTCCCCAAGGCAGGGGACTGTCCCCGGAGATGGGGACTGTCCCATAAGAGTGGGGATAGTGGTTGCTGTGGTTGCGGAGTGTTCTGTCCGCTTGGGGCTATTCAGCCAGAGCGGCCTTTAGGCGGAAGAAGCGCTTGTCGGAGGGCGTTTCGCCTATCACCGTGACGCTGGACGGATCGAGGCCGTGTTCGACCACGATACCCGTTCCGTCGGGATTGGCAGACGCAACGATGGCAAGCGTGAAACCGTCACCGTTCACCAATGGCCGCGTAAAGATGACCACATACCCATGCTCGTTGAATGAGATGTCGAGTATCGCGAAGTCTCCCGTCGGCTTGTTGAACACATAGCGGAACACGTTCGCGATTCCGTACGAATCAACCGAATTCCACTCGCCGCTCACGCCGTTCGCCTTCGCCCACGCCTTGTACGCCGCAAGCGGGTCAGCTGCCGATGCCGAAGCAATAGTGCGAGTCGGATCGCCTTTGTCGTCAACGAGGCTCGGATGAATGTCCGGCTCTCCGCTGGTAAGCGTGCTGCCGGTTGTGCCGCGCCCTATGGCATCAATGCCCCCATCGCCGTGCGTGGCTTCGACCCGTATGATTCCAGGGCCGATACAAATCGAGTTGCATGTGCCTGCGTTGCCTGCGCCGATGCCCGCCGCAGATGCTCCGCCCGTCGCGACGACGCTTCCGCCCGTTATGGAGATGTCGCCACAGTCGGCCAGGGATCCGCCGCCGATGCCTGCCGCGTAACCGTTGCTTTCCGCCCTTAGCGAGCCGTCGCCCGTGATCGACAACGTCTTGTCCTCGGGCACGAAGATACCGGGGTACTCGTCGTAGAAGCTGCGGATGCGGTTACTCTTGACAAGCGTGATCTCTGCATTGCCGAGGCATGTGAGCCCCGCCCACTTGCAGTTCACGTCCGAAGCCACGTTCGCGACGGCGATCGTTGCGTTGGATATCGTCACCTTGGCGCCGGCGGCGATGGACACCTTGTACTTTCCGGTCATAGTGCCGTAGATCGTCATGCCGCTGGGAACGGTGACGTTGCAAGTCAGTTCGCCGAGGTCTCCGCTCCAGTTGGTGATTGTACGGGGCGGCGTGCCGTTGTCGTCCATCAGGCCCGGACCGACGAAGACGATGCCGTCGCCGCCGCCCGTCCCGATGGGATCGGAGCCGCTGCTGCCGCACTTCGCCACGACGCCCCTGATTCCGCGGAGGATCTCTATATCGCCGCACTCGGCGTTCGGGCCCGCTCCGATGCCCGGAGCGGAGTCCTTGCCAGTCGCGTTGATCTCGCAGCCCCTGTCTATGGCGATCGGACCGCAGGACCCCGTGGTGCCTGCGCCGATGCCCGCAGCGGAACTTCCGCCTTGCGCAGTCACGTTCGCGTAGCCGAATTCGATTCCAGCGCATGCGCTCCCGTCGCCTGCGCCGATGCCTGAGCCGTACATTCCACCATATGCCTGGACGTCGCAGTTGTACAAGCCGATGTAGCCGCA
>JAEEGL016966188.1_pt1 | contig 11405 bp, 11 predicted proteins | sample 9134231 | NCBI WGS metagenome assembly JAEEGL01 (sample SAMN16246548, study PRJNA631951) | gut metagenome | biome: gut microbiome; feature: rumen; material: fiber-attached | host: Bos | place: Iran: Karaj | collected 2018-10
TGCGCTGGGAACGCTGCAATGCTGGAAGCGCGATGAATACCATCAAGAAGATAAGACCGGCGATAGCAAGAACCAAGACTACCTCGATGATCGTAAAGCCTTTTTTATTTGTTTTCATTTAATGCTCCTTTTTTTATTTTTGCAACCAGTAATTGCCTTTTGGCTACCCAGATACCCACTGAGTGATTACCAATTGCAAAACTGCATTTAACTCAACTATACAAAATGTTTATGCTAAAATCAAGCCCTTTTTGATATGGTTTTTCCACAAGGTCAAATTTATGTCTTAACCAATCGAGTTGACCAAGGAGTAAATCGGGAATAGAACGCCACCCACCAAGAGACCAGCAATAATTGCCAACATAACCATCATTAACGGCTCGATCATTGCTGAAATTGTCGCAATCTTCTCGTCGAGTTCATCTTCAAACACCTGCGCTGCCTTACCAAGCATTTCGTCCATCTTACCAGATTGCTCACCAATCGCCGCCATCTGATAAATCAAAGGCTCAACATACGGCTTCTCATGTAGAGCATCCGAAAGTGCCTTGCCACCCTGCACTTCATTTGCAGCCTGCTTAATTGACTCTTCAACGACCACGTTGTTCGTCGCATTGCCTGCGATACTCAAAGTATCCAACACCGCCACGCCCGTAGAAAGCAGAATCTGCGAAATCCTCGCAAAACGTGACATATATAGAATCCTCATCAAACCGTTAAATAATGGCACGTTTAGCTTAAAAGTCGCCGAAGCCTTAATACCAGGCTCGGTCTTCAAGAATTGGAGTAGACCCATTACAAGGAATGCCACAATAATCAACACGAGCCACCAGAATCCGAAAATAAAGTCTTTTATCGCCACGAGAGCCTCAGTCAAGGCTGGTAATTTTTCGCCCAAATCGTTATAGAGCGACTCGACGTGAGGTACAACCTCGACCATCATGTAAATAAACACGACAAACATAACTGCGAGCGTAATCAAAGGCATCGTTAAGGCACCCTTAATCTTACTCATCATTTTTTGGTCTTTCTCTTCCTGTGTTGCAATACGGCGCAACGATTCGTCGAGCGTACCAGAAACCTCACCGGCACGAATCAAAGACATATAAACATTATCAAACACGTCAGGATGCTTGCCGAACGAATCGCCAAGACTACGGCCTGCTTCCACATCGGCTAGAATTTCTTCAATCACGGATTTCATTGCTTTGTTGCTCGTCTGCTCAGAAACCGTGCGCAAGGATTGTGCAATCGGCAAACCTGCGCCCACAAGCGTAGCGAACTGACGCGTAAAGTTAATGCGATCTTTCGACGTAACTTTATTTAACTTATCGCCAAAACCAGCACCCTCTTCACGAAGACTTTCTGGCACATAGCCACGATCCACCAATAGCTTACCAGCAACACGTTCAGTCTCAGCCTGAATCGTACCCTTAATAACCTTGCCAGTACTTTGCTCTTTTGCTTTATAGGTGAAACGTTTCATCCGCGAGCCAACCTTTCAAATTCTTGCATATCGACAGCAAATTCCCTTGCTGCATCATAAGTAATCACGCCAGTCTGAATCAATTTAACCAAAGTGCGATCCATCGTCTGCATGCCTTGGTCAGCACCAGTCTGAATAATTGTATCGAGCTGATGCGTCTTACCCTCACGAATCACCGAACGAACTGCTGGGTTCGCAATCAAAATCTCCGCTGCAACCACACGGCCACCGCCAATTGCTGGCACCAAACGCTGTGCGCAAATTGCCTGTAAGATATTAGCAAGCTGTGAACGCACCTGTGGCTGCTGGTGTGGTGGGAAAACGTCAATCATACGGTCGATAGACTGAGAAGCAGAGTTGGTATGTAGCGTAGCGAACACCAAGTGACCAGTTTCTGCAATCGTAATCGCTGCCGAAATCGTCTCAAGGTCGCGCATCTCACCAATCAATACTACATCCGGGTCCTCGCGAAGTGCGCTACGAAGTGCCGCCGAGAAGGAGTAAGTATCATAGTGAACCTCACGCTGTACCACTACAGAGCGGATTGACTTATGCGTAAACTCAATTGGATCCTCAATTGTAATGATATGAGCTGTCTTTTCACGGTTAATCTTATCAACCAAAGCAGCCAAAGTCGTAGACTTACCAGAACCAGTCGGGCCAGTCACCAAGACTAAACCGCGCGGGTAATCGGCGAAGCTCGTCACAATCGATGGCATGCCCAACTCACTAATCGACTGAATTTCATTAGGAATTAAGCGGAATGCGCCCGCAATATTACCTTTTTCATGGAAGGCGTTTACGCGAAAACGACCCAAATCGCCAAAGGAAAACGAGTAGTCGAACTCCTTATCCTTAATCAAAATCTGCTTCTGATCTTCCTCGAGTGTAGAGAAAACCAAACGCTCTACGGTAGCCTCATCCATATCTCCATAACCAGAAACTGGCTGCAAGGCACCATCAATACGCAAAATTGGCGGCAAGCCAACTTGCAAATGAAGGTCGGATGCTTTTGTTCGTACGCACTCCTCGAGGAGACTCTCAATACGAACCTCACTGTTGGAAATCGTGCTCTGCATCGCAGCTTGAGCAAAAGTCATAGGAAGTGGCGCCGGTGCTTGTTGTGGCGGAGGCGTTGGCATGGCCATATTCTGAGATACTCCCGCAGGAGCGGCAGTCGGAATCGCTTTTACTGCTGGCGGCAAAGATTGAGCTGATGATTGCGGCATCGCCTGTTGCATAACCTGTTGCTGCGGTACTCCACCTGGAGCTGCCGTAGGTGCTGGTGGCATAGCAGCCGCACCCATATTCACCTGCCCACTTTGTTCCATATACATTATTGTACTTATGTTTAAAGAAAAATGCAAATAAAAACGCATGAAAATAATGATTTTTAAAAGAAATTCTCGCACATCTCAAAGAAAACATTCGCAGGTCACGACTGGGGACGAACGAAAAACCGCCCGTGACGACGGGACGGTTTTAAGTATTTCTCTAAAATATGCGCAAGATCTACTTTAGATATTCGTGTAGCTTCTTTGTATCTTTATTCTTACGTAGTTTTGCTAACGCCTTAGCTTCAATCTGGCGAATGCGCTCACGCGTAACCGAAAACTCTGCTCCAACTTCTTCGAGTGTATGGCTCTTACCCCCGCCAATGCCAAAGCGCATTTTAATAATCTTTTGTTCGCGATCTGTCAAAGTCGACAAAATCGCCGCAATCTGTTCTTTCAAAAGCTGCGTAGCCGCCGAATCTTCTGGCGAAATACGCTCTTCATCCTCAATAAAATCGCCCAACGAAGAATCATCATCGTCACCATCACGGCCGACCGAAGCATCAAGCGAAGCAATATCCTGCTTAATCTTCATAACGTATTCAATCTTCTCTGGTTCCATGCCCATCGCTTTTGCAATTTCTTCAGTCGATGGCTCGCGATTCAATTCCTGAGTCAAACGGCGCTGCGTACGCAAAACCTTATTAATTGTCTCAACCATATGTACCGGAATACGAATTGTACGAGCCTGATCCGCAATTGCACGCGTAATCGCCTGGCGAATCCACCAAGTCGCATAAGTCGAGAACTTAAAGCCTTTATCTGGATCGAATTTTTCTACAGCACGCAACAAGCCCGTGTTGCCTTCCTGAATCAAATCCAAGAAATCCAAACCACGACCCGAATAGCGCTTCGCAATCGACACCACCAAACGCATGTTCGATTCAGCCATTTTATCTTTAGCTTTTTTCTGCTCTTTTTCAGTACCATGAATAATCTTTTGAGCTAATTCATACTCTTCTTCACTAGAAAGAAGCGGAATTTTACCAATTTCGCGCAAATAAAGCTTTACAGAGTCATCAGAAACTTCGTCATAAGTCACAGATTCAAGATCTACGTTAAAATCTTCGTCGCCTTCGTCTCCCATATCATCGAACGATGGCTCATCCATCATCTCTTCGTCTAAACGCAAATCTTTGTCGTCTTCGTCCATTTATAATTCCCTATTATTTTTAACAACAAAACGCCCGCCCGTTTGCAATGTTTGTTTCAAGAGTTTTTGTATAGTCTACCAATTGATACTTCTTTCTGGATGGGCTACCAAAATAAGCCCGCTGGTCCAGCATTTACGTGAAATATAGCATAATTTTTACAACAAGTCTATTTTTTTCGCAAAATTTTGCTCATTTTTTGTAATAATTCATTTTCGAGCGCTTCATCACCCGCTTCCTCGGCCGCCCGTATCTGTTCTTCTAACTCACGACGCTCTTCCGCTAGACGCTCCGTAGTCACTCTTTTTACTAAGCTCCGCGCTTCTTTTTCTAAATCATCCTTGCTGAATTTTGCGTATTGTTCTTCAAATATTAATTCAAGCTCTTCCAGATTATAACTGTTTACTTCAATATCATCCACGGCAATCCTCCCCACCTTCACGATTGCCGCCAAATTTTTCTCAGCACGGCTTTCAGCCTTAACATCTTTTGAGATTTTTGGCTTTTTCATTTTCTTTTTATCTGGCTGCGCAATCTTCTTGGCCCGAAACGCATCCAAAGAAATCCCTAATCTATCTGCAACGATTCGTTCATATTTTTCTCGCAAAATCGTATCGGCCGGGTCAATTTCCTCTATCAGCTTCTTCGCTTCTGTTGCATATTCCTGAAAACCCTTTTCGGTGCGCAAATCATATTTCGTCTCGTATTTTTCCAACAACCATTCTAGCGCCGGACGGTATTTCTGCACCGCCTCTTGCCAAAGCTTCGGATCCTTTTGAATCAATTCATCCGCATCTTTGCAGCCATGATAATCATCAATTACCGACAGATAAATACCAAACTTCGATGCCATCGAAATCGCTCGCTCGGCTGCTCGCACGCCCGCCTCATCGCCATCGTAGGCTAACCGAATATCTTTCGTCATCCGTGCAAAACTCTTGAGGTGCATTTCCGTCATCGCCGTACCGGCCGTTGCTACCGCTTGGCAAACCCCCGCTTGGTGCGACGAAATAACGTCCATATTCCCCTCAACTACTACCACAAAATCCGAACGCCTAATTGCATCCCTCGCCTGGCTCAAGCCAAAAATATGCCGACCCTTATTATAAAGAATCGTCTCTGGCGTGTTTAAATACTTCGGCGAATTATCATCTTGCTCAATAATTCTGCCAGTAAAGCCAATTACATTTCCCGATATATCCATTAATGGCACCGTCATGCGCCCCTTAAATAAATCCCCGCCAAATCGATTTACAAGCCCGGCCTCTTCCATTTCTTGTTCGGTATAGCCGCGTTTCTTCAAAAAATTCACCAACGCCCAACCCGACTTTGGCGCATAACCAATCCGAAAATTCTCAACCGTTTTTTTGTTCAAGTTACGTTTATAAAAAACGTACTTCATTACAGCCTTGTTCTTCGTCAAGCAATACTGAAAATATTTCGTCGCAAGTTCCAAACAATCTCGAATCCGCTGCTTACGCTCTGCTTGCTTACGGTCATCATTGGAATAACGTTTCAGCTCCACGCCCGCTTGCTTCGCCAACTTTTCCAAAGCCTCTCGAAACGTGCAACCCTCCATTTCCATGACAAAAGTAAAAATATCGCCACCCTTATTGCTCGAAAAATCATGCCAAATCCCCTTGTCTGGCGAAACCATAAAGCTCGGCGTTCTATCAGTCCCCCAAGGTGAATGCCCTTTAAAGTTTCGACCCGCGCGTTTCAACTCGATATACTGCCCGACTACATCCTCAACAGCCAGTCTCGCGCGTATCTCCTCTTTAGCATCCTCCATACTCAAATTATACCACCTATATAACAGATACAAAACACAAGCAACTTCGATGCATTCTACAAATAAATAACGCCGTTGCTACTTTCAACCATAGTGTTTATGTTATAATTTACTCATGGATAATAAGGCTTATCTTGACGAAATTGCCGTCAAAGGAAAAAAGAGATTTTCAGCAGGGCCAATTATGACTCCCGTCATGATTAAGCTCGTCGCCGCAGCTGCCGTTGCTGTTATTGCAATGATTGTAATTGGCGGCGTATTAAGTTCACGTAATGGCGAAGTTGCCGAGGTGCACCAAATGGTCTACGCTCGCATCAGTAGTATGCTTAGTGACGAAGGTCCACTTCTAACTTATTCCGAAAGACTCAAATCTTCCGATCTCCGCACCTACACCGTTCAGCTTCTTGCCTCTCTCGAATCGACCCGTTCCTCCATTGAAGCCTCCGGCCAATCCGTCGATGCTAGCGGCAAAGTCACTGAAGAAAACGATGGTATCATCATGACCTATATGAATGAACTGCAAGACGCTATGCTTGCCGGCCAGCTCGACAAGACATTTGCCACCGATGCCGCCTATCATCTGTCAATGCTTATTTCTCTTGAGCAGCAAGCACGTGCCAAAGCTACTAACGATGTCTATGCCACCGCGCTAGACGGCTCCATCCGCGATCTCCAAACGCTGCAAAAAGAATTCAAGACATACAGCGATACACATTAGGCAACAAAATACCTCCCACACGGGAGGTATTTTTTATTCTTTTGATTCAGATTGTTCGTAGCCATGTCGCACCAAATCGATTATTTCATCGTGCGTTAATTGCCCAGAACAAATAATCTCAATGCCATTACGACCCAGCGCTCTACTTTCCATCACACTTTCATAGCGTTCCTGTAAAGTCTTACTTAATTCTCGGTCGCAACGTACCTGCACGCGTAGCGGTTCACGCCCAGACTCTATCAATGCGAAAATCGTTTCCCCACGCAACAAAATTTTATATTCTTTTTCGTCACGTTCCGAAGCATCTGGAAGCGCCAACGCATACTTTAAGATATCATCTTCAAGTACCATTTCAGCTCCTCGATACTTCCCCGAATATCATCCAATGCACGATGATTTTCCGGCTTCATAAACTTACGATGCAATGCATTCTCGAAATATATCTTCCAAGAGCTCACGTCTAACTGACGATAATGCAACTTAGCATTAAGTTTTGGCCATTCGCGCTCAATAAACTTCTGGTCTTGATGAATCGAATTGCCGGCCAAATAAACCGTATCTTCGAAATTCTTCTCAACAAAATCCAAAAGCTCTTTTTCGACCGCAGCAGCCGACTTGCCGTTAGCATTCTGCGCAAACAAAGCCTCATAGGAATCCTTGTTCTTCTCCCAGAATTCGCCAACCATGCGCTCGCGCATCAACTTTTCGTCAACATTTACGACCGCCGTAAATGTATCGATTTCATTCATATCCCAATCTGTCGCAATTGCCGCCACTTCCAGAATTCTATCTTTTTCTGGCGACAACCCCGTCATCTCGAGATCAATCCACAATAATGTGGCTTTTTCGGACTTTTTTGCCATTATTTCTTCAAATCAAGCTTAAGCGCCTTAATAACGATGTAGATTACAAGAGCCAAAATCAAGAAGTTAATCAAATCATTAAGGAATAGACCGAGCGCAATCTTTGCACCAGTATCGCCAAGTGGAATTTCCCAACCCTTCAAGCCTTCCGTAGAACCAAGCAAAAGACCAATTGGTGGCATAAATACATTGTTTACAAGCGAATTAATAAGCGTACCAGCATGGAGACCAAGCACCATACCTACAGCTAAACCGACAATATTTTGCTCTTTAATGAACTCCATAAAGCCGCCAGCGCCGCCTTTTACCTTAGAAAGACCACCCTTAGTCATGTTTTTTGCCTTTTCTTTGACATTAGCCATCGAAATTTTCCTCTATTAATTACCTAAAATATACCATATAATTAGATTCTTGACAAATCCGCATATCTGTGCTAAAATAGTACAGATTCGCATCTAATGGGAGAGTGAAGGAACCTTATCAAATCTTTAGTAACTTATAGCACAGGGGAGGTGTGCAATATGGCAGGAAAGATCATTCACCTGCAGCCCGCTCACTTCTCTTTCGAGAAGCGCGGTGGCTACAATGTTATTTTACCCGAGATAATCGCGCAATTCTTCGAATACATGCGCGGCATCGGCCCGGACGCTTTTATCATAAAAAGCTACACCTTTCCTGAAGGTGGCACCGGACCTGTCGGCATAGAGATCATGCGTGGCTGTGTACCAACCGAAGCAATCGACCGCAAGTCTATTCGACAAGCTCAGCTCTCGCTCGAAGTAGAGCTTGACGCTCAAGCCGAAGAAGCTTGCAAACGTATCAAAGGACGTACATCGCGCGTCTTCCAGAATCGCAATCACGGCAACGATGTAGTTTACGTAAGATGTCGCGATGGCATCATGGGCTGTGGCTGGTATGACAGTGCCCACACCGTCCGTAAAGGGTTAAAGATGGCCGCCTTTATGCTGTATGCATTGGGCTCCATCAACGGTGACACCGACGAAACGCTTCTCACAGCGGTCTACAACTACCTGCCCTACGACAGCGAGTTATCTTCCAGCGAAGCCGACAAGGCTACCGACATCATCGTCCGTACCCTTACCGACAAAGCGCTCAAGCAGAATAGCCCGTTTCGTGGTCCATACGTAATAAACTAGAGACAAATACCCCGGTCGCGGTGCGGCCGGGGTTTTTCTATCCAATTTCCGAGAAAAAAGATGCCCCGGCCGCAATGGCCGGGGACTTTTGTTGATGAGTTCTGTTCGCCAATTATTCAGGCAAGGGCCGAATCTCGACCGATGAATCCTAGGCGCTGATGCGCAGCTCGTACCCCATCTCCTGGGCACAAACGCGCGCCAACTCGATGGCACCAGGCATATCCTTATAATACTCCGCAATCTGCTGGAGCTCCTCGATGCCTCTCGCCGTCGTGATGTCCTGAATCATTGCTCCATAATCCATAGCGTCAGACGCTCGGACATCCACAATCATTCCGACATCTTCGTCGCCAGCTTCATATGCCGATGCTGTCTCCAACATCTTGGTGGCAATTTCAGCCAGCACACGCGCCTTCGGTGATTCGTCGTCGAAGCCGAGGATTTTAGCGTCATACGCCTCCATCTCGTCTTCGGTGTCAGGGACGATGGAAACCCCCATCACTCCCAATCGGTTCTTTACCGTCATTGTTTGACGGACTTCTGGGTCCAAAAATCTTTGCATAGTGCACCTCATCTTCCTACCGACTCGCCTAGTCGGCTGTAATCTTAGCCCACGGCGAGTGGCTTCGCTTAGGGCTAGATTTCTCTCCCCTCAGGGAAAACTAGCCCTAAACTAGATGTTGTACACAAGATTCAAACTCAATCAACAATTAAAGGTCATGGCTCACTAAATCTAATAAGCCATAACCCTATTGTATCACACTTTGGCCAAAAAGTCAAGATGCTTAAGCTACATACTTGCTGGAATATCAATACCAAGCAAATCTAGTGCACGCGTTAGCACGAAATCCGCCTTCGCGATCATGTCCAAACGCGCTGAACGTTCAACATCGCCCGCCGCACTAATCGGCGTCTTCTCGTAATAACGATTCAACTCTTGCGCCAATTCAAAGGCAAAACCAGCGATTTTATGCATCTCAAAATTCTCGCATACCCCCGCCACAATCTCCGGGAACTTCAAAAGCAACTGCAATACATTCTTCTCTGCCGCAAAATCATATTCCGCGTAATCCACCCTTGTAAAATCTGCATTTTTCTCTAAAATCCTACGCAGGCGCACATCGGCATACTGACAAAACGGCCCCGATTGTCCAGTTAATGCGAAAATCTTATCTGGATCATACAAAATTCCCGTCTTACGATCCGCTACAAAATCTGAATACTTAATCGCGCCAACAGCAATCTTCGCAATATCTTCATCGGTTAGTTTCTCGCCAAAGTTTTCGCGCACGCGCTTTTCGGCATCGTTCAATAATTCTTCCATCAGAACCACGCCCTTACGCGAAGACATTTTCTCGCGCTTCCCCTCTGGACTAATCTGGTCAATCGTACCAAACCACAGATGATAATTATCAATCTTTAAACCGATTTTCTTCGCTAAGGCGAATAATTGCTCAAAATAGAACTTTTGCTCGGCCCCTACCGCATAAATAATCTTGTCCGGATGCATATTTTCCATCCGGTACATCATGCAGCCCAAATCCGTCGTCGCATACAATGCTGTGCCATTGCTTTTTAGCATTAACATCGGCACATCGATACCATACTCATCTAGGCGACAAATAATCGAGCTATCTTCATTGCGTTCAAAAACACCTTCTTTTACTAGTTTTTCAACCGTCTCCTTGCCCAACTCAACAAAGCAACTCTCGCCCATTTCATAATCTGTATTAATACCAAGACGCGTCATTATTTCGTGCGTATGCGCTAACGAAATCTCTTTAAACTGCTCAGACAACTTCACTGCCTCGGCGTCTTTTGCTTCCAGCTTCTTTAGCCAATCCTGAACTTGGTCCGCCAGCTCATGTTTACCGGCCTTTTCCTCTTCTTTCAAATCGGCTTTCATCTGGATATAGATATTGCCCAAATCGTAAATTGTCACTTTATCAGCATTGATACCAGAACGCTTGAAACCAGTCGCCCAAATCCCAAATGGCGTGCCAACGTCACCAAGGTGGTTATCCGTTATAACCCTCCAGCCGTTCGCCTCCAACACTTTTTTGGCCGCCCAACCTTGTGTGCCCGGTCGCAAATGCCCCACCGAATATGGTTTTGCGATATTCGTGCTTGGAAATTCCGAAATCGCCACTTTTCCGGCGCCAGAATCATTATTTCCGTAAGTATCCGACCAAGCTGCATCAAGTTGCGCTTTCAAAGCCTTGCCAGAAACTTCAATATTAATAAAGCCCGGCCCAGCTACCGTCATCTTATAATCACAATCACCTAAGTTTTGGATAATTTCTTCCGCTATCTGACGAGGATTCTTACCAACCTGACGCGCAAGACGCATCGCTACATTCGTTGAATAATCGCCCTCGATGTCGCTCGGTACACTCGCGAGATCAATGACAACATCATCAACGCCATATAAATCGTTGATAGTCCTCTTGATTTGATCCTTAAAATTATCCATGATATGCATATTTTACCATCTTTTTACCCCTATCACAAACAAACGCAAGCATAAAGACTATTGACATTTTGCGCAAACTATGCTACAATAAGACTATAACTTTGCACATTTTTGTGCTAAAGTTATTTTTACGCCCTCCCTAGAGGGCGCAAAAGTCCCAATGTGTCGTCGACAATACGACAAGATCTTTAGGAGGATGATTCTGATGAAGAACATTATCGAGAAAGCTAAGTACTACATCGATCTGACCAGCAAAGAAGCCACTGGCTCCAAGCTGACTGCAGAAGAGGCCAAAAAGGCCCAGGAACTCCGTCGTGAGCTGTCCGCCCGTGGTCTCGACCCGCAGCATATTGTGGGACTCGACTACAGAGCCCTTGTTTTCGCCTATAAGACCAAAGTCACCGGTTTCGTCGCGATGCGCGACAACGACA
>JAEEGL010083400.1_pt1 | contig 11404 bp, 13 predicted proteins | sample 9134231 | NCBI WGS metagenome assembly JAEEGL01 (sample SAMN16246548, study PRJNA631951) | gut metagenome | biome: gut microbiome; feature: rumen; material: fiber-attached | host: Bos | place: Iran: Karaj | collected 2018-10
CGTACGACGTCTGGGACCATACCATCATCATGGACGCGGAGTACCGGTTCGGTCTGATCAGGCTGTACGATGGCGATCCGGAGGAGAAGGTGCATATGCTGATGGCATTTTCTGATTTGTTCAGGAGCGTGTCCGATCCTTGTAAGACCGTTTTCCTCCGCCAGCTGATCGAGCGTTTTCGCGACATGCGTGACAATACTCAGTTCATGCATTTAATTTCCGTCTTCTCCTTCAAGCATTTCAAGAAGTCCGAGACAGCCCTCGTTCACATCGCGCCAGGTCGCCTCGAAATCGCCGGTGTACCACGGATCGGCCACGTTCCTGAGCTCCTCCGTATATTCCATCAGCATATGCACCTTCTCCTCCGGATCGCCGTCGTACAGCCTGTTCAGGTCGTACCGGTTCTCCGCGTCCATGATGATGATAAGGTCCCAGACGTCGTACTCCTCTTTCGTGATCAGCCTGGCCCGCTTTTTACTGCAGTCGATCCCGGCGCGGTTCAGCACCCTGGCGGCCGGCGGATAGACCGGATTGCCGATCTCATCCGTACGGGCGGCGGCCGATTCGACGTAATAACGGCTGCTGAGCCCTTTTCTTCTCAGCAGATCTTTAAAAACATATTCCGCCATCGGCGAACGGCATATATTGCCGTGGCAGACAAACAGTATTCTTATCATAGATCGTCCCGGTCTCCTCTGCCTGTTCGGATCAGACTTAAACACCCGCCCGGATAAAGCGTACCGTTATTATTGTATATGAATCAGGGTATTAATAAAAGAGGGAAAAAAGCAATTCGGCGCGCCTCCTGTTTAAAGACGGCGCTTGACAATTCCGTCCGTTATCCGCATAATAAGATAACGTAAAAAGAATCTTGACCGGATGATTATACGGATACTTCCCTGCGGGGCGGTATCCGGTTTTTTTTGGACCGGATCTGTTTTTGCCGGATCATCTTACACGGAGAACGAACATGCAGAAGCTTATCGGAAAAACAAAATCTTCAGAATGGATCTATATCGTCATTGGCACCGCTCTGATGGCGCTGTCCGCCAACCTGTTTTACTCCCCTGCCGGAATGGTACCGGGAGGATTTACCGGCCTTGCCATGGTGATCGACAGCCTGGCGGCCGAATTCTTTTCGGTACATATCCCCCTCTGGCTCGGCAACATCAGCCTGAACATCCCGCTGATCCTGTTCTCGATCCGGATCCGCGGATGGAGATTCCTGAAACGCACCTTTTTCGCGTCGCTTTTGTTTTCCGGATGGATGTTCATCCTTCCTGAATACGCGCTGTCCGGAAACGACCTGTTCCTGACGGCCGTTATCGGAGGCGCGGTCATGGGCCTCGGCCTGGGTTTCGTCTTCTTCGGAAAAGCGACGACCGGCGGGACTGATACGCTCGCCGCTCTTTTCCAGCATTACTTTCCCCACATCAGCGTTGCGAAGATCATGCCGGCGATCGACGCCGTCGTTATCCTGCTCTCGATCTTTATCTTCGGCATGCGCGTATCGCTGTACGCCGTACTGACAGTCATTCTTTCAGGACGGATCGCCGACGGCCTGATCAGCCTTTTCCGCAACGCCTATCTCGTTTATCTTATTTCGAGCCGTCACAACGAGATCGCCGGGCAGGTCATGATGAACATGAACCGCGGCGTGACACTCCTTCCGGCAACGGGAATGTATACGACTGAAGAAAGACCGGTCCTGTTCTGCGCCGTTTCGCGGAAACAGGCCGTAACGCTGAAAGATATCGTTTATGAAACGGATCCGAACGCCTTCCTTATCATGACCGACGCGAACGAGATCCGCGGCGAAGGGTTCCGGCTTTACTCAAAAGAAGAACTCTGATCACGCTCCCGGAGTTTTTTCAGTTCGTCGATGGTAAAACGGTAGGCGGTATTGCAGAAATGGCACTTCACTTCGATATCCCTGCCGTCCTCTATGATATCCGTGAGGTCCCGGTCTCCGATCGCGGCGATCGCGTCCAGCACGCGCTCCCTGCCGCAGTCACAGTAAAACCTCGCGGGAACTGATTCCGTGATCTTCAGATCCAGCTCTCCCAGATAATAATTCAGAATATCTTCCGGCGTCATTCCCTCTCCCATCATCTGCGTCACGGAAGGCGCGCCGGCGAACCGTTTCTCAAGTGCGGCGATCGTCTCTTCCTCCGCGTCAGGCATGATCTGGATGATGAATCCCCCGGCATGCCGTACGCTCATGTCCGGGTCAACGAGCACGCCGAGGCCGACGGCGGACGGCGTCTGCTCCGAGACGGTAAAATAATACGCCAGATCGTCGCCGATCTCGCCGGTCTGAAGCTCCACCTGTCCGTTATAAGGCTCTTTGAGGCCAAGGTCCATGATGACCGTCAGGGTTCCCTGCCCGACGGCGCGTCCGACGTCGAGCTTGCCGGCGTATTTCGGCGGAATATCCACATACGGATTTTCGGGAAAGCCCTTTACGTTTCCGCGGCTGTCGGCGGTCACGGTGATCTGTCCCGCCGGTCCGTCGCCGTTCAGCTGTATGGTCAGTTTATCGTTTTCGCCTTTCATCATGATACCCATCATCGCCCCCGCGGAAAGCAGGCGCCCGAGCGCCGCCGTCACGACCGGCGTGGTATCATGCCTGTCTCTCGCTGTCTGCGCGATCTGCGTGGAACGGATCGCAAACGCCCTAACCGTATCGTTCGCAGCTGTTGCCCTGATGATATAATCATTCGTATCCATTTCAGCTCCTTCCGGGATTTTCAGAAGAATAAAACTCTTCGCCCGTATCCAGACACAGCGCCGCCAGTCTGCCTCCCGGGAAGCAGGCGCCGCAGTCGATTGCTATATGATTGTTCGCGCGGTAGATATATCCGGGCCGCGGATTCCCTTCGATGATCTGAGTCGGCGTGTGACCGGAAACGACAAGGACGTCGTCATAGTAACGCATCCTGTAATCTACGCGGTTCCATACGATCTCTTCAAGGGTATAATCCTCAATATCCTTGTCCGGGCGGAAATGACCGAGTCCGGCGTGCACCAGAAGATAATCGTTTCCTCCGGCGCTCACCTCTTCATAAACCTCGAATTCCTTGATAAATTCGATCACTTCCTGCTGCATTTCCGGATCCAGACGGCGGAATTCCGCGATCGTCGTTTCGCTTCCGTTGAACTGCCATGTCGCAAGATTGTTCAGGATCTCCTGATCCAGGTCCTCCAGCGATTCGTTCGTGATCTCCCGGCACAGAAACTCAAGACATTCCAGCGCCATGAGCTCATGGTTTCCGAGGATCGGAACGACGTTCGGCATCTCCATCAGCTTCAGCAGCGTTTTGACCGGGTGCGGCCCGCGGTCGAACACGTCGCCCAGGATAAAAAGCGTATCCGAATCTTTCAGAGCGATCTTATCAAGAAGCTCCGTAAAGAGATCGTATTCGCCGTGAATATCCGCAATGACATAGTATGCGATACGGATCACCTCCGGTCCGTGGGAATGATTCAGAGCCTGCTGCTGAATATTATATAACAAACCAGCGCCGCCTGTATGATGAAAATAAACGGAACGCCGATATAAAACTTCGGTTTGCGGATCTTATGCCGGAAGACCAGCATGCCGGCCAGCGCTCCCGCGGAACCTCCGGCTGCCGCCAGCAGGATCAGCGTCCGCTCGCGGATACGCCGCCTGTCCCTGACCGCGCGTCGTTTATCCGCGCCGTATGCCGCAAACGCGGTCACGCTGACTGCCGCCAGATATATCCACAGCGCTCTGTATAATAAAGGCAGCCCGGTCATCCCGTGATCTTCCGCTCCTTCTCCCTGATCCACTGATACGCGATCCTCGGACTTCCGTCTTCAACATAGATCGTACCGCATTTGACAAATCCGTTTCTTTCGATCAGCTTCTGCATGATCCTGTTATCCCGATGCGTATCGATCCGCAGATTATCGGACCGGCTCCTGCAGTACCGGAGCGCCGTATCAAATATGCCCTTTACTTCCCCGTCCCCGGCGATCCGGTGTATCGCCGCGTACGGTCCGTCATTCAGCCATTTTCCGCCGTCGATCCGCGCGTATGTCGGCTCTGTCCCTTCACAGAACGCGAATACGCCGTGGATCTCTTCCCCGGATCGGGTCCGGACACAGATCACGCGGCAGTTCCCGTTCCCGATATCCTCCCGGATAACGGCCTCCGAAGGGTAAAAATGTCCCCATTGCAACGGATTCCCGGAAGCGATCATACGGTCCTGCGCGATACGGTATATCGTCATGATCCTTTCCAGATCGGATACGGACGCGCCGCGTACGTGTTTTTCCGCGCTTGTCATCGAACTCCCCTGATTCTATATCGAAAAGATCTCTGTGTAGATCCTCTTGCCGTTTTTTACGTCCGAACGCATCAGCGAGATCTTTTTGACCATCATTTCGCCCTTCGGCGCCGGAACGGATTTCCAGTTCCCGCTCATCTTCCGGATGAGCGTGATATGCGGTACGAACTTCTTTGTATCATAGGAGATCCCGGCAGCGTCCAGTGCGTCGCGTATGGATTTCACGGCGCCGCTCAATCCCTGGTTGCCCTTCATGCCGACCCAGAGAAGATCGCCGAAAACTCCCGTTTCGGAAAGCGCCAGTTTGAACGGCTTGTACTCGACGTTCTTCATGGCGCTGATCACGTCGTCCGCCTCTTTACGCTCGCCGATAAAGGCCATCGTCAGATGCAGGTTCTGTGTCGGAACATAGCTTCCGCGAATATTCTTCTGCTTCATGTCGTGCAGCGCGGAAGTGATCGATCTTTTCATCTCGTCGGAAAGACTTACGGCGATAAACAGCCTCATATCGCAGCCTCCTTTTTTCTTTATTATAGCAGACGGAACAAAAATTGCGCACGGAACTTCGTCCTTTTTATATTGTATCGGACCGTCCCGTTACGATATAATGAATTCATAATGAACGACAGCAAAAGACATACAAAAAACGATTCCGCATCCGACGGCTGGATACGCCGCCGTCATTATTTCGTCCGTACCTTCCTCGGTCCGTTCGTCAGACTATGGCTGGCGTTTTCGCTGCCCGGTCTGAAAATGGTCCCCCTGTCCAAAAAGGAGGACAGACCCTGTCTGATCCTCTATAATCACCAGACAGCCTACGATCAGTTTTTTGTATCCTTCATGACCAGACGGCCGGTCTATCACGTCGCGACGGAAGATCTGCTTTCCAACGGCTTTATCTCCAAAGTCCTGACGTTCCTGGTCGCCCCCATACCGATCAAAAAACAGGTCTCCGATATCGGAGCCGTTAAAAACTGCGTCCGTATCGCGAAAGAAGGCGGAACGATCGCCATCGCCCCCGAAGGCAACCGGACGTTTGACGGCAGGACCGTTTACATCAATCCGGCTATCGCGAAACTGGTCAAGCTGATAAAGCTTCCCGTTGTTTTCCTGCGACTTGAGGGCGGCTACGGCGTCCTGCCCCGCTGGGCGGACAAACCGCGCAGGGGAAAAATGAAAGTCTCCCCTTCGCGTATCCTGGAACCTGAAGAGTATCAGTCCCTCGACGCGGAGACGCTTTATGAACTGATCTGTAACGAGCTTTGCCGCGACGAATCGCTGCCGGACGGGGAAGCATACAGATACAAAGGGAACGCCGAATATATGGAGAGGATGTTCTACGTCTGCCCGAAGTGCGGATTTTCCCGTTTTGAAAGCAAGGGAAAAACGATCCGGTGTACGGGCTGCGGCCTGTCGGCCGAATACGACGAACATAAAAAGCTCCTTTGGAACGGCAGCGGCGAAAGGCTCCCGTCTTCCGTCAGGGAATGGTATGATCTCCAGAACGATTACGTCAATTCCATCGATCCGTCCTCATATACGGAGACGCCCGTATTTACCGACCGGTGCAATGTCTTCAGAGTCATCCTGCGCGAACGCAAGGAAATGCTGTTAAGAAACGCCCTGATACGGCTTTTCGGCGACAGGATCGAGATCCTCGACGATAACGGAGCGGCTTTCCGGACCCTTCCGTTCAGCGAGGTCTCCGTGATCACGGTACTCGGACGAAACAAACTGAACATATACTGCGAAGACGGCATTTTCCAGTTCAAAAGCGAAAAGCGCTTCAACGCGCTCAAATACATGAACCTTTTCTATCGATATAAAAACATGAGCGGAGGGCAATCAGGTGACAAATTTTTGGGACTATGAAGTATGGGGAACGATCACTCTCGTGGCAGTCATGCTGCTCGCGCTTCTTTTCGCGAACGGACTGAAACGCACGTTCAGGATCCTTCGGAATTCGCTTATACCGACGTCGGTCCTTGCGGGACTGATGCTGCTGATCCTGTCCGTGATCTTAAGACCGGTGATCGGCGGCTCGATGTTTGATACGCCGTTTTTCGGCGGAAACGGGCTGTCGACTCTTGAGACGATCACCTACCACACGCTCGCGCTCGGATTTATCGCGTCCGCGTTCCGGACGTCGGAAAACGCGTTCAAAGGCAAACGCGCGGCTGAGATCTTTAACACGGGCGTGACCACGGTATCGACTTACCTGATCCAGGGCATTCTCGGCTTAGGCATCACGATCGCCGCTTCCGCTACGGTAATGAAAAATCTTTTCCCCGCCGCGGGGATCCTGCTTCCGTTCGGCTACGGTCAGGGCACCGGCCAGGCGCTCAATTACGGCAGCATCTATGAAAGCGCCTATGGTTTTTCCGGCGGACGCAGTTTCGGCCTTACGATCGCCGCCTTCGGTTTCCTGAGCGCCAGCATCGGCGGGATCATTTATCTTCATGTGCTGAAACGGGCGTCCCGCGCCGAAGACAGCCGTGAACTCGCTGAAGTCTTGAGTTCCGAAGACATCCAGCACCCTTCCGAGATCCCGATGAACGGGGCGATCGACAAACTGACGGTTCAGATCGGCCTAGTCATTGCCGCGTACTTCCTTGACTACCTGATCATGCTGGGCTTAGGCAGCCTGCTTCCCGGCATGCGCGCCGTCGTTTACGGATTCAACTTCCTCTTCGGCGTCGTCGCCGCGATCGTGATCAAACGCGTCCTGAAATCCCTTCAGAAACGCAGGGTCGTCAAACGCCGCTATACCAATAATTTCCTGATGACCCGCATCAGCAACTTCTGCTTCGACATCATGATCGTCGCCGGCATCGCCGCGATCCGGATCGAACTGCTGAAGGGCTACTGGGGCATCATGCTCGTACTCGGCCTCGTCGGCCTCACCGTAACGTTCCTGTACAACCGCGTGATCGCCCGGAAATTCTTCCCGGATTACGAAACGGAACAGTTCCTCGCCATGTACGGCATGCTGACCGGCACGGCCAGCACCGGCATCATGCTCCTCCGTGAAGTCGACAGCAAGCTCGAAACGCCGGCCGCGGACAATCTTGTCTACCAGAACATACCGGCGATGATCTTCGGTTTTCCGATGATGCTGTTAGCTACTCTCGCGCCGAAAAAGCCGGCGTTCACGCTGCTGATCCTGGTACTGTTCTTCCTCGTAATGAACGTGATCCTGTTCCGCTCGGTGATCTTTAAGAGAAAGACATCCGCATAATGGTCTGGACCATCCTTATGGCCGTACTGGCCGCGATCTCATTCATCTACGGCATCCTGGTGCTGCGCATCGGCAGCGGCACCGGGTTTTTCCTTGTATGGTTTTTTATCGGAGGCGTTTTCCTTCTTCTGTCCGCCGCCGCAAAATGGGATCTGTGGTCAAAGATCTCCGGCACGGTCCGCGCGCTGATACTGATCGTGCTCCTGGTCTGTATTTCCGTATTCGCCTTTACGGAGATAAAGATCGGCTCCGGTTTTCAAAGCAGGACCGAACCGGATCTGGATTATCTGATCGTGCTCGGAGCCCAGGTAAAGGAAAGCGGGCCGAGCGCCGTCCTTAAGTACCGTCTGGACGCCGCATGCGAATACCTGAACGACAATCCCGGCACCGTCTGCATCCTTTCCGGAGGCCGCGGCCCTAACGAACCCTGGGCGGAGGCGGAAGGCATGTGCGATTATATGACCGCGAAAGGCATTCCGGAATCCCGTATTATTCTGGAGAAGGAATCGCTGAATACAAAGCAGAATATTGAGAACTGCCTCAACCTGAGCAAAGACGGCGGCGGACTCCTGATCGACCCGGAACACGACCGGATCGGGATCGTCACCAACAACTTCCATATATTCCGCGGCGTTTCGATCGCGAAAAAAGCCGGCGCCGCCAATGTCTTCGGCATACCGGCTTATTCCAGGCCCCTGTACCTCCCCAACAATATGCTCCGGGAGTTCTTCGGGGTCGTTAAAGATTTTCTTGCGGGCAATATCTGACCCGTCCGTCAGGACAGTTTCTCTATCTTCCTCCCGATCAGCTTTTTCACCGGATTAAAGATCACGGCATTTAAAACGACCGACGCCGCAAGACTTAAGACGGAAGTGATCACGAACGATTCCACATAGCGGACCGACGCGCCCTGGTGAAGCACCAGTCGCGGAGTGACCCGGCTCAGAATGTCGAAATGCAGCATATAAACGAAGAAAGAATGATCCGCGACGAATTTCAGCGCCTTGCGGATTTTTTCATTTTTAAACCGGAAAACGCGCTTCATCAGCATATACGCGGCAAAGATCCACACCATATAGGTCGCGTCTTTCGGCGCCGTGACGTCCCACGAACGTCCTTTGTAATACGACCACGCGTTGAGGATGAAACATACCAGACCTGCGGCGTACAGTAGACGGCCGCTTTTTTCTTCATTTCCTCCCTCTCCCCGTTCATCAAGGATCACAAAGCAGTAATATCCGGCCAGGAAAGCGAACAGCCATCCGCTGATATGCCCGTAGAAATGATAGGTGATCCCGAATCCGCTCGTAAGATAGGTCCCGAAAACGCCGTAGATCAGGATGATCGCCGCCAGGACCTTCCACTCTTTCAGGTTCATGGCATGGACCATCTTGCTCAGGAAAGGCGCCGCCGCCGTAAACAGGATCAGGGGATACATGAACCAGAGATGCGTATCGTTGTTCAAGCCCATAAACGCCGCGTAGGAGCGTTTTAACAGAAGCAAAAGGGAGAACGGCCCGTCTTCCGCCGAAAGACCTCCGTCGGCCAGATTCCAGGCTGTGAGAAGGATGGTGATCACGACGTATGGGATCAGGATCGACGCCAGCTTGTTGAGGTAAAAGACTTTATAATCCTTTCCCGAACGGAATTCCTTCCGAAGATTCAGTTCTCCGCTCAGCATGAAGAAGAAGCCGTTGCACCCCAGAAGGAACGCGGTAAAAAACGCTGTGAACATCGGATAACGAACCAGCGGCTTCGGACTGATGTGGACGGCGATCACGCAGAACATGGAAAAAACGCGGATCGCGTCCAGCGAAACGTCCCTTTTCAGGACCGGCGAAGAATTTGAAACTGATTTATTGTTCATTTCTTTCATGACTGTGTTTATGTCAGATCCTGTATCAGTACATACATATGTCCGCCGCAGACCATTCCCTCTTCTTCGGCAACGTCGTTGGACATGTCGATCTCTTCGATGCAGGCCTCGCCCGTGCCGATCATCTGCCTGGCTTTCGTCATAACAGCCGATTCGCTGCACCCTCCGCCGATCGTCCCGAAACCGCGGCCGATCCTGTCGACTGCCATGACCGCGCCGGATTTGACAGGCGTCGATCCGGTATGACGGACGACGAGAAGAAGCGCCTTGGGATCTTTGTTGTCAGCCAGATAATCCAGGAGCTCTCCGTCGGAATTGGTCTGTTCAAGGATGACTTCTTTATCCGCGTCGGGAACCGACCGCCGGCACTCGATCAGCTGCGCAATGATGGAGACCGCGATCTCCTCGACCGTTACGGCCCCGATCGGGACGCCGATCGGCGCGTGTATCTGATTCAGACGCTCTCTTGAAAAGCCTTCCTCTTCCAACAGGTTCATCAATTCGATCACGCGGCGCCGGGAACCGATCATGCCGAGATAAAACGGCATGGTTCCGGAAAGGATATGCCGAAGGCAGGCTCCGTCGTAGCGGTGACCTCTCGTCACTACGCAGACATAGTCCGAATCCCTTATACCGATCCTTTCAAGCGCGTTCTCAAAGCTGTCGCAGATCACCTCCGCCGCTTTCGGAAAACGGACCGTATTCGCGAAATCCGGGCGGTCGTCAACGACGACCACAGAGTATTCCAGCATCGAGGCGATCTCGCATAAGGGGCGAGCGATATGTCCGGCGCCCAGAATGATCAGACGGTCCTCCGGAACGAATTTGCGGATAAACTTCTGTCCGTCGTATTCCGTTTCATATTTCGCCGAATGTCCGGCTTTAACAGCGTCTCTGATTTCATTAAAGTTCATTTTTCTATTCTCCCGGGTGTTATTTGTTAATGGTTATTATACCATGACATCGTCCGGTTTTAAAAATAAATCTTATCTTTCGTCTTTTCAGGAAAAACAGTTGCATTTCTTCCGGTTAAGTATATACTGTTTCTTGGAGCCGGATATCGTTCGGAAAACCCGAATCTGATATCTGCCGGCTGAAACTTTATACAGGAGATCTTCGGGGCGGGGTGAGATTCCCCACTGGCGGTATAGTCCGCGACCTGCCGATAAGGCGGCTGAACCGGTTCGATTCCGGTACCAACAGTTACAGTCTGGATGGAAGAAGATATGTTTGATCAGATAGCGCCCCGGATTTTCCGGGGCGTTTTTTATCTCTTGAAACAGGTACGCTTTCTTATGATCTCCGCGCTTTTTTAAGGAGGTAGCACAATGACACAGGAAATGCATCACACCAGCCGCAGCCGTTATATTGCTGTAACAGGCATCCTCGCCGCCGTGGCGTTCTTGCTTCAGTTTCTGGAGTTCCCGCTCCCGATGCTGATCCCGCCGTTTATTAAATTCGACTTTTCCGACCTGCCCGCCCTGATCGGCGCGTTTTCCCTCGGGCCGGTATGCGGGATCATCATAGAGTTCATCAAGAATCTGCTTCATACGACGACCAGCGGATCTTTCGGAGTAGGCGAGCTTTCCAATTTCCTTCTGGGCGCCGTATTCGTCGGCGTTGCCGGACTGATCTATAAAAAGAACACGACTAAAAAAGGCGCTATGATCGCGTCGTTCGCCGGAGCCGTCGCCATGGCCGTCGCTTCCCTTCCGCTCAACTATCTGATCGTATATCCGGTCTATTATAAGGTCTTTGCTCCTGAGGAGGTCGTGCTCGGAGCCTATCAGGCGATCCTTCCCTCGATGAAGTCCATGTTCCAGAGCCTGGTCGTCTTCAATATGCCTTTTACCTTCGTCAAAGGCCTTGCGGACGTGCTGATCACCTTCCTTCTGTACAAGCGGATCTCCCCCGTGATCAAGGGAACGCACAGATAGGAATCAGAAAAAAAATATAACAGCCGAATGCGGCAGCATA
>JAEEGL010389924.1_pt1 | contig 11404 bp, 12 predicted proteins | sample 9134231 | NCBI WGS metagenome assembly JAEEGL01 (sample SAMN16246548, study PRJNA631951) | gut metagenome | biome: gut microbiome; feature: rumen; material: fiber-attached | host: Bos | place: Iran: Karaj | collected 2018-10
ACACAACTAAAAAAAGAACCCCTCTTTTGTCTGAAAACAAAAGAGGGGCTTTTTTATTCCGCGGTATCCGAGGCGGCGTCCGTTTTTACAAGATAGCGGCGGATGGTCTCGACCATCTTCTTGTTCAGGAAGCTTGCCTCGATCTCCTCCATATCCACCGTCCGGCCGGAAAGTATCCCCTGGATAAGGACCTCCGCATACATGACTTCCCTTGTCTTGGGGTCTTTCAGATAGGTCAGGACGTCCATGTTCATCTTTTCATCGATCCCCTCGATCATAGCCGTGTAAAACGTACAGTCCTGCCCGAAAAACATGCCTATTTCTTCAAGATAGCGAAATCCGGTGATGACGTCCTCAAGGCGCATCAATCTGCGTTCAACGCCCGCGAAGCGTCCTCCGTTGAGCAGCTTGTCGGCAGTCGTGTTGAGGACGTCGCACAGATCGAGCAATATCCCGGTGTCGGGAAGCGAATCGCCGTTCTCCCATTTTGATACGGCCTGAAAAGATACGTTGAGCTTTTCGGCAAGCTCCTTCTGGGTCATCCCCGCAGCCTTTCTTAATTGCTGTATATACTTTCCTATATTCAACATGTCCATATTTTTTCTCCTTTTGTAACAGTATCATTTGCAGCATGCAAGATGATTATAGTGTGAAAACAGCCTTTCGTAAATAACGAGATAATTGATATAATTCTACTGTGAGTTGAAATGAAAGAGCGATCGCCTGAAAGAAACATCTTGTAATGGAGCAAAAAAGATATTATTATATAAATATGATTATATAAACGATATTCGGGGAATCAAAAAACATAAAGGAGAACGAAAACATGGCAGAAGAGAAAAAGAAAAAAATAATCTCCGCCGACACCGGCGAAGAAGTTGCCGCGGGTTCCAAGAAAAAGGATCCCAAGGCCGCAGCTCCCGTAGGCAACGCGACCGGGTTGCGCGTAGGCGCCATCATCCTGTGGGTCGTGGCGATAGTATTTGAAGTTCTGGCGCTGCTGGTGTTTCTCGGCAAGCTCCACATCAATTTCCTGCCTTCGCTGGCCCAGATCATCATCTTTTTGGTGCTCGACCTCATCTGCGTCATTATAGGCTCCCAGCTCTGGAAGAAGGCAAATCACATCCGCCCGGCCTCCGAGAAGAACAAGCTCAAATTCTGGCTGTGGAACAACCTCGGCGTTATCGTCAGCATTCTCGCCTTCGTCCCCTTCATCATCCTCGTTTTGTCCAATAAAGAGGCGGACAAAAAGACCAAGACCATCGCGACCGTCGTCGCCATAGTCGCTCTTTTGATCGCCGGCGCCTCCAGCATCGATTACAACCCCGTGTCCCAGGAGCAGCAGCAGGCCGCGATAGAAGCGATTTCCGGCGACGTGTACTGGTCCCCCTACGGCCACGTTTATCACACCCACGATGACTGCCAGGCCCTTAACCAGAGCGACCAGCTCACCTACGGCACCGTAGAGCAGGCCATAGCAGCCAACCGCACCAGGCTTTGCTCCTTCTGCGCAAAGCGCGACGCCATCACCGGAGTCGTGACGGACGACGCGGATTAAAGCATACGATCGATAAAAAAGACCGGCCGTACGGCCGGTCTTTTATTGCGTTCATTCCTGCGCTTCGGGGGCGCTTGAGGAGTCGGGGCGGACGTTAATCACGGTGGGCGCGCTCTCGAGCGCGGGAGACGCGAGTCTTCCTCCCAGCATGCCCATGAGCAGGCTCTTGATGTCCACGCCCATGCCTGCGGTGAAGCCCTCGGTGATCTGGGACGTGCCGTTGACGATATCTCCGATGAGCTTGGCGCTGTTGCCTTCGCCGTACATGGTGATATGATCCACCTTGCTGAGGGGCTCCGCCACGTTCTTGGCGATTTCGGGCAGTGCGTTCATGATCATCTCGACTATGGCGGCCTCGCCGTACTTTTTCATGGCCTCGGCCTTGCGGTCGATGCCTTCCGCTTCGGCCAGAGCACGCGCCTGGATGGCCTCCGCCTCGGCGCGGCCGACCGCGGCGATGCCGGCGGCCTCCTGCTCTTTGGCGTATTTTGCGGCCTCGGCGGCGATCTTCTGCGCCTCGGACGCCTGCTCCTGCTCGTAGCGCAGGGCCTCCGCGTCCTTCTGCCGGCGGAACAGGTCTGCCTGGGCCTCCTGCTCGCGGCGGTATCTCTCGGCGTCTGCCTGGACCCTGATATCTGCGTCCAGCTTCTGGCGGGTTACCTCCACCTGCTGGCGTTTGAGCTCGGACTCGCGCTCGGCGCGGGCTATCTGAGCGTTCACCGTGGTGGTCTCGATGCTCTTCTGCTGGGCCTGCTTCTGGATCTCGTAGGCGGCGTCCGCCTCGGCCTGCTTGGTGTCGGCGGTTATTTTAAGCTCGCTCTGACGGATGGCAAGCTCGTTGTTCTTCTGGGCGATCTCGGTGTCGGCGGCGACGCGGGCCTCGTTTGCGGCCTTGTCCGCCTCGGCCTGCGCGATCGCGACGTCGCGGTCGGCCTGCGCCTTGGCGATGGCGGCGTTTTTCTTGATAAGGCTGGTGTTGTCCGCGCCGAGGTCTCTGATGAGGCCGTTCTCGTCGGTCACGTTCTAGATGTTGCAGGACAGGATCTCGATTCCCAGCTTGTCCATGTCCTTGCTGGCCTTGCTCATGACCTGATCGGAGAAGCTGTCGCGGTCGGTGTTGATCTCCTTGAGGCTCAGAGTGCCGATGATCTCACGCATGTTGCCCTGCAGGGAGTCCTGAAGGTCGGTCGTGATGGCGTTGGGCAGCTTGTTCAAAAAGTTCTTGGCCGCAAGCTTGATCCCCTCCGGCGTGGGAGATATCCTTACCTTGGCCACGGCGTCCACGTTGACGTTGATGAAGTCGTTCGTGGGGACGGACTGTTCGGTCTTTATATCCACAGTCATCTGGCCGAGGTAGAGCTTGTCCAGCCTCTCAAAGAACGGAACCTTTATTCCCGCGCGTCCTATGAGGATGCGGCTTTCTTTTTTAAGGCCGGAAATGATATACGCCTGATCAGGGGGAGCCTTGACGTAGCCGAGCAAGAGCAGCGTTGCTACCGCCGCCGCGGCTGCCGCGATTCCCGCGATTACATAGGGTGACATGTTCATTTCCTCCTTATATTAAATTATTGATGTGCCTCATTCCTCGGGGATAAGCAGGGCGCAGAGGATATAAGCCAGTACTCCGCTGCCTCCCAGCAGGCTGAAGAAGACCCAGCCCACACGGACTATCGTAGGATCAATATCGAAATACTCCGCGATGCCGGCACACACTCCGGCCAGTTTGCGGTCAACTGCGGAACGAGTTAGTTTCTTCATTGCTGCACCTCCTTGATCGTGTTGCTTGCCTTGTGACTGTAGTTATTGTATAATCAACTGGTGAGATGATACATACCCGGTCAGGTGAAATACCGTCCGCTATTTCACCTTTTTCGGCGAAATAGACCGCATGCAGGGAGGCGCAGCGATGCCCAGACGCTCCGTAAAAAAAGACAAGACCGCCTATCAGTTGAGTCGCGAGCGCGCGGGCCTCACCAGGGAGGCCGCGTCCGAAAAGCTGGTGTTCATCACACCGTCGCGCATAGAAAAAATAGAGAGCGAGCGTTCCGCCCCGCACCCGGAGGAGGTGCTCGCCATGGCCGAGGCCTACGGCGATCCTCTGCTGCGCAACGAGTTCTGCACGAACGAATGCCCCATCGGCCGCAAATACATCCCCCGCCTGGGCAAAAAAAGTTTGAGCCGGATCACGCTTGAGATGTCGGTAAAGCTCAACGAGCTCGTGGACTGCCGCGACAGACTCATGAGCATCACTATGGACGACACGGTTACGCAGGACGAGGAAAAGGATCTATCCGGCATACTGGAAAGTCTCGACCAGATGAGCGCGCTCATCGAGTCCTTCAAGCTTTGGGCGGAGGACGCCATGAAGCGCGGAAAATGACCTCATCGTTTGCTTTACGCGGGACGAAGGGATATAATCGTAATAATGAATCTTAAAAGAGGGCCGAAATGAAAATGAAAAGGATCGCGGCGCTGCTTCTGGCGCTGCTGATGAGCTTAACGTTCGCCGCCTGCTCAAAGGGCGGCGCCGCGGTAACGACGACCGCGTACAAGAGCACCACGACCACCACCGCCTCCTCCACTACAACTACAACTACAACCTCCGCGGCTTCAACCACCACGACGACTGCTACGACGACTACTACGACCGCGCCGCCCACCACCACGACCGCGGCGCCGGCGATCGCCGAGGACGGAGAATATTACTCTAAGGAAGACGTCGCGCTTTACATCCACACCTACGGGCATCTGCCGTCAAACTACATCTCCAAAAAAGACGCGCAGGCGCTGGGCTGGACGGGCGGCAGCCTTGAGCCCTACGCCCCGGGCAAGGTGATAGGCGGAAGCTACTTCGGCAATTACGAGGGCAAGCTGCCCGAAAAATCCGGCCGGGAATACCACGAGTGCGACATCATAAAGAAGGGCGCCAAGAGCCGCGGGGCAAAGAGGCTGGTATACTCCAACGACGGGCTCATCTACTACACCGACGATCATTACGAGACCTTCACCCTGCTTTACGGAGAGGAGTAAAACATGAAGATAGTTCTGCTGGACGGAGAAAAAATAAAGAGTATGAAGCAGGTGCACGCAGCATTTGCCTCTGCCCTGGCGTTTCCCGAATGGTACGGCGCAAACCTCGACGCGCTGCACGATATGCTCACCGACGGCGTCGAGCCCGTGGGCGTGATAATCGCGAACCCCGAGCTTTTGAAGAGCGCGCTCGGCCGCAGATGGAGCTCCTTCATGCGCCTCATGCGGGCGCTTCAGAACGAGAGGGAGGAGTTTTATTTCACCCTCGATCCCTTCGATATCGATTGACGATAAGCCCCTTTTCGGGGCTTATTATTTTGTTTTGCGGTTGACTACCATATTTATAAATAGTACAATGGATACGGATCCAAAAACGATTTCTCGAAAGGAAATTTATTATGGCTATCAAAATCGGCATCAACGGCTTCGGCAGGATCGGAAGACTGGTTTTTCGCGCGTCCATCGAGCACCCGGAAAAGTATGAAGTAGTCGGCGTCAACGACCCGTTCGTAACGGCGGATTATATGGCGTACATGGTGAAATACGACACCATGCACGGCCGTTTCAACGGACAGATCAGCGCCGACGGCACGGACCTTATCGTCAACGGAAGAAGGGTCAAGGCCTACGCCGCGAGCGACCCGGCCCAGATACCCTGGAAGGAATGCGGAGCGGAATACGTCGTGGAATCCACCGGCGTGTTCACCACCACCGAAAAAGCCATGAAACATATCGAAGCGGGGGCCAAAAAGGTCGTCATCTCCGCCCCTGCCAAGGACAAGGAGACTCCCACCTTCGTCTGCGGCGTCAACCTTGACGTTTACAACAAGGACATGAAGGTAGTTTCCAACGCCTCCTGCACCACCAACTGCCTCGCGCCTCTGGCAAAGATAATCAACGACGAGTTCGGCATCATCGAAGGTCTTATGACCACTGTCCACTCCACCACCAACACCCAGAAGACGGTGGACGCTCCCTCCCAGAAGGACTGGAGAGGCGGAAGAGCGGCGGCCGGCAACATAATCCCCTCCTCCACCGGCGCCGCCAAGGCCTGCGCGCTGGTCATCCCCTCGCTCAAGGGCAAGCTCACCGGCATGTCCATGAGGGTGCCCACCCTTGACGTATCCGTCGTCGACCTTACCGTCCGCACCGAAAAACCCGCCACCATGGAGCAGATCAACGAGACCATCAAGAAATACGCCGAAGGCCCCATGAAGGGCATCGTGGAATATACGGACGAGGCGGTCGTTTCCTCCGACTTTTTGGGAGATGCCAACACCTCGATCTACGACGCTACCGCGGGCATAGCCCTGAACTCCAACTTCTTCAAGCTCATCGCCTGGTACGACAACGAGTGGGGTTATTCGAACAAGGTCCTCGATCTCATCGCTCACATGTACGAGGTAGACAACAAATAAACCGATCTTCCCGCCCGGCAGACAAGCTCTGCCGGGCTTTTTTATGGCGCAAACGTGCAGGATCGCTCCTGCTGGCGGCCGATATTATACATTTGTACCGTATTTTAAAAAACACCGTGGAAATCGCGCGCCGGTTGTGATAGAATATAATCTACGAAAAAAGGGAGGTGCGTTATGCTTCAGAAAGATATAATGGATCAGATCGTTTTTTCCTGCGACGAGGCCCTTAAGGAAAGTTTTCTCAAACGCATGGACATCGCCCTTAAAGCCGCCGAGGACATTGTCGAAAAAGGCGGAGGGTGCGCCGACGTCTACGACGCCGAGCTTGAAAAGGCCATTCTGGAGCACGCGTCGTTCGGCCTGACTCCGGAGCTCACGAGCAAGGCGCGCATGCTGTGGCGCGAGCTTTTGCGCATGAGCCGCGAGAGGCAGTATAAATACATTTCCGAGACAGATCCCGCCGCCGTCCTTGCCCATGAGGCGGATATGTGCGCAGAAGGCGGCAAAAAGCCGGTGCTCTGCCCTGTGGGGCTTGAGCGCGAGATATCGGCCGCCCTCAACGACGAGGTCTCGGTGCGCGCCTCTGTCGGCGCGGTGTTCAACGGCATCCTCGCCTACGACGACGCGCGCGGCGCAGTGGTGGCAGACAGCCTTTACAATACCGAATGGATATACAGCGCCATTTACAACAAACACATATATATAAACAACATCTGCAAAACGCCCGACGGCTCGATATGCCTTTTGATGTCGCAGAGACTGGTGGATCCGCGGGGCGACGCGATAACCAGCATAGTCTTTTCCCTCCCCGAGGAGCACGGCGCCATGGCGGAGGCCATAGGTATTTTTGCCGATTACAAGATAAACGTCGAATATTTCAGGATGCGCAATATTCGCGATCAGGGCTCGAAGCTTAAAAACCTCATCTTCGTAGACCTTGAAGCCGACCTCAAGTCACCCGGCCTGCGGGCCGCTCTGATGCAGCTTGAAAACGAACTTCCGTTCTTCAGAGTCATCGGCTGGCGAAAAAGTGTGTGATCCCGGAGGAAAAATGGCGAACAATAAGAATCAGAACAAATCAGACGGCCTTTGGTGGGTCGCCATAATACTCGGGTTCTTTATCCACTGGCCGATAGGGCTCATACTGCTGGTGATAAAGTCCCTGGTGGTGCCTAAGGCAAAAAAATCCGCCGGGAGCTCGCGCGATCTGCGCAAGATCCTCGGAGGTATCATAATCGGAACGAGCATATTCTTCTTTGCGATCATGCTCATAGGTTTTCTTTCATACGCCGGCTCCAAGCTGTTTTCCGGTCTCGGCCTTGCTTTCATAGTCGGCCTTCTCGCCATCGTCGGCGGCACGCTGATCTCCAAGGCCAACAAGGATAAGAAGAAAAAAGAGCGTTTCGAAAAATACATGGACGTCATCGGCGACAAGCCCTGGATGCCCATAAGCATGCTCGAGGAGGCGGTCGGCGAGCCGTTCGCCACCGTTTATTCCGACTTACGCGAAATGCTGTCGCAGGGCCTGCTTTACGGCGGCGAGATCGACGTACAGCACCGCCGTATAGTCTTTCCCGCCCGCGATCCGGGCAGCTGGAACGGGCCCGATCCTCCCAAAAAGAAGCCGACTGGCAAGCCCCAGACCGTCATCACCCCGTCCTCGCCCAAAGAGGACGACTCCTACGCGAGCACCATCCGCCAGATCAAGGAGCTCAACGACCGCATAAAGGACGAGCAGATGTCGCGCAAGATCGACCGCATACAGGATCTGACTCAAAAGATCTTCGACCAGATAAAGAGCGATCCCGAGCACGAGAACAAGACCCGCAAGTTCATGAACTATTATCTGCCCACTACTCTCAAGCTGCTTGACGCATACAGCCGCTACGAGGCGCTCGGCGTCCGCGGTGAAAACATAGATCAGGCCATGAGCAATATCGAAAACACCATGGACACCGTCCTTCAGGGCTTTGAAAAGCAGCTGGATGAGCTTTACGGCGCGGATACCATGGATGTTTCGGCAGATATCAGCGTGCTCGAAGGCATGATGGCGGGCGACGGACTCACTGCCCAGCAGGATTTCCCGACTCTGTAAAAAAAGCAGTACAGCCAGGCTGTACTGCTTTTCTTTTCTATTTGACGGACCGTCCGTCTTTTTTTATTCCTTTATTATTATGAAGCTCACCCGGCCGAAAACGTCGGCCGTGAAGGACGCCTCACACCCCGCCTTGCTTTCCAGAGCGTCCGGGGATATCGCGGATACCTCCCCCGCCGAGACCAGCACCGCGACCGTCTGCGCGCTCACGGTGAATCTCGCCGTGCCGACGGTCAGAACGCCGTCCTGCAGGGAGACGATAACGCCCGTCCTCATGCCGAAATACTCTGCCTGCTCGTCGTCGAATCCAAATACGCGCACCGTCTGATCGTCCTGCACGGTATAGGCGTAAAGGCCGCCCTTTTCAGGCCTTACGGCGCTGTCAAGAGGTATCGCGAGCTTCTGCTCGTATCCCGTCCTGTCGATGCCGCTCGAAAAGAAGCAGTTCTGCCCGGACGCGGGATTGTAACCGTAGGTGAGCTCGGACGACGCCACGTAAAAGCTTCTCGTCTCGCTCTTGGCAGGCTCCACGGCCGAGGCAAGGATGACCAGCTTCAGCCGGTCGATATTGTTGACCGTGGAGTAAAGGGCGTAAATCAGTCTGCCCGAGGACAGATCGGGCATGAGCGCGGGGTCGGTCTTTTCCGCGTACAGCCCGCCCTGCTTTTCGGTGATCATGATGATCCGGGTATCGGGGTCCGCTGCGAAGGGTCGGGCCCCGGCGATCAGTATGCCGTTCAGCGAATCATAGCTTATGTCGTCATCGCAGGTGAAAAGCTCGTAGCCGCCCGCGCTCTCGAGGGAGCTCCTGAAGCTCACGGAGCCCGAGTGAAGGACGTAGGACACCGCCGCGCCTTCATATCCTTCTCCTGGAGATGCGACGTCTCTCCAGCTTGCCGCAGCGTACGGATAAACGGCCGTCCTGCCCGAAACATCCGTCAGGGTGACGTATATGCCGTCCTCACGGTCTTCGATTTTCGTGACCGCTCCGACTTCGGCCCGGACCGGCTCGGGTGCCTGATCGGAGGGAAGGACGTAGATCAGCCTTCCGTCGTCATAGGCCGCCCAGTATCTTTTTGAATATCCCAGCTCGTCCGGAGTGAAGCCCTCGGCGGTTACCGAGCAGATATCAAAGCTCTCCCACTCGAAGATGACCTTTTTGTCGGTACGCATCATGAGATAGCCCACCGTCTTTCCCTGCACGAGCGAGACCGTGCGTTTGCCCGAAACGTGATCGTAGGTTATCTTCGCGACGCATCCCACGTCCACCGAATCCTCAAAAACGATCCCTGCATATTCGTCCGGCGTCAGAGTGCTGAGCCTTCCCGCCGAGAACAGGCCGTCCACCGCGTTGATCTCCTTGACCAGAGCGTATTCCACGCTTTCGCAGAAGAAAAGGTCGGGCTTGCCGTCGGCGTCGGAGTCGGTCATGACGAAGCTCTGCCCCGCGCCGATCGCCAAGGACAGCGGCTGCTCGCCGCAGGCGGTGAATACCTGCGGCTCGAGGAAGGCCGAATAGGCGGTTACGCTCTCACCCGCCTGATAGGTGAACTGCGCGTCGTCAAATGACAGCTTCTCCGACTGCGGCGACGAGCTCACCGAAATATCCGAGCTTTGCCACCGCGTCTCGCCGATCGGGCCGAAAAGATATACCTCGCCCGTCTTCTCGCTGAAAGAGACGCGGACCTTGCTCCCCAAAAGCGACTGATCGCAGGTATACGAAAGCTCGATATCCCCTGCGGCCGTTCTTACGGTGCTTTTGCCGTCCGGCCTCACGACGCCGCCGAGAGAGGCGCCGCCCGTTTTGACGAGAGCGCCCTCCGCCGTCTTTATGCCGAAATATCTGTGGCCAACGGTCTCCGAGGTGCTCATCCTCTCGCCGTCGACATATTTAAGATAGTAGCTGTTGAGGCAGTTGTAGAACATCAGGCAGGCCTGCTGGCGGGATATGGGAGAATTGTAATCCATGTCCAGCCCTGTGAAGATCCCGCTTTGGGAAGCGGCGTTTATGATGATGACGTTCCAGGGCGTGACTCCGTCGCGCTCAGCGGCGTCCGAAAAGCCCGAGCACACCAGCAGCATGCGCGCGAGCTGTACGGCCGTGAGCTGACCGTCCGGTTCAAACCGTCCCGCGCCCATGCCGACGATTATGCCGTAGCTGTAGCAGTAATTGACGTAGCCCTCGTACCAGCTTCCCTCGGGCACGTCGGAAAAGGCCTTCATGCCGCGGAAACGGGCGGCGCCGTCGGCCACGCCTCTGTTTCTCAAAACGTAGATCATCTTGGCGGCCTCGCAGCGCTTTATGGGGCTTTTCGGATTGAAAAAGCCCTTGTCGTCGCCGACGATTATATTGAGCTTTGTCAAAAAGTCCACGTATCCCGCGTAGTCAGGATCGATGTCGGCCCGATCCTTATACTCAACGGCGTGAGAAGGGATCATGAACAAAAAAGCAAACAGTATGAGCAAAACAGGCAGGGTTTTTCTTCTCATGCCGTCACGTCCTTTCAACAGTTTATACTTTATCTTAACAGAACGGCCGTCCGTTTTCAATCGAACTGAGAAAATGTAATATAAAAGTAACATGAGAAAGATATTGCAATTTTGTCAGATAAGCTATAAAATAAATGGCGTATTTTTGTATCACGAGGAGGTGCTTTATGAAAAAAACCGGCTTTGACGTAGACATGTATTTCAAAAAGCAGTCCGAAGAGATCGACCGCCGTATCCGCAATTTCGACAAGCTGTATCTGGAGTTCGGAGGCAAGCTCTTCGACGATTATCACGCTTCCCGCGTGCTGCCCGGCTTCAAGCCCGACGCCAAGATCCAGATGCTCAAAAAGCTGGTCGACAAGACCGAGATCCTCGTCGTCATCAACGCTAACGACATCGAAAAGAGCAAGATCCGCGGCGACCTCGGCATAACCTACGACAGCGACGTGCTGCGTCTCGTCGACGCTTTCAGAGGCTTCGGCTTCTACGTCAACGGCGTCGTCATCGCCCAGTATCACCAGCAGCCTTCCGCCGACGATTTCATGCTCAGGCTTCAACATCTCGGCCTTAAAGCCTACCTCCATTTCCCGATAGAAGGATATCCCAACAACGTCTCCCATATAGTCAGCCCCGACGGGCTGGGCAAAAACCAGTACATACCCACCACCCGTCCGCTGGTAGTCGTCACCGCTCCCGGCCCCGGCAGCGGCAAGATGGCCACCTGTCTTTCCCAGATGTACCACGACAACCTGCACGGAATAAAAGCGGGTTACGCCAAATTCGAGACCTTCCCCATCTGGAACCTCCCGCTCA